>Ga0265331_10002260_pt1 | contig 13168 bp, 11 predicted proteins | sample 41923metaG_FD_202088 | JGI IMG/M metagenome (GOLD analysis project Ga0265331, IMG submission 202088) | Rhizosphere microbial communities from Carex aquatilis grown in University of Washington, Seatle, WA, United States - 4-19-23 metaG | ecosystem: Host-associated > Plants > Roots > Rhizosphere...
TTATACCCTGGGCCCGTCGTACATCCTTTCCGAGGAGGAGCAGGAGAAGCTGGCCGACGCCATCGAGAAGATCCAGAAGCCGGGTGGTCTCGGCGTGGTTGGCTTCTTCCGCAGCAATACCCGGCCCGCGCTGGTGCTGCAGGACGACGACCAGGAACTGTTCGAAGAGTTTTTCCCCGAAGACCACAACATCTTCCTCCTGGCCAAGCCGTATTCGCGCAAGCCCTGCCAGGGCGCGATCTACGTTCGCGAGGGCGGGAAGATCCGGACCGACGTCAGTGCCCTGGAATTTGCGTTTTCGCGGCCTGAGCTCGAGAAGCTCGGACTCTTGCAGCCGGGACTCCGGTTGTCCAGCCAGCCCACTCCTGCCCGTGTGGGGCCGGCCTCGACATCGGATCGCGTTGCGGCCATCCCCATCGACTCGGCTCTCGCCGAGCCCAAGCGCCCGGAACCGCCGCCGGTTGCACTGAAGCCCGAGCCGGTCCCCGCGCCGCCGCCTCCCGTGGAGGCCAAGCCCGCGCCTCGCGAGATCCGGATGGAGCCTCGGGTCGAGCAAAAAACCGAGCCGCAGGCAGACGTTCCGAAAGCCGCGCCGCCGGCACAACAGCCGGCCCAACAGAGGATCGAAGCGAGGTTGCCCTGGCTGAAGCCGGCGTCGGCGACGCCTCCCGCGGCCCGCCCTTCCGCGCCTGCGACCGAGAGCACCGCGCCAGGCACTGTGGCGCGTCCCGTGCGGCCGCCGTTATTCACGCCGCCTGCCCGCGTCGAGACGCGCACCACGCAGCCTGAGCCGCCTCCCGCGTCCCGCCCTGCCGCACCGCCCGTGAGCGCGGCACCAGTCACTCCGACGCCCCCCGCACGGCCGCCGTTCACGCCGCAGCCTCGCGTCGAGGCACGCACCACACCGGTTGAGCCGCCGCCCGCGAACGTAGCACCACGCACCCAGGCGCCCCCGGCCCGGCCCATGTTCACGCCGCGGCCTCGCGTCGAGACGCGCCCAACGCAGCCAGCGCCCACCGTAAGCGCCACACCGAGCACTCCGGCGCCCACCCCGCGGCCCCTGTTCACGCCCCCGCCCCGCGTCGAGGCACGCACCACACCGGCCGAAACGCCGGCCGCCCCTCGGCCTGCCGCGCCGCCACCCGAGAGCGCTGCACCGGTCACTCCCGCGCCCACCACGCGGCCGCTGTTCACCCCGCCCGCCAGCGTCGAGACGCAGGCGACGCCACCGTCCGGGCCTCCGTCGCCACCGAGATTCGCCACCAGGATCCAAGCGAAGTTCCCGCCCTCCGTTCAGCCGCGCATCGCGACCAATCTCGGTGCGAAGCCCGGCGCCGGGCCCGCTCAGCCGACCCGTTTCATGCCGAGGATCGGGCAGCAACCCGCGCCGCCGCAGCAGCCGAAACCGGAGCCGCCCAAACCGGAAGCGAAGCCGGATGCCACCGTGGCGCCCAAAGTCGAACCGGCGGCGCCCCCCAAGCCACCGGCCCGCACCGAGCCCGTTGTCGTCGTGCGCCCGCCGGCCCAGGCTCGAACCGAAGTCAAAATCGAGCCCAAGGCCGAGGTCAAGGTCGAGCCGCAGGTGGAACCGGAATCGCAGAGATTTGCCCGGCTTCAGCCCGCCACCCAGGTCAAGCCCGAGCCCGCCGCCGCCCCGCCGGCCACCGACCGCGAACAGGAAGCCCGTCGGAAACCCGTGCAGGCGGATGCGCCGAACTTCGGGTACAAGAAACCCGAGCCGCCTGAGGAGTCCGCTTCCGACGGCAAGCGCCGCTGGATCCTGCCCGTGGTGATCGCCCTGGCCATCGTGCTCGTCGGCGTGTACTTCATCATCATCCGTCCGAACCGGAAGACCGCGGAGGAGGCGCCGGCCGCCGCGGCGCAGGCTTCCGAACATCGCCCGCCCATCGAGCTGGCGCTTCATGTCGAAGGCTCCGACTCCGGATTGAACATATTCTGGGACGGCCTCGCCGCTCCCGTCTCCACCGCCCCGCGAGGCGTGCTCTCCATCCGCGATGGCGCGTCCACAAAGAACTTCGACCTCAACTCGGAGGAGCTGAAGAAGGGCACCTACGTGTACAAGCCCCGGACGGATGACGTGCTGATCCGGCTGGAGCTCAAAGGCCTGCCGGGCAACCAGGTCGCCAACGGCGGGACGCGCGTCTTCGGCGCCAGGCGCCTGGGCAAGACCGCTAAGTAGGCGCCCGCCCGGGTGTCCGAATTCGCGCAACGAAATCCCAGCAGCGGCAACCCCCGCTGCCCCCAGCCCCAATGAAATGAGCCGCTTGCGCTTGGAAGCGCGCGTGCACATGGAGTCCTGGCGGAGAACGTCATGCGAACCCTCTGGCAGGACCTGCGATACGGCATACGGATTCTGAAAGGCAGCCCGGCGTTCACCATCGTCGCCGTACTGACCCTCGCTCTAGGCATCGCCGCCAGCACCACCGTCTTCAGTTGGATCGATTCGGCCCTCCTGCGCCCCCTGCCTGGCGTGGGCGATGGCGCCCAACTGGTGGCCTTCGAGTCCATCCAGCCCGATCGCGAAGGCCACAACATCTCCTACCGCGATTTCCGCGACTACCGCGACAACCTCCGCCTGCTCTCCGGAGTCGCCGTGTCCGAGCTGCCGAATGGGTTCAGCGTCGGCGAAGGCGAGCACGCCGAGCGCGTCTGGGGAGAGTTGGTCTCGGGCAATTATTTCGAAGTGCTCCGCGTGAAGCCGGCGCTGGGCCGTTTCTTCTCGCCGGAGGAGCAGGGCGACAAGCCCGGAGCCTACCCCGTCGCCGTCATCAGCGAGCGCCTCTGGCAGAGCCGCTTCCATGGCGATCGCGGCGTGCTGGGAAAGACCATCCGCGTCAACCGCACCCAGTTGACCGTCGTGGGCGTCGCGCCCCGCGACTTCTATGGCATCACCCGCGGCCTGGCCTTCGAGATGTGGGTGCCCATCCTGATGGCCCCTCAACTGGGCCTGATGGGCGTCGACGAACTGGATGGCCGTAAAGCTCGAGGGCTGCAGGCCATCGGCCGCCTCGCCCCCGGAGTGTCCGTCGAGCGGGCCCGCGCGGAAGTGATGGCCCTCTCGCACCAGCTGGAACGGGAGAACCCCAAAACGAACCAAGGCGTCAGCGCCACCGTGTTCCTCCAGCCGGACGGCCACACCGGAGCGCAGGACCTGCTGCGCGCCCCTCTCATGCTTCTGCTGGCCATGTGCTTCGTGGTGCTGCTGATCGCCTGCGCCAACGTGGCGAACCTCCTGCTGGCTCGTTCCGCCGCCCGCCGAAAAGAGCTTGGCATCCGTATGGCGCTGGGCGCGGGCCGCGGCCGCCTGGCGCGGCAACTGCTCACTGAGGCGCTGCTGCTGGCCGCGCTGGGCGCCTTCGTGGGCGCTCCGCTCACGGCCTGGGGACGCCAGGCGCTCTCCTATCTCGCGCCCGCGAGTATCGCCCTTCCCGTTCACGTCGGGTCTGAGACGCACAATGAAACCCTCGTTTTCGCCATCCTGATCTCCCTCGCCGCCGCCCTTCTCTCCGGCCTATCGCCGGCCCTCCACGCGCTCCGCACAAACCTGAATGAGCACCTGAAGGAAGGCGGGCGCAGCGCCACCCCTGGCGCGCATTCGCAGCGGCTGCGCGGACTCTTCGTCGCCGCCCAGGTCGCCCTCGCGCTGGTGGCGCTGGTCGGCGCCGGCCTTTTCATGCGCAGCTTCTGGGCCGCGCGCGCCATCGACCCCGGTTTCGACGCGCGTCACGTGCTGGTCTCGCAGTTCCATCTTTCGAGCGCCGGCTACACCACGGAACAGCGCCAGCAGTTCTGCGTCCGCCTGCGAGACCGCATCGAGGCGGCTCCCGGAGTCGTGAGCGCCAGCTACTCGGATCGCATCCCTCTCGGCTTCGGCATGGGCCCCTCGAGCGACCTCGAGATCGAGGGCTACGTCCCGCGCCAGGGCGAGAACATGACCGTCAGCCGCAACCGCGTCGCGCCCGGCTACTTCCGCACTCTGCGCATCCCTGTCCTCGATGGCCGCGAGTTCACCTCCCACGACGACGCGGCCACCGAGCCGGTCATCGTGGTCAACCAGACTTTCGCCCGCCGCTTCTTTGCGGGCGCGAACCCGGTAGGCCGCAAGGTCCGCGCGTTTGGAAAGTGGTGCACCATCGCCGGCCTGGTCCGCGACGGCAAGTACTACACCCTGTCCGAAGCGCCGCGGCCGTACTTCTTCGTGCCGCTGGAACAGCAGGACACCGACAATCCCATCGACTTCTTCGTCCGCACCCGGGGCAATCCGGACGACGCGCTGAAGGCGCTCCGCCGCGAGGCCGCCGCGATCGATCCCGAAGTTGGGGCCTTCGAAGCCATGCCGCTCGCCGACTACATCGCCGCTCCCCTGTTCCCGCAGAAGGTCGCCGCGAGCCTGCTCAGCGTGCTCGGCGCATTGTCCCTCCTGCTGGCCGCCGTGGGCCTATATAGCGTGATGGCCTACGCGGTGAGCCAGCGCCGCAACGAGATCGGCATCCGCATGGCGCTGGGCGCGCGCGTCAGCGACGTGCTGGCCATGGTGATGCGTCAGGGTATAGTGCTCACCGCGGCGGGACTCGCCGCCGGCCTGGTCGCGGCTCTGGCCGCCGCGCGCCTCATCGCGGACATGCTGGTCAACGTGAGCGCCTTCGATCCGCTGATCTTCATCGCGGCGGTGGCGTTCCTGGGGGCCATCGCCCTGCTCGCCAGCTACCTCCCCGCCCGCCGCGCCACCAAGGTGGACCCCATGACCGCGCTGCGCTGCGAGTAATAACCGACTCCCAGGACCCACACCAGAGCGCCGAGATAACCGGCCAGCACGTCGCTGGGATAATGAACGCCCAGATAGATCCGTGAATAGCCGATCGCCATCACCAGAAGGGCCGCGATGGTCCAGATGGTAACGCGGACCCAACGCTTCTTCTGATCCGCTGCCAATAAGGCCGCCCCTGCGCCGAAGAGACAGAACGAAAGCAGCGCATGGCCGCTGGGAAAACTATAGGATGCCGGAAGGCGTGTATCGAAGAACGGCTCGGGCCTCTGACGATGAAAACTCATCTTGAGTATCCACATCAGCAGGCCGCCTCCGATGGCAGTAACCGCCAATAACACGGCCTTGCTACGCCGCCCGGCAACCCACAGCGCGATGCAGCCTGCCGCCGCGGCTATGGACACAAAAAGTGGAGAGCCCAGCAGCGAAAAGAAATCCATCACGGCGGTAAGGCGGGCCGAAGAGTGAGCATGCACGAACTGCCGCACCGCGGCGTCGAACTGGGTCGTGTCTCCTTCCAGCATCTCCTCCGCAAGCCAGGCAAACAGCGCCACGGAAACCACGGCGCACGCCAGACTGAGCAGCAGTGGTGTGGCAAGACGCGCAAGCATCGGTCTCGTCACCGCTGTTCTCCCATCCGGACCCAGCCTCCCGGCGATTGATCGAAACGTTGAACCGATGCCGGCTCAAACCCGGCGCTCGCGGCGGAGAGCGTTCGAATCTCCATGGACGACGAATCCAGCCGGATCACGTTGTAAGAATTCGGCTCTCCTCTTTCCCGTGTCGAGCAGGCGGTGCCGGCCTGTACGAACACGGCCGAACGGGACCCGGATCCGATACGCACCGCCGTCGGACCACAGGAGCTGAGGTGTAGATGCCCGGCCAGCAGAAGATCCAGGCCGCACCGGAGAAAGCGGTCCAGTGCCATCCCCGAACGGCGGGCAAGCTGGTGCGGGTTATATCCCGGCAGCAGGTCGAAAGGGTGATGCGTGACCACGATCTTCTTGACGCCGTCGGAAAGCCCGCACAGCCGTTCTTCCACCCCTAGCATCTGCCGTTCATTGATCCGGCCACCCGTAATGATGAGCTTCCTGGCAGTGTTCACGCCGGCAATCGCGATCTCATCATCCATGAAGAAGGGTTCCAGGTTATCGGTAACATACTCCTGATAGACCTCGAACCCGCGGCGAAACCTGGCATAGACATTGAACAACGGGACGTCATGATTTCCCGGAACGACGATTTGCGGCGTGGGAAGCGCCCGCAGGAACGCAACAGCCTTTTTGAACTCGCTTGGCCGGGCACGCTGCGTAAGGTCGCCCGAAACCGCTACGACGTCGGGCTTGGCCTGGTGAACCGACTGAACGAGCTGCTCGACCACAGCGTCATCGGTGCGCCCGAAGTGCACATCGGAAAGATGGACTAGGGTTCGGATGCGATCTCCTTCTCGGGAACAATGACGCGCAGGGCGGCGGGGCGCGTACGATAGCGCAAGGGCGTTTCCAGGCGCGCCACCTCTCCATCCAGCGAGACCTTCACCCACCGTCGCCGTGTTTCGATCCATGCCTCGACCGCGGCTAGCGACGCGAAGTTCTGAGTCTGGTGAAGGCGCCCCAGCCACGCCAACAGGGATACATGAATCAGTTCGGCCGGCGTGGATGCATTCACCGCATAGATGAACAGCCGGCCGGCGTCAACGCGACGCCGCGTGCCCGCTTTGAAGCCCTCGATTTCATACTCGTTGTTGCCAATGAAGATCATGGGCGTCAGCATCGCCACCTCGGCGCCGGCCGCGGTCAACCGGAGGCGCAGGAAAGGCATTCTTCGCAAGGCCGTCACGGCGGCCCAAAAAAGCGCTGCCCACTTGGTCCAGCCATCGTGCCGGTATTCCTTCCGCCATGCCACCATCTGCGGGTAAACGCCAAGACTCGAATTGTTGATGAACGCACGGCCATTGACCTCGCCGACATCGATTGTCCGAACGGCGCCATTGGCAAGAACACGGGCCGCATCCTCGAGGCCTAAGGGAATCTGAAGGTCCTTGGCGAAGTGATTGAGCGTTCCGATCGGAAGCACGCCAAGTACAGCCTCGGAATCGAGCAGTGTGGACGCAACGGCGCTGACGGTGCCGTCTCCGCCGGCGGCCACCAGCGTCTTTGCCCCGCGCCCCAGCGCATCCCGGGCCGCGTCTCCAGGGTCCTGTCCCTTCTTAAGCAGAATCGGTTCGGGCCTCAAACCGTGCCGTTCGAGCGCAGCGAGCAGTTCCTTCACTGGTGGTGAGGTCCTGAGTCCGCTCCGTCGCTGGTTCACGATTAAACTGACCGCGGAACCTCGGGCCGCCATGAGTCCCTCCAAGCCATGCTAACCCAGATCGACCGCCGGGACCGACCAGAACCACCGCGCGATCCCGAACGTGGCTGCCTGCGCCAGCATCACCAGGACCACGCAGGCCGGCCAGCCGCCCATGCTCCACGTCCATGCCGGAAGCGTGGCGCCGGCGCTCCCGCCCGCGTAGTAGAAGGTTGCGTACAGGCCCACCGCCAGCGCGCGATCGCCGCCGGCGCAACGGCCTATCGAACTGCTGATCGCGGCTTGCGCGACGAACACGCCGGTGCAGCAGATCGCCAGGCCCACGGCGACGGCCCACAGGTGAGGCACGGTCGTCAGCAGGACTCCCAACATGCCGGCCACGGCCGCTCCCATCAGTGTGCGCCGCGAACCGAAGCGGTCCAGCCAGCGCCCCGCCAGCGGCGTTGCCGCCGCGCCCACCAGGTACACCACGAAGATGAGCCCGAGCAGGGCCGGGCTGAGCAGGAACGGCGGCGCCGCCAGATAGAAGGTGACGTAAGTGAACGTGCCCACCAGCGAGAACAACACGCAGAAGCCGACTGCATACCGGGCCAGCAGCGCGCTGTTGCGCAAGTGGCCCCAGGCCGCGGCCGCCATTGCTATCGATTGCCCCGTCGATGGCCCGGCCTGCTTCTCGGTCTTCTCGCGCGGCAGCCAGCGCCAGATTGCCGCCGTCATCGCCAGGTCCGCCAAGCCCAGGACAACGAATGCCGTCCGCCAGTCTCCGTGTTCGGCAATCGCTCCGGACACCACGCGCCCGCAGAAGCCCCCCAGGACTGTGCCGCTGACGTAGGCGGCCATGGCCGATCCCGCCTTCCCCGCCCGCCACTCGTCGTTGATGTAGGCCACCGTAACCGCAAACACCCCGGGCGTGAACACCCCTTGAAGGAACCGCCAGAAGACCAGTTGAGGCAGTGTGGCGGAGGTCGCGGCGGCCAGCGTGGCAAAGCCCAGCAGCACCGCGGAGGCGATTATGATGCGCCGCCGACCGGCACGGTCCGCCAGTCGGCCCATGAAGGGAGCCGCCACCGCTACGCCCAGTGTCGAAGCCAGCACCGTGAGGCTCACGCCGGCCTTCCCCACGTGAAAGGCTTCAGCCAGCAGCGGCAGAATCGGCTGCGTCGCGTAAAGGGTCAGAAACGAGCACATCCCCGCCAGCACAACGGTCCACACCGGCGGACCGGCCGTCTCGTCCCGCGCCACGCCGCTCCGGATGTCGTCCACGGCCGGAAGAAACGTGCTCATGCCTCTATTCTCGGGTCCGGCATGGCAATATGTAAAATAGCTGATGCATAGCGTGGCGATATGCTACGGGTATAGTAGAGAAGAGCCCATGGAGCTGCGTCATCTGAGGTATTTCGTAGCGGTGGCCGAGGAGCTGAGCTTCACTCGCGCCGCCCGCAATCTGAACATGGCCCAGCCTCCCCTCAGCCAGCAGATTCGCGATCTGGAGGCCGAGGTGGGCACTAGCCTCTTTCTCCGCACGCATCATCGCGTCGAGCTCACGGCCGCCGGAAGCCTGTTCTTGAGCGACGCCCGCGACGTTCTCGCCCGCGCCGGTGACGCTCTGGACAAGGTCCGCCGCGCCGCCCAGGGCGAAGAAGGCGAGCTCCGGCTCGGCTTTGTCGGCACCGCCATGGTGGACGACGCCGTGCCGCAGCTGCTGCGCGATTTCCGCGGCCGCTATCCCGCCATCGCCCTTCACCTGGAGCAATTGGGCACCATGCCACAAGTCCAGGCGCTGGCCGGCCGGCGCATCGATGCCGGGTTCCTCCGTCCACCCGTGGAGGAGCCCCGCCTGGTTCTGCGCACCGTCCGGCGCGAGGCCCTGATGCTGGCGCTGCCGCTGAAGCATCCGCTGGCGCGAAACCGCAGCGTCCGCCTGCAGTCTCTCGCCCGCGAGCCGTGGGTGATGGTCTCCCGCGATACCGCCGCCGGATTCTATCAGCGGACCGTAGACCTGTGCCTCCAAGCCGGCTTCTCGCCCAACGTGTCGCTCGAAGTGGGCGAGATGCAAACCGTGGTCGGCCTCGTCGCGGCGGGGTTCGGCGTCGCCCTCGTCCCAGCCGCCATGACCGCCCTACGCCGTCGTGGAGCCGTCTACGTGCCGCTAGCCGGCCCTCGCGCCATGGTCGAGATCAGCGTAGCCTACCTGCGCGACAATCGCTCCCCGGTGTTGGCCAACTTTCTGCGTCTCATCCGCGCGTAGCGCCCGCACCGAACCGCGCGCGTCAGCAAGCGGACGCGGGCGCATTCGTGATCTCCGGCGCGATGTCCACGGGAAAATTCACCGAGTTCGCGATGAAGCAATTGCCGTGGGCCTCGTGGTGCAGGGCAAACGCTTTCACCCCATCGCTCTCCGCGGAAATCGTCACAGCGGGCCTGAGCACCACCCGGACAAACGCACCCGAACCGCCGGGTCTCTCTTCCATCACCCCCGAGGCGTTGTCGTGATACTCAAGCACCGTCACCTCGTTCACCGCGCACAAGTGCAGGTACGAGAGCATGTGGCAGGACGAAAGGCTCGCGACCAGCAGTTCCTCGGGATTGTACCGGCTGGCGTCTCCGCGGAACGCCGGATCGCTCGATCCCGCGATCGGCGGCTTGCCCGCCGCTTCAATCACGTGAACGCGCCGATACCCCCGGTACGTGCGCGTGCCTTCCCCCTCGTTGCCGGTCCACGTCATCCGAATCTCATAGCGATGCTGTTTCACGTCTCGAACCTCCTTCCGGCTTCGCGCCTCGCTCACGGGTCCAAGCCTCGGCAACCTGCCGCCCCGCTGCGATGTCATCCACCACCAGGATGAGCTGGTGATCGTGGTCGCTGTACAGAACCTCGATGTTGACGCCCGCTTCTGCCATCCGCCGCGAAATGCCGCCAAGTTGCCCGGGCTCCTCCTGGTTCAACCGCAATACCACCACTTCGCGCTCTTCCTGCACCCGTATGCCCGCGGCTTCGAGGGCATCGCGGGCCGCGGCCCCGTCCGCGAATAGAAAATGGGCCACGCCTTGGCCCCAGATTACGAAGGCGCCGCCACCCTCGATGCTCACTCCAGCGCGGCCCAGAGCTTCCCCCATCTCGGCCAGCGCGCCCGGCCGGTTTTCCAGCGCAATCGTCAGATCCGTCATACATCCAGACTAGCGCGCGCCCCTGCATCTATGGTTCAATGCAAATTGAACTATGCATGCAGATTCCATCGTGCGCGTCGCCGGCCTGATCGGTGAAGCCGGACGAATCCGGATGCTCACGGTTCTGCTGGACGGTGCCGCACACTCGGCCACGGAGCTGGCCATGGCCGCCGAGGTGTCGCCGCAAACCGCCAGCTCGCATCTATCCAAACTCCTCGCCGGGGGCCTGATCGTTTGCGAGCGGTGTGGACGCCAGCGGCTCTTCCGCTTTCAAAGCGCCGACGTCGCCTCCGCCATCGAGGCTCTCGGTGCGCTCGCGCCACAGCCCGCTTCCGAAATGCCGGAGCTACGCTTTGCCAGGACCTGCTATGACCACCTGGCTGGCGTGCTCTCCATCGCCCTGACCGGCGAGCTCCTGAGGATCAACGCTCTGCGGCACCACGGCCACGAGTTCGCCCTGACACCATCGGGCGAGAAGTTCCTGCGCTCCCTCGACATCGACGCGTCGCGTCTGCGGGACGAGCGGCGTTCCTTCGCTCGCAAGTGCCTGGACTGGACCGAACGCCATCCCCACATCGGAGGCTCCGTAGGCGCAGCGCTACTCTCCCGCTTCTTCGAGAGGAAATGGCTTGCGCGCATGCGCGCCACCCGTGCCGTCCGGATCACGCACGAGGGAGAACGTCAATTCGAGCGCGTCTTTTGCGTGTGCTGCCCGGAGCTTCGCTGCCGGACCCCTCAGAACGCCCGCCGGTAAGGCACCGGAGGCGCGAGCTTCGATCCCAGCCGCCGCGCCGCGTGCAGCGGCCAGTAGGGATCGCGCAGCATCTCGCGCGCCAGCAGGACGATGTCCGCCTTTCCGCTGGCAATGATCTCGTTGGCTTGCTCGGGCTCGGTGATCAGACCCACCGCGCCGGTCGCGATGCCCGCCTCCTGGCGGATCCGCTCGGCGAAGGGAACCTGGTAGCCCGGCCCGATCGGAATCATCACCCGCGGCAGCAACCCTCCCGACGAGCAGTCGATCAGGTCCACGCCTAGCGGCTTCAGCCGCTGCGCCAGCAGCACCGATTGATCCGCGTCCCAGCCGTCCTCGGCCCAGTCGGTGACCGAAATCCGCACGAACAGCGGAAAGGCCGCGGGCCACACTTCGCGCACCGCCCAGGTGACGTCGCAAAGCGCGCGTATGCGATGCCCGAGCGGGCCGCCGTATTCGTCGGTCCGCTGGTTGCTCAACGGCGAGAGGAATTCGTGCAGCAGGTAGCCGTGCGCGGCGTGTATCTCGAGCACGCGGAAGCCTGCCTCCACCGCGCGCCGCGCCGCCGCCGCGAAGGCCGCGCCGATGCGCCGGATCTCCGGCATCGTCAGCTCTTCCGGCGGGCACTCGTTGTCGAGAAACGGAATCGAGCTGGGCGCCACCGGCCGCCAGCCGCCGCGCTCGGCGGGGATTTGCGCGCCGCCGTCCCACGGCCGCGCGGTCGAAGCCTTGCGTCCCGCGTGTGCGATCTGCATGCCCGCCACGGCGCCCTGGCTTTCGATGAACCGCGCAATGCGTGCCAGCGGCTCGATCTGATCGTCGTCCCAGATCCCCAAATCGTTCGGCGAGATGCGCCCGCGCGCCTCCACCGCGGCCGCTTCGGTCATGACCAACCCGGCCCCGCCCACCGCGCGGCTGCCCAGGTGGACAAAATGCCAGTCCGTCGCCATCCCGTCCTCGCACGCATACTGGCACATGGGCGACACCGCGATCCGGTTCCGCATCCGCACCTCGCGGAGGGAAACGGGAGTGAACAAGGCGGGTTCGTCCATAAGCTTCCAGTATCGCGGGATTCAAGCCCGCCGTGGGGCAGGCGTCCACACCTGCAGCGGGTCTCCAGACCCGCCCCGATGCGCCGTCCCCGTGAGCCAGTTTTCCCCGATTGCGCGCTTTCTACCTCAACGAAGCAGGAAAGCCCGGCCGCGTGGCGGCATGGGCGCCGCTTCCGCCGAACCCCAGAGGGGCCGCGTTACCGGCAACCGATTCAACGAACCTAAGGAGAAACACCATGATGCGATTTGCGCAGTGCCTTTCGAGTACGCCAGGTCTGGCGATCCTCGCCACCACAATCGTGCTGAGCAGCGCCGCTCCGGCCAGCTCCGCCGTCCTCGTGCCGGCCATCCCGGTGACCATCGTGAACACGCCGCTGCCGGTGCAGGGGACCGTCAACGCCAACGTTACCGGAACGGTCGGCGTCAGCAGCCTGCCGGCCGTGCAGTTGAGCGGCACGCCGACGGTCAACCTCAACACCGCGCCCACCGCGCCCCTGTACGTGGATGCCGACCGCCCCGCCCGCAACGGCTTCAACGCATCCTGCGCGACGGGGAACATCGACCCAACTTCCGGACAGGCCTCCTGCACTCTGTTCGCGATTCCGGCTGGCCGCCAGATCGTGATCGAGACCATCTCCTGCCAGGCTGAACTCTTCTCTGGGCAAGGTCCGGGGGATGTCCAGCTAATCGTTCCGAACAGCCAGTTCCCGGTGAATGGCACGGATCATGTTTCCCATCTGCTCACCCTGACCAAGCAGTCCTCCTCCTCCAACTTGGACATCTGGCGCATGACGAGTCCGCTCAAGGCGTATGGCAGCTCGCCCGCCGGAGGCTCGGTCGACGTCGGCCTGTTCTTCCGGGCCGATCCTGCCTCGCCGAATCCCCAGGGCATCGTCTGCACCATCTCGGGCTACATCGTCGGCCAGTAGCAGGCGTGGGTGGGCGTAGTAGGTTTTCGTGGCGCAGCCACTCCTGCCCAATGCCACTTAGTTTTCGCCGTGGGGCAGGACTCCAGTCCTGCAGCGGGTCTCCAGACCCGCCTCCGTCCAACTTCCTGAAACCAAGGAAGCCGGACGTGGACGTCCGGCGCAGCTCTGGAGA
>Ga0265331_10002261_pt1 | contig 13168 bp, 10 predicted proteins | sample 41923metaG_FD_202088 | JGI IMG/M metagenome (GOLD analysis project Ga0265331, IMG submission 202088) | Rhizosphere microbial communities from Carex aquatilis grown in University of Washington, Seatle, WA, United States - 4-19-23 metaG | ecosystem: Host-associated > Plants > Roots > Rhizosphere...
GTGAATTTGACACCATGTACGGATACGTTCAACATGGTTGCCCGGCGTCAAAAAAACCGGATCATCAGGATCCATTAATGTCTGGAACGGTTCGGCAGCCTGCGCCATTCCAGTCAACTCGTCATAGCTAAACGACTCACCCTGCAGTTTCCAGGTGGCACGGCATTGTTGAATAATCCATAATCCTGTAATGTTCTTGAGCAGGCGGTATGTTCCATAAACTCCGCCTTCATTGGTTACATTGGCTTTCAGCGCATCTTGGTTAATGATAGCGGCTTCGACTTCGAGACCAGCCAGACTCCAGGTACCGCTGCTGATATAACCGAAGTGTTTTTCTTGAGCCGGGACAGCCGCCACCGCGCTGCCGGTATCATGGCAAGCTGGCGCAATGACCGGAATCCCGCGAAATTCCCCCAGCCTTGTTCCGGGAGGCACGAGTTCGGAAAAAATATGAGTTGGGATTCCCATCTTATCCAGCATTTCAATTGCCCATTCCCCTGTGGATGCGCTAAGCATCTGTGTCGTAGAGCCAATACTAAACTCATTGGTTTTCACCCCAGTCAACAAGTAATTAAAAAAATCAGGGATGGTCAGAAATGTACAAGCTGCCTTTATTTGAGGGGAATGGCTTTCGACCAGACTCATAAGCTGATAGAGGGTATTGATCTGGCTGAACTGAATACCCGTCACTTTAAAAATTTCAGGCTTTGACACATGCTCAAACGCCCGTTCCATGACTCCATCAGTACGGGAATCGCGATAATGAACCGGGTTGCCGAGCATTTTTCCCTGAGAATCAAGCAGGGCAAAATCGACACCCCACGTATCCACACCCAGGCTGGAGGGATGGAAAGCCAAGCCCTTGTCAATCCCTATTTGAATTTCCCGCCATAAACCGATAACGTCCCAATATAGCGTGCCCCGAACATTAACCGGGCCGTTCGCAAAGCGATGTAATTCATCAGCTTGCAGCGACTCTCCGTCGAAATGCACCGCTATAACACGGCCCGATTCGGCTCCCATATCGATGGCCAGGGTAATCAAATCTTTCCTCATTTTGTGTAAATCCTGTAATACGCCGTGGCAACCTTATTATTTATCTCACGTTACATTGTCAAATGTCTTTTGATGATTATCGCCCGGAATATATCGAAGGGTCTCTGCGGCAAATGTGAAGATTATTCCTTACATTCAGAAATACATTACATAAGGCGAGATAATTAATATTTACCGTATAAGGGGCCAAAGTTTGCGCAGGCGCGGAAATCGGCTCCTTGTACATCCATCGCGCCAAAAGCGCTCCAGGCGCTTGGCCGGAATATTTCCGCATCCGGAATGTTATGCATAGTCACCGGTATATGCAGCATCGATGCCAATGTGATCAAGTTTGCGGCGATATGACCAAAACTGATCGCGCCATGATTCGCGCCCCAGGTTGCCATGACGGAATAGACATCTTGGAATGGACCACTGCCCGTGAGCCGGGGCGCAAACCAGTGTGTTGGCCAGGTGGGATTGGTGCGCTCGTTGATATGTTGGCTTACTTTCTCAGGTAGGTCGACAGTCCAGCCTTCGACGACCTGTAGAACAGGGCCAAGACCTTTCACCAGATTGATCCGATACATCGTGACGGGCATACCGCCGCGGGTGAGAAAGGTCGAAGAGAATCCTCCTCCGCGAAAATATTCCGTCATGGCTGGGTACCATGTGGTCGATTTCAAACACTTCTCCACTTCGTCCTGGGTGATCTCCCAAAAAGGTTTCATTACAGGCTGACCATCACGTTCCTGTTGCCCGGTCCCATCCAGCGGGGCTGCGCCGGAATTAATTAAATGGATAATGCCATTTTCCGCCCGGTTGGTGAGTTTGATACCGGTCACCCTTTCCACAGCTTCGGGACTCCAGTATGTGCGCACATCAGCAAAAATCTGCGGAGTACCTGTGAGCACGTGTCCGAACAGCATGGAAATACCGTTTAGGCTGTCATTTTCAGTTGCAAAAACAAAGGCTTCGCGAAGGCCATTCCAATCGAAGGATGAATTAAGGATCGCTTCCATAAAATCGCCATTGGGGAAATGATCGGTCCACTGACGCTGGCCTTGAAAACCACCCACAATGGCGTTGTGTCCAAGTGCTTCCTCCGCAAAACCCAGGTCACCCAAGCGAGGGTTTCCTATCATCAGGTCCCGGGTAATGATGGCCATCTTGACCACCGTCTCCCAATCCATATTTTTTTGCGTCCGGCTGCGCTGTTTATCCGGAGGGTTAAATTCCCTGCCTTCCTTGCAGTTGGCTTTGGTCCAGACTAATGCTTTCGTAAATTCATCAGGGTCGTAAATTCCTTCCTCGATCCGGCGGGTAATTTCACTCATGTCGATGGCTTCAACCCGCATGCCCAGGTAGCTTTCAAAAAAAGACTGGTCAACAATCGAACCTGCGATCCCCATGGAAGTGCCGCCGATCGACAAATAAGACTGGCCGCGCATCCTGGCTACTGTCAAACCGCTCCGAGCAAAGCGCAGCAGTTTTTCCTGCACGTCCTCTGGAATATTTTGATCGCCCGCATCTTTTACATCATGTCCATAAATGCCGAATGCGGGTAATCCCTTTTGATTGTGGGCCGCCAATACCGCTGCAAGATAGACTGCCCCGGGACGTTCCGTGCCATTAAATCCCCATATAGCTTTGGGAATAAAAGGATCCATATCCATTGTTTCTGAACCGTAGCACCAGCAGGGTGTTACGGTTAGGGATACCCCCACCCCGGCACGACTGAATTTTTGAGCTGTCTGTGCCGCCTCGGCCACGCCGCCTATGCACGTATCGGCCACCACACACTCGACGGCATTTCCATTTGGATGGCGTAGATTGGCGCTCAAAAACCCGGCCGCTAATTTTGCCAACCCCATGGTTGTATCTTCAAGGGATTCGCGGATCCCATTACGCCGGCCATCGATCGCCGGTCGTATTCCTATTTTAGGTAGATAAGTATTTTCATGGAGTCGAATAGTAGTCATGGGATTTCCCTTCAATCGATCTCACGCCGCGCCAGCACACGGACAGCGCTACGAATCGGTTTATCGGATACCAGGATCAGATATCCACCACCCCCTGCACCGGAAAGCTTCCAGCCCAGGGCGCACTCGCGGTATTCATTGATCAAAGCCGCCACGCGTTCGTTCATGATGTTGGGGAAAATAGCAACCTGTGCCTCGAAACATTCCCGCATGCTTCGGCCAAGAGAGACAATATCCTGGTCGAGGATCGCCTGCCAGTGAGCCTCGGTGGCATCCGCCAGGGCTTTTGAGCGGTCGCGATCAAAGACGGCATTCTCTAAAACATCGTAATTCTCAAAGCGCGGTCCGAGGGAAACGAGGTAGAGAGAGCTTTCCACAAAACGCAAAAGCGGTTCATCGACGCGATGTTCGATGCGCGAAGGCCAATAGGCGCCTTCGTAATAGGCATAGGCCAGGCCTGGGAACACCAGACCAATTGAATCCTGGGAACCTGAAATAAGCTCAGTACCGGGAGGGTTATCATAACAAAAGAGTATTTTGGCGATCTTTTCATAATCGCCCTGTGGAATTTTGGGCCCCCAGATCTCGCGAGCCCGGCGTCTGGTACTGGTTGCCATACCGCTGCGCTCGTTGAACTCCAGTGTGGGTTCCAAAGAGATGGTCACCACAGGGCCAGGATAATGTTTTGAAACGAAGGGCTGGTCGAGCCAGCCACCCGCCAGGTCTATTCGATAAGGTAAATAGTCGCGCTGGCGCAATTGAGTTGTGGAGCGCGCATCGATCCCGGGATGCGGTTTGCGTTCCAAAATTACATATTGAATTCCAAGCGAGCGGCACAGATCGCGCTTTTCAGATGTATGCCCGTCAGCGTTAACAATGAAATAGTCGGGCATTATTTCACGCAATTCGGCTTCGAAATCCAGGATCCCCGCCCCGTGAGAAATAAAGGCGTCTTTTACGAACGATACCGACTTAACCATGAACAGCCGTTCCTGCTCGCTGTTAACGGTCGATCGTCCCTTTAATTCATAAATCGTTTTATCAGAACCCAGTGCTACAACCAGGTCGCCATACTGCGCAGCTTCACGAAAAAATTCGATGTGCCCGCTATGGAGCATATCGAAGCTGCCGCTCACAAACGCTTTTGGACTCATAATATTTTATAGTTATCCTGAATGAAGTTTTAGAGACCGATCAGGTGGTTTTGTTATTTATAAAAGACATGCTCACTGCGCGACTACTTCTGCGCCCTGGCTGGCATGACAGACGTACACGCTGGGGGTCAAGCCGGTCCTGGCCTGGTATTCGGGTGCGACTGTTAAAGCAAAGTTCCCGGCTGTAGCAGCATCCACGAGCGCAACGGCACAACCGCCGAAGCCGCCGCCAGTCATACGCGCTCCGTAACAACCCGGCTGACCGCGAGCAATGGTTACCATGACGTTCAAGGCCTCGTTGGTGATCTCAAAATCATCGCGCATGCTCACGTGACTGGCATCCAATAATTGGCCCAGTTTAACAACGTTCCCAGCGCGCATGGCATCGATCGCGTCCAGCACGCGCTGGTCCTCGGTGACGATATGGCGGGCTCTACGATAAACCAACTCGTCCAGTCCTTTACCTTTCTCAGCTAATTCCTGCGGACTCACATCCCGAAGAGCCTTCACTCCAAAATAATGCGCGGCTGTCTGGCACTGCTGGAAGCGCTCGTTATAGCTGGAGTCGACATTGCTGTGCCGCGTGGCTGTATCGAGGACCACAACCGAAACGCCATCAGGCAGGGGTATGTTTTCGTAATACAGGGATCGGCAATCCAGGAACAGAGCATGACCGGCCTGGCAGGCAGCCGAAGCCATCTGGTCCATAATGCCGGTGCTAACGCCTACCCAGCTGTTCTCTGCCTTACGCCCAGCCTGAGCCATGCGGGCAGGGTCCCAGTCGAAACCGCAAATCTGTGCAAATGCCCGGGCAGTCGCCATTTCAATGGCAGCTGAAGACGATAGGCCTGCCCCAACCGGCACGTCACTGGACATCACACCTTCCCAGCCCTTTAAATCATATCCGGCTTCGCCCAAAGCCCAGGCGACACCCTTCAAATACTCAAGCCAGTCCCGGCCGCTTTTCTGCAGATCATCCAGGGAAAAATCGCCTGCAGTTTCCATCTCCAGGGAGGAAATCAGTACCCGACGGTCATTACGAGGACGTAGGGCGATCCAAACCGCCCGGTCAATCGCCATGGGAAGCACAAAGCCGTCATTGTAGTCGGTGTGTTCACCGATCAAATTCACCCGCCCCGGTGCACGTACGAGCACTTCAGCTGGTTTGCCAAACCGCTTGATAAATGCATCATAGACCATTTCACGCACGTTCATATTCCCTCCGAAAGCACTCTTACCAAGGTTGAAGCTTCATATATATGTCACCTTCCAACCCTCCTGGAAGTTGACAGCTTCATGGTTAAGTTTACCTTAATGTTGTCATGGGTAGTGGAGCGCGAGTAAACCGAAATCCTTTAAATGCGGACCCAATTGATAGAGGGTTGCCGGTAGGAATAACCCACTATTTTTCGATATGTCCAGCTGCCGTATTCGGCTCTAATTTGGCCAGAAGGGACACGGTCAACAATGGCCGTCGTCGATGTTTATATGGTCATTCGGGAAGTATGAATTTGGGAGCGCAATCTCTCAAAATCTTCAATATTGAATTGGCCGGCACCGATCATTAACGTGTTTGCAGTACCGGCTGCCACACCACAGATCAAGGCTTTTTCAAAGGTTAGCCCGGTCAGAACACCATGAGCGAGCCCCGCAAGCATGCAATCGCCAGATCCAACAGCACTTTTTGCATCGACGTTCGGGCTTTCCACAAGAAATACCTGCTTTTCTTTAACGGCAATCGCACCTTTGGCTCCCAAAGAGAGTACAACGTTCGTTTCATACCTTGATGCAATTTCGGCTGCTGCACGGGCAGAATCAAAAGCGCGGTCCGGACTGAGACCTAAAAGGGATTTGGCTTCTGTTTCGTTGGGCTTGACAAGAAAGGGTCCGGCTTCCAAACCTGCATGGAGGGCAGCGCCGCTACTATCGAGGAACGTCAGCACACCTTCCTTTTTGGCAATTTCAATCAGATCCGCATAGAAGTCAGGCGGCACAGCCGGCGGCAAGCTACCAGAGAGGGTCACGGCTTTATAATTTTTGATATTGGCCCTGATTTGATCGCGCAGCTGCTCTATTTTATCCAACGGAACAGGTTCCCCCACCTCATAGATCTCAGTCATTGTTTGTTTTTCATTATCCAAAATGGATGTGCAAGTTCTCGATTCGAAATCCGTATGGATAAAATCGGTTTGGATTCCTTCTGTATGCAATTCTTTTTCAATAAATTGCCCCGCAAAGCCTCCCACCCATCCGGATACAACGGGGACTTCATCCAATTTTTTTAGCGCCCTGGCGACATTACAGCCCTTCCCACCTGCCAGAGCGACCACCGCTTCAGGCCGATGGATGTGATTTATTTCAAAGGAGGATACGACAATTGTTTTGTCAATTGCAGCATTTAGGTTCAGACACAAGATCATGGCTTGTAAATACCCGCCTTACCCGATGCGCCGAAGAAACGGATCCGCTCACGCACTATTTCAGTCTGAGCCTTCCGCCCTTCCACCAAATATTTACGCGGATCGACAAGCTCGCCATCCTTATTGAGAACATTCCGGATCGCTCCGGTGAACGCCTGGGCTAATTGTGTGGCAACATTGATTTTACACAAGCCCATCGTTATTCCCTGCTTAATATCATTATCGGATACGCCCGACGATCCGTGCAGCACCAGAGGAATTGCCACCCGGTTGCGGATCGCTTTTAACCGATCCAAATCAAGGGATATTTGCTTCGTCTTAAGGCCATGCACAGAACCCAACGCCACGGCGAGAGTATCGATGCCTGTGGCATTTGCAAATTGTACCGCCTCCTCAGGCTGGGTAAGTGCGATGGCATCCTTGTCAAATTCTTTTCCATCGGGTTTAGGTACCTCACCGACTTCAGCCTCCATGCAAATTCCAACCGAATGTGCGGCCCCGCATAGCCGCTTCGTAATGGAAACATTCTCTTCAAACGTGAGACCATCACCATCAAACATTACCGAAGTGAAACCCAGAGCAATTGCTTGAAGCACTTCGCTTTCCGTGCCATGGTCAAGATGCAATGCGACCGGCACATTTACGTTCTCCGCTGCAATTCTACCGATGGCGGCAATATATTTAAGCCCTTGGATTTCACTCCCGCTTCCGATATAGGTCAGTGCCCGATGACTTACCTGCATTATGGCAGGAGCCTCTTCCGCCTGGGCAGCCAACACGATGGCCTGCATTTGTTCCATCGTATTCGCATTAAAGGCCCCAACCGCCCAACCATCCCTTTGGGCTTGAAGGATCCAGGGATATAAATTTTGAAGAGTCATACAGTTTCCTCGGGAAGAAGAACAATTTTCTGGTGGGCCAATTGATGCGCGCCGATCTGTTCGAAGACTTCCGGCGCTTTCGAAAGAGGATATCGATGAGATATGATGGTGTCAATATCCAATCCGCCGTTCAACAGAGCATCCACGGTTTCCGTCCATTCATGACCCGGGAAGGGTGCCGAGTAAGACATGAAACATCCGATCAAGCTGATCTCCCGACGCATCATATTTTCAATGAATGCCAATGGCAGGTTCTTGTCCAAGGGTTGATTCCCTGCCAGGACAACCTTACCGCGCGGGCGCGTAATCGACAGGGTCTGTTCCAACACCTGCGGAAGGCCGGTCGCTTCCAGCGTAAGGTCAACGCCATCGCCGACCAGCTTTCGAATCTCATCTTCCAAACCAACTTTAACGGGGTTAATGGTGACATGAGCACCCAGCCTGGATGCGATTTGCAGATTTTCCTCCAATACATCGGTCACAATGATCTTTTCGGCACCCAGGATGCGGAGCCACTGGACCAACATTAAGCCGATTGAACCTGCACCCAACACGATCGCTGTCTGACCTTTCTTAAAGCCGCCCAGATCCAACATGTGTCTGGCGACCGTGGAGGGTTCGATCATGGCTGCGCGCTCAAAAGGCAACTCCTCAGACACGATGAGAAGATTCCTTTCAGGCACTTCAACATAATCTGCAAAGCAGCCCGCTTGACGCGAACCAATGAACGAATAATTATGACATGCGGAATAGAATCCGCGCTGGCACTGCTCGCATTTAAAACACGGCACCAGGGGAATGACGGCCGCATGTTTACCAAGAAATTTTTTACTCACCCCTTCACCGACCTTGTCAATAATCCCGGCACTCTCATGCCCCAATATCAATGGATACATCCTGTGTCCATCAACATATCTTTTAATATCCGAACCACATATGGAAACCGCCTTTATTTTTAACCGTACGTGTCCGGGACCGGGCTCGGGGAGAGGAACATCTTTATAAGTAAGGACCCCTTTATTTTCAAGAATAGCTGCTTTCACGATTAATTCTCCAGTCTTTTATTATTTTAATGAGTTTCGCGTAATATTATCCAATTGTGCGAAATCGTCCATTGCCTTTCGTGATATGCTCCGATACACCTCAAACAATTCAAGATATAAAGCGTGGTTCCTGGCAGATGGCTCAAATACCTGACGCTTCGGAAGAAGTTCAGAAACACAATTGCCGATATCCCTGGATAATCCAATTCCGTTAGCGGTCAGTGCAAATAACCCAAGGCTATGCCCTCCCTCGCCTCCATCGGCGCGCCTGGCGATAATGAACGGCTTCCCGTAGATATCTGCCTTGATTTGACACCATACCGGGCTTTGAATGGCTCCCCCAGAACCCAAATATTCGTCGACCAACACCCCATGCTCTTCGGCGATCTGAAGGTTATCATAAACAGCAAAAACGCATCCTTCCATAATTGCCCGGAGGATGTCGGCACGAGTGGTGTTGTATGATAAACCAAAGAATATTCCCCGGGCGATACTGCTCCACAACGGGGTGCGTTCACCGGCCATATAGGGCAAAAATATCAAACCATTTGCGCCCGGCTTTGAATTCTCAACTTGTCTGCTAAAAAGTTCAAAGGGGTTCTGCCCGAGCAAACTGCCGGCAGTTACCTCCGGTTGGCCTAATTGATCCCGAAACCAACTGAGGGAGCCGCCTCCGACCGTGCCGGCCTGGAGTAAGTATTGGCCGGGAATTGCATGATGCGAAAAGATCAATCGCGGTTCGACCAAAACATGGTCCAGGCTGATCCCTACACCACCCGCCTGGCCACCCTGCTCGTTGGTTTGACCGGGCCTTATTACACCGGAGCCCAGTGCTCCAACGACTGCATCCAAAACACCGGCGATCACGGGGATGCCGGGCTTGAGCCCAGTTTGTGCCGCCGCCTTCTCGGTTACAGTTCCAACGATATCTGCGCTGCGAAATAATTTGGGCATTTTCTCGATCGGAATACCACACTTTTGAGCCGCAGCAGGATCCCATTTTTCATTTCTAATATCAAAGAAATGGTACCCATACGCCTGTGTGTAGTCACATACAAATTTGCCGGTAAAGCGGGATACGATGAAACCGGTGGCTTCCAGAAATTTATGGGCAGATTCAAATATCTCCAGATGGTTGTTCTTGAGCCAGATCAATTTTGGAGTTATATATGCGGCATCCAAGGGGTTTGCATTTAGATTAATTAAGCTTTCAGCAACCGGCAGGGATTTGAGCCAGCTTGTTTCTTTCTCCGCCCGGCGATCCAACCAGATCATAGCAGGAAAAAGAGGATCCCCGGCGCTGTCGACCGGGATCAATGTCCAGCCGACGCCATCAACGCCGATGCCGGCGATTGAATCCGCCGCGACCCCACTTTTCATCAGGACATTTTGAATCGTTGTGCACACCGCCCGCCACCAGGTATCCCCCTCGATTTCAGCCCATAACGGTTCGGGACGATTAAGGCCGTAATCCATGGAAGCATGGACCATGAGCTGACCGGCCTCCGTCCACAGCGAGGTCTTCGTGCTCGAGGTTCCCACATCCACAGTTAAGATATATCTGGATCCCATGTTATCTGGAATGATGCTGACTTACAGCGAAGCGATTTTTCCGTCCAGATCCCAAAGATCCGGCCAATCTTTGGCGGTCTCCCAAAGGAAAACCTGTCCTTTGATCAAACGGTTGTTTTTATCGATGGTTTTAATTTCCTGCATTTCGTCTTCCGTTAAAGGATCAACCACAGCCGCCTTAAGATTGCTCAGGTATTCTTTAGGAGTTATGGAGAATGGAATGGGCACCTGCCCGCGTTGAACAGCCCACTTCACGCATATAACCGCAGGGTGGACATTCAGCCTTTTGGCAATTTTTATAATAACCGGGTCCTGAATGTCCACGGTGTCATCAGGGGACTTGTCTCGATCGGGGCGGGTAGGGGAGCCAATGGGTGCGAACCCGATCGGCACGATGAAATTGTCAATGCAATACTTAAAGAATTCAGCCTGTTGGAAATGGGGATGCAGCTCCATTTCATTGGCGGCGGGCTTGATCTTTGCATCTTGAATAAGCAAATTCAATTTCGGAATGGTCATATTCGAAGTCCCGATATGCCGGACAAGGCCCATTTCGACCAGCTTTTCCATCTGGCGCCAGGTTTTCATGAAGTTCAAATGGATATAAGGGATGGCGTGCGGGTCGCGGGAATTAACATCCACACCCGGCGCGTGGTGGTTCGGAAACGGCCAATGAATTAAATAAAGATCAAGATACTTTAATTGCAGGTTATTCAGTGTTTGCTGGCAAGCGGGGATCACATCCTCTTCTGCGTGTTTATCGTTCCATAGCTTTGACGTGACCCAGAGTTCCTCGCGCTTTATGCCGCCCTGCATTGCCTTTTGCAGGGAGACACCGATCTCTTTTTCATTTCCATACACGGCTGCACAATCAAAGTGACGATACCCGATCTGTGCCGCGCCTAAAACTGCTTCTGCGATCTGACCGGCAGAAAAACGGTCAGACCCGAAGGTTCCCAACCCGACAGCAGGTATCTTTGCGCCTGTATAAAGTTTTCTTTGTGGTACCGAACCCGGATCGATCTTTTCCATTTCTGTGCTCATTTGGTTTCTCCTCGAATCGTACAAGTTCTTATTTCCCGGATATCGGGGTGACCCCTTTTTTTAAGATGATGTTTCCATATTTCGCCGTCTCTCCAGTCATGAGGACGGCAAAGGCTTGCGTGGCCCTAGCATAGAACTCGAACCGTTCAATATGTTGAATGGGGGGAGTGTTCGGCCAGTGCTTGTCAATCGCCTGTCGGTAGGAGATTTCGACCGCAGGATCAAGTTGGTCGCCAGAAGCGGCCGACATCATAATCAAAGGACTTTCAACATACGTGTCCAAAGCAAAAAGAGGCAAGATGGCATCCAACATAGCGGGGATCTTTATGCCATCTGCCCGCAGCACTCGTTTTCCGTAGGTGTCACCCGGAAAATGTGCATCGGCGAGGATAATTTCATCGCCGTGTCCCATGCGATGGAGGAGCGCCAGTAAGTCCGGTGAAATCAAGGGGGATATTCCAATCAGCATGAGTAGTTACTCCTGATCTTCTTCATGTCAACCATTGCAAATTTGCGCTTGGGAGCAAGACATTTCTTTCGCTACCCTACGCATGCAGCCATCGCCTAAGTTATAATTCTTATGAAGGCGAGGACGGCCCGCACTTGAAAGTGCGGACCGTCCTCCGTGAGGACTTGTCGTCGGATGAAAATCAGTGGAGATTAATAGAGTACGTTCTTGGCATCCTGAGAATCAATGTTGTCCTTGGTCACCATGAGGAATCCGGTGTCCACTGTGGCAGGGATCGTCTTTCCGTTGACGGCAACATCATAAGCATCCTTGACTCCCAAGTAGCCAAGATTGAAGGAGCTTTGAACAGCGATGGCCTGGAGAGTGCCATCCTTGATATCAGCCTGCAATTGTTCTGCACCGTCAAAGCCAATCGCCACGATCTTTCCACCAAGTTTTGCATTCTTGATCGCGCTACCCATGCCAATGGCGGTCGGCTCGTTGGCGCCGAAGATGCCTACCAGGTCGGGGTTGGCCGTGAGCACATTCGTGGTCTGGTTGAGTGCGGTGGGCATATCAGAGTTGGAGTACTGAGTCTCAAGAAGGGTGAACTTCGAGTTTTTCGTAATGTAATCATTGAATCCACCCACGCGCCCGACCTCGGAGCCAACACCTTTAACGTAAGACATGACCTGGATTTTACCCGTGGTTATACCTTTCGCAGTAAGCGCATCGACCATCGCCTTTCCACAAGCTTCTCCAGCCGCATTATTGTCGGTTGCCAGGAATGATGTATAGTTGGACGGGTCACCGGAAAGCGCCGAGTCAATAATGATGACAGGGATGCCAGCTTTCTTTGCGTCTTGTACCGCAGGGAGCAGAGCGGATGTGTCCGAGGGAGCAAGCACAATCGCTTTAACGCCGCGGTTAATCGCGCTCTCAACGATATTGATTTCCTCGGTGACCATGCTTTCAGACTGGGGGCCGAGGAAGGTGACCGAGAGCTTCGGGCTCTGGCCTTGGAGCTCTTTCGCAGCTTTTTGGGCTCCCGATTGCACATTCTGCCAGTAACCGGAATTGCCGGTCTTGACGATAACTGCAATCTCCATCGGGCCGGCAGCTGCCGGGGCAGCAGTCACTGCCGGGGCCGCAGGCGCTACCGGGGCAACAGTCGCTGCCGCAGCTGGTGCGGTGGCGGTCGCAGGAGTGCCGCATCCCACTAAAATCATGGAAGCAGCCGCGAGCAGGCTTACTAGGGTAAACATTTGCTTTTTCATTATATTTCTTCTCCTTAAAATTAGTTAGTTGATTGAATAGGTCATAGTGCTTGGGCGATCGCTTCTCTTATTTGTAGGACAACCACCTCCTCTCCAAAAGTATCCTGCCAAAATGTGGTCGCTATATCACGATTTTCCATTTCTCACTTGCGACCTCTGAACTGGTCAAACGTCACAGCCCCAATGACGACAAGCCCGATCACAATCTGCTGCACATAGTAGTTCGCGCCTGACATCGTGAGGCCTACCGTGAGTGTTCCGATGATAAAGGATCCGATCACCGTGCCTCCCACTGTGCCCACGCCTCCCATC
>Ga0265331_10002262_pt1 | contig 13167 bp, 11 predicted proteins | sample 41923metaG_FD_202088 | JGI IMG/M metagenome (GOLD analysis project Ga0265331, IMG submission 202088) | Rhizosphere microbial communities from Carex aquatilis grown in University of Washington, Seatle, WA, United States - 4-19-23 metaG | ecosystem: Host-associated > Plants > Roots > Rhizosphere...
GCGCTCCGATCGCCCGACGCAAGTCTGCGAGTGACGTTCTTCCCCTACAGATGGATGCCTGAGAATCGGTAATTCAGCCCGAGCTTGGCGCTGTGAATTCCGCTGACCGTGTCCGACGTCGTCCATTTGAAATTGCAGGAGCAATAGCCGTATGACGGCTGGGTGTTCGAGACTGCGAAATACAAATATTCGAGCTTGATCGAAACATTTTCAAAGCCGCGCAGCGGCACCGCATATTCCACCCCGCCGCCCACCGCAAAGGACAGCTCGTTCACGGCGCTCGCCATGCTCAAATGCGGCAAGGGGCTGATCACATCCTCCTTCTTGACCGCGAAATAATTCGTGTCGATCGTCGTGAACAGCGCGGCGGCCTTCACATAAATCAGCAGCTCGTCGAGGGCGTAGCCAATGCGTCCGCCGATCAACCCATAGCCGAAATGGCTCCCGATGCTCGTGCGATGTGACGAGCCCTCCGAGACCACATCGCCGATGAGCGCGCTGTATGCGAGCTGATTGACGTCTCTTCCGGAGCCATATTCGCCGAGATAGCCCCATTCTCCCTCAATCCCCAGGACCACCGGCGTCTGAGGGATTTGCAGATTGTTGCCGACCGTCAGGCCGCCGATGGGAGACGCGTCGAGCCCATATCCATAGGGACTGCTGAAGGGGCGGAACCAAAAGTTGAAATTGTCGAGCCTGATGGGCTCCGTCGTATGGGCCTGCGCGCCGCTCGCGCCGCCGACAAAGCCGCCAATGTAAAGGCCGTCCCACGCATGCGTCGTCGATGCGGCCGGAGGCAGCGGCGCAGAGAAATCAGCAGCCAAAGCGGAGAGTGGAAGCGCAACGAGAAGCGCGACGATCGACGTAAATTTCTTCATGAGTCGGTCCGCCGAGAGACGCCTGCCGGGGCCTGGACGCCTCGCGCCGAGGCCTGGCCAGCCAATGCGGAAATCTTCGCCAATCAAGGTAAACCGACAATTAATTCTTCACCGAACCCTCACATGGGGCGCAGGCTCAACGCCTTTCCTTCCTTGGAGTCGCGCCGCCAGACGCCGCTCGCTTCGCGATCGAAATGCGCCTTGTGGCCCTTGCGCGCGACGAGCGACAGCCGGCCATGATCCAGGCTCCAGGCGACGGGATCGAAGACAACGAGGCCATTGTCGCGGCAGGCGGGAGCGAGCTGCGCCTTGAAGCCGCCCTGCGCCGGACGCTGCTCGAGGGTCAGCATGCAGCCCGTGTCCTTGTCGTCGGCGCGCAAAATCGCATAGCGGCCCGCGGCCTCCGCGCGCGTCTCCGACTGAGCGGAGCCCGCCGTCGCGGCGGCGGCCACGACCATGACGAAAATTCTCCAAGTGCGGCGTCCTGGATTTTTTCCAAAGACCATTCCGTCGAACTCCATAGGTGTTGAACCTTCTTCGCCCCGTCACTCTGCGCTTTTCCCGCTCTCAGGCCAAGAGGCGACGCTAACGCTGACGAACGCCTCGCAGATAGAGGAGTTTGCGGCGGGATCGTCGCCCTGCGGCAAATTGTCGCGCTAGGGCGCGCCCGTGGCGCGCGGTTTGAAGGCGAAGAAGGCGCAGGCCAGGCGAAACCGGAGCCGGTTTTAGCCTGCGACGATGACTCCCGTGAGCGCCGCGAGTTCGGCGGGCGTCGGCGGCTCCCATAGATCCTCGACAAAATCGAACATCTCGCGCGTCACAGCGAATGGAAGCTGATGAGCCGCCCCGCGATGAGCGTTGCGTAGGACTACGCGGCTCCAGCGCTCCTCCACCGGAAGATTAAGAACATGCAGCCTGACCGGCAGGGAGGCTGCCGCCGCCAAGTTCGCATAATGCGCTCGCTGCTTCGCGCTGCCGAAGCCCCAGTCCAACACGACCGGCGCGCCTCGGCTTGCGACGTCGGTCGCCGTGCGCCACATCTGCGCAAAGCAGCGCTCGACCCGCTCGATCGACCAAGCCGGGTCCAGGGGCTAAGGCGTGTCCATCCAGAACAGCGCCGCCATCCACTCATCGATCGAGAATCGGACGGCGCCAATCTCGTCGGAGAGCTTGAGGGCATAAGTGGTCTTTCCGGCGCCCGTCGAGCCGCAGATAAAATGGAATACGCCGCGGGTCATGTCTGCCTCGAGATGCTGAAGCCTTGGATTTTAAGCGGATGCAAGCCGCTCTTTATTCGTCTTCCCCGCAAGGCTAGAGTTTCTGGCCGGATTTTTTCACCCGCGAGACCCACGTCCATGGCCATTGAGTCCAAGCATCCCGAGACCTTGCAGCTTCACGCCGGCTGGCGCGCCGACGCGACCAACGGCGCGGTGGCCGTACCGATCTATCAGACGACGAGCTATCAGTTCCGGGACACGGAGCACGCCGCCAACCTCTTCGCTTTGAAAGAGCTCGGGCACATCTACACGCGCATCGGCAATCCGACGACGAGCGTGCTCGAGGCGCGGCTTGCGGCGATCGAGGGCGGCGCGGCGGCGCTGGCTCTCGCCTCCGGCCAGGCGGCGTCAGCCTTCGCCGTGCAAAACCTCGCGAAAGCGGGCGACAATATCGTCTCCTCGACTGACCTCTATGGCGGGACGTGGAACCTCTTCGCCAACACGCTCAAGGACCAGGGTCTCGAGGTCCGCTTCGTCGACCCCGCGGACCCGGAGAATTTCCGCCGCGCCACGGACGACAGAACGCGCGCCTATTACGCCGAGACGCTGCCCAACCCGAAGCTCATCGTCTTCCCCATCGCCGAGGTCGCCGCGATCGGACGCGAGTTCGGCATTCCACTCATCATGGACAATACCGCAGCGCCCATTCTCTCGCGCCCCTTCGATCACGGGGCGGCCGTCGTCGTCTATTCGACGACAAAATATCTCGGCGGCCACGGGACCTCCATCGGCGGCGCGATTATCGACGGCGGCAATTTCGACTGGGAAAAATTTCCAGAGCGGCAGCCGGCGCTAAACACGCCCGATCCCTCCTATCACGGCGCGGTCTGGGTCGAGGCGGTGAAGCCGATCGGTCCCGTGGCCTATGCGATCAAGGCGCGCACGACGCTGCTGCGCGATCTCGGCGCCCCGCCCTCGCCCTTCAACGCCTTCCTCACTCTGCAGGGCATAGAGACGCTGACGCTGCGCATGGAGCGCCATGTGCAGAACGCCGCGGCGGTGGTCGCCTTTCTCGCCAAGCGTCCCGAGGTGACGAAGGTGATCCATCCCTTGCTGCAGACGGGCGAGGCGCGGGCGCGCGCCGACAAATATTTGAAGGGCGGCTATGGCGCGCTCGTCGGCTTCGAGCTGAAGGGCGGTTCGGAGGCGGGCCGGCGCTTCATCGACGCGCTGGAGATGTTCTACCACGTCGCCAATATCGGCGACGCCCGCAGCCTCGCGATCCACCCCGCGACGACGACGCATTCTCAGCTCGCGCCCGAGGAGCAGCTCAAGACGGGCGTGTCGGAAGGCTATGTGCGTCTTTCGATCGGCCTCGAGCACATCGACGACATACTGGCCGACCTCGAAAGGGGCTTGAAGGCCGCGGGATGATCACGGAGGGCTGCGCCCCCTCCCTGTCCCTCCCTCGCTATCGCGGGAGAGGGAGTTCCACTCCGCGCGTCACAACCATCTCGCGCAACGTCTGCCGCTTCCCTCTCCCGCGAAGCGGGGGAGGTTGAGGGAGGGGGCAATTACGCCGCCGCAGCCAAGTCAGGCGACAGCCGCTTGTGCAAGCGCACCATGAAGGCCGTCGCGAAGAGCGGGGTCAGCAGGTTCAAGCCCGGCGTCGCGACGAAGATCGCGATGAACAGGCCCGCGACGAAGAGCGTGAAAGCGTTGAGGCGGCGCATCTCGTCCGCCTCGCCGCTGCTGCGGAAGCGCGTGGCGGCAAGCATGAAATATTCCCGTCCGAACAAATAGGCGTTGGCCAGAAAGAAGGCCATCACGTTGATCCCGGGCACGAGCAGCAGCAGCAGCGCGACGAAGTTGACGCCGAGCGACACGAAAGAAAAGCGGATCGCCGAGCGCAAGGCCTCGACGTGATGCGCCGGCGTTCCCTCGCGCCCCAAGGGATAGATCTCGCGCTCCACGATCGCCGCGAGATCGTCGATGAAAAATCCCGCAACGAAGATCGAGACCGGGCCGATCAGAAAGGCGAGCGCGAAGATTATGCCGAAGCCCGTCGCGAAGGCCAGAATCGTTTGCAGCAGCGGGTGGTCGACGACGACCATCGACAGAGCGAGGCGATCGAGACCCGCCCAGACGAGCGCGAGCAGCAAGAGGGTGAGGCCGACGCTCTTCCAGAGGACCGAGCGAAATGGCGGCGTCAGAATTTGCCGCAGCGCGGCGAGGGCGGCGTCGAGCATCGGGGGCCTCTCCAGGAACTGCCGGTGAGATGGCGCCCCGAGCGCAGCCGCGCAAGAGGCGCCGCCCCACCGGGGCGCCCGCGCGGCCCTTGCTTCAAGCCTTGCCGCGGACTAGCTTCGAGGCATGTTCGAGGCGAAATTCCAGAGCTTTAGCGATAGCGAGCGCGGCGGCGAATCCGGCGCCAGGGTCAAGGCGCTGCGCGCGCGGCTCGCGGCGCTAGAGCTCGACGGCTTCATTGTGCCGCGCTCGGATGAGCATCAAAACGAATATGTCGCGCCCTGCAGCGAGCGCCTCGCCTGGCTCACCGGATTTTCGGGCTCGGCCGGAACCGCCATCGTTCTGAAGAAAGAGGCGGCGATCTTCGTCGACGGGCGCTATGTCCTGCAGGTCAAGGAGGAGATCGACGCCAAGCTCTTCACCCCGAAAGAGGTGTTGGCGACGCCGCCGGCGCGCTGGCTCGCCGAGCGCGTCGAAAAGGGCGCGCGCATCGGCTACGATCCCCACGTCCACACCAATCGGCAGATCGACGCCTTCGCGAAGGCGCTTGCGAGCAAGCGCGCCGAGCTCGTTCCTGTCGAGCCCAACCCGATCGACGAGATCTGGACGGATCGTCCGGCGGCCCCCCTCGGCGCGGTGCGGCTGCACCCGACGCGCCTCGCCGGCAAGAACGTCCCCGAAAAGCTCGCAGAGCTGAGGCGCGCCTTCAACGGCGCCAATGCGCTGCTGCTCTCCGATCCGCATTCGATCGCCTGGACCTTCAACATTCGCGGTTCGGACGTGGCGCATACGCCGATCGCGCTCGCCTTCGCGCTCATCCCCGCGCGCGGCGCGCCGGTTCTCTACGCCGACGGGCGCAAGATCCGGGGCGAGGTCCGCGAGGCGCTGGAAAAGCTGCTCACCATTTCACCGGCGCAGAATCTGCGCGCCGACCTCGTCGAGCTCGGCGAGAGACGCAAGACCGTGCTCTTCGATCAGGCGACCGCGCCGGTGCTGCTGGTCGAGGCCCTGCGCGAGGCGGGCGGCGAGCCGCGTCTTGTCGAAGATCCGGCGGCCCTGCCCAAGGCGATCAAGAATGAACGCGAGCTTGCGGGAATTAGAGCCGCGCATCTGCGCGACGGACTCGCGCTGACGCGCTTCCTCGCCTGGTTCGAGAAGGAGGCGATCAAAGGCGAGCTGACGGAAATCGCCGCGGCGCAAGCCGTCGAGACCTTCCGCCGCGAGAGCGGGCTCTTGCGCGACATCTCCTTTCCGACCATCTCGGCCTTCGGGCCGCATGCGGCGATCCCGCACTATCGCGTCACCGAGCGCAGCAATCTCAAGATCGAGCGCGGAATCTACCTTGTCGATTCCGGCGGCCAGTATCTCGACGGAACGACTGACGTGACCCGCACGGTGGCGGTCGGCTATGCGGCGCGCCCGGTCCGCGAGCATTTCACGCGCGTCCTGAAGGGACATATCGCGATCGCGACCGCCGTCTTCCCCAAAGGCGCGACCGGCGCGCAGCTCGACGCCATGGCGCGCCGGCCGCTCTGGGAGGCGGGGCTCGACTTCGATCACGGTGTCGGACATGGCGTCGGCGCCTATCTGAGCGTCCATGAGGGACCGCAGCGCATCGCCAAGATGGGCCATACGCCGCTCGAGCCCGGCATGATCCTCTCGAACGAGCCCGGCTATTATCGCGCGGGCGAGTACGGGATCCGGCTCGAGAATCTCATCGTCGTCGAAAAGCGCGAGATCAAGGGCGGCGAGCGCGAGATGCTCGGCTTCGAGACGATCACGCTCGCGCCCTTCGACCTCAACCTCGTCGAGCCCTCGCTGCTCGCGCCGCAAGAAGCGGACTGGCTCAACGCCTATCATGCGCGCGTGCGCAATACGCTCTCGCCGCTCGCCGACGCCGAGACGCGGAGCTGGCTCAAGAAAGCCACCAAGCGGCTTCCACTTTAGACGGCGATTTATGCGGATCGCGCGGTGGGCTCCAAGCAGTCTATATTTCGGACATGCTGATTAGCGTCTAGGCATTGTTGTATTTCCGCAACATGGGCCGAAAATCGGCTCCGAACGCTAGCTGAACTATTGCCGAATCGCTATGTATTATGATTGCATAGTGATGCGCCTCTCGCGCCGTCAGCCAGTCTACAGGACCTTAAACATGCGGGCCTCTTCGCGCGCAATCGCTCGGTCGCGACTTTTTTCTTGTTGGCGGCGCAGCCTCGTCGCAAACCTCGGCGCCGCGGCCCTTATCATGGCGGCGTCAGGCGCGCGGGCCATGGAGCCTTCGCCCTCCGGCGCCGATCCCGCGCATGCCGACATGAGCGTCACGACCGACCAAAGCCTGAGCTCCGACCATGGCGGAGCCGGCATACCGGGAGTTCATATTCCGGCGGGCGTCACCGGCGCTTACATGGTTCCCGCCGGGGAAGGCATGGCGAATTTTACGCCGAACTTCATGCATATGAGCGGCAATTACATCGGCTCCTCGCAGGTCTCTCCCGCGCTGATCGCCTCCTCCATCTTTTCCGGCCAATGGATGACCATGAAGATGATGAAGCCGAGCAGGGGGGGCATGGGAGGCATGATGATGCCGATGACCATGACCAGGCCGGTCATGCTGCGCATCATCCCTTCGAGCATGGACATGCAAATGTACATGCTCAACACGATGTACGGGCTGACGGATAATTTGAACCTGATGTTCATGTCGAGCTATGCCGAAAAATCCATGACCATGACGACCTTCGCCGGCATGTCGGGCCTCGGCATACTCGGCCAGAGCTCTGGAACGACCTATGGATTCAACGACGCCATGGTCGGCGGGAGCTACCGAATCTACCAGGACGCGATCAACCATCTTCAGTTCAATCTCATGCTTGCGCTGCCCATCGGCACGCAGGAGCGCACAGTCCAGATGCTCAGCCCGATGGGCTCCTATATGACGATGCGCGCCCCCTACGCCATGCAGATCGGCACGGGAACCGTCGATCTGGTTCCGACCGTCGCCTATACGGGGGGTTTGGGTTCTTGGTCCTGGGGCGCGCTGTATCGCGGGCGATTTCCGCTCGACTACAACAGCGAGGGCTATCAATTCGGCGCAACGAACGAGCTCACGGCCTGGGGCGGCTATAGCTTCTTCAAAGGGGTGACCGCCACCGCGCGCATCGCCGCGAGCACTCAGGATCACATTCATGGCGCCGACGCGTTGATCACGGGGCTCGCGCCGCCAGCCAACCCGCTCTATTACGGCGGCAAGCATCTCGACATGTTCGGAGGCCTCGAGATCGCCGGCCACCCATGGGGGCTTGGGCACACGGTCGTCGGCGTCGAGGCGGGCGGGCCCCTCTATCAGGAAGTGAACGGACCACAGCTCGGCAGAGGCTGGCAGCTGTCTCTGACCGGACGCATCATGTTCTGACGCTGGACCTCGGAGGGTTCGCCGAAGCACCGGAAGGAACGCGCGCCTCCAGACGCTCGATTGCGCCGCGGCTTTGAAGGCTACTCCGCCGCGGCGGCCGAGGCTGCGGCGGGGAAGGCGATCTCGACCAGCGTGCCTTCCTTCTTGCGGCTGCGGATCGCGAAGCTCGCGCGATTGGCCTCGATCAGCGCCTTCGTCACGGGGAGACCCAATCCGGTGCCCTGCGACTGCCGCGAGCTTTGCACCTGACGGAACGGCTCGAGCGCGAGCGCGATCTCGTCCGTCGACATGCCGATGCCCGTGTCCTTCACGCGCACGAGAACATGGCCATCTTCCGTAGGCGCGCTCGAGACGATGACCTGCCCGCCCGGCTCGTTGAACTTGATCGCATTGGAGAGCAGGTTCAGCAGGATCTGACGCAGAGAGCGCTCGTCCGCGACGATGCGCGGCGCGCGCGGCGCGAGCGACATCCGGACGATGACGCGCTCCCGACTGGCCTCGTTCTGCATGATCGACACGCATTCCTCGATCACGGCGTTCACATCGAGCCGCTCGACGACGAGGTCGAGCTTCCCCGCCTCGATCTTCGAGAGGTCCAGGAGATCGTTGACGAGGCTCAGCACATGCGCGCCCGAGCTGTGCACGTCCTTGAGATATTCCTTGTAGCGCTCGGAGCCCAGCGGACCGAGGCGCTCCTCCATCATGACCTCGGCAAAACCCATGATCGCGCTGATAGGGGTGCGGATCTCATGCGAGATTCGCGCAAGGAAGGCGGTTTTCGCCTCGCTCGCGCGTTCGGCTTCGGCTCGCGCCTCCTGCGCCTCGCCCATGAGCTCCCGCGCCGCCTCGCTGATCGCCACGCAGAGGATGCGCGTCGCGTCGAGAGGTCGCGCGGTGAGGCGCCAGGCTGCGCCTGCGGGATCGCGCAGCCCCACGACGTCGATCGGAACGGCGCCCTCGGCCGCTTCGCCCAGCGAGAGACCGAGGATTCGCGCGCGCGCCCGGCTGCGCTCCTCCTCGCCCAAGAGGGTCGCGAGCTCCTGCCCGCCGATTTCAGCCGGCGCCTTTCCCAAAAGCGTGGCGAAAGCGCTATTGGCCCGCTCGATGCGCCCGTCCTTGGCCAGCAGCGCCGCCGGCGCCGGACTTTTCTCGAAGCTCGCCTCGAGCAGCGCCAGTTGCGCGCCGAGCCCCGCGATCTCCGCGTCCTTCGCGCGCAACCGCGCGTCTTCCGTCGCTTTGCGCGAGCTTTGACGCCGCAGGCTGATGAGCGTCGCTGGCGCGCCCTCCCAATCGATCGTCTGCAGATGCGCTTCGACGTCGATCGGCTGTCCATCCTGCGCCCGCAGCTCGACCCAGCCATTCGCCGGTCCGTGAGGCGGCGAGCGTCCCGTAAAAATGCGCGCGAGGCCACCGTCCGCGGCGAGCGCCGGCAGATCGGCGTAGCCCAGCTCTTCGAGCAGCGTCCGGTTGGCGTATAGGGCTTTCGCCTCTCTCGCCACGATGACGCCGAAGGGCAGCAGATCGAGCAATCTCGCTTGCTCACGCGCGCCTTCTTCCTTTGAGCCCGCCGGCGCGCGCGCCTGTTCCAGCGCCTTGGTCACCTGATCGATCAGCTCGCGGGCAGAACCCAGCGCGGGCGCGGCCGGCGCCTCCTCCCCCAAAGCGCGCCCGATCTCCTCGAAGGCGTCGCGTTCGGCGGCGGTCAGCCGATCGACCGTCTCCCGGCTGGGCGGGCTCGGGGGACGCAGGGCCACGACATTGTCGACCGCAGGCTCGCGGTCCTCAGGCGCTGACGCGGGCGCAGATTCGCACGCCTCCGCCTGGTCGAGGCGCAACACGCCAAATCCCTGGAAGCCGAGAAAGCCGCGGGCCTTGTCGAAGACCGGCATGCCGCCAAGGAAGGTCGGCGCCCTGCAGCGGGGCGTCTCGATCGGCCACTCGACCCTCACCCCGCTCCAGGAAACGCGGGAAGCGAGCGCGTCTTCGAAGGCGGGACCGAGCTCGAGCGCGCGCGCGACTTCTTGCACGGATCGCCCGCAGAGCGCGGCGTAACCCGCCCCGGCCACTTCAGAGAGCAGAGGCGAGGCCTCGGTGAAGACGCCATCGGCGTTGGTCTTCCAGAGGAAGCGCGGCGCGCTCTGGCCGCAGCGGGTGATCAGGGCTTCCCGAACCCGTTTGGTGGCGCTGGGGATCTGCGCCTCGCGAGGCTCGCCTTCGGTCGCGGCTTGTGGCGAGCCGCCGACAGCGGCTTCGGACCGGAGGCCCAGGGCGGCGACGACGAAAAGAGAGCTCTGCGGCGACTGCTCAATGTGGCGGCAGAGTATCGTCACGAAGGATGGCCCGTCGCGCAGCTCGATCGGCGCGCGCTCCAAGCGGGGCGCGCCGCTGTTCCGGGCCGATTGAAGGAGAGTCTCGAGTCTCGAGGTCCCCCCGTCCCTACCGAGGAGCGCGTTCGCGTCGATGTTGTCGTCGAGCGCCGCAAGCGCCGCCGCATTTTTGTAGACGATGCGAGTTGGCTCTCCACAGACCGCGATGATCGGCGCGCCGGAGGCTTCGAGCGCGGCGAAAGCCGGATCGGCGGTGATGAGAGCCGCGGCGGCATGGCGCTCCTCCTCGACCATCTTGGGTTTTCCCGCCTCTTTTCGGCGCCGGACGGCGCTTGGCCGCCTTTGCTTTCAAGTTAACGCAAGATTAAACGCTCGTCATGCCCCGATGCGCACAATTACCCACGATTTTAAGGATTTGGGCGTTCATCGTAAATTCCGCAACCGTCCCGCAAAAAACTTTCCGCGGGCCGGATTCAGAGCTTATGTGTCCGAACACCTTCTGTCCGTAGCGCGTCAAGGCGTCGTGTTTTTGTAGCGCGTGAACCGTCGGCTTCGGATTGAGGGTCGGCGCGATCCGGAAGCCGTGGACGGCCCGGCTCCGAGGTTCAGGCGGCGTTGGTCTCGCCGGCCTGTTTCCTTGTTTGGCCGGGCGGCCGTTTCCTCGTGCCGCCCTGCACAGCGGAACTGGCGTCGCGCGGACAAGGACGCGCGCATGCGCGCCCGACAGGGCTTGTCCTTGACGGCGCCGGACGCGGCGCGAGCCCGGCTTCGCTTGCCCAAACCCGCTTTCACGGCGCCTTCTATCCCTGTCATGGCGCTTCCGGGCGGCGCTATGTCCTCTCCGTCTTTGACCGAAGCGACTGGACGCTCGTCTCCGATTTCGATTCCGTCGCCATCGTCGGGGTCGCCAATGACGGAACGAGCTGCCGCCCGATCTGCGTCTTGTCCCCTCGCGAGCTTCGCGCTCTGGGCCCCACGCTCGTCGAAGTCGCGGGCGAATGGCACGCGCTGTTTGGCGCGGACGAGGCGGCGCTCAAGGATCTCGCTGGGTCGGTGATGAATTGGGGCGAGAATTTAAAGCATCTCGGCGGTCCAGCGACCGGGTCTACAGCTTTTCTTTTCAAATCGGAGAACTACACGAAAATACAACGCCTCCGATAAACCCGGCCAACTTTAAAAAAAATTAAATTGATGGGAGGGAAAGACACCATCAGGATTGCCGTCAGATACGTCCTTACCAGAAGAATTTTCTTAACCTCAGTCTCGGAAAATCCGACGAGAGTCCAATTGAATTCAGGCCAGCCGCGGATTTTTAAGAGGCGAAGGTAATATTTTTGAGTAAAGCGAGGAACTTCGCTACCGAGAAGCCATCCGACAAAACATGTGATGAACCCAAGAGCCGCAAACACGAAGACCGGCCACGCCAGCATAATATAAACGCGAGCAGTTTCAATTTCGAAACAGTTTTGCACATTTACTAGCCGAGATTCGCCGGAACCCTAGTTCAGATGTTTCGCTCAATCTACACGTCTGACAAAGCGCAGCAGGTTCCCGAAGCGTAGAGGAGGCTTCGGAACCGTGCTGGGCAGACGGGGCGCGCCTCCTACTGCGCAGCGAGCTTGATCTCGGGATAAGTGCAGCGTTCGCCGCTCGCCGGATCGACATGCAGATGCGCCGGCGGCTCGACGAATTCGAGCCCGAGCGTCTTCCAGACGTCGACCAGCGATTCGACCAGCGAGACGATATGCGCATGCGTGTGGCGCGGCGTCGGCGTCACGCGCAGCCGCTCCGTTCCCTTGGCGACCGTCGGATAGTTGATGGGCTGGATATAGACGCCGTGCCGCTCGAGCAGCATGTCGCTCGCGGCCTTGCAGCGTTGGGCGTCGCGCACCATGACCGGCACGATGTGCGAGCTGTTCTCCAGAACCGGCAGCCCGCCGGCGGCGAGCGCATGTTTCACGATATGGGCGGCGCGCTGATGCGCGGCGCGGATGTCCGGACGGCTCTTGAGCAGCCGCACCGCGGCGCAGGCCGCCGCGGCGATGGCGGGCGGCAGCGCCGTCGTGAAGATGAAGGAAGGCGCATAGCTGCGCACCGCGTCGATGAGCGCGGCGTCGCCCGCGATATAGCCGCCGAGCGAGCCGAAACCCTTGGCGAGCGTGCCTTCGATGACGTCGATCTTCGACATCACGCCGGCGGCCTCGCAGACGCCGCCGCCGCGCGGGCCGTACATGCCGACCGCATGCACCTCGTCGATATAGGTCATCGCGCAATAGCGCTCCGCGAGGGCGGCGATTTCAGCGACGGGCGCGATATTGCCGCTCATCGAATAGAGGCTCTCGAAAACGATGAGCTTCGGACGATCGCCGGCCGCGATCAGCAGCTCCTCGAGATGCGCGAGGTCGTTGTGACGGAAGATCTGCCGCTCGGCGCGCGAGCGCTTCACGCCCTCGATCATCGAATTGTGATTGGAGGCGTCGGAGATGATCAGGCAGTTCGGCAGGAGATCGGCGATCGTCGAGATCGCCGCGAGATTGGAGATCCAGCCGGAGGTGAAGACGAGCGCCGCCTCCTTCCCGTGGAGATCGGCGAGCTCATGCTCCAATTCGACGATCGCGCAGCTCGTGCCGGAGATGTTGCGCGTCCCCCCCGCGCCCGCGCCCACGTTGCGCGCGGTCTCGACCATGGCGTCGATGACCTCGGGATGCTGGCCCATGCCGAGATAGTCGTTGGAGCACCAGATCGTGACGTCCTGCGCGCGCCCGTCGGGGCGGCGCCAGAGCGCCTCGGGGAAGGTCTCAACGGAGCGCTCGATATGCGCAAAAGTGCGATAGCGCCGCTCGGCCTTGAGGCGGAACAGGGCCCCCTCGAAATAGCGCCGATAGTCCATTCCAGGGTCCTTTAGCCCTCGCCGGACGCCGTTGATTTCCGGCGCTCTGGCGGCTCTTTGCTGCGCGGAGCCGCTCCTCCCCCTGAGCCGATCCAAGGCCAAGATAGCTTATCGTCGATCCCATTGCGAGAGGCGTTTCGTCGCGTCTCGAGGCGATTTTTCTCGCCGAGGTTTTCGTGCGCGCGCCAAAGGGTCG
>Ga0265331_10002265_pt1 | contig 13160 bp, 7 predicted proteins | sample 41923metaG_FD_202088 | JGI IMG/M metagenome (GOLD analysis project Ga0265331, IMG submission 202088) | Rhizosphere microbial communities from Carex aquatilis grown in University of Washington, Seatle, WA, United States - 4-19-23 metaG | ecosystem: Host-associated > Plants > Roots > Rhizosphere >...
GCCGGTATTCCCCTGCGGATCCCGGGTGCGTTGGACTGCCTGGCGAAGCACGAGCCAGCCACCTACGCCTTGCACGTGGCAGGAGCGGAAAAGGGCGAGGACACCGCGCTGAGTTTCACGCCGCGCGAGTTCATGGAAGGCGACCTGCCGCCTCTGACGCGTCCCAACTTTCTCGCCATCATCGCCTCCAACACTCTGGCCACCACCATGCTGAAGAAGGCCAACGGCCGGGTAGATGGTTTCGTGGTGGAGGGTCCGACGGCGGGCGGGCACAATGCGCCGCCGCGCGGGAAGGGTCCGCTGAGCGAAGGCGGCGAACCGGTGTATGGCGAGCGCGACGAAGTCGATCTGGCGAAGCTCAAGGAACTGGGCGTGCCGTTCTGGCTGGCCGGGGGTTACGGGACTCCGGAGCGGCTGCGCGAGGCGCTGGCGGCGGGCGCGGCGGGCGTTCAGGTAGGTACGGCGTTCGCGTTGTGCGAAGAATCGGCGTTGCGGGAGGAGTATAAGCGCGCGATCCTGGCGAGCGTCGCAGCCGGAGAGGCGGCGGTGTTCACCGATCCGCTGGCTTCGCCCACCGGCTTCCCCTTCAAGACCGTGTTGCTCGAGGGCACGCTGGCCGAGGAGTCGGTGTACGCACTGCGGCCGCGCCTCTGCGATCTGGGGTATTTGCGGGAGGCGTACCGGATGTCTTCGGGCTCGGTGGGGTATCGCTGTGCGGCCGAGCCGGTGGCGAGCTACATCGCAAAGGGCGGGAGCGCGGAGAAGGCGGCGGGGCGCAAGTGCCTGTGCAACGCGCTGCTGGCCAACATCGACCAGTCCCAGATCCAGAAGGGCGCCTATGTGGAGACCGGGCTGGTCACCTGTGGCGACTGCCTGGGCGCGGTGGCGGATCTGCTGCCGAACGAGGGCACTTCGTATACCGCAGCCGATGTGATCGAGCGGCTGCTGGGGGCCACGGGCTGAGCGGTCCGCTTCCTGAGGGAGCGGCCGTTACCGCGACTGCGCCGTGAGGGAGCGGCCGTTGCCGAACCGCGACCGTGAGGGAGCGGTCTCTTGAAGGGGGGTATCGCGATGCAATTGCATTCCACGACCGGTGGGCGGCGCTCGTTTCTGAAGGGCGTTGCGGGAGCCATGGGACTCAGCCTCTGGGCTGACGAAACGCTGGAGGCCCTTCCGCAGAACGTCAACACCAACTCCAAGCCGTCCGGGTTGAAGATCACCGACCTGCGCGTGGCGGTCATCGGACACGCGCCCATGACTTGTCCCATCATTCGCCTGGACACGAACCAGGGCATCTATGGCCTCGGCGAGGTGCGGGACGGCGCCAGCAAGAATTACGCGCTCATGTTGAAGAGCCGCCTCCTGGGCGAGAATCCCTGCAATGTCGATAAGGTCTTCCGCAAGATCAAGCAGTTCGGCGGCGAATCGCGCCAGGGCGGGGGGGTCAGCGGAGTCGAGATGGCGCTGTGGGACCTGGCCGGCAAGGCGTACGGCGTGCCGGTCTTCCAGATGCTCGGCGGCAAGTTCCGCGACCGCATACGATGCTATGCGGACACCACGGAATCGAGCGACCCGAAGGTCTACGGCCAGCGCCTGAAAGCGCGGCGCGACGAAGGCTTCACCTGGCTCAAGATGGACCTCGGCATCGACCTGGTGGGCGACGTTCCGGGCGCGGTCACCAAACCCGAAGATGTGAGCCTCACCCAGCGGGAGCGCGTCGAGCATATGTTCACCGGGATCCAGATCACCGACAAGGGCGCGGCCCTGATGGCGGACTACGTCGGCCAGGTGCGCGAGATGGTCGGGATGGACATACCGCTGTCGGCCGACCACTTCGGTCACATCGGCGTCAAGAGTTGCATCCGCCTGGCGAAGGCGCTCGAAAAGTACAACCTGGCGTGGCTCGAGGACATGGTTCCCTGGCAGTACACCGAGCTCCTGAAGCAGATCCGCTCCGCCATAGGCCTCCCGCTCCTGACGGGCGAGGACATCTACCTGAAGGAACCGTTCCTGGAGCTGTGCCGCGCCCACGCGGTCGACATCATCCATCCGGACCTGGCAACGGCGGGCGGGATCCTGGAGACGAAGAAGATCGGCGACGCGGCGCAGGAGCTGGGCGTGCCGATGGCGATGCACTTCGCGGGAAGTCCGGTGTCGTGCATGGCGAACGTCCATTGCGCCGCCGCGACCGAGAACTTCCTGGTGATGGAGAACCATTCCGTCGATGTCCCGTGGTGGAGCGACTTAGTGGACGGCGTCGAGAAGCCTATCGTCAACAAAGGTTTCATTACGGTTCCGGACAAACCCGGCCTGGGAGTTACTCTGAACGAAGAGGTGGTCAAGCAGCACTTACTCGATCCGGGTTACTTCGAGCCGACGCCGCAGTGGGACGTCGATCGCAGCAACGACCGTCTGTGGAGTTGAGCCATGCATCGTCTATCCACTCTGGCCTTGACGGCGTGCGCGGCCGCCATGATCGCCCTGCCGCAATCCATCACGCTGACACGGGAGCAACTGGTCGAGTACACCTCCCAGAATCCGTTCGAGCGGTTTCCCGATGGGCGGCCTAAGATCCCCGACTCGCTGATCGAGCGTGCGCGCGGCATCTCGGCGGAAGAGGTCTGGGCCGTTCTGCCCGAGAAGGGTTTTCACAACCAATACGAGGGCGGGTTTCAGGTGCTACACCCCGGGAAGAAGCTGGTAGGCCGGGCGTTCACGGTCCAGTTCATGCCCGCGCGTCCCGACCTGGAAGACGTTCTGAAGGCCAAGGCGCAGGCCGCGGGCCTTGGCTCGTTGAAGAACCAGACGGCCATCGACATGCTGCAGCCCGGCGACGTGCTGGTGGTGGACCTGTTCGGCAAGGAGGATGGCGGCACGATCGTCGGCGACAACCTGTTCTACTACGTCATGAAGGCGACGCATGGCGGCGGCCTGGTGGTGGATGGCTCGATCCGCGATCTGGAGGGCATCTCGGAAATGGATATGCCTGCCTATTACCGCCACGCGCACCCCAGCGCCATCTCCGGCGTGGTGCTGACCGGCATCAACGTTCCGGTTCGCATCGGGCAAGTGACGGTAATGCCGGGCGACTTAGTGGTGGGTGACCGCGAAGGCCTTTACTTCATCCCGCCGCAACTGGTGAAGGATGTCATGGACAATGCCGATGTCGTCCACATACACGACGAGTGGACGCGGAAGAAGTTCGACGAGGGTAAGTACAAATCGAGTGACATTTACGGCTCCCCGCACGATCCCGCGCTCAAGCAGGAGTACGAGGAGTATCTGAAGAAGCGGCTCGAGGAGATACGGGGCAAGTGAGCGGGTCTGGAGACCCGCTGCAGGACTGGAGTCCTGCCCCACTTACTCGGCCCGCAGGGCCGTGACTGGATCGACGCGGCTGGCGCGCCAGGCGGGCAGGTAGCTCGCCGCGGCCGCCAGCGCGATCAGGAGCGCCGCAACTCCGACGAAGGTGGGCGCGTCCGTCGTCCCTACGCCGTAGAGGACGGTGGACAGGAATCGCGACAGGCCCGCAGCCAGCAGCAGGCCAGCCGCGACGCCGGCGAGCGATAGCTTGAGGCCCTGTCCCACGATCAGGCCCAGGACGTCTTTGCGGTCCGCTCCCAATGCCATCCGGATTCCGATTTCGTGCGCGCGCTGGGCAACCAGGTAGGCCATGACGCCGTAGATGCCCACGCACGCCAGAGCCAGGGCCAGCGCCGCGAACAGGCTGAGCAGCAGCATGCGCACGCGCCGCGGCGAACGCGACGCCGACACCACTTCCTCCATGCTGCGGACGCCATAGAGCGGCTGGTCCCGGTCGATGGAGTGAATGGCGCTTTGAACGGCTGACGCGGCCGCCGCCGGTTCCGTCGAGGTGCGCACCACGAACACCATGAACGGCCAGGGGTCCCGGGCGTAGGGCACGTAGACGGCGGGGCGCGGCGTCTGGTCCAGGTTGTGCTGATGCACGTCCTCGACCACACCGACCACCTGGCACCAATCGTTCTCGTTGCCGCATCCGCCCACCATCACAAAGTCTCCGACCGGATTCCGTCCCGGCCAGAAGACACGGGCCATGGACTGGTTTACGAGGACCACCGGCGGAGCGCTGGCATCGTCACGTTCGGTGAAGGCGCGGCCGCGGAGGAGCCGGATGCCCATGGCGCGGAAATAGTCGGGACTGGTCACCAGATAGTCGGGCGCGGGATCATCCGGGGTGGATGTGCGTCCCTTGATGTCGACGGAGCGCGTGCTGTTTCCGGGGTTCAGCGGAAGGCGAGAGACCACGGCGGCCGAGCCAACGCCGGGAAGGGCAGCGATGCTCTCGAGCGTCCGGGTCACGAAACGGGCGCGATCCGCAGTGCCGGGATAGCGGGCCTCCGGGAGCGAGAGCCTGAGACTCAGCACGCGCTCCGCCTGGAATCCTTCGGAGACCGCCAGCAGCCGGCTGAAGCTGCGGATCAGAAGGCCGGCGCCAACCAGCAGCACCGCGGCCAGCGCGACTTCGATGGCCACCAGCGCGCTCCGGGCGCGGTGTGCACGCATGCCACCCGAAGAACCGCGGCCTTGCTCCTTGAGCATGCCGTCCAGGGCGCGGGCGCCCGAGAGATGCAGAGCAGGGAAGAGCCCGAAGAGGATCCCGGAGGCGAGCGAGACGAGCGTAGTGAAGGCCAGGACGCGCGGGTCCAGCGTCAGCGCCGCACTGCCGAGCATGCCTTCCGGCAGCAGTGCGCGCAGCGGGTGCAGGCCCGCATAGGCGAGCGCGACTCCGAGGACGCCGCCGGCCGCGGCGAGCAGAATGCTCTCGGTGAGGAACTGCCGCACCAGGCGCGCCCGTCCCGCGCCGAGCGCCGAACGGACCGCGATCTCCTTCTGCCGTGCTGCACCGCGCGCCAGCAGGATGTTCGCGACGTTGGCGCAGGCGATCAAGAGCAGGAGCCCAACTGCGCCCAGCAGGATCATCAGTGCCGGCCGCGCCGGACCGATCAGGTCGTCACGCAGGGTCACCAGGGCCGCGTTGTCAGCTTCCTCGTTGCTGCCGTATTGCTGCTTCAGGCGGCGTGCGATCGTGTCGGCCTCCGCCTGCGCCTGCGCCAGAGAGAAGCCAGGTCGCAACCGGCCGATGGTATCGAAGTAGTGCGAGTCGCGTATGTTCGATTGGTCGAGATTGGGCCGCAGGATGTGCTCGGGAACGGCGAAGCGCGCAGCGGTCCACAACTCGGATTCCTCAGGGTATTGAAAGAACCGCGGCATGACTCCCACGACGGTTCTGGGCTCGCCATCGAGAACGATCTGCCGGCCCAGCACGTCCGCATTCCCTCCGTAGCGCCGCTGCCACAGGGCATAACTCAGGACGACGGCACGCGCTGCGCCCGGCCTGTCCAGGTCCGGCGTGAGGGTGCGGCCCAGCTGGGCCTGAACTCCGAGCACACCGAAGAAATCGGGCGTGACGACGGCGCCTGCGATCCTTTCCGGCCGGTCCTGCCCGGTGACATTGAACGGCGACTGGCGGTAACCCGCCAGGTCGAGCGCGCGGCTCTGCCGGTGAAAGTCCAAGTAGGTGGCGGGCGAGAGCTCGGCGTTCTCCCGGGACTGGCCGCGCCCGTACAGCATGACCAGCCGGTCCGGCTGTGGATAGGGCAGCGGACGGAGTAGCGCGGCATCGATGACGCTGAAGATGGCGGTATTCGCTCCGATGCCGAGGGCCAGCGTAAGCACCGCCGCGACGGTGAACGCGGGCGAGCGCCGCAGCATCCGCAGGGCGTATTGCGAGTCTCTCGACACCTGGTCCCACCACATCCAGCGGCCGCTCTCGTAATAGCGCTCCTCGGCCGCGGTGGGGTTGCCGAAAGCGCGCCGCGCGGCGGCCTCGGCGTCCGCCTGGCTGAGGCCGTCGGCTCGCAGTCGCTCCGCTTCGAGCGCGATGTGGGCCTGGATCTCCGCGCTGAAGTCGTTCCCGGCTCGACGGCGGAACATGCGCTACGACCCTCCTTCCGCACCCAGAACGCACCCGATCGCCGCCGCGAGCCGCTGCCAGCGCGTGGTTTCGTCGGCCAGGTGACTGCGCCCGCTCTTCGTCAGCGTGTAGAAGCGCGCCTTGCGGTTGTTCTCGGAAGCGCCCCACGCCGCCCGGATCCAGCCTTTGGCCTCGAGACGCTGCAGGGCCGGGTAGAGCGCTCCGTGTTCCACCAGCAGTTCGTCGTTCGAAGTGAGCTGGATGGAGCGCGCGATCCCCTGCCCGTGCTGCGGCCCAAAAACCAGCGTCCGCAGAATGAGGAGGTCGAGGGTGCCCTGCAGAAGGGCCAGTTGTTCTTTGTCGTCTTGGGTAGCCATCTGACCCGAGTATGGATCAACTCGGGTAAGATGTCAACCCAAGGGCGTGCGGCCGCGGCGGTCAGTTGTGACTGCGGACAAGCGCGGCGACCACGTCGTCGTCCTCGGGCTCCGCGCCATACTCAAAACCCGCCGTAGTCTTGGATGGCGGCGACGGACCGTCCACGCCTCCGAGGTTCCGGCGCTGGCGCGTTTCGAGGTCCAGAAGGATCATGCCGCAACTGTTCTGGTAGGCGCCGCCGCCGAATCCCGCTCGCACGCCGTCGTGCAGGTACTCGCCCACCTGGCCGTAGCCGTAGGTCAACAGGATGACAGACCGGACCTGTGCGGAGGACGAGGCAAGCTGGATCGGCGCCTTGCCCTCCAGGTCGCCCTGAATCCCCGAGGCACGCGGAAAGCGCCCCACTCCGGCGAGCCTTTCGAGCCACGCCTCGCGGCCCAGATCCGCTCTGGCGACCAATACTGGCCCAAGTGGTTTGAGTTGTTCGTTCGTAGTGAAGGATTGCCAGCCGGATGCCTGCCGCAAAGGCGGAAACCAGCGGTAGGCGTTCCAGCACAAGCCGCAGTAGACGGCCAGCGCCAAGGAGGCGAGCACCAGATGGAAGGTGCGGTTCGCCGCGAACCGGGGGCCCTCGGACCAAGCGGGGAATGAACTGATGACGGCCAGCAGGAACAGCCAAAGTGTGTACCGGGAAAAACCGAAGCAGGGCGGCAACACGCACTGCAGAAGCCAAAGAAGGGCGCACGACAGCCGGCAGAGCCGCGCGGCGAGAGGAATTCGGGGGAGCAGCGCCAGCTTGCCGAAGAAGCAGGCCAGCGGGATCGCAAGGACGACACTCATCAGAAGCGGGCCCACCAGCGTCTTTGTCAGCACCGCAACAAGCCCGAGGAGCAGGAGCACGCCGAACAGTGTTTGCATGGAGGCTCGCGGTCAATCACCGCGACGGCGGGCGCTTCGGATAGAGAGAATCGGCGGGACTGCCCGTGAAGAGCAGTCCCGCCCGATCGATTGTGTTTCTACAGGCCCTTGGCGGCCAGGAACTTCACCAGGTCGACCACACGGCAGGAATAGCCCCACTCGTTGTCGTACCAGGCAACTACCTTGAGCAGATTGCCGCCCAGCACCTTCGTCAACCCTGAGTCGACGATCGAGCTGTTCGAATTCTGCAGCATGTCGGTCGAAACCACCGGGTCTTCCGTGTAGGCCAGAATGCCCTTCAGCGGACCCTCGGCGGCCGCCTTCAACGCAGCGTTGACCTCTTCGGCCGTGGCGTCCTTCTCGAGCACCGCCACCAGGTCCACCGCGGAAACGTTGGGCGTGGGAACGCGCATGGAATAGCCGTCCAGCTTGCCCTTCAGCGCCGGCATCACCAGGCCGATGGCCTTGGCGGCGCCGGTGGAGGTCGGGATCATGTTCAGGGCGCCGGCGCGTGCGCGGCGCAGATCCTTGTGCGGGAAGTCCAGGATCGGCTGGTCGTTGGTATAGCTGTGGATCGTGGTCATAGAGCCCTTCGCGATTCCGAAGGTCTCGTGCAGCACCTTTGCCACCGGCCCGAGGCAATTGGTCGTGCAGGAAGCGTTGGAGATGACGTGGTGCTTGGCCGGATCGTACACGTTGTCGTTGACGCCGATGACCACCGTCAGGTCCTCGTTCTTCGCCGGAGCGGAGATGATGACCTTCTTCACGGTCCCGCGCAGGTGCTTGGAGGCCTGCGTTGCGTCGGTGAACTTGCCGGTGGATTCGATGACCACCTGGGCGCCGAGCGAGCTCCAGTCGAGCTCCGCCGGGTCCTTGATCGCGAAAACCTTCAGCGGCTTGCCGTTGATAAGGATGGAATCTGCCGTAGCCTTGACTTCAGCGTCAAGCCGGCCCAGGACGGAGTCGTACTTCAGCAAGTGCGCCAGCGTCTTGGTGTCGGTCAGGTCGTTGCATGCGACGAATTCGATTTCGGGGTCATTCATTCCGGCCCGGACGACGTTGCGTCCGATGCGGCCGAAACCATTGATTGCTACTTTGACTGCCATTAAGAACTCTCCTGTCGGTTAGGTGTTGTGGAAACCACAGAAACGGCTGGGGACCGTCCTGCAAAGGAAATAACCTTAGATGATACCAGACCTGGGCGGCCGAAATGGCCGCAGCTCTCAGCTGTCAGCTTTCAGCCCTCAGCTAACCCCGGACAGACCCGGCCGCGAGAGCACTGGCCGACCCCGCTTTGGCTGACAGCTGAAAGCTGATGGCTGACGGCTGCGGCCGCCCCGGCCGCTCACGCCGGCCTAGGCGCTCGCGGGCCCAGGGTTTCGCGTACCTTGGCCGCCAGAGAGTGCGGAGAGAAGGGTTTCTGCAGGTAGGCCACCTCGCCGGCGGGCCCGCCTTCCCGGGCGATCAGCTTGTCCGCGTAGCCGGACATGAAGAGCACCTTGAGCGAAGGCCTCAGCGTGGTCAATTTCGCGGCCAGCTCCGGACCGGTCATGCCGGGCATGACGACATCGGTCACCATCATGTCGACCGGCCCGGTGTAAATCGCGCAGAGCTGCAGAGCGTCGGGGCCGCTGGCGGCGCCCAGCACCTTGTATCCGTAACTCTCGAGAACCTCCATCGCCAGGTGCCGGACCTCGGCCTGATCTTCTACCACCAGCAGCGTCTCCTCGCCGCTCAGGTCCACGGCCGGCGCTGTGGGGACCTCCACTGTGACGACCTGGCCCGCGGCGCGAGGCAGGCAGATGTGGAACGTCGTGCCCGCGCCGGCTTCGCTCTGAACCCAGATATGCCCGCCGGCCTGCTTGACGATGCCGTACACCGTCGATAGTCCCAGGCCGGTTCCCTTGGCCTTCTCTTTGGTGGTGAAGAACGGCTCGAAGAGATGGCTGCGCGTGTATTCATCCATCCCCGAGCCGGTGTCGCCGACCGCCAGCTCCACATAAGAGCCGCGCGCCAGCTCCGGGCGGCTATCGACGCCAGTGAAGTCGCGGGTCTCGATGATCAGCTTGCCTCCGTGCGGCATGGCATCCCGCGCGTTAACCGCCAGGTTCATCAGGACCTGGTTGATCTGGTTGGGATCGGCGAGCACTTTTCCGCTGGCCCCCAGGCGGACAATCAGATCGATGTCCTCGCCGATCAGGCGGCCGATCATGGTCTGGACGTCCTGCACCACCAGGTTAAGGTCCAGCACCTTGGGCTGCACCACCTGGCGCCTGCCGAAGGCCAGCAGTTGCTCGGTCAAGGCCGCGGCCCGCTGCGCCGCCTTTCGGATCTCGATCACGGAGTTGGCCAGGAAGCCCTCCGGGGGCAGCTCTTCGAGCACCAGTTCGCCGCAGCAGAGGATAACGGTCAGAAGGTTGTTGAAGTCGTGGGCCACGCCTCCGGCCAGGCGCCCGATGCTCTCGAGCCGCTGGGCCTGCAGGAATTGATCCTGCAATCGCCGGTACTCGGTGACGTCCTGTGCGGTACCGATCATGCGCCGGACGCCGGAATCGTCCACCTCGAACTCCCCGTGCTCGCGGATCCACCTCTGCGTGCCGTCTGGCCGAACGATGCGGTGGTCCAGCCGGAACGGCTTGCCGCCTTCGAGACTCGCGTCAATGGCGGCCCGAAGCGCGGCACGATCCTCGGGATGGACGGTTGCGAGGATGGTTTGCAACGTCGGGATGAAGGACTCGCGGGGGACTCCCCAAATGCGGTAGAGCTCGTGGGACCAGCGAATGGGCTCGCTCGATCCCGCGGCGAGACTCTCGATGGAGGCCTCCCAGCTGCCCAACTCCGCGATTCGCTGGGCGCGTTCCAGCCAGGCTTCGCTCTTCCGCAAAGCGTCCTCGGCATGCTTGCGCTCCGTGACGTCCTGCGCCACCCCCAGCACCTTGCTGGGAATGCCGTCGGTGCGGGAGAACACCATGTCGCGGCAATGCACCCAGCACCAGTGGCCGTCGGCGTGCCGCATGCGGTACTCGATCTCGAGGGTCTCCCCATCGGCCGCGTCCCGGCAGCGGCGGTAGTGCTCCGCCACCGCGCGCGCGTCCTCGGGGTGGAGGATCTCGCCCATCAGGTCGGCCCCCAGCGCCTGCGCGCGGTCGAAGCTGTATCCCAGGAACTCGGTCACGTGCCGGTTGGCGAAGGTATTCCGGCCTTCGGCCAGGTCGTAGATGTAGAGCAGGTCCGGAGTCGCGTTGAGGATGCGGTGAACCAGGCGCCGGCTGGCGTCGAGTTCCTCTTCCATCTTCTTGCGCTCCGTAAAATCCATGTGGGAGCCGAGCACGCGGCGCGGGTGCCCTTGGGTGTCGAACAGAAGCGCGCCGCGGGCCAGAATCCAGCGGTAGCTTCCGTCCTTGTGCCGCAACCGGAAGTCCGACTCGAATTCTGGCGAGGTGGCGCTCAGGGACTTGATCACCGACATGGCCCGCTCGCGGTCCTCGGGGTGTATGCGGTTCTGCCACTCCTCGATGGTGTTGCCGATCTCGCCGGCCGCATAGCCGAGTTGCGCCTTCCATTCCGGCGAGTAGTAGACCTGCTCGGATCGAAGATCATAGTCCCACAGCCCGGTCTTCGAGACCTGCACCGCAAGGTGCAACCGGCGTTCGCTTTCGCGGAGCGCCTCCTCGGCCCGCTTCCGCTCCGTGACATCGCGGAAGTACACCAGCGAGCCATCCTCGCCGAGGTAGCGGAAGGGCTCCGACGTTGCTTCGACATCGATGGTGGAGCCGTCCAGCTTGAGGAACCGATGCTCGGCGGCCGGCGCGCGCCGCTTCTCTTCCCGGACCTGCCGCATTCTCTGTTGGACCAGCGCGTGGCATTCCGGATCGATGCGGTCGAGCACGGGCCGGGACAGCAGTTGGTCCGCGGACTCCGCGCCGAAGGCAGCGACCGCAGCCGGGTTGACGTAACGGATGCATCCGCCGGTCTGTACAAAAATCGCCTCGGGCGCGGTCTCCACCACCAGCCGGAACCGCTCCTCGCTCTCGATCAGCGACCTCTCGGTCTTTTTGCGATCGGTGATATCGACGATGACAATCAGGACTCCAACCGGTGATCCGTTCCCGTCGAGAAGGGGCGCGGAGCTGATGCTGACGTCAATCAGGGAGCCGTCTTTCCGGACGCGTTTGGTCTCCTGCCCGCTCAGGACTCCGCCGAACACCAGGCGCTGCCAGGGCTGGCCGGAGGCGCGTTCCTCTTCGGGATAGACGGCAACCGGCACCGGGCAGCCGACAACCTCCTGCGCCGTCCAGCCATAAATAAGCTCGGCGGCCTTGTTGCAGAGCTGAACGCAGCCTTTGAGATCCAGGGCGACAATGCCTGCCGGGGCGGCCTCGATGACCGCTTCCAGCTTCTGCTTGGCCTGGCGCAACTCTTCTTCCATCACTTTGCGTTCGGTGATATCGCGAACGATGGTCTGGAAGAACTTAGCGCCATCCACGTCGATCGGCCTGGTGCTGGCTTCGACGGGAAAACTTGTCCCGTCCTGGCGGCGGTGCCGGGTCTCCATCACTCGCCCGTCCGCTTCGAACCCCGCGGGCGGCTGTCCTTCGGGCTCGCCCTGAGGGGCCTGCCGTAGGTCGCCGAGCCGCTTCTGTAACAGGTCCTCGCGGCTGTAGCCGTACGAGGCGGCGGCACGTTCGTTGGCCTCGATGATGCGCCCGTCCGCGTTCGTCAGAAGGATGATGTCATTGGTGTAGTGGCTGAGGTAGTCGAAATGCCCCGCCAGGGCCCGGCGTTCCTGTTCGGCCTCGTAGGCCTGTTTGTAGAACTGCAGCTGCTGGTGACGCCACAACACACCCAGCGCGAAAGCGGCCGCCGCGAGCAGTGCCGCCATCCGGAGCGCGAGCTCGGCGGACTGCTGGCGCAGCGGGATCTCGACCTGTTCCAGGTTCATCTCGGCCACTATGGACCAGTCGGTTGCCGGAACCTTGCGCATCGCGGCCAGAACCGGGACTCCCCGGTAGCCCACTCCGTGCAGCGTCCCGCCGCGTTCGAGCTGGGACATTGCGGCCGGTGAAAGGGCCATCCCCGCCGGCGCCCGCACGGCGCCGCCCTGGCTGCGCAGCAGCAGGATGTCGCCGTTCCCGCCCGGAATCGGCCAGGATTCGATGAGAGGATAGAGTGCCTTGCGGGCGTCGATCCCCAGAACCAGGGTGCGCGAGGTGGGACGGCCCGCAGCCAGCGGAATGATCAGGCCCAGGTCGAGGCCCTCCCCGCTCTGGCTTCGCTCCAGATCCGCCAGCACCACGCCGCCAGCCCGGCGAGCCTGCTCCGCGAGAGCGATGTAGACCTCCGGGGCGCGGGCAGCGCCCAAGGCGACATGGACATCTCCCTCACGGCCGACCAGAACGGCGTTAGCGTAAACCGCCGCCTTCGGGCCTTGTATCCATTGCCGCACCGCGGCGGCCGCCTCCTCGCCCGAACCTTCAAGGGCGCGAACCGCGGAGGGCGACGCGGCCTGGGCCGCGATGGCGCGCGCGTCCTTGAATCGCTCCTCCCGCCACGCGGTAACCTGGCTGACCTTTGTCTCCGCGATGGTGGAGAGATGAGCCCCGATGTCCCGTACGATCGCTTCGCGCTCGTGAAGGAAGTACCGGTAACTCGCTCCCGCCAGGCCCGTGGCTACCACCAGGAACACCGCGAGGGGAAGGAACAGCCTGCGGTGCAAGGGATCGGACGGCCGGCTCGATCCGGCGGGCCGGGTGTCCGGGGCTATCCTCTTATGGAACAACGTCTGCACGGTATTGGTCGTCAGAAACTCAAGTAAAAGAACGAAAAGCATTATAACCCGATTTGCCGGCCAGCCATTAAGTTACGGTCTCCGCCTTCTCCAGTTGCAGGCGAGTGCGCGACAGAGAAG
>Ga0265331_10002267_pt1 | contig 13153 bp, 11 predicted proteins | sample 41923metaG_FD_202088 | JGI IMG/M metagenome (GOLD analysis project Ga0265331, IMG submission 202088) | Rhizosphere microbial communities from Carex aquatilis grown in University of Washington, Seatle, WA, United States - 4-19-23 metaG | ecosystem: Host-associated > Plants > Roots > Rhizosphere...
GGCCCGCCGTCGCTCACCTGTGTGCGCTGCGAACCATCGGGACGGATCTTGTCGGTGCGGACCTTGAAGCAGCCGTTCACGGTCTGGCCGACGGTGAACAGCAGCCAGTCGTCGCGCGACCAGGCGAGATCGCCCCAGGTCGTGTCGTCCGGAGCTCCGCTTGCATTCGCGACTCGCGTGGGGTCGGACCCGTCCGGCGCAACCGTCCAGATCGAGGCCTGGGTCGCATTGATGTAGGCGATGCGGCTGCCGTCGGGCGACCAGGTCGCGTTTGCATCGTATCCGCCGTGCGTGATCAGCGTTTCCTTGTCCAGCGCGAGATCGTAGACGGCGATGTCCATCACGGCATTCGGCTCGCCATAATGGCCGATGGAATATCTCGTGTACGCGATCTTCCGCGCATCGGGCGAGAAGTGCGGAAGCATCTTCATCTTGCCGTCGTTCGTCAGCTGACGGAATCCGGAGCCGTCGAGGTTCATGACGGCGATCTCGTAGATCGCGCCGGGTCCCGGTGCCGGAGCTCCTATGGCGGGCGTCATGAAGACGATTTGCGCCGTAGCGGGAGCGGTGCCGCCACCCGTGCCGGAGGATCCGCCGCCGCATGCCGACAGTGCCGCGCACATCAAGGTCGTGAGGATCGGCGGCATGATTGCGTTTCGCCGAACACGGTCAGACGCGGATCCGTGCAGCGAATGTGCATCGGGTCCTCGATCGCGCTTCAACCGGGAGCGCCGGCGCCAGACAACACGACTCATCGGTGCGATGCCGCATCGCCGGAACGCGGCTGACCGGCGCGCAGCTCGCGCAACTGTCGTTGCTGCTCCGGACTGAGGACATTCTTGAGGCGCACCGCCAGTCCGAGCTGGGTGCGTTTGACGTCACGCTCCACTGCAAGCACCTTGTCGAGCTGGGCGAGCACCGCCCGCTCGTCGACCTTGTCCTGCCCGAGCAGGTCTGCCAGCTTTTCAACTGCGCGCTGGAGGTCCCACTGCGCGTCGACGGTGCGGCTCTGCGCCTGCTTGATCTCGCTGATCACCGCGTTCTTCTGCGCGTCGGTCAATCCGATGGCCTTCTGATACTGCATGATCAATTCCGGCGGCAGCACGCGATCGGCGATCGGATCCTGCCGCGATGCTGCGGGCGATTCCTGGGCCGACAGCGGGGCGCATGCCCACCAAAGGCACGCGATGCAAAGAGTCGCGAGGCGTTTCATCGATTCTCCAGGTAGCGATTGAAGGAAGGCTCCCCGATCCGGGAGGTGGGCAGCGTTTGCCAGGACAGGCGATGCAGTGAGTCATCCGCACTCGCGAGCAGGAAGTCCGTCGGCGAATGCCACGCCGGCAAAGCGATTTCGGCCCCATCGGTGGCGGCCGGCTGCGAATGCAGGACGACAACGAGCACGACGGCGGCCACCAGAGCGACGCCGCCGGCGGCCCAGGCAAATCCCGGCACGCCACGCGATGCGCGCGCCGGTACGCGTGCCAGGAGGCCGTCGAACTCGGGCGCAGCGGCACGATCGTGCGTTCGCATCTCCCGGAAATGCTCGCGCAGGTCTGCGTCGGGGTCCGAAGTCATCGCGTCTCCCCGAAGCGAGGCAGAAACTCACGCAGCCTCGCCTTTCCGCGGGCGTAGTGCTGTCGCGCCGAGCCCACGCCGATCGAAATGACGCGTGCCGCTTCCTCGACCGTCAACTCGTGGTAGAACACGAGCAGCAGCACCTCGCGCTGGCGATGCGGCAGCAACGCGAGCGCACGTGCGAGCGCGGCGCGCGATTGTGCCTGCCCCAGATGGGCGTCGGCCGCCGGCGCCGGATCGCGCAGCGATTCCTCGACCGCCACGCGCCCCAATACGAGGTCGCGCAGGAACCTGCGCCGGCGCTGCTCGGCGGCCGTCAGTCGGATCACGCCGAAGAGCCAGGTCGTGAACGTCGATCGACGGTCGAACCGGGCCCGCCCTTCGAGCACCTTGACGTACGTTGCCTGCAACACATCCTCCGCGTCGGACCGATTGCGACGACAGCAGTTGAGCGCCCACGTGAATGCTTCACGGTGATTCGACGCGAGTTCGCGTCGCAGCTCGATCTGCCCCGCCGGGTCGCCGCGGTCTGCCGTCATCGCTTGATTAGTCGCGGGAGTGTCGCTGCCATATGACAGCGTGAAGCACACGCGGTCGCCGCATTTTTTGCGGTCGCCTGTGCCGGAGCCGATGCCGTTGGCGCCCTTCCCGGCAGATTGCCGGACGTGTCGCGGATCACCGGCGATGGCGATTGCGCTGGCTGATCGACCTTCCAGGCAGCGGGCGCCGCGGCATCGTCAGCCCGAGCGGCTGAACTGTCGATGCCGGCGCGTGGGGCTTTCCGGCGCGTCGAACTTCTCGCTCGCTGCCCAGGCGGCGTCCTCCAGACGTTGCGCTTCGTCACGCTTGCCGGCGGCGGCCAGCGCGTCCGCACGGATCCTTTGCAGGTACGGTCCCCAGCGCACGTCGTAGTAGCCTTGCCGGTGTTCCCACAGGTCGAGCGCCGTGGCACTTTCCGCCAGCGCCCCATCGACGTCCTTGCGCGCCAGCGCGACGCGCGCGCGACCGCCGTAGGCGAGTGCAATGTGCGACAGCCTGCGTTCGTGTGCCTGCCCGACGATCTCGTCGAATTGCGCAGCAGCTCCCGCCAGGTCCCCCTGATTGACGAGAAAGCGCCCCCAGCGCTCGCGTATCCCCAGCAGCGGTTGCTGGTCCGGCTTCATATGCGCAATGTAGTCCGCGAGCGACAGCGACAGCATCGCGCGCGCTTCCGCGGTGCGGCCGGCCCGTTCGAGTGCGTCGCCCAACCGCCAGCGCACCAGGCGCAGATCGAAATCGTCGCGCGGGTGCGCGACCAGGTCGCGCTCGGCGATTTCGAGGAGCGGCACGGCAAGCGCGGGACGGCCTTCCGCGGCGAGGCGCTCGCCGTAGTCTTCGCGGACGGTCGTGGCGGCGATCGAATGCTGCGACGGCGGAGGCAGCAGGGGCATCAACTTCTCGAACTGCGCATCGGCGGGCTCGCGCTCGCCCGCGAGATGCTGCGTTCGCGCAGCGTTTGCCCCGATGTCCCAGTAAGCAGCGAATTCCGACCCACTGGTCCGCTCCGCGATATCGGCAGCCTTGGCGAACGCCGCGCTGGCATCGAGCAGATCGCCCATCTGCTGATGGACGATCGCGAGATTGGCGTAGATCGTCTGCAGCTCGGCATCGTTGCGCGCGGGCAGTCCGGCCGAGACATCCAGCGCCTGCTTGTGCAGCGCGAGCGAGCCCGGGAAGTCCCCGCGCATCTGAAGCTCGGTGGCGAGCTCCTCGATTGCGGTCACGTACCCGGTGCTGCGCGGCGCGATCTCCCGGTACATGGCCAAGCCCTTCTCGAGCGCAGCACGACGCTCGGCATCCTTGCCCTGTTCCGCGCGCAGTCGCTGGCCCTCGGCCACCCACCAGTCGGCGCGTAGCGTGCTGTTGTTGCGGCCGGCGCGATCGAGCAGCGCATCGGCCTCGCGCAGCAGGTCGGAACAGCGGTCGGATTGATCGGCGCATGCATATGCTGCCTGCTGCACGGCGTCGTCGAGGACCGGCTGGCTCAATTCGCCGTAGGTCGTTCTTGCCAGCGCGATCTTGCGCGCATTGAGCGCTGCGCTGCGATCGGCGACGCCGAGTTCGCGGTAGATATCGGCCACCGTACCGAGGAGGTCGATCTGCGTGCGCGGATCGTCGGCAAATTCGCGCTCGATGCGGGTCGCGCCGAGGTCGAGCAGCGCGCGCGCCGTGATTTCGCCGCGTGGCGTGTCGCTCGCAATGCGCGGATCGCTGGCGCTGAAGATCCCGACGAGGAAGGCTTTCGCGGCCTCGGCGCGCCGCGCCTCCTGTGCGGCCTCCCTTGCCTCCCAGGCGACGAGCGCCACGCCCGTGCCGATCGCGATCGCAAGCGTGACGGCGAATCCTGTGCCCAGCCGGTGCCGGCGCACGAATTTCGCCGCGAGCGCGACGCGCCCGATGCGCTGCGCGAGGACCGGCTTGTGCGCACGGTGGCGTTGCAGGTCCGTGGCGAACCCCTCGACCGAACCGTAGCGGCGCTCCGGATCGGCGTCGATCGCCTTCGCGAGAATGGCGTCGAGATCGCCCCGCAGTGCGCGCCGCAGCGTCGCGGCATCGCTTGCGCCGACCGACGCCGCGAATTCCGCGTCGACGCGCGCCGAGCACAGCGGCGCTTCGGCGACCGGCAGCGCCGAGGCGGGCCCGTCGGCGAACGGGCGTCGTCCGCACAGGAGCTCGTAGAGCATCACGCCAAGCGCGTAGACGTCCGCACGGGTGGTAACGGCACCCCCCGTGAGCTGCTCCGGTGCCGAATAGCCCGGCGTAGCCATCCGGTGGCCAATGCGCGTCAGCGTGCCGCTCGCTGTCGACGCGTCGTCGGTCGCGAGCATCGTCGCGATGCCGAAATCGAGCAGCTTCACCGTGCCGTCGGCGGTGACCAGCACGTTCGAAGGCTTCAGGTCACGATGCACGACGAGACGGGCATGGGCGTATTCGACGGCGTCCATGACCTGTTGCATGAGCCCGAGGCGCTCGTCGATGCCGGCGCGGCGCTCGCGGCACCACTGCGTGATCGGAATGCCGTCGACGTATTCCAGCGCGAGATACGGCCGTCCGTTGGACGCGAGCCCCGCGTCGTAGAGCATCGCGATGTGCGGATGGTTGAGCCGCGCGAGGATGTTGCGCTCGCGCGCGAAGCGCTCGCGCACTGCGCCCGCGAGGAGGTGCACATGAGGCAGCTTGAGGGCGACGTCCCGGTCGAGCTGGCCGTCGGATCGCCCCGCGAGCCACACCACGCCCATTCCGCCGGTGCCGATTTCGCGCACGAGGCGATAGACGCCGACCGTTGCGCCGGGCTGCGCGTCCTCGTCGGGTCCGCGGTCGATCCGCGGGCGCTCGAGGTACTGAGGCGCGGTCGCTGCAGATGCGCGTCCCAGCACGCGGCGCAGCCACGCGGCGGCGTCGGGGTCGCGCGATTCCAGTGCGGCAAGCCACTCCGCGCGTGCGGCATCCGGAAGCTCCAGCGCCTCGTCGAGCAGACGCGAGAATTCGGGCCAGCGCCCGTGCGGCAACGACGCTTCGCTCACGGGCCCAGCATATCCCGCAGCAGCAGGCGCGCCTTGTCCCAGTCGCGGCCGACGGTGCGCACGGTGACGTCCAGGATCTCCGCAATCTCGGGGTCGGAGAGTCCGCCGAAGTAGCGCATCTCGACGACCTGCGAGAGCCGGGGTTCGAGCGTCTCCAGTTCGCGCAGCGCCTCGTGGATGCGCAGGGGTTCGTCGGTCGTTCCCGGATCCGCGATCGTCATCGTCAGACCGAGGTGCTCGGCGCCTCCGCCACGGCGCTGCGACATTCGCTCGCGGACGAGGTCGACGATCACCGAGCGCATCACGCGCGATGCGTAGGCGAAGAACCGGCGCCGGTCGTCGATGCGCAGCGACCCGACGCCCGAGAGCTTGAGGTACGACTCGTTGACCAGCGATGTGGTGTCGAGCAGTGTCGACTGCCCGTCGCGATACAGCCGCGAGTGCGCGAGCAGCTTCAGTTCCGCATAGGCGGCGCTCCACAGCGCGTCGACGGGCACGCCCGCCGTGCCGGCGCCGTCCGCGATGAGCCTCGTGAACTCACCCACGGCCGGCCCCGGCGGACGCGGTCGGGCGGTCTTGCGCGGCACGTGCGGAAGGCGGGGCGACAGTCCAGGCCACGTGGCGTTCTCGTCAAAGGGGCGTCGAAGCGGCTCGCCCGGATTGTAGCAATACGACCTCGAGGCATGTCCGAATTCGCGTGCGAATCCCGTTTGGACGAGCAGAGGCACCAATCGAGGGGGATCCATGACCGATCAGGACGTGAACGCCGGCGACGAATGGAATGCCGGCGACGGACGCAGACTGCGGACATGCGCCACGACTCGCCTCGCGGGCGTGGTCCTTGCCGCCATCGCGATCGGCGCTTCGGCTGCCGACGTCACCGTCCAACCCGTCGCGGGAGGCGGCTTCGTCGTCAAGGACAGCGGCGGCGCCACCGACCGCTTTCGAGTGCAGGACAACGGGCAGGTCAGCCTGCCGGCGGTGCCGGCGGCAGCGACGCAGGCACAGAGCTTGTGCATTGCCGCATCGGGGTTGCTGGGGCCGTGCGCGGGCGGCGGCGGAAGCTACAGCGCAGGCACCGGGCTTTCACTGACCGGTTCGACATTTTCGGTGGCCGCACCGTACCAGCTTCCGCAGGCATGCGCGGCCAATCAGGTTCCGCAATGGAACGGTGCGGTGTGGATCTGCGGCAGCGGCGGCGGTGGCGGGTCGCTGGGCGGCAGTGGAACGACGGGCTACCTGCCCATCTGGTCCGCTGCGACGACGCTGGCGAACTCGATCATCTTCCAAAACGGCGGCAATGTCGGCATCGGAGCGACATTGCCACCGGCCAATCTCCTGCAGGTCGGTGACACACCCGGTTTCAGCGGCAACCAGCTGGCGCTCGGCAATGGCGCGCAGGTCATGTCGTTCGCCGTGACGCCCGCCGGACCGATCTGGTACAGCAACACCGGCTTTTCGCTGAAATCGACCATAGGCGACGCGAACGTGGGCATCGGCGGTCCGGCTGCGGCCCACAACCTGGACGTGTATGGCGGCAACGCGCAGATCGGCCTCGTCAATACGTCCAACAGCTCAAATGCGACGTTCTCGAAGTACACCAATCGGCTTGAGGTGAGTCCGGCCGACGCATTCCAGGTGTCGGTGGGTGGGCTCAATAACCCGCATTTCTGGGTCGGCGCCGATGGCAACGTAGGCATCGGCACGACGTCGCCGCAAAACGTGCTGCAGATCGGCTCCCTCGACCCATCGACCATCGCGGGCCAGCACATTGCGTTCGGGAACTTCCTGCAGGCGTCAGGCTTGGTGCAGAGTCTGAGCGTTGCGATTTGGGGTTCGACAACCGACATCGCGCTGATGCCCTTCAAGAATGGACACGGGCGGGTGGGTATCAATACATTCACGCCGGGCTATCCGCTCGATGTCCGGGACTACGTCCTCGGGCCAACCGCCACCATGGGCTTTTTCAACGGCACCGCTTTTACTATAGGGGGACTTCCGGTACTGCGATACCTGCCGATCACTCCCCAGGTTTCGATCCGCGCGGAATCGAACATATTGGCCACCGAATTCGACGCCTATTCCGACGCCCGCATCAAGGACATCGCCGGCGTCAGCAATGGTTCGCGCGACCTCGATACGCTCGCGGCCGTCGAAATCGCCAACTACACGATGAAGGACAAGGTGAAGTACGGCGACCAGCCGTTCAAGAAAGTGATCGCGCAGCAGGTCGAGAAGGTCTATCCGCAGGTTGTCTCGCAACATGTCGACTTCATTCCCAATGTCTATCGCACGGCCAGCACGATCACCAACACCGCGGCCGGCACGCTGCTGCATTTCGACAGCGCGCACGGCCTCAGCACTGGCGCCAGGCGCTTGAGGCTGTTGACGCCTGGCGGCAACACGATGCAGCAGGCGGGCATCGTATCCATTCCCAATTCGCGCGACGTTGTGATCGATATGCAGCAGCTCAACGGAGACAAGGTCTTCGTATATGGAGAAGAGGTCAAAGACTTCCGCACCGTCGACTACGAGGGCCTGACGGCGCTCAACATTTCCGCGACGCAGGAAATCGCCAGGCGTCTCGCCACGCAGCAGGCGAACCTTGCGGCGCTCGTCGCGGACAAGGACGCACAGGTCGCCGCGCTGCGCGGTGAGCTGGCGGCACAGCGGGCGCGCGTGGCCGAGCTCGAGAATATCGCGGCCGAGATGAACGAGATCCGCGCACAGCTGGCGACACTGAAGCGTGATGCCGCACCCAACCCATGGCGCGACGCTTCACTGCGTCCCTGATGACGTCGAGACGCGCCGCCAGCGTGTGCGTGGCGCTGGCGCTCGTCGCCGCGCCGGCCGCCGCACAGATCGCGGTGCCGGCGGGCACCGCACTGAGCCTCGGTGGCGCCACCCTCGACGTTGCGTGTGCGGACGTCAGCGTCGCCGGCACGCTGGCGACCGGCACGGGCCAGCTCGCCGGCGCGCGCGATGTGGTGGTTGCCGGCGGCGGAACCCTCGACGGCGGGTCCGGTGTCGTCGCCCTGTCGCGCAACTTCACGCAGTCGGGCACCTTCACTTCCGGCACCGGCGCGGTGCAGGTCAATGACGGCTGCGCATCGACGATCAGCACCTTCACCGGCGCGACCGCCTTCTATGGGTTTTCCGCCACGACGGCCATCGGGCGCTCGCTGGTCTTTCCGGCAGCGCAGACGCAGACGGTGGCGCATGCGCTGACGCTCACCGGCGCTGCGGGTGCGATAGTCACGATCAGGAGCAGCAGCGCAGGTGCCGCCGGCAACCTCGCGCTGGCGGGCGGCGCCGCGCAGAGCATCGACTACGTGGACGTCGCCGACAATCACGCCACGGTGCAGACGATCGGGCCGGGCCCCGCGGCATCCTTCCACTCGGTGAAGGGCAGCAACAGCAATGGCTGGTTCCAGCCGGGCGGACCGACCGGTTTCCTGAACGACACCGGATTCAACCAGTGCATCGTCAGCGGCGGCACGCTCGCGACATGCGCGATCTCCAACACGGGCGACCTTGCGCAATATCCCCGGCAGGACGGACGCTACGGCCGCGACGCGGCGGCAACCGCAGGCGTTCTGACCAAGGTCGGCGGCGGTGCAGCCGGATTCGACTACACGCCGCTGGACGCGTCGGGCAACGCGATACCGCTCCCCGGCAGCCCGCCCGTGCCTTCCGCGACGCCTGCGTGCGTGCGCGACAATGTCAGCAACCTCGTCTGGGAAGTGAAGACCGCCGACGGCAGCCTGCGCGACCAGGGCTGGTGGTACACCTGGTACGACGGAACCGATGGCGCGCCCGATACGGGCATCGGCCACCTGAGCGACCATTGCTTCGATGGCGCGCGGTGCGACACCTTCAAATACGCTGCGGACGTCAATGCATCGAATCTGTGCGGCATGAACACCGGCTGGCGCCTGCCGACCCGGCGCGAGCTGTTCTCGATCGTCGACTACGGCGCCTACAACCCGTCGATCGACCTCAACTACTTTCCCAACACCGACATCCTGAGCGTTCCGCTGTACTGGGCGAGTGAACAGGGCCCCGGATCTCCGTTTTCCATCTTCGTCTGGGCCGTCGAATTCCAGTCGGGCATCTCGTACCTTGCATCCGGGCCGGCCCAGAACATGCACGTGCGCCTCGTGCACGACGGTCCATGATGCGCCGCGCGATGAAACACCGCCTGCTGCTGTTGCTGCTGGGCTGCTGGTCGCTCTCGGCGCACGCGACCTTCGTCGACAACGGCGACGGCACCGTGACGGATACCGTCACCGGGCTGATGTGGGACAAGTGTCCGTACGGGCAAACGGCCAGCGATTGCTCGGGCGGCAGCGCGGTCCGCCTGACCTGGAAGCAGGCGCTTGCGACCTCGGTCGCCGTCAGCGGGATCAGCTACAAGGGCCACAACGACTGGAGACTGCCGAACGTCAAGGAGCTGGAATCGCTCGCCAGGATCGCAGTCACGCATCCCGGCATCGACGACGTCGCGTTTCCCAACACCGATCTGACGCAGTGGTACTGGTCGTCGTCGCTGAGCGTGCACGACGGCTACGTATGGGGTGTCAGCTTCAATCAGGGTGACCTCGGCGGCATCGACTGGTCGCTGCAGGCGAACAACAGCTTTGCGCGCTATGTGCGCGGAGGATCTCCGAACGACGCCTACGACCTCGTGCCGGCGTCGCCGCCGGCGTTCCAGAATGCGGTGTCGCGCAGGGCCCACGGCGCCGCAGGGACGTTCGACCTTCCGCTGTCGAAGGTCGTTCCGCCGGCGATCAACCACAATCCGACGACCGAGCCGCGGCAGGGGCCGGCGCAGACGATCGTGTTCACCTTCGACAAGCCGATCAATGCGGCGATCGTGACCGTTGCGGAAGGCGTGGCAACGGCCGCCGCGCCGACGTTCGCAGGCAACAGCGTCGTCGTTGCGCTCACCGGCGTCACGGATCAGCAATACGTGACGGTGTCGCTCGGCAACGTCGCGTCGACCGACGGGAGCACCGGCGGGAGCGCGAGCGTGCGCGTGGGCTTCCTGACGGGCGACGCCAACTCGAGCCGGCTGGTCGCGGTGACCGATCTCGTCGTCGTGAACAATCAGCTCGGAAAGCCGCTCACCGCGCTCAATTTCCTGTCCGACGTCAACACCAGCGGCATCATCACCGTGCTCGACAAGGTGGTCGTCAACAACAACCTTGGACACTTCCTGCCGGCACCGTGACGCTCCGCGAGCGACAACGGTTGGCGGCGCATGGGCCGAACCGATTCCGAAGGGACTGAAATGGCACCTGACAATTGGATCCAATCCCGCCGACTTGATTCCGCCGTGAATCGAAGTCGCCTGCGTCGCGTGCGCCCGTTCCTGATCGCAGCATTGCTCTCGCTGCTGTGCGGCGGCGTCGAGGCGCAGCTCATCACCGAGTATCCCACCGGAATCCCGAACATCTTTGTTCAGGGCATTACGGGAGGTCCGGATGGCAACCTGTGGTTCACGGGATCGGATGCGTCCGATACCGGGTGGATAGGCAGGATCGATCCGACGACCTTTGCGATCACCTATTTCGGCACCGGCATCACTGCGGGATTTCGACCGGTGGGCATTACGGTCGGCGCCGACGGCAACCTGTGGTTCACCGAATATTTCGGAGCAAGCACGTTGGGCGGCAGCAAAATTGGCCGCATCAACCCCACCACCGGAGTCATCACCGAATACACGAGTGCCGGCCTCGCCGCGACCGGCTACGTGCACGGCATCGCGGGCGGCGCCGACGGCAACCTGTGGTTCCCCGAGACATTCGGAGACAAGATCGGCAGCATCGATCCGACAACCGGCGTCATTACGGAATACAGCATCGGCCTGACCGCCGGCTCGCAGCCCTGGGGCATCACGGCCGGAGCCGATGGCAATCTCTGGTTCACGGAATACCTTGGCCGGATCGGCAGGATCGATCCGGCGACCGGTACCATCACCGAATTCACGAGCGGCATCCAGACCGGCGCCATACTCCAGGAAATCGTCGGGGGTCCGGACGGCAACCTCTGGTTCACCGACAGCAGCAACCACGTTGGCGGCGTCCACGCCATCGGCAAGATCGACCCCGCCACCGGCATTTCCGTCGAGTACAGCCTTGCTGGACTCGTGGACCCCGAAGGCATTACGGTAGGAGCCGACCTTAACCTCTGGTTTACGGAAAATGCCGGCAACAAGATCGGGAGAATCAATCCGACCACCACCGTCGTCACGCTGTTCGGTACTGGCATCAGCCCAAGCGCCTACCTGCAGCGCATCGCCGCCGGATCCGATGGCAACCTCTGGTTCGCGGAGTATGTGGGCCGGATCGGTCGCCTCGCCCTCGTCCCGTCACCCACCTTCGTGAGCGCAGTGTCGCGCCGGGTGCACGGTGCCGCGGGGACGTTCGACCAGCCGCTGTCGACCGTCCTGCCGCCCACGATCAACCACAATCCGACGACCGAGCCGCGGCAGGGACCGGCACAGACGATCGTGTTCACGTTCGACAAGCCGCTCAACGCGGCGACGGTGACGGTGACGGAAGGTACGGCCACCGCCGGCGCGCCGACGTTCGCAGGCAACAGTGTCGTCGTCGCGCTCTCCAACGTAACGGACCGGCAATACGTGACGGTATCGCTCGGCAATGTCGTGTCGGTCGATGGGGGCACGGGCGGGAGCGCGAGCGTGCGCGTGGGCTTCCTGACGGGCGATGCCAACTCGAGCCGGCTGGTCGCGGTGACCGATCTCGTCGTCGTGAACAATCAGCTCGGAAAGCCGCTCACCGCGCTCAATTTCCTGTCCGACGTCAACACCAGCGGCATCATCACCGTGCTCGACAAGGTGGTCGTCAACAACAACCTTGGACACTTTCTGCCGGCGCCGTGACTCGCTCATGCATTGCGCGAGGGGCGGCGTCGCAGCCTGCGCGTCGGACCCCCGGGGTGTTTGCGCAGGCGTTCGCGACCGGTGGAAACAACCACGGGAGGGGGCTGGAGCGGTGAACGTCATGTGCGGCTTGACATTGCCCATCAATTCCATATAATTGGAAACATGGAAAAAAGAGCCGCGCTCGCCGCATTGGTCGGACTGTCGCAGGAATCGCGGCTGGACATCTTTCGCCTGCTCGTCCTGCAGGGGCCGGAAGGCCTGCCGGCAGGCGCCATCGCCGAGCGCCTCGGCATCGCCAACGCCACGCTCTCGTTCCATCTGAAGGAGCTGTCTCATGCCGGCCTCGTCGTCGGCCGGCAGGCGGGACGTTTCATCTACTACTCGGCCGATTTCACCTCGGTGAACGGACTCGTCGACTACCTGACCGAGAACTGCTGCAAGGGCGCGGGCTGCGTCGTTGCCTGCGTGCCGTCACCCCAACGCAAAAGGAAGGTGTCATGAAGCGATTCCATGTGCACGTCGCCGTGAGCGATCTCGAAGAGGGCATTGCGTTCTATGCGAAGGTCTTCGGAGCAAAGCCAACGGTTCAGAAGCAGGATTACGCCAAGTGGATGATCGAGGATCCGCGCCTCAACTTCGCGATCTCCGCTCGGGGCGCCAAGCCCGGCGTGAATCACCTCGGATTCCAGCTCGACTCGGACGAGGAGTTCAAGGCGATGCACGCGCAACTGGCCGAGGCCGACGCCGGACTGGTCGAGGAAATCGGAGCCAGCTGCTGCTACGCGAAATCCGACAAGTATTGGGTGACCGATCCGGCGGGCATTGCGTGGGAGACCTACCACTCGCTGGGTGGCATCCCCGTGTTCGGTGCGGACGAACCAGAGGCATGCTGCGCATCGGATGCGAGCAGCAATGCACCGACCACCTCGTGCTGCACAGCGGAGCCCGCAGGCGTGAGTGCGAACATCCCGGTCAAGGCGCGTACTGGCTGCTGCTCGTGAGCGAGCGCGTCTGCAACGTCCTCTTCCTGTGCACCGGGAACTCGGCCCGCAGCGTCATCGCCGAGGTCTTGCTGAACGCCATGGGCAAGGGCCGTTTCCGCGCC
>Ga0265331_10002268_pt1 | contig 13147 bp, 9 predicted proteins | sample 41923metaG_FD_202088 | JGI IMG/M metagenome (GOLD analysis project Ga0265331, IMG submission 202088) | Rhizosphere microbial communities from Carex aquatilis grown in University of Washington, Seatle, WA, United States - 4-19-23 metaG | ecosystem: Host-associated > Plants > Roots > Rhizosphere >...
ACTGAAATTCGCCGTTGCCGCTCTTTGCAGTTGCGCGCTCCCGCTCGCCGCCCAGACATTTCCCGCGAAACCCGTGCGCATCATCGTGCCGTTTCCCGCAGGCGGCCCCTCGGACGTCCTGACGCGGATGATGGCGCCGAGACTCACCGAGATCTGGAACCAGCAGATCACGGTCGACAACCGGCCAGGCGCCGGCACCATCATCGGCACGGAGATCGGCGCGAAAGCGCCGCCCGACGGATACACGGTTGCCCTCGTGTCCACCGGACACGCAACGAACCCGGGCCTGCATTCGAAACTGCCGTATGACACGCTGGCCGATTTCGTGCCCGTCACGCTCGGCACGACGCTGCCGATGATCATCGTTGCGCACCCCTCCTTTGCGGCGCATACGTTCAAGGAATTTATAGCGCTCGCCAAAGCGCGGCCCGGCGAAATCGGCTTTGCGACCTCGGGCAACGGCACCACCGGGCATCTCGGCGGCGAGTTGCTGAAATCGGTGGCGCGCATCAATCTCATTCACATCCCATACAAGGGCAGCGCGCCCGCAATCGCCGACGTGCTCGGCGGACAGGTCGCCACCACGTTCGACGGACTCCCCGCGGCGCTGCCGCACGTGCAGGCCGGCAAGCTCAATGCGCTCGCGGTCATGAGCACCGAGCGCTCGCCGCTCTTGCCGAACCTGGTGACCATTGCGGAATCCGGCTATCCCGGCTTCTCCGCCGATTCGTGGTTCGGCTTCGTGGTGCCCGCGAAAACACCGCCGGCGATCGTCAAGCAACTCAATGCCGACATGGTCAAGGTGGTGAAACTGCCCGAAATCCGCGACCGCCTGATCGCGATGGGCTACCGGCCGATTGCGAACACGTCCGAAGAGTTCGATGCGTTCATTCGCGCTGAGATTACGAAATGGGCGAAGGTGATCAAGGATTCAGGAGCGAGGCTGGACTGACGGAAACTTCATAGACACCAGAAATCAAAGCGAGGGTGAAGCATGATTACAAGACCAACCGTCGGCGCCTTGCTATATGGATAAAGTTATCGCGGAAGTTTTGGCCTTTCTAGCGCTTTCTGCTTGGCCGATTGCGACGCTCATATTTTTACTATTGGGAATCTTTATTGTTTGGCGCGTGGTTCGGGCCAAGGCTCATGGAAAGAAATTGGCGACAGGTTTTATTACAGCAATCATCATTATCCTAATTCCAACGTGGGATGTAATCGCTGGGCGCATTCAATATAGCTACCTGTGCGCCGCCGATAGCGGAATCAAGGTATATAGGCATGTCAAACTGGAATCACAGTATTTTCCCATCCAATTTTCTGGTAATCCCCTGGCATACGAGCGATTGCCCATATCAAAACGCTATCCATATAGCTATGACTCGTCCGAAAACGTTCTCGGCCCAGGGAAAATAAAGTTTAACCGCGAGATCCTTCGCGATGGTAAAACCGAAGAAATACTCGGGACGTTCACGAGTTACTTTTGGGGCGGCGGCTGGTTTGAGCGAACGTTCAGTATTCAAGGCGCCGGCGGAGGAAGTTGCGGTCACGAAACAGGCGGCTTCCAAGCTTTGGTAGATCAGATATTCGAAGTGCCTCGGTAGTCATGCTTCAGTACGAAAATGATTATCGGCAAACTAATGGGTCGGGTCATGCAAAATAGCACTGCAGACAACGCATTCTCTTCAGTGGAACCGATATGAGAGAAGACGCCCGTAACGCAGCCAACCACGTCGACGAAAAACGTTTATGGCAGCGCCACGCCGAGATGGCGCAGATAGGCGCGATACCGGGCAACGGCGTGAACCGCGCCGCGTTGTCGAAGGAAGACATCGCCGCACGCAAGCTGCTCTTGTCGTGGGCCGCGAAGCGCAATTATTCGGTCGGCGCCGACGGCATCGGCAATCTTTTCCTGCGGCGCGCGGGTACGGACGCGAACGCAACGCCCGTCATGACCGGCAGCCACATGGATTCGCAGCCGCGCGGCGGACGCTTCGACGGCATCTACGGCGTGCTCGCGGGATTCGAAGCGTTGGAAGCGATGGATGAAGCAGGCGTCGTCACGCGCCGCCCGATCGAGGTCGTCGCCTGGACGAACGAGGAAGGCGGCCGCTTCGCGCCGTGCACGATGGGTTCGATGGTGTTCACCGGCGCGCGGCCGCTCGCCGACGTGCTCGATGTGACCGACAACGAAGGCGTGAAATTGCGCGATGCGCTTGCGCAAACATTGGCGGCAACGCCCGAAGCGAAGCCGCGCGAATTCAAGTCGCCCGCCGCCGGCTACATCGAAGTGCATATCGAGCAGGGTCCGCTACTGGAAAACGCGCGCAAGACGATCGGGGTCGTCACCGGCATCCAGGGCCTGCGCTGGTTCAATATCGAAGTCTCGGGCAAGACCGATCACGCCGGAACCACGCCGTTAGCACTCCGCAAGGACGCGGTGCGCGACAGTATCGCAATCATCAACGCGCTTGCCGAACTCACGCACGATCCCAAGGACGTCACGCGCTTCACGGTCGGCCGCATGCTGGTCACGCCGAACTCGCCGAACTCCGTCGCCAGCCACGTGCTGTTCTCGGTCGATATCCGCCATCCCGATCCGCAAATCGTCGCGCGGCTGGGCGCAGCGGTCGAACCGCTCGCGCGCAAGGCCGCGAAATTCTGCGACGTCAAGGTCACGCCGACGCTGCACGACGATCCTTGCGTGTTCGACGCAAACGTCGCGTCGGCAGTCGAAACCGCGGCGCAGGCGCTCGATCTGCCGCACATGCGCCTGTCGTCGGGCGCGAGCCACGATGCGATGTACATGGCGCGCATCTGTCCCACGGCGATGATATTCGTGCCGTGCGAGAAAGGCATCTCGCACAACGAAGCGGAAAATGCGACGCCCGCGGACCTCGCCGCCGGCGCGCGCGTGCTGACCGCGGCGCTGATCGAGCTCGCCAACCGCTGAAGGCAGCGATGCGCGTGGACAACGGGTTCGCGCACCATATTGCGCTCCTCATCGCATCGTTTGCGTGGTGTAACCCGACGCTGGCCGCCGGCGATGTTCCATGTGCGGCCCTGCCATCCGCACTGCAGCTTGCACGCGACAAACTTGAAATCGCAAAGACACAACTCGGCGCGGCCAGGGAGAATTTCGGTCCCGGACGCGTCGATGCATTGCGCGACACACTGGCGGCGATATCCGAAACCGAGCTGATCGAAACGCATTGCCCGAATCTGCGGCTGCAGCCCGCGCCTGGGACGGACTACGTCAAGATGCGCGTCGGCAAACACCCGCACATGTCGTACGCGGCGGCCGCGCTGCGCGACGCACGCAAAGCGCTCCGCGACACGGGCGCCGATGTGCACGGTGCCGCGGCATTGAAGTCGGTCGAGCGCGCCATCGAAGAGGTGGACAAGGCATTCCTCTACCGCGGCCCGTGACGCGGCCGGGCCCGAATCGCGTGTGATAAAATAACGCTCCAAAACACCGCGGACTTTCATGGCGCTCTCCCCTCTCACGGCACTCTCTCCACTCGACGGGCGCTACAGCACCAAGGTCGAGCCGCTGCGGCAATACTTCAGTGAGCTGGGGCTGATACGCTACCGCGTGCAGGTCGAAGTCGAATGGCTGAAAACGCTCGCTGCCGACCCCGCGATCGCAGAAGTCCCCAAATTCTCGGCTGCCACGGTCAAGGAACTCGACGCGGTCGTCGGCGGCTTTTCGGAAGCCGACGGCGCAGCCGTCAAGAAAATCGAGGCGCGCACCAATCACGACGTCAAGGCGATCGAGTATTTCCTGAAGGAGCGCTTCGCCGGCAATGCGCAGGTGTCGAAGGTCGCCGAGTTCATCCATTTCGCGTGCACGTCCGAGGACATCAACAACCTGTGCCATGCGCTGATGCTGAAGGCTGCGCGCGATGACGTGATGCTGCCGGCCCTAGACAAGATCATCGACCGCCTGACGGCGATGGCGCACGACCTTGCCGATGCATCGATGCTCGCGCACACGCACGGCCAGCCCGCCAGCCCGACCACATTAGGCAAGGAAATGGCGAACGTCGTCGCGCGCCTGAAGCGCACCCGCGAGCGCATCGCCGGCGTGAAGCTGCTCGGCAAGATCAACGGCGCGGTCGGCAACTACAATGCGCACATGGTCGCCTACCCGGATATCGACTGGGAAAAGTTCGCGCGCCGTTTCGTCGACAGCCTGGGCCTCGAGTTCAACCCTTACACGATCCAGATCGAGCCCCACGACGCGATCGCGGAGCTTTTCGACGCCTACGCGCGCGCGAACACGATCATGCTCGACCTCGACCGCGATATCTGGGGTTACATCTCGATGGGTTACTTCACGCAGAAGACCAAGGCGGGCGAAGTCGGCTCGTCGACCATGCCGCACAAGGTCAACCCGATCGACTTCGAAAACTCCGAAGGCAATTTCGGGCTCGCCAACGCGCTCATGCGCCATATGAGCGAGAAGCTGCCGGTCTCGCGCTGGCAGCGCGATCTCACCGACTCGACCGTGTTGCGCAACATGGGCACGGCGCTCGGGCATACCCTGCTCGCGTACGATTCGCTGCTGAAAGGCCTGGGCAAGCTCGAAGCCAACCGCCCGCTGCTCGCCGCCGATCTCGATTCCAACTGGGACGTGCTCGCCGAACCCGTGCAGACGGTGATGCGGCGCTACGGCGTGACCGGCGCTTACGAGCAGTTGAAAGACTTGACGCGCGGCAAAGGCGGCATCACGCGCGAGTCGCTGCACGCGTTCATCAAGACGCTGGCGATCCCTGCCGACGCCAAAAAGAACCTGCTGAAACTGACGCCGGCCACCTACATCGGCAAAGCCGCGGCGCTCGCGAAAAAAATCTAGTTTCCCGCCGCGGGGGTGCATTCCCGATCTTGTCCTATAATCTCCGGAAGTCGCATCTGCTGATCGAAGCAAGCTGCAACATATAAAAAAGGGGAGGATATGGACCAACCGACACGCAAGCCGGACGCGCCGTTGCCAGCCGCATCAGCGCCGGCACCCAATCGCCGCAAATTTCTCACGCAGGGACTTACCGCCGCCGGCGCAGCCGTTGCCGGCATTGCGCTGCCCGCGCGTGCCGCGGAACCGGTCGGCAAGGAATTCCCGGCGTGGTCCACCGTCATCGGCAAACCCCTGAACGGCTACGGCCAGCCGTCGCGCTTCGAAGAGCCGGTCAAGCGCTACGTGGCGAGCGCGTACGGCACGCTCGCCCCGGGCACCGGCAGCGCGCGCACGCCGCTCGAAAAACTCGAAGGCGTGATCACGCCGAACGGGCTGCATTACGATCGCAGCCACAACGGCACACCCGACATCGATCCGGCGCAGCACCGGCTGCTCATTCACGGCTTGGTCAAACGTCCCCTCACGTTTTCAGTCGCGGAGTTGTCGCGCTACCCGATGGTGAGCCGCATCTGCTTTCTGGAATGCGCGGGCAACAGCAGCGTGAATGCGATTTCGCCCGAACCGCCGCAGGGTTCCGCCGGACTCGTGCACGGCCTCGTGTCCTGCGCCGACTGGACCGGCATACCGCTGGCATTGCTGCTCGATGAAGCGGGCGTCGAGCCGGCCGGCAAGTGGCTGCTCGCCGAAGGCGCCGATTCCGCCGCGATGAGCCGCAGCGTTCCGCTCGAAAAAGCCTACGACGACGCGATGATCGCGCTGTACCAGAACGGCGAGCGCCTGCGCCCCGAGAACGGCTATCCGGTGCGCCTGCTGCTGCCGGGCTGGGAAGGCAACATGAACGTGAAATGGCTGCGCCGCCTCAAGGTCACCGAAGGCCCGACGCACACCAAGGATGAAACGTCCAAGTACACCGATCCGACAGCGGACGGCACGGCGCGCCAGTTTACTTTCGTGCAGGGCGTGAAATCGCTCATCACGCGGCCGTCCGCCGGGCTGACGATGAACGGCGCGGGCCTGTACGAAATCTCCGGACTCGCGTGGAGCGGCGCGGGCCGCATCACGCGCGTCGAAGTCTCGCTCGATGGCGGCGCCACCTGGCGCGATGCCGCGCTGCAGGGACAGGCGCTGCCGAAAAGCCTCGTGCGCTTCCGGCTGCCATGGGACTGGAACGGACAACCCGCGCAGCTGCAAAGCCGCGCGATCGACGAGAAAGGCAACGTGCAACCGACGCGCAAAACCTATAAGGCGGAAAACGCGGTCGACGGCCGCTTCCACAACAATTCGATAGTCACCTGGAGTGTCGGTGCGGACGGGAGCGTGAAAAATGTTTACGCTTAAGCCGCTCGCCATCACCGCCGCCGTCGCCGCGCTGCTCGGCGCTTGCGCAATGAACGATACAGTCGTGCCGACGCGCGGACCGAACCTGGGCCGCACCGCCACGCCGCAGGAACTGCGCGCGGCCGACATCAGCATACCGCCCTCCGGCGCGGGACTGCCCGCCGGCGGCGGCGACGCGAAACAGGGCGCGCAGGTCTACGCGGCAAAATGTGTCGCGTGCCACGGCGAGAAAGGCGCGGGCAAGCCGGCCGACGCGCTGGCCGGCGGCATCGGCAGCCTCGCTACACCCAAGCCCGTGCGCACGGTGGGAAGCTTCTGGCCGTATGCGACGACGCTCTTCGATTACACGCGCCGCGCGATGCCGCTGCAAAACCCGAAGTCGCTGACCGACGACGAAGTGTATGCGGTCTGCGCGTACATACTCTATCTGAACGGCATCATCGCGGAGAACGCGCCGATGAACGCGCAAACGCTGCCGCAGGTGAAAATGCCGAACCGCGACGGCTTCGTCGACTATTCGCGCAAGTAAGTTGCGCCCGGGGAAGCTCTGATGAATCGTCACTCCCGCGCAGGCGGGAGTCCAGACATAGTTGAATCTCCTGGGTTCCCGCCTGCGCGGGAAAGACGAATTTTCAGACCCCGACTAGTTTCTGCCGCCGGCGGCCACGTAGGCCCACAGCGCCGCAATTTCCTCCGGCTTCAACAAACCGCCGAAAGGCGGCATCGAGCTTTTGCCGCGAGTCACCGCGTTTACAAAGCGTTCCTTCTGGTCGCGCGGAAACTTCAGCAGATCGTACGCGCCCTCGGGGTCTTTCATGCGCACGCCGTGACAGGCCGCGCAATGCCGCGCATAGGTATCGGCGCCCAGCTTTACATCCTCCTGCGCGGCGGCGGCCCCCGTCAGCGCCGACAACGCGCAGGCAACAAATATTTTTTTCATCTTCATCCTGCGCTCCGCCTGCACAAACAGAACCGCCGGCGCGCAGCCGGCGGTTTCGTTCCGGTTCGAACTGGTTCTTACTTCGGCATCAGCGCGAAGGTCCACACCGAACCGCCGACCTGCACTTTGCCCTGCGTTTCGCGCCGCGCCGACGTGCCGCCGCCGAGCCCCGACAGCACCGTGATGTATTGGCGCCCCTTGTGCGTGAACGTGATCGGCTGCGACGTGACGCCCGAACTCGTCTGGAACTGCCACAACACCTTGCCGGTCGCCTCGTCCAGCGCCATGAATTCGCCGGTGAGCCTGCCGCTGAACACGAGACCGCCCGCGGTGACAAGCGAGCCCGACCACATCGGAAACTCCGGCTGCGGGATCTTCCACGCGGGCTTGGCAGTCAACGGATCGAGCGCGGCATAGTAGCCCCAGGGCGCCGTCTTGTCGCGCGGCGCGCTCGTGTTTTCCACGCCCATGTAGCGCTCGCCGGGCTTGTACGCAGGCATGTCCGTGTTGAGCTGGTAAATCGAGGCCTCTTCCGTCATCGGGAAATACAGTTTCTGCGTCTTGGGATTGAACGCCATCGGGAACCAGTTCTTGCCGCCCGTCCAGCGCGGCTGCACTTCGACCTTCTCGCCCGCGCGCAGACGCTTCGCCACGTCCGTTTCCTCCACGCGCCCGACCGCGGGATCGATATGCGGCTGCGCCCAGTTCACTTTCACGTAGGCGTTGCCGGCGATCAATTTGCCGTTGGTGCGATCGAGCACGTACAGAAAACCGTTGCGATCGGCGTGCATCAATGCTTTGCGCTTGACGCCGCCGACCGTGATGTCGCCGAGCAGGTTCTCGTTGGTGCCGTCGAAATCGTAGGTCTCCGCCGGCGTCCACTGAAAATGCCATACGATCTCGCCGGTCCTGGGCCGCAGCGCGACCACCGAAGCCACCCACAGGTTGTCGCCCGGCCGCCATTTCGCCGCCCACGGCCCGCCGTTGCTGGTACCCCAATAGATAAGATCGAGCTCGGAATCGTAGGAGCCCGTGATCCAGGGCGCGCCGCCGCCGCGCTTGTAAGTGTCGTCCTTCGGCCAGGTCTCGCTGCCCTTCTCGCCGGGATCGGGCGTCATGAAACGCCGCCAGAGTTCCTTGCCGGTTTCGGGATCGTAGCCGGCGACAAATCCGCGCACGCCGTATTCGCCGCCCGTCATGCCCGTCATCAACACGCCGTTGGCGACAGTGGGCGCGCTGGTTATCGAAATTCCCTCCTTCCAGTCGGCGACCTTGGTCCGCCAGATTTCCTTGCCGGTCTTCGCATCGAGCGCCTTCAGGTAAGCGTCGAGCGACGCGACGAACACCTTGCCGTTGTAAAGTGCGACACCGCGTTGCGAGAGTCCGCAGCATACGATGCGCGCGGCAGCCGGGTCCCAGTCAATCGGGGTCGCCCAGATCTGCCGGCCCGTGACGACGTCGATCGCGACCGTCTGCTTCACGTTGCCGGTGTACATCACGCCGTTGTAGACGAGCGGCTGGCCCTGCTCGCCGACGTCGTTGTTGAGCGACATCGCCCACACCGGCACCAGGCGCTTGACCGTGCTCTTGTTGATCTGCTTCAACGGGCTGTAGCGCTGCTGCTTGTAGCCCATGCCGTAGGTCAGCACGTTATCGGTGGTGCCGCCGTTGCTGTCCGCCAGCAGTTCCTGCTGGGTCTGCGCCTGCGCGAGACTGCAACAACCAACGCACAATGCAAGTGCGGTTGCAAAGCTTTTCATCTGGAATCTCCTCCCGTTATTTGGACTGACCGGCGAACGCTATTCTTTTATTGTTCAGGTATTAGACACCCAAGTGGATGCCGTTGTCACGCGGGAGTCACGGCTGGATACGCAAGAGCGAAACGATCTCCGACACGTCTTCAAGCTCCTCCAGCTTCCAGCATAATCTCAGCAAACGGGACGCGCGGCGCGGCGACACGAGGCCGGTGTTCAGGCCGGCGAATTTTCGTTCGATGTCCTTGTCGCTCGCCGGATTGCGGATATGGCCTAGCGGATGGTCGACATTGCTGACCCTGCGCTCGCCGTTTTTAAGCCTCACCTCCAGCCGGCACGGCACGCTCTGCGGCTGCATCTTGTCGAGTTCCTTGTCGTAGATGACCTCGACTTTCTGGATCAGCGCGCGCAACCGCGGATCGAACATGCGCTCTTTGGAATACGTGGCCGCATCGACCCAGCCGTACAAGAGCGCCGCGCTGACCAGGAAAGGGATGCTGTGGTCGGCGGTTTCGCGCGTGGTCGGGTTCCACTTCTCGGGCTCGCTGCCGATTTCGCTCCACGCGAACCAGTAAGTCCTGACGACGATGGCCTCGACCTCCTGCGGATCGATCTGGTCGCGGATCGCGAGCATCGCTTCGATCGGCGACTGGCCGTGGTATTCGCACGGATAGATTTTCAGCTGGCTGTCGGCGACGCGGAAATGTCCCTGCGGGCCGGGCAGCGAGGGCCAGTCGAATTTTCCCGCGGCGTTCCACACGCCCTGCTCGCCTTCGAATACCGTCGTCGGGCCGGTCATGCCGGCCGCCGCGAGGTCCGCCGCAAAAACCGCATTGCGGCACGCGTTGCCGCCGGCGCAGCCTTTCCACATCGTGAGCTGCCCGCGCCGCACGACTTCCAGCGCCATGTTCGGCGTCAGGACGAGGGCCAATGCGTTGGCCATGCGCGCGTGATCGAGCCCCAGGATTTTCGCGATACCCGCCGCGCCCGCGAGCGCCGTATACACGACGTGGTCCCAGCCGCGGTTGCGGATGCGGTTGCCCGCGAAAAATCCGAGATACAGCTCATAGACGATGATCGACGCGAGCAAAAAAGTTTTGCCGTCGGTCTTGTGATGATCGGTGACCGCCAGCAACGCGGCGAACGCATCGCTCGGGTGCCCGCCGCCGCTGCCCGTCGCGTCGTTGAGGTCCAGATAGCGGATCATCACGCCGTTGGCGAACGCCGCGAGCTCGGGCGTCGTGCGCTCCAGCGTGCCGAAGACGCGCGCGGTTTTGTCGGCACGCGCTTTGCCCGCCACGGCCCGCGCGATTACGCACGGCTCCGCGTTATAGCCTCCTATGGCGCATGCGACGCTGTCGATGAAGCGGCGCTTGCACTCATGGATCGCTTCGGGCGTCAGATCGTCGTATTTGAGTTGAAACGCGAAGTCGGTGATCTTTTGCAGCGTGGCATCCATTTATTTATCCGTCTTCCAATTCAGCGAAAACGCAGCAACGCGTCCGCCGCGATGACTCCACGGCCAACCGGCCGCGCCAGCAGCGGATTGATGTCCATCTCTTCGAGGCTGTCGCGCAACTGCCACGCCAGCCCGGACACGGCGACGAGCGCCTGCGCGAGCGCTTCTATATCGGCAGCGGGCCGGCCGCGCGCACCGGACAAAATCGGCGCCGCGCGCAGTTCCGCAATCATTTCCCGCGCGGTATCGAGATCGAAAGGCGCGAGCCGGTAGGTAACGTCTTTCAGCGTCTCCGCGAAAATTCCACCGAGGCCGAAGGCGACCACCGGGCCGAACACCGAATCGTTGACGACGCCGACGATCGTTTCGACGCCATCGACGATCATCTCCGATACCAGCAGTCCATCGAGTTTCGCCGCGGGTGCCGCGCGTTGCACGCGCTCGAGCATCTCGCGCGCCGCCGTGGCGAGTTCTGCGGCATTCCCGATGTTCAGATGAACGCCGCCGATTTCCGACTTGTGCGGAATATCGCGCGAGACGATCTTGAGCGCGACGGGAAACGACACTCCAGCGACATCGCTGGCGTTCACGGGCGCGACTGGCAACAGGCGGTCGGCAGTCACCGGCACGCCCCACGCTTTCAATACGTCCTTGCTCTCGTGCTCGCTCAACGTGCCGGATGCGCAGCGTTTTGCGGAAACAGTTTTTTGTTCCGCGACAACGCGCCGCACTTTTTCCCGCGCACGCTGGTAGTCCGACAGCACTTGCATCGCTTTTACCACGCGCCCCGGCGACGGCAGGATGGGAATGCCCGCTTTTTCCAGGATGTCCATGCCGCCGCCCGTGGTTTCCCGCGGCACCGACAGGAATGTGAACACCGGCTTCCGGTGCTTCCGCACCGCTTCCGCGAGCACGGTGGCGCCGTTGCGCGCCTGCTCGCCCGTGGTCGTTGCGAACAGCACGCCCAGCTGATGAACCGCCGGGTCGGCGAGCACTGCATCCACCGCCGCGCGAAAGCGCGGCGTGTTCGCGTTGGTGATGAAGCCGGCGGCGTAGTCGATCGGATTTTCCAGCGACGCCGTATCCGGCAGCTCCTTGTGCAACAGGGCCAGGGTCGCCGGCGCGAGCACGGCGAGGCTGATTCCGCATTGATCGGCGGCGTCCGCAAACACCACGGCCGAACCGCCCGAGCCGCCCATGATCGCAACGTCGTCTCCCGCCGGCCGCTCCGAATAAGCGAGCAGGGACTGCACGCAGTCGATCGCATCTTCCATCTCGTGCACTTCGATGACGCCACACTGGAGGAAGGCAGCGCGATAAATGTCGTACGAACCCGTCATGTTCGCGGTGTGTGATGCAGCCGCCTTCACGCCCTGCCGAGTGTTGCCCGCTTTCCAGACGACGATGGGCTTGCCGGCGGCGAGCGCGCGCTCGGCCACCGCGACGAACCGGCGTCCGTCGCTGATGCCTTCCATGTACATCAGGATCAACCGCGTGCCGGGATCGTCGACCATCGCTTCGACGAGTTCGGGCGCGCTCAAATCGCTTTCGCTGCCGCTGGCGACGACCTGCCGGAAGCCGATGCCCGCCGTCGCGCAGCGGATCACCAGGCTGTTGCCGAAGCCGCCGCTTTGGATGACTGCCGACACCGCGCCCGGTGTCAACCACGGCGCACGCGCAAGGCTGCCGAACGCCGCATACGCGCGCGCGTGCACGTTGACGAGACCGAGACAATTCGGGCCGATGATCCTGACGCCGTACTCGCGCGCCGCCGCCAGCATGCGCTGCTCGCGTTGATGGCCCTCGGGACCCGATTCCCTGAAACCGCCGCCAAGCACGACGGCAAAGCGCACGCCGTGGCGGCCACACTCGGCGACCATGTCGGGCACCAACGCGGCGGGCAGCGCGATGACCGCGATATCGCACGGCGTCGGCACGTCCTTGACCGACGCAAAACAGGGCAGGCCCGCGAGCTCGCCGTACTTGGGGTTCACCGGATAGACGCCGCCCGCGTATCCGCGTTCCTGCAACGCCCGTATGGTCTGCGCGCCGGGTCGGTTCGCCTCGGGACTTGCGCCGATCACCGCGATCGCGCGCGGATTGAAAAGAAACTCGAAGTTGCTCACTGCATTGTCCTTATTTCGTGCCTACCACCGCGCGCGCGAGTTCGTGGCGCTTCACTTCCGCCTCGTCGATCTCGATGCCGAGTCCGGCCAGGCGCGGCAGATTGCAATAGCCGTCCTTGATGTCGATGGGTTGGTTCATGACCAGCGTATCCGCGGCGACGGCGGGCAATCCCATCATGAACTCCGCGCCGAACGCATGGTTCGGAATCGACGCGCAAAGATGCGCGCCGGCGATCGCTTCGATATAGCTGCCGTTCGCAGTACCCGCGCAGTTGACTGGGCGGCCCGAGGCCGCGGCTATCACCGCAATCTCGCGGCTGCGGCGCAGGCCGCCGCATTTGTAAAACTTGAGACCCAGCACGTCCGCCGCTTGCGCCGCAATCACATTGGCGGCATCGGTTGCGCTGTAGACCGACTCGTCCGCAAGAACGGCGACATTCGCGTGGTCGCGTATCCAGCGCATGTCGCGCAATGCCTCCGCGGGCACGGGTTGCTCGAAGTACGTGAGACCGGCGTCCGCCAGCCGCGCGACCAGTTTGACGGCGTTCACCCGGTCGTAAGTCGTATTGGCGTCGACGCCGAGAAATATATCCGGGCCCAGCGCTTTGCGCA
>Ga0265331_10002270_pt1 | contig 13132 bp, 6 predicted proteins | sample 41923metaG_FD_202088 | JGI IMG/M metagenome (GOLD analysis project Ga0265331, IMG submission 202088) | Rhizosphere microbial communities from Carex aquatilis grown in University of Washington, Seatle, WA, United States - 4-19-23 metaG | ecosystem: Host-associated > Plants > Roots > Rhizosphere >...
AGCTGTTTTGCTGGTACGGCGTGCCGTTGCCGCGGCTCTCCGCAAAGGTTCGGGCGGTGACGACCAGCTGCGCGTCCGTCCCGACCGGTTGCTCCCACCGGCCCGTGAGCCAGTGGTGCCGGCTCCAGGCCGCAATGTCGATCGGTCCCCGGTCCCCGGGGGCGACGAGTGAAAACCCGTCGGTGGCGAAATCGCTCCCGAGCAACTGCAACGCGCCGTTTCCTACCGGCACGTCGACAACCGCCTCCACCGACCGGGTCCCGAAGGCCCCGCCCTGCACCGCCATCCGCCCCGAACCCCCGCCTGACAAATAACCTATCGGGTTACTTGTCGACGGTGCACTCTTCCCCTCGGGAGGGGCTGGGTAACCCGACAGGTTGCTCGTGGGATCGACGGTCAGGAGCTGAACCACGCCACCCAAGGCGGCATTCCCCCAGGCGGTGGCGCCGCCGCCGCGCACCAGCTCGGCGCCGGCGAGCGCCTCGCGCGGCACCATCGACCACGGGATCCAGCCGCCGAAGGGATCGTTGAGCGGCACGCCGTCGAGCAGTACAAGCGACCGGCTGGAGCCGCTCGGCCCGAGTCCGCGCAGGGAAACGCCCTGCGCGGTGGGATTGGCGGTCAGGCTGTCGCTGCGCCGGAACAGGCTGAAGCCCGGCACATCGCGCAACGCGTCGTCCAGTGTGGCGGTGGGCGCCTGGCGCAGCGTGTCGCCGTCCAGCACCGTGAGCGAAAAGGGGATCTGGCCCGGCGCCTCGGGCGCGCGCGTGGCGGTGACGGCGACCCGTTCCAGCTCCACGGTTTGAGCCGCGAGCAAGGCCGGAAACAACGCCAGAGCCAACCGGGACAGGAGCGGATGCGTGGCCATGATGTTGCTAGTCAAAACGGCCGGGTGAACCCAGCCGGCGGAAGCGGGCGAAAATGGCGGCGCGGCGTCGGGAGCTTCATTCGCGGTCGGTCCGATACCTGGAGGTTGCTCCTACAAAAGGGCGAAGAAATAACGGGCATGGAAATTGGCGTTGGTTTGGTCAAATGCCCCGGGGATCTTTACGGTGTTGTGCGTTCGCCCGGGCCGCGGAGAATCTTTTGACTCGCGTGCCAGTCGACGCAGAGGTCCGGGCTTTGGCACGGGTTCCCCGCGGTCAAAACGACATTTTTCTGGGGAAACGCATTGATGGGCTTCATGGTCCGGCGGGTCGGCGGAGGTCAGTTGGAGCGGAAGTCCCGCGCTTGGCGAACCGGAATTTGCGTTCCCAGACCCCGCGGGGCGGCGCGGACGAAGCGCGGTTTTCCCGGCGCGACGACCGTTCGGCACAAATTTAGTCTCGCGTCGGGGGGCCGGTTGCGGGAAGCCTTCCGCTCATATGTCCAACTGGGAATACAAGGTCATCAGCAGCGGCAAGGGCGGCTTTGCGTCGCCGGCGCTGATGGAAAAATTTATCAACGACCTCGGGCAGGAACAATGGGAGATCATCGGCTTCCACACCGCGCCCGACAACGCCCTCGCCTTCACGGGACTGGCCCGCCGGCCCACGCAGCGCGATTGGACGCTCGAGGACGCCGCCAAGGCCGCGGCCCGCGCGGAGGCGGACAAGCTGCGCGCGGAGTTCGAGGCGAAGTTCAAGGCCGCGACATCCGGGGCCGGCACCGGGGCGGCCGCCGAGGAGCAGGGCGAGACCTTTCTGGCCGAGGAAAAAGCGGGCGCGGACGACGGCCTCCGCCGCCTGCGCGACACCTCGCGCGACGACGATCCCGATGCACCCGAGGACGAGAACGGCAACGGCCAGAAGGACGACTGGGACAAGCTCGCCGCCGAGGACGAACTCCCGACCTTTTTCGACGCGATGCGTCCGCACATGCGCCGCAACCAGCGCGGCCCGGGCATGAGCGTGGGCGTGGATTTCCTGGCCAAAAAATGGCGACTCGAAGAGGCCGATGTCAAAGGCGCGCTGGTCGAGTGCGGGATGCAGATCCCCGCCGACGAAAACGCCCGGCCGGTCTACGTGGAATACGAGGGCGATCTTTATTGGGTGAACATCAACCGGCGCGGTGAAATCTGGATCAACACGCGGGAAAAGCCCGAGCCGGTTTTCCGCGTCGTGCAGGCGAAACGCGTGGAGGACTCCGCCGAGCCGCCCGCCGTCGAAGCTGCCGCTCCGGCCGGAAATTATGCGCCCGAGCCGGTGGAAGCGACGGAGCAAAAAAGCGCTCCGATCCAGCGGGGTCCGCGCGAACGGCCGTACGTCGAGCCGAGCACACCCCAAGCGGCCGGCCCCAAGACCTTTCTCGACAAGATCCGCGGCATGATGCGCCGCAACCGCCGCGGTAACGGCCTCTCCGGCTCGTTCCAATATCTCACGAAGGCCCTGAAGATCGACGATGCCCAACTGGTCGGTCAGCTTGCGGAGCACGGGCTCCGCCTGCCCGAGGGCGACCAGCGGACGGACGCCGAGGCGGGAGATTTTGTTTACTGGCTGAACAAGAACCAGCGCGGCGAGATCTGGATCAACGCCGAATTGAAGCGCCGGGGCCCGCCGGGCCGCGGCTCAGAATCGCCTGGCCGGGAAGCGGCCAACGCGAACGGGGAGTCGGGAGCGGTGAGCGGCCGAACCGGGGCGGAGGAGCCGGGTTCTTCCGACCCCGAGGCGCCGGCCTCCGCTCCAGTCACTGCGCCCGAGCCCGCACCTGCACCATCGTCGACCTTCACCCCGAGCACGCTCCCGCCGGAAAACACGCTCACCGCAGTGCGCCTGCTCATGCAGCCCAAGAAACGCGGCGAAGGCGTGACCGCCCTCCTCAGCGAACTCGCGCAGAAACTCGAGAAGACGCCCGAGCAGCTGCAGGCCGCGCTCGCCGGCGCCGGGTTGCTGCTGCCGGAATCGCCCAAGGCCAAGCCGACCTTCACCGAGTTCGGCGGCGAAATCTACTGGCTCAACGCCAACGCGCGCGGCGAGGTCTGGCTCAACGCCAAGCAGGCAAATTCGGCCAGGAAATCCCGCGCGAAGAAGACGGACGAGTAATACCAACCGCCCGTAGGATTTGGAATTTGGCGCGGCAGCGCCGGTAGGGACGGACCGCCGGGCCGTCCGCGAGCGTGATCACGCACCCGGCGCGCCGGGCCGGTGCGCCCTACCTGTCAATCGCATTCGAACAGTCCAAATGCTACGGGCTATTGGTATCAGGCCGGTACGGAAGTATTTTCCGCGAGACCGTTCCACTGGGGCCGTCCGGTCGCCCGGATGAATCCTAGCCGCCGCCGCCGGCCGGTGTGCGCGCACCGGTGTGGAAGCGCGTGATCGCGGTGAGCTGGTCGGAGATCAGGCGGTCGGGCCGGCAGCAGGGGAAATTGCCGCCGGAAAGGGGACGGTATTCCGCGGCCCATTGCTCGAAAATGCCGGGCATCACCAGGCGAACCATCGGCGGCTCGATCGACGCCGTGGCCCGGCGCTGCGCGTAATCGCGATTCCGGCGGCTGAGCGCCTCGTCGAGATCCATGGCGAGCCGCGGCCCGGTGGGCGTCTGCACCGTGCCCGGACGCAACTCGACCCACCACTCGTGTCCGCCGCGCGGCACCGGAATCGTCTCCTTCATCAGCGGCGAGACATGGAAGTTCACCGGCACCCAGCTGTGGCGGGCGCAGACCTCGAACAGCGATTCGGTCAGCTCGCGTTCGCTCACGTATTCACCAAAGAGCGAGAGCTGCAACCGGGTGCGTCCGACAAACTGCAGGCGCGGCACTTCGAGCGAAACGAAACGCACGATGTCCCCCACCACGTAGCGGCAGAGTCCGGCCGGCGTGGTGATCACCAGGGCGTAGTCGACCCCGATCTTGACCTCGGCGAGCGGAACACAAATCCGGCCGAGGTGGGCGGGGAGCTCGTCGTCGTAGTCCCGCATCGGCAGGAACTCGAAGAAAATGCCGGCGTCCGTCAGCAATCGCAGGCCGGCGGCCGGTTCACCGTCCTGCACCGCGAACCACCCCTCGGCCGCGGCATAGACCTCCTGGAAACTGACGTGTGAGCCGAGCAGGGCGTGCAGTTCGTCCCCGAGCAGGCCGAGCGGAGCGCCCGTGTGCAGGAAACACTCCAGGTTGGGCCACAGTCCTTGCAAACTGGTGATCCGCGCCTTGCCGCGGGTGCTCCGGGTGCGCACGGCGTCGGCCAGCAGCCGGGTGGCCGCCGGCATGCCGCCAATCAACGTCACATCGCGCGACAGCATGTGGTCGGCGATCGCGTTGATCTTGTCCGGCCCGTCGGGCAGATTGTCCAGGGCGGCCGGCGGTGAGTAGAGATTGGCCTCGGCCCACGGGGAGAGGGCCAGCCGGTTCATGGCGTGGATATTGCCGACGAAGGCGCCGCCGGCCGCCTGCAGGGCGGTGCTGGCCCCGGCGTGCAGGTGACGACCGAGAAAGATCCCCGCATGGCCCACCCGCAGCGCATGCAGAAACACCGCGGTCCGCAGCCCGGTCCGGAAATTCCCGAGCATTTCGCCGGTGACCGGCAGCCGGCGCGGCGAGCCGGTGGTCGAGCCGGCGGTGTCGACGAAAAACGGACAGGGCCCGGGCCAGAGCACGCCCGTTTCGCCGCCGGCCATCAGCTCGATGAACGGCTCGTAGTGCCGGTGTTCCACCAGCGGCTGGCTTTCGCGAAAGGTTTGATAGTCCATCCGCGACGAGAGACCTTGGCGGGCGCCGAGCTGGCTTCGGGCGAGTTGCGCGCGGAGATGGCGGAAGGTGGCCTCCTGGGCGGCGACTCCGTTGCCGGCGGCCTGCAGGTCCCGGGCAAAACGGGTGGTGCGCAGCCCGGCCACGAAACTGACGAGGAAGCGTGGGGCCAGAGTCATCGTTGGTTAGTGAACGACACTAACAGGCAGGGAGCCATCCGCCAATCCAACTTTCCGCTGAAAAATCCGTAAACTTGACGGGGCTTTGTCCAATCAGCGCGCCGCCCGGGCGGCCAACTCTCCGGCGATGCGACGGTCGGAGCGGCAGCGGGGCATCTTGCTCTGTCCGCCCCACTTGCCGGCGCTTTTCAGCCACTCCTCGAACAGGCCCGGACGGACAAAATGCACGAGAGGAACCTCCAGCCCGCGCCCGGTGCGCTTCGCGGCATAGTCGTCGTTCAGGGCGGTGAGCTCGCGATCGAGATCGGCGGCGAACCCGGCGGCGGCGGGCGCGACGGCCTGGCGCAACTCGATCCACCATTCGTGACGGCCGAGCGGACGGCCTCGGGCCGGATCGGGGAAAAGCGGCGCGACGTGAAAATTGACCGGGGTGACTCCGTGGCGACGGCAGACGGAAGCCAGCGTGTCGGAAAGTTCCCGCTCGATCACGTGTTCGCCGAAAGCGCTGAGCTGGAGTTTGGTGCGCCCGACATAGACGAGCCGCGGCGGCTCGGTGCTGATGAAACGCACCACATCGCCCAGGACGTAGCGCACGAGGCCCGCCGGCGTGGTCAGCAGCAGCACGTAATCGACGCCGGCGCGCACGTCTTCGAGCGGCACGGCGCGGGCGTCGCAGAAATCGAGATTGGCCTCGTCGTAGTCCTCCAGCGGAAGAAACTCGAAGAACAGTCCGCGGTCCGTGATCAGCCGCAGTCCGGCCTCCGGCTCCGCATCCTGCGCGGCGATGAAGCCCTCGGAGGCGGGATAAACCTCGTGGAGGTTCACGCCTTCGCCGTAGGTCGCGCGGAGTTCGTCGGCGAACGGCCCGACTGGGACGCCGCCGTGCACGAGGCACTCGAGATTGGGCCACAGTTCCTTGAGCGTGGCCGGCGGGCGGCCGGCCGTGCGGGCGACATGGGTGCGCAGGGTCGAGGCGAGCACCAGCAGCCAGCTGGGAATGCCGCCGACGAGGGTGATGTCGGCGTGGAGCGTGCGCTGCACGATGGCCTCGAGTTTGGCCGGCCAGTCCGTCATCTGGGCAATCTCGATGCCCGGCTCATAGAGAAAGCGTTCGGCCCAGCCCGGGAGGTTGAGCGCGGTGATGCCGCTCAGGTCGCCGGAGTAAACCGGCGGCTCGACGCCGGGCACGGGGGTCAGCGCGCTGCTGCCGCCGAGGAAAAGATGGCGGCCGCGAAACACGGATCCCGTGCCGGTCCGCTGCGCGTAGAAAAAAAGCGAGTCGAGCCCGGCATCCCGGAAATGGGCGAGCATGGCCTCGTTCACCGGCAGCCATTTCGAGGGGCCGGCCGTGGTGCCGGAGGAGACGGCGAAATGGGCGCACCGACCCGGGCAGAGGACATCGGGTTCGCCTTGTTTCATCCGCTCGATCAAGGGCGCGAAATCCTCATAGGGGCGCGGTGGGATCCGGCAGCGGAAGGTCTCGTACCGGAGGCCCGCTTCGAGGCCGGCCTGCCGGCCGAACGCCGTGCCGGCCAGCGTGCGCACGAGCTCGCGGTAGGTCTGCTGCTGCGCGGCCACCCCGCGGTGCTGCCGCTCGAGCCGCCGGGCCGTGTGGGCGGCGAAACGGCCGCCGATGAAACCGGCCAGGGGGCCCGCGCCAGACCGGCGGCCGGGAAGGGAGGATCGGGCGGAGAGCAGGTCGGCGGACATGGGTCACCTCCTAGGCGGCGCGGCGCTGGGCCTGTCGCAGCGAACGGTAGAATGCCGCGATCGGCGGCTCGAAATTCCGGACATGGAAAATCAACGAGGCGTGCTGCACGGGATGGTCGGCATGATTGCTCACCGACAGGCAGCGCCCGCGGGGAAACCAGGCCGTCGGGCGCGTGCGCAGCTCGCGGGCCATGGGCGCGCCCTCGCGCAGGACGGCGCTTTCCTTCTCGGAAAACAGGATCAGCGCGGGCGCCGGCGACAACACGCGCGGCTCGCCGGGCGCGGCGAGTTCGCGCAGGGCGCAGACCCGCTCACGGGCGGCCGCCGGCTCGATGGCGTTGATCGTGGCGAGCACGGCGTCGCGCAGCTGGCCGGTTTCGCGCCGGGTCAGGAGCAGGCGCAGGGCCGCGCGGTTCTGCGCGCCGGACTCGAACATCTTCAGGAAGACGGTCCGCGAGCGCTCGACGATGGTTTCGTCGGCGGGCCCGGTGGAATCGAGATAGGGTTTGATGACGCGGCCGAGCAGGGTGGTCGGTTTCGGCGCGGCGGGATCGAGCAGATCCTCCACGCAGGCCACGGGGCTGACGAGGATCAGGCCGGCGACAGCCAGAGTCCGGCCGCGGGCGGCGCCGCGGCGGAGCAGTTCGATCACAAGGCCCGCCCCGAAGCTCACGCCGAACAGCACGGGCGGGCGCCGGTGCGTGGCGGCCGCCTCCTCGATGAGATCCTCGAGTTGGGCGAGGAAAAGGGCGAGGGAGAATCCCCGGCGCGGATAGCTGAAATAGTACAGGCTGCCCTGCTGCAGCAGGCCGCCGCGCAAAAGATAGACCGACTCCTTGGCGTCGGGCACGAACCCCCCCACCACGATGGTCGGCTGGGCTCCGGCCCGCGGCTCAACCAGGATGGTCGAGCACTGGTGCGGCCCGGCGGCGCCATCCGCGAGCACGCGATCCTGGCGGTGGCGGACGGTCGCGCGGTGGGGCGTGGGATGCGGCGGCCGCAGTTTGTCGCCCGTGGTGCGGAGCCAGAGACGAAGCGGTGCGGCGGGTTCGCGGCTGATCTGGGTGATCAACGAGAGCATTGGGAAAAAGGCGGGCGCAGGCATGGGCTGAGTGGCATGGCACAGTTCCCTGCGCCGGACCCCGGGCGCAAAATCAAAGACATTCCGTCACACAGGTTTAACGCGGCCGTCACCTTTTTGCCGTATTGGGTTGCGCCCGGGCCGGGTTTGCCCAGAAAACCGCGCCATGCCGCCCCTGCCTCCGGTCGTCTGCGAAGACGACGCTTTGATCGCTTTCGACAAGCCGGGCGGGCTGCCGGTCGCATCCGACCGGCGGGACAAAGGCCGGACCAATTTGATGGGCCTGGTGCATGCCGCCCGCGGGCCGGACGTGGCGAACGTGCACCGCATCGATCCCGAGGCCAGCGGGCTGGTGCTGTGCGCCAAGACGCGGCCCGCCCGCGATTTTCTCAGCGGACAATTCCAGGCCAAGACGGCGGAAATAATTTACGAGGCGCTGGTCGTCGGTTCGCCGGCCATGGATCTCTACACCGTGGATTTCGTGCTCAAGGAGGATGAGGCCGCGCCGGGCCGCCTGTGTGTGGTGAAAAAACACGGCCGGGCCGCGGTGACGGAAATCCGCGTGCTGGCGCGGTTCGGGAGATTCGCGCACGTCGAATGCCGCCTGTGCGCCGGGCTCCCCCACCAGGTGCGCGTGCACCTCGCGGCCAGCGGGACGCCGGTCCTCAACGATTCGGTTTACGGCGACGGCACGCCGCTCCTGCTGTCGGGCTTGAAGCGCGGGTATAAGGGCCGCGACGAGGAGCGGCCGCTGATCGCGGGCCTGGCCCTGCACGTCGGAGCCCTTACGCTCATCCATCCGGTCTCGCGGGAACGGATCACGCTGCAGGCGCCTTGGCCCAATGATTTTGCCGTAGCCTTGAAATATCTCCACAAATACGCCAAGTAACTGGCGTCGGCCCCAGCCGCCCGGACCGTCCGCGCCAACCGCCGAAATTCTTTTTCGCCCGCATGCCAACTCCCACCCGATGAGCCTTCCGGTCACCCACAATTTGGACAGCGACGGGGTGGGCTGGATTATTTTCAACGATCCGGCCGGGCGCGTGAATCTGCTGAACCAGGCGACGCAGGCTGCTCTGGCGGCGGCGATCGAGAGTCTTTCCGTGCAGCCGGTGAAGGCGGTCGTGGTGGCCGGCGAGAAAACCGGCGTGTTCCTGGCCGGTGCGGATCTCCGGGCGTTGGGGCGACTCCCGGATGAGGCCGCCGCCGAGGAATTTTCCCGTGCGGGCCAGGCGTTGTTCGCGCGGTTGGAGAATTTCCGGGCGCCCGTGGTGTGTGCCATCCACGGGGCCTGCGCCGGCGGCGGATTCGAGCTCGCCCTGGCCTGCCACTGGCGGGTGGCGAGCGACGCGAAGGAAACGGTCGTCGGCCTGACGGAAGTCGGGCTGGGGATCATTCCGTGCTGGGGCGGTTGCGCCCGGCTTTCGCGGCTGATAGGCCCGGTGGCGGCGGGGCAACATATATTGTCGGCAACGCTCATCTCCGCTGCGGCGGCGCGGGCGGCCGGGTTGGTTGACGAGATCCTGCCCGCGGCCGAATGGAAAACCGGGGCGAAGGCGGCGGCGTTGCGCCTCGCGGCGATGGGCCGCCCGGCTCGCTCCGAACCGCCGCCGGCTCCGGCCGGTTTCTTCGACGCACAACGCGAGGCGGCCGCCGTCACGGTGCGCCACCTGCCCGCGCCGGGGATGGCATTGGACATTCTCGAGCAGGGGGCGACGCGGTCATTGGCCGAGGCACTCGCGCTGGAGCCGGTGGGCTTTGGCCGGCTGGCGACGGGGGAGGTCGCCCGCAATCTTATCCACGTTTTTTTCCTGAAAGAAGCGGCGCGGAAGCGGACGGTCGACCCGTGGTTTCCGCCGGGCGGACCGGCGTCCGCCGCCCCGACGCGCATCGGGGTCATCGGCGCCGGGGTCATCGGCTCCGCGGTCGCGCAACAGTGCGCCATGCAGGGCCTGGGGGTGCTCATGTTCGATCGCGAGGCGCCGGCGCTCAAGCGCGGGGTTGAAGTGATCCGCGAACTTTTCCGCGGGGAGGAGGCGCGTGGAGTCATCACTTCCGCCGGCGCACACCGGGCGATGGGCGGCATCGGCATCACAACGGACCTCGCAGACCTCGACTATTGTGATCTCGTGCTCGAATCCGTGGTCGAGCAGGTGGACGTGAAACAGGAGGTTTTCTTGCGTCTCGCGGGAGTGGTTTCGCCCCAGTGTGTCCTCGCCTCGGCGTCGTCCACTTGGCCGATCGAAGAGGCGACCGCCGGGGTCTCGCTGCCGGAACGCACGGTCGGCCTGCATTTTTTTCATCCCGTGGCCGCCCGCCCGCTGGTGGAGATCGTCGTCGGTCCCCGCACGGACCGCGTGACGGCGGAACGCGCGCTGGCCTTTGTCCGAAAGCTGGGCAAGACCGCGGTGATCTGCGGCTCGGCGCCGGGCTTTTTTGTCACCCGGGTCCTGGCCTTTTATCTGAACGAGGCGTGCCGGTTGTGGGAGCAGGGCGTGCCGACCGAGGCGATCGACGGGGCGCTGTGCGCGTGGGGGTGGCCGCGGGGGCCGCTGCGGTTGATCGACGAGGCCGGTCTGGAGGTGACCGCGCAGATTTTCGCCCGGATGCAGGCGGCCTTTCCCGATCGGTTCCGGGGCACGCCCGTGTGCGCGAAAATGCTCGCGGCCGGATGGCGCGGACACCGGAGCGGTGCCTCGGTGGGTTTTTATGTGTACGACGGCGTTCGCGAGAAAGTGAACGTTACGGCGGCGCAGTTTGCCGGCGGCCCGTCCGCGACACCGGACGCCGGGGCGATCCAGGACCGGTTGATGGGCGTGATGCTCGCGGAAGCCCGGGGCGCCCTGCACGACGGGGTGGTGAAATCGGCGGACGACGCCGACCTCGCGCTGTTGCTGGGGGCGGATTTCCCCGCCTTTCGCGGCGGGTTGTTGCGCCACGCGGAGAAGAGCGGGGCGTTCCGCCCCTGAAACCTTCATGCCGCCGGCCCCGGAAAAAGCCATTGCCGCGGCCTCGATTTTGCCAAACAGTACCGCCTCCCATTCCGCCGCCATGGCCAAAATTGCGACTACGACCCTGAACAAGGAGCAGCGCCGCCACCTGCTGCGCGTGATGCTGGAAAGCCGGCTCGGCGATTTGCGCGAGGAGAGCCTCAACCGCCAGGGCAAAGGCCATTTTCACGTGTCCGGACGCGGACACGAGGCGCTCGGCTCCGTCGGCGCGCTGTTGCACAACGGGGATTACCTGGTGCCGTATTATCGCGATCGCGCGCTGTGCCTGGGGCGGGGTCTGACCACCCGCCATCTGGCGCTGGAATATTTCTCGAGACGCGACTCGGCCTCGCGCGGGCGCATGATGCCGTCGCACTATTCGTCCCGCGAGCTGAACATCGTGAGCGTGCCGACCCCGACGGGCGCGCAGCTGATCCCCGCGTGCGGCATCGCCTGGGGCATCCAGCTCGATGGCAAGGACAACGTGGTCGTCACCTCGATCGGCGACGCGGCGACGCGGCAGGGCGATTTCTACGAGGCGGTGAGTTTTGCCGTGGAGCGGAAGCTGCCGGTGTTGCTGATAGTGGAGGACAACGCCTACGGCATTTCGACGCCGACGCGGAAGACCAATCCGCTGGCGCTGCAGTCGCTCAATCCCGCGCAGTGGCGGGAGGTCGACGGCTCGGACCCCGAGGTGGTGCATGCGGAGGTGGCGGCCGCCCTGGCCCGTCTTCGCGCCGGAGAGGGCCCCGCGTTTCTCTGGGTGAAGCTGGAGCGGCTTTCAAGCCACACCAGCTCGGACGACCACACGCTCTATCGTTCGAAGGAGGACATCGCGGGGCTCGAGCACGCCGATCCGGTGCGCGTGCTGAAGGAGCGGATGATCTCCGCCGGCGAACTCACCGCGGGCGAATTCAAGCACCTGGAAGCGGAGATCAAGGAAAAGGTGCGCGCGGATTATGCCGCCGCGGAGAAAGCGGGCCACCCGCTCGCGAGTGAACTCATGATCGACGTTACCGGCCCGGCGCCGGAGCTGGGCGGGCAGTTGTACAAGGCGGGCACCTACCGAATGGGCGACCTCATCAACCGCACGTTGCGCGCCGGGCTCGACGCCGATCCGGGACGCATGGTGTTCGGCGAGGACGTCGAGGATCCGAAGGGCGGCGTATTCCGGCTGACGCAGAAGCTCTCGACGGATTTTCCCGCGCAGGTGTTCAATTCCCCGCTGGCGGAGTCCACGATCATCGGCGTCGGGGGCGGGCTCGCGCTATACGGGCGCCGGCCGGTGTTCGAGATCCAGTTCATCGATTTCATCTACCCGGGTTTCAACCAGCTCGTCTCCAACCTCGCCAACCTGCGCTGGCGCACCAACGGCGAATGGAAGGTGCCCCTGGTGCTGTACGCGCCGTACGGAGCCTACCTGCCGGGCGGCGGACTCTGGCACTCGCAGGCCAACGAGGCCGTCTTCACGCATTTTCCGGGCATCAACGTCGTCATTCCCTCCTCGCCCGAGGACGCCGCCGGTCTGCTCTGGACCGCCATGCACAGCGAGGACGTCACGCTCTTCCTCGCGCCGAAGCACATGCTCTGGGCCGAGCACGCGGTGACCGAACCGATCGTGCCCGTCCCGTTCGGCCGGGCCCGCCGGCTCACCGAGGGCGCCGACGTCACCGTCGTCACCTGGGGCAACACGGTCGAAAAAGCACGCGAGGCCCTCACCGAGCTGAACGGCACCGTGGCCATCGAGCTTATCGACCTGCGCTCCATCGCGCCATGGGACAAGACTCTGATCGAGGAATCCGTGGCCAAGACGGGCCGCCTCGTGATCGTGCAGGAGGACACGGAGAACTGTTCGGTCGGCCAGATGATCATCCAACACATCAGCGGGGTGCCTGCGTTGTGGGCGCGGCTGGTGGCGCCACCGATGCTGGTTTCGAAAGGCAATGTCATGATCGGTTACAATCCGATCTACGAATACGCCGCGCTGCCCGATGTGAAGCGCATCGTCGAGGCGATCCGGCGGACCGCGGACATCGACGTTGCGCGGGGCGTGCAGGATCTTCCCGTGGGAGCGAGCTCGTTCGCGACAGCTGCGAGCACCGATGCCGCCGCCGGCGAACCGGTCGCGAACGGACACGACGCCGGCGTCGATACCCACGGACCGCGCAGCACCGTTGTTGCCGGCACGGCCGACATCATCGTCCGCGTGCCGATCATGGGCGAGGGCCTGCGTTCGGCGCGGGTCGTGGTGCTGAACAAGAAAACGGGCGACGCCGTGAAGCACGACGAAGTGCTTTGCGAGGTGGAGACCGACAAGGCCGTTTATCCGATCGAGGCGTCGTTTGCGGGCATTTTCAAATCCTGGAAAATCAAGGTCGATGACACGGTGCTGATCGGCCAGGAGATCGCGCTCGTGACCGGCGACGCCGCCAGCGTGGCCGCGCTCCCCGTAGAGAAAAATGTGGGAGGGAGTTTACCTCCCGACAGGCCGGCGTTGCCCCTCCCCGCC
>Ga0265331_10002271_pt1 | contig 13131 bp, 12 predicted proteins | sample 41923metaG_FD_202088 | JGI IMG/M metagenome (GOLD analysis project Ga0265331, IMG submission 202088) | Rhizosphere microbial communities from Carex aquatilis grown in University of Washington, Seatle, WA, United States - 4-19-23 metaG | ecosystem: Host-associated > Plants > Roots > Rhizosphere...
TTGGGTTTCAGGTTTAGGCTCGACTTTGGCTTCAGGTTTAGGCTCGGCTTTGGCTTCACCTTTCCGAATCTCCCGTTCCGCCTGACTCCAATCCTGACTCGCAGAATCGCTCTTGCGGCCTTGCTGCTCGTACAGTTCATAAGCGCGCTTTGCGATCAGCGGCGTCAAACCGGACGATGTCTTGGCTTTGACTTCAGCCTTGTCCTTCTCTTTTAGAAGTTCCTCGACGCCTTTTTGCAGCGACACTAGATAATCTGCGATGCTCCACGCCACCTTTTGCCCATTCGTCGTAAGTTCGATGCCGCTGATCAGGTCTGGTGCGGTCTCGAATCGGATATGGATTTCAGCCGAGAAGGTTTCGTTGAGCGCATTTTGTATCGCCGCTCGTTGCTCCGGAGGCAGGTCGAACGCGCTGCGTACGAGCGCTGGGTTAGACGCTTTCTTAAGGGCTTCGCCGAGGCCTGCTTTCGCCTGGCTGTCCATCTCTCGCAAGCGGCGGGTGAACACTTCACCCAGGCGTTCTTCCAGACTCACCGTGGCGAGATCTGACAGCGCCTTTCGCGCGATGGCAAATACTTCCTGCTCTGTCCGGCGGCTGATTGCCTGATGCAAGTTATGCTCTTCGTTTCTCAACGCTTCCTGCCGTTTTGAACGCAACGCGTCGGCGGCATTCCGCGCTTCGTCGAGGAGGCGCTGACGTTCGGCTCTTGCTTCGTCCGTCGCTTTTTTCAAAAGCGCAGCACGTTGCTGGTCGAACTCCTCGTTTTTGTGCTTGAACTCGTCGCTCTCCTTCTGAGCTTCTGCCTTTTTCTTGTCGGCGTTCGCGAGTTCTGTGGCGATCCGTTTCTCTCGCTCATTGATGGCGTGGAGGATTGGCTTATAAAGAAATCGCTTCATCAACCATACAAGAATGAGAAAGTTGAGCGCCTGCGCTCCGACTGTGAACCAATCGATTAACATAGGTCTACTTTCCAGTGGCTTGGGTGATGACGTGGTTCCAGAACGGGTTGGCGAAGATAAGAATCATCGATACCACAAAACAGTAGATCGCCGTGGACTCGATCATCGCCAGACCCACGAACAAAGTCCGGGTGATGGTTGCGGAGGCATCAGGTTGTTCGGCCAGCGAGCTCAGCGCCGTCGCAACCGCCTTCCCTTCCGCCAGGGCGGGCCCCATAGTGCCGAACCCGGTGGTAATACCGGCGATGACAATTGATGCCACCGCGATAATAGTCATGTTGTCCATAAGATCTCCTTTTGATGTCGAATTTCATGTTTCAATGTGTTGCCTCTGGTTCCGGTTTGGGTTTGCTGACTCGTGTAGCGGCCGCAATGTAAACCGCTGCCAAAATACTGAAGATGTAGGCCTGCACCATGCCAGTGAGCAGACCAAGCAGCGTCATAATGATCGGAAAAATGAAAGGCATAACGGTAAGAAGAATTGCGACAATCATCGCTCCGCTCATCATGTTGCCGAAAAGACGAACGGCCAGGGCCAGTGTACGCGAAAGTTCGCTGATGATGTTGAACGGCAGCATGACGATCGTCGGCTTCATATAGGACTTGAGATAGTTGCCTACCCCTTGTTCCTCAATTCCGAAGAACGGCACTGCGACAAACACGCAGAGCGCGAGTGCAGCCGTGGTCGAGAGGGAGCCGGTCGGCGGCTCATAGCCGGGAATGACGGTACAGATGCTGGCTGTGGCGAGGAACAGAAAGAGCGTCCCCAGAAAGGCGAGATATTTCTGCGGCTGACTCAGGCCCACTTCTTCAATTTGTTTCTGAATGCTTGTGACGACGATTTCTACAAGATTCTGCCAGCGAGAATGTGTCAGACCGGTGGAAAGTTTGCGCGTGATGATTTTTGAACCGACGGCCAGCACGAGCATCAGTCCCCACGTAAACACAATAGTGCCGTTGAGTTTAACAATGCCGTGTTGCCAGAAGATCATCTCATCGGTGCTAAGATGCATGGCCGGCCTCCTGTGACAAGTGAGTTGACTTTTCAGCCGCACGAGTAAATCCCATCACGATTGGGCGCGCCACGACAAATCCGAGGAGAGAGATCAGCAGCCGCTCCCAATGACCGTGCGCGATAAAAAAGAAACCAGCCAGAACGATGCTTGTCCGCATCAACAGGCTGACGAAGAACCAAAGCGCCGACCGGTTGGACGAAACCACTTTCTGAACCGTCCACCAAAGGCCGCCAAAAAAAATCGCGCCGAGCAAAATACCGGCCACCAATGAGAGCACCAGACTCAAAGTTTCATCCATCATTATCCTCCTGTCCATCTCGCATTTCTTTCTCTTCCTTGGCCACCCAATGCCAGGCGTTTAAGCAGCCGATAACCAGTCCGATGAAAAGCAGCGTTAGGGTCCAGGAAAGGTTTCCTGGATGGCGATTGTCCAGCCAGATACCGAGCGCTGCACCAAGCAGCGTCGGAACCACCACCGACCAGCCGATGAGTCCCATCATCCCTAATCCAAACCAGACGCCCTGTTTGGAGCGTTCCGCCTTGAGCTTGCGTGCTGCCTTGGCGCCCACCTCTTGGCTGAATGTAGTACGGTTTTTCTCTGCTTCGACTTCCGGTTTTTCATTCATGGTGGAACTCCGCTAAGCGACTGATGAATCCGCTCTCCATTTTCGCCATCACCGAGCGGACATTCTCCTCCCGATCGTTAAGGTTCAAAAATTCACAGTCCACCGCCTCACGCAATTGGCCGAGGTCGGTCCCGCCGATCGCATTGCGAACGGAAACGAACACATCCATACCGGTCTTGACCAGCACTCCTTCATCGACGGCTACGTACACTTTCTTCTCTCCTTCATTTTCGTAGATCAGAATCCCGGGCGCAAGCGCAGCAACGCAGTCTAGCCGGTGCGGCAAAAGTCCAAACGAACCCTCGCGACCTTCCGCAACGATGCGTGAAACTCTGTTTTCCTCTGCAAAGATTTCGAACGGCAAGAGAATTTTAAGATGCATGAGAGCCTGCTGCATGTTCGACCTCCGCTTTAGGTCTCGGGTCGGCTTTTACTTCAGGGTTGGGCTGAGACTTCGCCTGCGGTTCAGGCTCAGCCTTAGGCTTGGCATCGGGGGCAGTTTCCGGATCGGCCTTCGCAGCATGTTTGAACCCCGGTTCGGCCTTTGCATCCGGTTTGTTCTTCGGGACCTTTTTCTTTGCCTCGTCAATCGCCCCGATCATATAGAGTGCGCTTTCCGGATAGTCTTTGAATTCATCTCGCAGGATGCGTTCACAGCCGTCAAGTGAGTCTTTGAGGCTGACGAGTTTTCCCTTGATCCCGCTAAACTGTTCGGTGGCGAAAAACGGCTGTGTAAGGAATCGCTCCAACCTCCGAGCGCGCGCTACCACTTTGCGGTCGTCAGGCGATAGCTGCTCCAACCCGAGCATGGCGATGACGTCTTTGAGATCTTCATACTGCGCGAGTGTCTTCCTGATTTCCTGCGCCAGGAGATAATGTCGTTCGCCGACGATTCCGGTCGTAGCCATTTTGGAGCTCGATTGGAGCGGATCGATAGCCGGGTAAAGTCCTTCACTCGCCCGTTTGCGTGAAAGCACGATGGACGCCGAGAGATGTGAAAACGTGTGCACTGCAGCGGGGTCGGTCAAATCGTCCGCCGGCACATACACCGCCTGAATGGATGTGATCGCTCCGGCATCGGTGTTGGCGATGCGCTCCTCCAGCCGCGACAACTCCGTGCCCATCGTCGGCTGATAGCCCAATCGCGACGGCATCTGCCCCATCAGGCCGGACACCTCCATGCCGGCCTGGATGAAACGAAAAATATTATCGATCAGCAGCAGCACATCACGATGTTCATCGTCCCGGAAATACTCGGCCATCGTCAACGCTGCGTGCCCTACGCGAAATCTGCTGCCCGGCGGCTCGTTCATCTGCCCGAACACCATTACCATATTCGGCAGTACGCCGGCTTCCTTCATGTCGCGGTAAAGTTCCTCTCCTTCACGGCACCGTTCGCCTATCCCGCAAAAAATACTTACGCCTTCCTGATGCCCGATCATATTGTGAATCATTTCAGCAAGCAAAACTGTCTTCCCGACGCCCGCCCCGCCGAACAGACCCGCCTTGCCGCCGCGCTCGAGCGGCATCAGCACATCGATCACCTTGATCCCCGTCTCGAAGATCTCAGATTTTGTGGAACGCCGTGCTAACGGCGGCGGGGCTCGATGGACTGTCCGCCATTGGACATCCGTCGGCGCAGCTTTGCGGTCGATGGCGTTCCCGAACACGTCGAACATTCGCGAGAGAATTCCTTTGCCGACCGGCGCCTTCAACTGCCCGCCCGTATCTTCCACCGCCGTGCCGCGGGCGAGACCTTGGGTGGGAGTTAACGCGATTCCGCGCACGCGATGCGCGTCGAGCTGAGCTAAAACCTCGATGGCAATTTTTCCATCCTTCGCGTGCAATAGCGAATAGATAGGCGGCAAATGCGCGTCGAACCGTATATCTACAACACTGCCGCGCACCGCAACTACGGTACCGAGATTCAATACGTTGCTTTTGCTCTGCAAGCTGCCTTCGCTCATATTAGATTTTCCACGTTAATCCGCTCTGGAACTTTCTCTTTGGGACACGGAGAACAATGTCGAGAACGCCACACAAGATTCAAGTCTTCGAAATTCCGGAATTGTTGTATCTTTCGATCTCAGCTTTTGTTGGAAAGCCGGGGTAAAGCATCTTCGATTAAACGGCGCAGCTTAATAAGTTCTTGCTGGATATCTTGAATTGACTTCTGTCGTGCAATCTCCGGCTTTAGATCTTTGGCATCGCGGTCAATGAGAAATGTTGCAAAGAGGGCTGTGAGATAACCAAACATCCCTGCCGCGTAGACAGATATTCCAAGGCAGAGAATTCGCCCGCCCGGCGTCTTTATTGAATAGGCCGAACCAATGTTCGTCATCTGCATAGCCGTCCACCAAAGAGCCCTCGGATACGTGTGGATACTTTGCGGATCATCGGAGATTCCCTCGAAATGGAGTATGCCTGCAGCTCCGCCGAAAATCACTACGAATGTTAATGCGAGCGCATAACCGGCACCGCGGCGTCCAAGGGCGCGACGAAGGGAGCGCATTCCCTGGTCAGCTGAAGCGAAAATCCAAATCACCTGCATGCCGAACGTCGCGGTCAGCGCACGAACCAGAGGGAAGGGCTGCAAGAGGGGAAAAAATCGGAGCACAGAGATAAGAATAGCTAAAACAAAGAGCCAATTCTTTTTGAGAAATGATATTCGATTCGCAACAGTCGCCAGGCGCGCGGTGAAATAGAAAATAAACACGATCCAAATACCCGTGCCAAAATCTGATAGCACCGTGGTCGTGCCATAAACGAGCTCGGCGATAAGTATGCAGAACCAGACAAAACTGAGGAGCAGCATCGGCAGCTCAAGCTTTTTCGCGAGCGCCAAAAGCATCGGATATTTCGGTGCATTGATGTTCATCGATTTGTCCAGAGAGAATTTTTGTTCTATCATAACTTACACCGTTAAAGCCATAATATCATGATGATGCCTCGCCATCACAGCATTGCATTCGCCGTGGGCGAGACTTAGAGTAGATCGCATTGCGATTCCGCAAACACGATGCGCCTCAAATTGAGCAATCCGGGTTTCCGCTATTTTCCGAGAGTCACTGGCGGCCGGCCGCGAAACCGCATCGAGAAGTCGTCTGTCATCACGTAGATGATCATTCCCCCGATCATTATTACTACGGCAACCCATACTCGCCAATCGCGATGGGCATGCTTCCAAGAAGGACGACGGTCGTTATGAACTCTGTCGTTTTCCGGCGCCTGATGTGAATGGTGACTCTGTTCATTTTCATTCATTGGTCTATCGCTTTCCTGATTTCTTTTTCGGTTCTCCGTGTCCATCCGCTTCGATCATCCGCGAATTGGACCCCAAATACTATTGAGTACCTTCTGGAACGGATTATTTTTTTTGCCCTTAATTTCGTTAGGCCCGTCTTCCGTGAGCTGTTCAAGCGCTTCGGCTTCACTACCGCCGTCCGGCGGCGTTTCCATTTTTTTCCCCGCTTCTGCTGAAGGAAGGGGCTTCGATCCCGGACTATCATTCGGCTTGTTGGTATTCGGTTCCATCGTATGCATTCTTCTTTCTTTGCTATGCCTCAGGTTTCATGAATTGATAGATTCTTGATTTACTTTTCTTTCGTCGCGGTGTATTTCTGACCGCGCACAGCCCAGTTGTATCCCGCTCAATGTTACAGACTTCGCTTCTTTATTCGTGATCGCTCCACTTCCAATTCCGGATTTCCGGCAAGTCCTCGCCGTGTTTATCGATGTACTGCTTGTGTTCGATGAGCTTGTCCTGCATCATCTGCTTCAAGTAAACTCCCTTGTTGCCCAACTGAGGCAGGCGGTCAATCACATCCTGCACCAGATGGAAGCGGTCCAGATCGTTCTGCACTCTTATGTCGAAAGCCGTCGTAATCGTCCCCTCTTCCTTGTAGCCTCTGACGTGGAGGTTCCGATTTGTCCGGCGATACGTCAACCGGTGGACGAGCCATGGGTATCCGTGGAAGCCAAAGATGATGTGTTTGTCTTTCGTGAAGAGCGAGTCATAATCCGTTTCACTCAATCCGTGCGGATGCTCGCTTGCAGACTGTAACTTCATCAGGTCAACCACATTGACCACACGGATTTTCAGATCGGGCAAATGTTTGCGAAGAATGGAAACGGCGGCCAGGATTTCCATCGTCGGCGTGTCTCCGCAGCAAGCCATGACCACGTCCGGTTCCGCGCCTTGGTCGTTGCTGGCCCATTGCCAGATGCCAATTCCTTCCGTGCAATGAACAACTGCGGCGTCCATAGTCAGCCATTGCGGGAGCGGATGTTTGCCTGCAACCACCACATTAACGTAATGCCGGCTCCGCAAGCAGTGATCAAAGACCGACAACAGACAGTTGGCATCGGGGGGAAGATAAACGCGCACGATGTCGGCTTTCTTGTTGACAACATGGTCGAGAAAGCCGGGATCCTGATGCGTGAAACCGTTGTGATCCTGCTGCCAGACATGGGACGCGAGCAGATAGTTCAGCGATGCAATTTTCCGCCGCCAGGGGAGTTCCAACGTTACCTTCAGCCACTTAGCGTGCTGACTGAACATCGAGTCGACGATGCGAATGAAAGCCTCATAGCTGTTGAACAGGCCATGACGCCCGGTCAGCAGATATCCTTCCAACCAACCCTCGCATTGATGCTCGCTGAGCATCGAGTCGAGAACGCGTCCGGCGGGTGCGAGGAATTCATCGTTCTTTTCTTCCCGGGCATCCCACTGACGGTTGGTGACCTCAAAGACAGCGCCCAAAAGATTGGAGAGCGTCTCGTCGGGACCGAAGATGCGGAAGTTATGTTGATCCTGGTTCAGCTTGACGACGTCACGCAGAAATTTACCCAACACGAGCGTATCCTGGCCGTCAACGGCGCCGGGCGAAGGCACATTCACCGCGTGGACATGGAAGTCCGGCATTCGAAGATCGCGAAGGAGTGTTCCGCCGTTGGTGTGGGGATTGGCGCCCATCCGCCGGTCGCCCTTCGGTGCAAGCTCGGCCAATTCAGGTATGAGCCGGCCATTCTTATCGAACAACTCTTCTGCTTTATAACTTTTCATCCAGCCTTCAAGCTGCTTGAGATGATCGGGATGATCGGAATCCACAAGCAACGGCACCTGGTGCGATCGGGACGTTCCCTCCACTTGTAAACCATCGACGACTTTCGGTCCCGTCCAACCTTTGGGTGACCTAAGAACGATCATTGGCGAGCGCGGCCGAGTGGTGTCGTTCTTGCTCCGTGCATTGCTTTGAATTTGCCGAATGCTCTCGATGACCTCTTCCAAAATCCCGGCCATACGTTGATGCATCGTTTCCGGTTCATCACCTTCCACAAAATAAGGCGTCCAGCCGCAGCCTTGAAGAAATTTCTCCAACTCCTCATGTTCGATGCGGGCCAGAACCGTTGGGTTATTGATCTTGTAACCGTTAAGGTGCAGGATCGGCAGCACGGCTCCGTCGGTAATCGGGTCGAGAAATTTGTTGGACTGCCATGCCGTAGCGAGAGGGCCTGTTTCCGCTTCGCCGTCGCCGATGACGCAGGAGACGATCAGATCGGGATTATCGAACGCAGCTCCGAAGGCGTGGCTGAGCGAGTACCCCAGTTCACCCCCTTCATGAATCGAACCCGGCGTCGTCGGCGCAACATGACTGGAAATCCCGCCGGGAAAGGAAAACTGCATAAACAGTTTTTTCATTCCGTCTTCGTCCTGGCTGACGTTCGGGTAGATTTCACTGTAGGAGCCTTCGAGATACGTATTGCCCACCAATGCCGGTCCGCCATGACCGGGACCGGCGATGTAGAACATATCGAGGTCATACTTTTTAATGACCCGGTTCAAATGCACATAAATAAAATTCTGCCCCGGCGTCGTGCCCCAGTGCCCGACTACCAGCGGCTTCACATGTGATAATTTTAGTGGCTGCTTCAGCAGCGGATTGTCGTAGAGATAGATCTGACCTACCGACAAATAGTTCGCGGCACGCCAGTAGGCATCCATCTTGCGGAGCAATTCCGGGGAGAGAGTTTTTGTCATCATGATATAAATATCCTTCTTTGTCACTCTTGTCTAAAATGCAACAGGAATATTCTTCTATTTACTACTTGTTACTTTCTTTGATCGTCCAAAGAAAGTAACCAAAGAAAAGACGCCGAAATCGAACACACGTGATGGCTTTCCCCGCGCCTGCCATCGATTTCAGCCCTTCCATCCCTTCACTCTCTCTTTGGCTGAAATCGAAACACACGTCATCACTTCCCCCCGCACCAGCCGCGATTTCGGTTTCCCGCCCGCGTGGAACTTGCATTGCACAACATTGGGGGCTTGCTCCAACGGTTTTCATTCAATCCGTACATTTCTAATTGAATTTTGCCCTTTTTTGCTCTTGATAATATGTCTTGCACATCTCTGTTTTCTTATCCAAGTTTAAGTATGCGGCACACCGAGCGCGCGATCATCTGTTCTTCATCCGTGTGAATGACACGAACCGTCACCCGGCTGTCATCCGTGGAAATCACATCTGCAGTTTCCGCATTGCGCGACTCATTAAGTTCGACACCGAGAAAGCTCAGCCCATCACAGATGTGTGCACGGACGGGCGGCGCATTTTCGCCGATGCCTCCTGCAAAGACAAGCGTGTCTAATCCGCCTAACGCCGCCGCGAATGCGCCGATCCATTTCTTGACCTGATAGCAAAATAACGCGACCGCTTCGGCCGCCCGCACGTCCTTCGTTTCAGCGTCGAGCAGGTCGTGCATGTCGGAACTGGTTTCAGAAATGCCGAGGAGGCCGGAATCGTGATTGATCAAATTATTGAACTGTTTGAGTGACAGATTCTCTGACTTCATCATGTACCATGCAACGCCCGGATCTAAATCGCCGGGCCTGGTACCCATTGTCAGCCCGCCGGCAGGCGTGAAACCCATGCTGGTGTCAATGCTTTTTTCTTCGTGAACGGCTGCCAGGCTCGCCCCATTCCCAAGATGAGCCAGTATCACGCGCCCTTGTGCAACTTTCTTGCCGGCAACACGAGCGAGCTCTTGGATGAGATATGCATAAGACAATCCGTGAAAACCGTATCGGCGGATTCCCATTGCATCGAAGCGGCGGGGAATCGGAAGCAACTTGGCCACGCGGGGCATCGAGCAATGAAACGCCGTGTCAAAACATGCTACCTGGGGAAGTTTCGGATGGCGTTTGCGAAACGCTTCTATCAATTCAATCTCGGCTGGTAAATGATCCATATCGTACGGGCTGATGCGGTGCAGTTCATCCAACAATTCCTGCGAGATGTATTCAGGTTGAGTGTGTTCCATACCATGAACAACCCGATGTCCCATCGCCTTCACTGAAGAAAAATTTCCCTGCTGTTCAAGCCAATCGATCAGAAATTCCGCCGCAGACTGATGGTCCGATGCGTCAATCTTGAGGCTGTCTTTTCGATTCTCGTTCTCGTCGTTGAAAGTCAGCGTCGAATCTTTCAGACCTATTCTATCTATTTTCCCGTGAAGCAAACGCATTGGAGCTTCGTTAATCTGATACAGCGCAAACTTGATGCTCGACGAGCCGCCGTTGATCGTCAGGATGAGCGCGTCATCGGGCTTCATTGATGGTTCCTTTATCATACTGCAATCCGAACGAAGCCAGTTTTACGCACGTCGATTTATAGTCCGTATGAAGAATGCTTCGAATCCCTAAGCCTTCCGCAACCTCGACGAACATTTGAGTGTTTTCGATGTAGACTACCTGATTGGCCGGAACCCGCACGGTGTCGAGTGCAACACGAAAGATATCCTGATCGGGTTTTCGCAAACGAACAAAGCAGGAGGAAATAAAAAAATCCACGAAACCATCCAGCTTGAACTTGCGAATCCGATACTCATTGAATTCTCGCCCTTCGTTGCTGACTACGACAATCTTCAATCCATATCGTGCCTTAAGGCGTCGGATTAATTCGATCATTCTAGGATATGCTTTCGACTGAGCGAACATGAATTCCCGAAACTGAGCCCGAGTAAACGACCGCTTCTCGTAAAACACCATCCGATCTAAAAATTGGTCGAGTGTCAACTTTCCGTTCTCATAGGTGTCGAGGGCTTGGGAATGCCGTTCTTTCAGATCTGCCACATCGAGATTAAACGTCTTTGCCGCCAATGTACTGGCCCCATGACTCCATCCGTCGGTGAGCAGGACTCCGCCGATATCCAGAAACAACGTCGTAATTTCTGTTGAGCGTTTCATGACTGTTCCAGAGTTTCTGTTTTCATGCCGGTTGGGTTCCCAATTCCTGAATCGTGCGCAGGAAAGTTATGACATCTTCCCGGCTTAACATGCCGATGACGTGTTGATCCTTCGTAACGGGCAGCTGGTTCACTCCATCGCGATCCATCTCCTGTAGGGCAACCGAGAGTTCGGCATCAGGATCGATGCGTTTTAACTCTTCCAACGGAAGCATGACCTGAGCGGCACTTGTCCTCACCCACTCGTTCCGCGGCACTCCCTTGATCCGGTGAAGCGTCACCAAACCTACCGTGTCCTCACCGCGCCTGACCAGATAGCACCGTTGGCCGCTGTTGAGAATGTGTTCGTCAATTAACTCCTGGATGGTCAAGTCTGCGGAAACTACCGGGCAATGCGTGCTCATGGCTTGTGAAACTTTATGCCCTGACAGCAAACTACGAAACATTACTTGCTGCACTTGCGCGGAAGCAGCGCTGTCGAGAAACCATCCGATAAACGCAATCCAGATTCCGCCGCCGAAATTGCCGGTGAACATCTGCCAGATGCCGGCAAAGATAAGCATGAACGCAAAGAACCGGCCGACATTTGCTGCGATGAGGGTTGCCCGGCGCATATTTCCCGAGATCGCCCACACGACTGCCCGGAGCACGCGACCGCCGTCGAGCGGATATCCAGGGATCAGATTGAACAGCACGAGAGCCACGTTGATGTAGGCCAGGTACCTTGCCAGTCCTAAGAGAGGTTCAGAACCCGCTACCAGGAACTGCACGATGCAAAAAAATCCTGCAAGGACAAGACTCACAAGAGGCCCCGCGAGCGCAATGAGAAAATCGGCAATGGCGCTGGGCGGTTCTGCACCGATCTGCGCGACACCTCCGAAGAGGAAGAGGTTTATGCTGCGGACCGGAACTTTGTACTGCAGCGCCACAACTGAGTGCCCCAACTCATGTAGCAGCACGCTTGCAAACAGCATGATGGCCGTCGTCGCGCCCATGAACCAGCACAAAGCGTGCGACCAGTCTTTGAACTCAGAAGGATAGTAACTGACTGCCAGCATCCACGTGAGAAGTAAGAAGATCACAAACCACGAGTAGTCCAGACCAATCTCAATGCCTAGTATCTTTCCCAACGGAATGTTTTGTCGAGTCACAATCGCTCTCCTCGTTGATCATTCATAGACATCAGCCTTGTTTTTGACTTCGATTTCCTTTTCCTGAACATGCCTGCCTTGCGCAATTCACCGTATTAAATCTTATCACCGATGCCATAGGATTCGTGCGTCCTCCAATGGGATTGCAACGCCGTCACAGTGCGGTAGTACTCGCGCCGTATAGTCAGCTTGTGGCCGGCCCGCAGAAACAGCAGCGCTGTAAACGTGTCTGCCCGGCGCTGTATCCAGTTCGCGAACGCGCTGCATCTCTTGCCGCACAGGAGCGCCGTCGTTGATCCCATCGGCGTACAACTCAACTTTGACCGCATTCGGATCCAGGTTGCTCAAATAGATCTCAACATTGAAGATGTGACGTTCAGCATCGGTTGTTACCTTCACATCGCCGAAGTGCATCGCAGGCCAGTGCTTATTCATACTTTGCTGCCATTCGATGATTTTCTTTCCGCCCGCGCCCTTGTTTGCACTGCGCCTTTTGTAGGCAAGAGCAGCCGGAAGATAGTGTTGTTCAGTATATTCGCGCACTGTGCGATTGGCGGAGAAACGCGGTGCTAAACGCGCCATGCTTTCGCGCATGCGTTTAATCCATGCGGTCGGGATACCGCTCTTGTCTCGAGCATAAAACTCGGGGATAACTTCCTGCTCGAGCACGTCGTAGAGTGCGTCTGCTTCCACGGCATCCCAAGCGGGATCATTGCCATGTTCCTTGCCGTCACCAATTGCCCAACCTACTTCAGGCGTGTATGCTTCCGCCCACCAGCCGTCCAATTCCGAGAGATTGATGCCGCCGTTGACAAGAACCTTCATGCCGCTCGTTCCACATGCCTCCCACGGCCGCCTGGGGGTATTGATCCACACATCTACTCCTTGAACAAGGTACTCGCTCAACAGCATGTCGTAGTCACCCAGGAAAATCACATGGCTGCGAACATCCGGCCGGCGGATGAAATGCATCCATTCCTGAATGAGGGCCTGCCCTTCATTGTCCGCAGGATGTGCCTTGCCGGCAAGGATGAGTTGAACCGGACGTTGAGAATTGGTGAGAAGGCGCAACAGCCGTTCCGGATCATGCAGCAGCATGTTGGGACGTTTGTAAGAGGTGAACCGGCGCGCAAA
>Ga0265331_10002272_pt1 | contig 13131 bp, 10 predicted proteins | sample 41923metaG_FD_202088 | JGI IMG/M metagenome (GOLD analysis project Ga0265331, IMG submission 202088) | Rhizosphere microbial communities from Carex aquatilis grown in University of Washington, Seatle, WA, United States - 4-19-23 metaG | ecosystem: Host-associated > Plants > Roots > Rhizosphere...
TTCGGTATGAGACGCGCATAGTGCCTATCGTGCGCGACGGCGTGCGGTCGCGGACCGACCAAAGACATCTCGCCCTGTATCACGTTGAACAGCTGCGGCAATTCATCGAGACTCGATTTTCGCAACCATCGGCCGAAATTTGTGACACGGCTGTCGCCGACGGTGGCTTGCTGGACATGATCACCGTTTTCGGTGACGTACATGGTCCTGAATTTGAGAATTTGGAACGGCCGTCCATTCAATCCCAGTCGCGACTGATGAAACAAAACAGGACCTTGAGAGCCGCGCTTGATCAAGACCGCTATCGCGATCAAGAGGGGTGAGATAAAAACGACCACCGGGATGGCGATCAACAAATCCAGCATGCGTTTCAAACCGCGCTGCTTCAGATCGAGTGGAGCTCGCTGGAGTTCGACGGAGTGCAGACGCCCTATCGTTCTGGACGGCAATCCCAACAGATGTTGGGTAACGGCGTCCGGGACCAGGTGAACCGCGCGAGGAACAATCGTCAAACTCGTCAGCAATTGATTCAACCGAGGCTGAGAAAACCCCGAACCTGAAATGCAAATATCGCCGGGCACGCCGACGCGGGCCATCTGAAGAATTTCGTCAAAGGCGCGACCAAATTCCGCCTCCCAATCGTCATCGGCGCAATTGGCGTTCAACAACAGAATTTCCGGTTTTCTAAATCCAGAGCGCGCGACCTCGTCGGCCAGATGCTCTATCGCCGAGCACTGTTGCGCGCCGACGAGGAGTATCCGATCGGGCCGGACATATCGCGACAAAGCATACCACTTCGCTATCCTCGCGGTCTGCGCGCGAACCAAAACAAGCCCAACATAACCCGCGACAAAGAAAGTGAGCATTGCGCCGCGAGAAAGGTGAGCCCCAAATCTCAGCGAAAACGCAAGAAAGGTTACAAACAGAACGACGCACGTCCAGACGACAACGACGTCACGAAATGCTTCGAAGCCGTCAGCGCGCCGCATACGTTTGGTGCGGTCGATCGCTCCCATCGACGTGCAATAAAGACCGGCCGCCAGAACGCCGACGCCGAGGAAATTGGAAATACTGCCTGTAATTCCCAAAATGAATTCGTGATACGCGACTCCGGAAGCAACGCTCGCAATAGCGATCACGAGGCCTTCGAACAGAGTCAGCAGAGGTGTGGCAACGGCGGCAGAGTTGCCAAGCCTCGCCGAAGCCGCGCCCGTGACGCGGTGGTCTAGCCCGCCCAGGTTCAACTGCAACGCGTCACGAACCGCTGAGCTTGCGTTCTCGCTCACCAGAACCCCCAAAACCCATAGATACCCAAAGCCCGATTTTGCCTTATCGGTGTGGCTTTAATTTTGCTCTTATTTGAAATAATTCAAGCCTGAAACCGGGAAAATGACAAAAAGCCAGCAATCCGGTTGAACTTCAGTTCAGTGTGGCAATCTTGCCGAGGCTCAACCCGCTAAATCTTTTCAACGATTAACCACGCGACACCTGCCCAAAAGGTCCCGCACACCAGTCCTACAAACGCCAGCGTTTTTAAGGGGTGCCACTTTTCGGCGGCTTCTCTGTTGCCTCTGTGCGCGTTCGGCAGAGGCCGTGCCGCCGCTTCTGCAAGTCCAAGCATAGATTGTCTCGAAAAGGCGAGACCGGAGAGTTTGGATGGGCGCAACGTCTGAGCTCCCCTTGAGGGTGGCCGGAAGCAAATCTTCCATCGAAATTGTTAACGCAGGTTAAAAACGCGCAATTGGACGCCTAGATCCAGCAGAAATTCACAAAATATTTTTGTTAAATAATCATTCAACGCAACCGGCCTTCTATTTGTACCTCCGCGTCTCGGTGACAGCGGTACAGATATTTGAAAGCCATGTTGGTGCGGCGGCTCGAGAATTTGGCATTGTTCCGGGATGATAAACTCAGTGGGCGAGAATATTTCGCATGACGACGACACACTCCGTGTTGCCGTTATCTGCTTCCTCCCAGACATGGGCCATGTGTTGCCGTTATTGCGTTTCGTTCATTTTGAAACGAAACAACGCGCGATGCATGTTGCCTGCTTTCTGGCGTCACGTTTTGAACCCGTCGTCCTCGAACACGGTTTTGATTTCCATGGACTGACTTCGCTCGATGAAGCGACCAACAAGGATGTCTTTGCCAAGCTCTCGCGCAAGTCGAACTTCTACAACGCGTTTTCCGGTTTCGCGGTTCTCGCCGATGAGTATTGGGCGCCAATCTCGCAAAGTGCTTGCGGAGAACTCGACGGCCTTGCCGCAAAGCTGGCCACATACCGGCCGCACTTGATCATCGCGGACGATCACGTATTTTCAGACTATTATAAAATGATCGCGGACGCTTATGGGGCACGCTTGGTTTTGCACCGCTCCAACGGCTCGCTCCTGCCCTATCGGCGCCCCTTTGTGTATGCGTATGGGCTCAACAGCACGCCTAGCTGGGCCCAGGGACTGGTCGAATTGGCGGGCCGAGCGCACAGAAGAATTGTGCGCTACTGGCGCCTGCTAACCAGTCCGAACTCGACAAGTAAAGCGGAAGCGGCGCGCGCGTCTCTCAAAAGATCTGCCGAAAATCTATTTGGTGGGAATCGTGCAGACGGGTCTCGCACTCCAGTTCGCGTAGCCTGTGGGACAGGCGTGTTTGAAAAAGACGATTTCCCCACTGCTTTGCCCCTTTTAAAGACGGACGAGATTTTTCTGCCGCCATTGGTCGTTCCAGCCGGTGAGCTGCTGGCGCCGGAAATCGAAAACTGGATCTCTCAACAGTCGCGCAAGATCGTCTATGTCAGCTTCGGCACGCTGATTTGTCCTAATTTCGCCGTTTTGCGCAGCTTGGCAAGGGGACTCAAAAGCGCTGGAGCGGCTGTGCTTTGGGCTCTTCCATCATCGCAGGGCGAGCGTCTGCGCGAAGAAGGCTTGCTGACGAAGGAGTTTTTCTTCGCGGACTTCCTGCCGCAAACCGCGTTGCTCTTTTCGGGCCATGTGAGCTGCTTTGTTACGCATGCCGGCGCGAACAGCATTCATGAATCTCTTACCGCGGCGGTTCCGATGCTCTGCATTCCCATAATCTACGACCAACACTACAATGCCAGCGTGGCGGTCTGCCTCGGAAGCGCTTTGAAGCTGTCGCGCCGAAAAGCCAACAGCGACAATATTCGGGCCTGCGTTGAAAAGCTCCTGCACAATCCAGGATACGCGCAACGCGCCAGAGAGATCACGGCCGAGATCCGCGAGCGCCGCGACGATTTGATGAGATCACGATCATGGGCCGACAGGATATTTCGGCCCGATTTTCAGCGTAGGGATTTGCCGCCGACGACAATGGCAAATCGAGCTTCAATCGAGTCCTGAAACGAGCACGCCAGTATACCCCACGTTTTCCGAGCATTCGCTTCCATCAGCCGTGGGAATGTGAATCTCTCCATTCAGAAATATCAAGCGCGGATCGACCTCCGTGAGGCTCAGAGAAAAGTGAGTTGCTACTGAAGGCGGCTGAAAGGTGACCGGATTGACCGACCATGTGATCTGGCCCTTCCAAGTCTGTCCAGGTTTTGGATATGGCGGCAGCGCAACGGTATCCGCGTCAGAACCGGGTGCGCCGAGATAGTAAAACGTCGATCCACTGGTTCGGCCAACAAAATACAAATACTTGAACGGTCGTAAAACTTGGTTGCCAGTGCACGTGCCACCCGGTAAGACCCGACCGTGCAGCTCGTAAGTACCTATGCCAGGAACAGTATCTCTCGGAGATGCCAGACACGAACCGAATGAATTGATGGTCAGCAAAATTGGAAGTGCAGCACGTCCAAGGCATCGCCGTTTGGCGTCAAGCGACATTCCTGCCCCCTTGTTGGCGCGTTGTGATTCGCCAATCGTCTCAGTTCTATGACGAACTCAGACGGTCGCGCAACGTGCCCGCCAGCTATAAACCGCCTATCTGCGCTGTTCGCCCTTCAAAGCTCCATAGAAGCTTCCGTTCCAACCGGGGAGATGATTGGACAGCGATCACACGAGATCGTGATCGGGCAGATCGTGATAGGCCGATGAGAGAAAACGGCTGTTGGGGTCGCGCTGCATTTCTTGCGGAAACAGCGCGACTGTGTCTGATTTTATCGCTTGAGCACGCGCAGGAACGTGAACCGTCGATATGGCAGACACAAGACCGTGCGCGGGGTCGCGGCCAGATCCCAGATTGAAATGCGCGATCTGAGTCAACCTCGGATTCATTTCGATTAAGACCTCCTCGCCGGTAGTAGAGTCCACCATATAGTCGAGACCATGCACTCCGGAGAGGCGCAGCCGCGACGCAATTTTTCTCGCAACGGCGTCCATCTTTGCGCTTTGCAACTGTCGAACGACCGTCGCCGGCCCACGGGGTTGAGATTCCTGGACGACCTCCACGTGAACGGCGCCAACAACTTTCCCTTCCCAACACGCAAATGCAGTGGTCGCAGGCCGTCCCGAGACAAATTCCTGCAAATTGACGGTGGGCAGGACGGGCTCAAGGAACAGACGCCGAAAAGAAATCTGGCCGCGAAGAGCCGCAGCCACCTTTCCACGCAGATGCTTCCATCTCAATCTGCGCAGCGCTGCGCTCGCGGCTTTTTCCGTACCGATTATCTCAACACCTGCACCGCCGGCACTGTGGTCGGTTTTAAGAGCGCACGGATATCCGAATTCTCTTGCGGCACGGGTCAGATCTTTTCGCGTCCCGACAACTTTTGTTTTGGCGGCGCGGATCTCCTCCGATTTTGCGATATCGACGAAATCTGACCGGCGAAATATTTTTGGATAAACATCCGGATCGCCCAGAGAGCGTTCGATCAGGCTCACGATGTGGTCGGCCGGACCGCTTTCTTCCCGTCTGTTCCAATAAAGCTGCAGTATTTCGCGGATTGCGATTTCATCACCAGCAACAAGAATATCGGGTGAGACCGACTCAATCGCCGCGATAAACGAGGTCAGGGGAAAACGTGGGTTGTACGGATGTATGTGTTCTTCGCGCCAGGTTTGGTGGAAAGGATGTGAACGCGGGCAAAGGACATCCACGATTGCGCCGCTGGCTTGAAGAGCCTGTGCAAACCGGAACGAAGACGGCCAAGGCTTAACGGACAGAAGAAGAATTCTGGCCCTACGCTCACGGTCCAATGCGGCTCCCAGGGACAAATGATTACCTTGATCTGTGGTGCAGGCCAGAGCGACCCACAAAGATAAATCAACAAAGTGCAGCGAATACGTTTTCTGTCCGAGTAAATTTTGGTTCTAAAAAGGCTTTTATCAAACCGCCAAGGATACAAATGCCCTCGCTTGAGACAAACTGCAATTTGTTTTATTTCAAATTTCTAGCTGTATTGAAAAGTGTCGATCTCCTGAAAGGCTGTTGTGACTGGCCCTTTCCTCAATTCAATATGCCCTGTATGGAAGCCTCCACGAGGCACCTGCATCGCCCCTTGGCGCGCAGCAGCCTGCGAGTGATCGAAGCCTGGATATCTAGTCTTAATATGAAAGTGAATTCAAGGAACACCACGATGCCATTCGGATGTCGAGCGTGACAGCTTCACCTCGCGCCGTACCGGTGGTCATTTTGGGATCGGGTCCTTACGGCCTGTCGGTTGCCGCGCAACTTGCGTCTCGCGACGTGCCATTTCGCATTTTCGGCAAGGCAATGGCAACGTGGCGTGAGCACATGCCGCAGGACATGCTGCTCAAATCCGAACCGTTCGCCTCGAATTTGTCGGCGCCGGGCGTTGACGGCACCCTGGAAAGATACTGTGCCGAAATGAGTTTTCCGTACAGCCCGACCGGTACACCGGTTTCGCTCGATAGATTTGTCAGCTACGCAAACTGGTTTCAAAAGCGATTTGTGCCACAGCTTGAGCAGCTCGATGCTGTTCGGGTCACAGAGATGGCGGGTGAGTTCATCATCACCCTCGAAGACAACAGCGTGGTGCAGGCGCGAAACGTTGTTGTGGCAACCGGAATTACCTGGTTCAGGCAAATCCCTAAAATCCTGGCGGGCCTGCCCGATCAGTTTGTTTCGCACAGCTACGACCATCGCGATGCCGCAGCCTATTCTGGAAAACGTGTTGTCGTGGTCGGTGCCGGCGCATCCGCAATAGATGTCGCCTCGCTTTTCGCCGAAGCCGGCGCCGTCGTTCAGGTTCTGACACGGCAGCCAAAGATCAATTTTCACAACCCGCCCGGCCAACGCTCTCTGTTCACACGAATTCGTCATCCGCAGACAGGGATAGGACCGGGACTGAGATCAAGTTTCTACTGCTCGGCGCCGCTTGCATTCCGGCGGCTGCCGGCACCCATGCGCTCTTCGATTGTGCGCACGCATCTGCGGGCTGCTCCCGGCTGGTTCATGCGGGAAAAGATCGAAGGAAAAGTTGCCATCCTGCTTGGTCAGCATCTTCAGAGCGCCGCAATAAACAACAATCTGGTCGAACTGACGGTTCGGGACAATCAAGGCACGACTTCCAAACTCGAAGCCGACCACGTCATTGCCGCGACCGGGTACGCCGTAGACGTAAGCAAAGTTCAGGTGCTGGATGCAGCACTGCAAACGAAGGTCTGGCACTACCAGCAAGCACCGCTTCTCAGCGATAATTTTGAATCGTCGGCAAAAGGTCTTTACTTCGTGGGGCCCGCGGCGGCGCACAGTTTTGGCCCCCTTCTCCGCTTTGCTTTTGGTGCGGAATGGGTTGCACCACGGATAGCCAGACATTTCGCCGCCAAGAACTTTTCGTGAGACTCAAACGTGAGCCCGGCTTTTTGTCGGGAACTTTTGCTCCAAGCAAATCTCGCTAGAGGCGTTTCGGCTCTGTATTCCTTTACTCAGAGTAATTCTTCTTCAGCCACTGCCGGTAGCTTCCATCCATGACAGATCGCCACCACTTTTCGTTGTCGAGGTACCATTCGACAGTTTCGCGCAGACCTTTCTCGAGATCGAAAGCCGGCGCGTATCCGAGTTCCTCGCGGATTTTCGATTCGTCTATCGCATAACGCCGGTCGTGTCCTTTACGATCGGTGACATAAGCTTTCAGACTCGAACTGGACCGCCCCTGGGCCGCCGGCGCCTCGCTGAAACGCCGGCGGAGGTCCGACTGGCGGTCAAACGCACGATCCAGCGTCGCACAGATGCGTTCGATGATCGCAAGATTGGTCATCTGCTCGCCGCCACCGATATTGTAGGTCTCGCCATCGCGCCCTTTGTCGAGGATAAGCTCGATTCCGCGACAGTGGTCTTCGACATGGAGCCAATCCCGGACGTTGCCGCCATCGCCGTAGATCGGCAGGGACTTGCCCAACAGCGCGTTGATCACGAATAGCGGAATCAGTTTCTCCGGAAACTGATACGGGCCGTAATTGTTCGAGCAATGGCTGGTGGAAACCGACATGCCGTAGGTACGATTGTAGACGCGAACCAGGTGATCCGATCCCGCCTTGGATGCCGAATAAGGAGAGTTGGGTTGATAGGCGTTTGCTTCCGTGAACGCAGGAGCTTCTTCCGAAAGAGACCCGAAGACCTCGTCCGTCGAAACATGGTGAAAACGGTGTGGATATCCGCTTCCCTCGTCCAGCCACACGCCTTTCGCGGCTTTCAACAGAACATGCGTTCCCAAGACGTTGGTTTCGATAAAAGCGTCAGGGCCGTGGATGGAGCGGTCGACGTGGCTCTCGGCCGCAAAGTGCACCAACGTGTCGATCTTGAATTTCTTCAGGAGCGATTTGACCAGATCGAAATCGTTGATACTGCCCTTCACGAACTCGATATCGGCGACGCCGTCAATGTTGGCCGCATTGCCGGCATAGGTAAGCGCGTCGAGAACGACAATGAAATCTGCGGGATGCCGGCGCCGCCAATATCGAACGAAATTCGCGCCGATAAAGCCCGCGCCGCCCGTAACCAACAAACTAGCCATCGGAATTCACTTTTCCAAGCATGTCGCGAAGGGCGGCGCGCCAGTGTTGCCCTGAACTTCCGATCGCCGCCCTCGTTTTTGATTTGTCCAGCACGCTAAACCCCGGACGTTTGGCGGGCGTAGGATATTCATTTGTCGCTATTGGAATTATCTTTGCGGCAGTTCGAAGAATTCCCAAAGCCAGAGCTTCCTCCTGAATGGCCATCGCAAAGTCGTACCAACTCGCGACCCCTTCATCCGTAAAATGGTATATTCCCGACGCGTTCGCAGCGCACAATCCCCACAATGCGCGTCCCAGATTCCGGGCATAGGTCGGGGTACCGATTTGGTCGGCAACGACCCGTACTTCGTCGCGCTCACGCATCAGTTTCAGCATCGTGTGCACAAAGTTCTTTCCGCGCTCCGCATAGACCCAGGAGGTTCGCACGATCAGCAGCTCACGGCCGGCGCGCTGCGCCTCCACTTCGCCCCGCAGTTTTGTACGGCCGTAAACACTCAAGGGATTGGGCTGAGCCGCGGGAGAATATGGCTGGCTCGCCTGACCGTCGAACACAAAATCGGTCGAGATGTGGACCAGTCGAGCACCGTATCGCCTTGCCGCTTCCGCCAGTACACCGGGTCCTTCGCCATTCACCCGATCCGCCGCCGCCGGATCGCCCTCTGCAGCGTCCACAGCCGTGTAGGCCGCAGCGTTGAAAAGAATATCGGGGCGCACGCGGACCAGCCAATTTTCGACTTGATCCGCTGCCGTGAGATCACACTCGCCCCTCGTCGGAGCGAATAAGGAGACACTGGACGGGGCGGTAGCCTGGATCGCCGAGCCGACCTGCCCTTGACCGCCGACGATCAGGCACTTCATGGAAATTTCTCAGCATCCGCAAAGGCCCTCCCCGCCATGTCCTTGGGAGACAGGACGGCGGCACCTGCACGATCAATGGGCCACGTTATGCCAATCTTCGGATCGTTCCATACAACACAGCGTTCGGCTTCAACCGAGTAGAAGTTCGTACACTTATAAAGCAGTTCCGTTCCTTCGCGCAGGCTAAGAAAGCCATGCGCGAATCCTGGTGGAATCCAGAGCTGGTGTCTGTTTTCCGCAGAGAGCTCGAAACCGGCCCACCGGCCGAAAGTTGGCGATGATGCTCTCATATCAACGGCGACATCGAATACCGCGCCGGAAACGACGCGAACGAGCTTTCCCTGAGCGTCGCGGATCTGGTAGTGCAATCCACGGAGCACGCCCTTTGCAGATCGGCTATGATTGTCTTGGACGAACTCGCCATCGATACCCAAAGACGAAAAAGTCCGGGCGTTCCAGGTCTCCATAAAGAAACCACGTGGGTCTTCAAATATCGCCGGTTCAAGAAGTTTGACTTCGCCGAGCGCAGATTCAAGTACTCGCACGCATAGCTCCTTGATCGAGAAGGCGCAGAAGATATTCGCCATACCCGCTCTTGCGTAAAGGTTCCGCCACTCTCTGGAGCTGTCTGTCGTCGATGAACCCCATGCGCCACGCAATTTCTTCCGGACAGCAGATCTTGGCTCCCTGCCGGTCTTCGATGATCTTGACATAAAGCGACGCATCGACGAGCGACGACGGCGTGCCCGTGTCTAACCAGGCGAAACCGCGCCCCATGATTTCGACTTCCAAAGCGCCGTTTTCAAGATAGAGCCTGTTTACGTCGGTTATTTCCAGCTCGCCGCGGCTCGATGGCTGGATTTGATGCGCATAGTCAACGACGCACTCATCATAAAAATATAAGCCGGTTACCGCATAGTTCGATTTTGGATTCGCCGGCTTTTCATCGATCGCGATCGCGCGACCATTACCGTCAAACGATACGACACCGTAAGCTTGCGGGTTCGATACATAGTAGCCAAAGACAGTTGCGCCGCTCTCGCGCGAAGCGGCAGACGACAACAACGCGCTTAGTCCTTGGCCGTAGAAGATGTTGTCGCCGAGTATGAGAGCCGACGGGTTGCCGTCAATAAAGTCCCTTCCAATGTGAAAGGCTTGTGCCAGTCCTCCCGGTTCCGGTTGCACCGCATAGCTGAGACGAAGCCCCAAGTCGGCACCGTTGCCTAACAGTTGTTCAAAATCATCGCGATCGTGAGGTGTCGTGATGATCAAGATGTCGCGAATGCCCGCTAACATCAGCACCGACAGCGGGTAGTAGATCATGGGCTTGTCGTAGATAGGCACCAACTGCTTGCTGAGCGCTTTCGTTATGGGGTACAGCCGCGTCCCGCTGCCTCCCGCCAGAATGATTCCTCTTCGCACCTGAATAAACCCCGCTTCGACCAGCCTCAGAACAATGCGCGCCTATTGAGCTCTTTCGTGCAATTCCGCCACACCGATCGAGGACGATCGCCAGACCCGGTCCAAAAAATCGAATCAGCCTGTCTCACCTCCGAGCGCGCCGCACCGGCAACAAGTCTGTTTGCTTCTTCGGTGATCACATATCCGGGCGAACTATCTACGGACCGCGTCGTCAACGCTCCCGCCAAACTTGCCCGCGAGTTCAGCAACGGTGTTCTCCTTCAATCGCGCCTGGGCGGCGGCGAGCCAAAGATATGGGATCACCGTGTCGTCCAGAAACCGGTAAGAACCGGGCGCTGGTTCGGCATTCCACGAAAAAAGCGCTTTGTCGTTCGAGAGACTTCCCAACAGCTTCTGGCACTCGACCGCCTCATTCCCGTTCGGAAATTGCTTTTGAATTTCGGCCAACTCGATACTGCCGCCGGACAGCTGTGCGATTCCAGCCAAGACGCCCAGCATTTGCAATTCCTCCGCCTTTGCGCAGCGTGCGATCTGTGTCTTCGCGCGGTAAGGCAGCTTAGCGCCAAGTTGCGCTAACGCTTCACGCATTCCATTGACGAAATCATCTGGCAAGACCTTCGTGCGTCCATCATCGAGCGCCTGCAGGCTCGCACAATTCCCGAGCAAATTTACAAAATAGGGAAACCCACCCGCAATGTGGATGATGCAATTTGCTGCCACGCCCGTGAACTGAAGTCCCGAGGCTGCCTCACTTTTCGCAATCAGCTCGCGAGCTTCAGATGCCGATATCTGACTGAGTTGCAGCGCGTATATGTTGCGCTGGGCCGAAGGAACGTACTCCAGCAGTTCCGAAAGGTCCGCCGCGACGCCGCCGATGATGAACTGGCAATTGGCCGCCCTGTCGGAGAGATTCTTCAGAAGTTCCGCGACGCTCAAGCGAAAGTCTTTTGAGCTGCATTGATCGAAATCGTCGAGGACGACGATAACTCGCTTTGCGACGATGCTGGCGAGCACGTCGCTGACCGCTTGCACCGAAAGAGTCCCCTCCGGCAGAAGATCTGCAAGCGTCTTACCCTGTTCTACAGCCGGCGATGTGGGAGCGATTCCGCGGCAGTAGAGCAAGGGAATCTGATTGGCCACCGAACGTAGAACGTCGCGAAACTCCGACCCATTTCCACAAGAGGCGTTAACCACGAGATATCCGGCATCGCGCGCACTCTGCGCCAGAAAATGAAGAACAGAGGTCTTCCCTATGCCACGCCCACCGTAAAGAACGGCGTGAAGCCGCAAATCTTGAATCGCGCGAATGAGCGAGTCGAGCGCTTCTCTGCGCCCCACAAAAGCGTGCCGATCCGCGACAGGATGTGAATATGCGAACGCGGCGTTGACGCGCGACCGCTTTTCTTCAAACGTGCCCTTATTCCCGCTCTCGCTGCCATCGACGACAGCGGTTTTGAAGGTCGGCAAACGGCTCTCCACACGATCGCGCCGGCCATCGGCAGTAAGGTCGGCATCAGCCATCAACAAAAATCTAGGAGACCCTGCCGAGCCCCCTGCATCTTTTGGTTGCCGCCAACGCTCTATTATGCCTGCCCAGACCACAGAAACCCCTACTTTTGCATTAGTTCATTATAACGGCGTAGCACTCGGCCACGAGAGGGTTTCGAATTAACATTGAATTTGGCCATCGAAACATTTCTATCCGGTTTGTGTCCGCAATATCATTAAAAACCAGCAGGTTACGAGTACAGGAATACGAAACCGGGTCCTCCGTCGGGCCGTTCAATCCGCTATCCAAACAAGCATCCTGAGATGACCATTGCGTCTCAATCCCCGATTTTTGATCGATATCGGGCGATCCAGCCCGCTTTAACCCTAGCCTAGACAATCTCTCCCAGTTTGGATGGAATTGCGCGAATCGTTAGCAATAATTGCCGTTGCCGTGGGGCCCCACCGGGATGACTGCCGTCCGACTAAGGTTTCTCTACATTTCCAGCATTGCTCTCTGCAGCGCCTGCGGAGCAATGGCGCAGGTTTTGCCGCCGCCGGCCGACAATCGTTCTGTTTTCGCCCCCACGCTGACGTTCACATACGATTCAAACGTGGCGCGTTCATCTGAGAGCTTGGCGCAACTGCGCGGAATTTCTCGGGAAGATGAAATTTATGCCCCTTCTCTGCAGGTAGATCTCGCTAGAAACTTCGGAGCGGAAGCTGTCTATCTCACAGGAAGCGTTGGCTATGACTTTTATCAAACAAATTCCATTTTAAACCGCGAAAACGTCGATCTTCGCGCTGGCGCCAAGAAACGGGTAGGGCCCTGTGAGATCGGCCTGGACGGAACATATGTTCGTGAGCAAAGCAGCCTGCAGGATTTGGCCGTTGTAGTTACAAAAAATACCGAGATGGACGAAACAGCTCTATTGGGCGCGGAATGCAATAAAGAAAGACACATCTCGGAGAGCTTCTCATTTTCGCCCACATGGTCCGATAACAGCGCGAAGATATTGGAGACCACGGACAATCGGACATATATCGGAAAAGGAAGCTTGGCATACCGAAGCGAAAGCGTCGGAGAAATTTCGGTGTTCGGCCAATACGAGTACACCAGTTTTCCGAATAGACCCGTCGTGTCCGGGAGTTCGACCGTGGATGATGGCTACGACGCGTATGGCGGCGGAGTTCGCTTCGACCGTTCGTTTGGACCGCGGTTCGAAATCGTCGCGTCGTTGGCGGACATGAGCCTAGATCCACGGGCATCGTCCGACCCAGCCTTTGAGGGGCTGACATATGAGGCAAAGGCGATTTTCAATCCGAACTCGCGGATCACGGCCGAACTCTCAACCAGTAGAGCAATAACTCCATCCGATAGACTCGACTCGACCTACTCGATCGATCAGACATATCGAGCGACAGTCTC
>Ga0265331_10002273_pt1 | contig 13125 bp, 10 predicted proteins | sample 41923metaG_FD_202088 | JGI IMG/M metagenome (GOLD analysis project Ga0265331, IMG submission 202088) | Rhizosphere microbial communities from Carex aquatilis grown in University of Washington, Seatle, WA, United States - 4-19-23 metaG | ecosystem: Host-associated > Plants > Roots > Rhizosphere...
CACCATCCTCTCCGAAATGGGCGCCGAGCAACTGCTGGGACAGGGCGACATGCTCTATATGGCTGGCGGCGGCCGTATCTCCCGCGTGCATGGCCCCTTCGTCTCGGACGCCGAGGTTGAGAAGGTGGTCGCCCATTTGCGCGCGCAGGGCCAGCCGGCCTATCTCGAGGCGATCACCGTGGAGGAGGATCTCGACGACGACGCGGGAGCGCCTTCTGGCTCGATGGATGCGGAGGAAGGCGGCGACCTCTATGGTCGAGCCGTAGCCATCGTGCTTCGCGACAAAAAGTGCTCGACGAGCTACATCCAGCGCCGCCTTTCGGTGGGCTACAACAAAGCGGCTTCGCTCGTTGAGCAGATGGAGAAGCAAGGCGTCGTCAGCCCGCCTAACCACTCCGGCAAGCGTGAAATTCTCATCGGCGGCGGGGCGGATCGCGGAATGCTGGATATAGAGGCGGCAGAATAAAGAGAGTTGGCCTGTGGTGACGTTCAACGCCATTCGCATAGACAAGGACGATGGCGAGCAACGCGCCGCCTATGTGGAAATGTCCGACGACGAGTTGATGGACGGCGACGTCGACATCGAGATCACTCACTCGACGCTAAACTATAAGGATGGTCTGGCGATCACGGGCAAAGGGCCCGTCGTACGCCGATTTCCCATGATTCCTGGCGTCGATTTTACCGGTCGCGTCACCACCTCCTCGCACCATGATTTCCAACCGGGCGACCTCGTTGTCGCCGGCGGCTGCGGACTCGGCGAAGCGCATTACGGAGGTCTTGCAGAGAGAGCCCGTGTGTCGGGCGAGTGGCTCGTTCCGCTGCCCGACCGTCTTTCGTCCCAGGAGGCCATGACCATCGGAACGGCTGGCGTCACAGCAATGTTTTGTGTGATGGCGCTGGAGCGGTTCGGCCTGACGCCTGACAGAGGACCCGTGGTTGTGACGGGCGCAGTGGGCGGCGTTGGTTCGGTGGCGGTCGCGCTCCTGGCTCGTGGCGGCTGGCGAGTGGCGGCGGTCACGGGCCGGCCAGAGCAAGCGGATTATCTCATGCGGCTCGGCGCCGCCGAGGTCCTCGACCGAAACGAATTCGCCTCTCCGGGCAAACCTTTGCAGAAGCGGCGATTCGCGGGAGGCATGGACACCGTCGGCTCGACGACGCTTGCAAATGTGATTTCGCAAATCGACTATGATGGCGCCGTCGCGGCTTGCGGCAATGCGCGCGGCATGGACCTGCCAGCGAGCGTCGCTCCATTCATTTTGCGGGGCGTATCGTTGCTCGGCGTGGAAAGCGTGCGGCCGCGTCTTGAATTGCGGCGTGAGGCCTGGACGCGGCTTGCGAAGGAACTCGACCATGCCGCTCTCGCTGAAATCCGCAAAATGATACCTTTCTCGCAGGCCCTGACGCGCGCGACAGACCTTGTGGACGGGAAGGCGCAGGGCCGCATCGTCGTCGAAATCGGCTGAGCGTTTGCGGCCTTGCTCCCTATCGAGGCTCCCGCTATAAGCGCGTCGTCTTCCCTTCCCCTCAGCAAAAAGAGGCGCGCGCCCATGGCGATCGAACGCACTTTCTCAATTCTCAAGCCCGACGCGACGCGACGCAACATCACCGGAAAAGTCAATGCGTTGATCGAAGGCGCGGGGCTGCGCATTGTCGCGCAAAAGCGTGTGCACTTGACGCGCGGGCAGGCGGAAACCTTCTACGCCGTGCATAAGGAGCGTCCCTTTTTTGGTGAGCTCGTTGAGCAGATGTCGGCGGCCCCCGTTGTCGTGCAGGTCCTCGAAGGCGAGAACGCAATCGCCCGGTATCGCGAAGTGATGGGGGCGACAAATCCGGCGAGCGCCGCGCCGGGCACGATCCGCAAGGAGTTCGCGCTGAATGTAGGCGAGAACACTGTGCATGGCTCCGACGCCCCCGAGACCGCTAAAGTCGAGATTGCTCAGTTCTTTTCCGGTAACGAAATCGTCGGCTAAAGAGCGAGAGGCTCCTACTTCTTTCTCTGACATTGCGCGGGGGGCTCTGGCCGCCGCGCGTTACGGCGACCCTCCGCCGCAAGGGTAGCCTCGACGAGGCGAAGGGCTTGCGATTTTTTCCCGCCCAAAGCGATTAGAGAAAGACTATAACCCTTGCATGATCAAGGACACCGGACAGGTCGCCCTTCGGCGCGGCTGGACGACGGGAGCTTGCGCCACGGCGGCGGCGCGGGCGGCTTTTCTCGCCCTGCATGACTCAGGCCCGTTGCCGGCGTGGGTGGAAATATTCCTTCCTTCAGGTCGGCGGGTCGTGCTCCCTCTGTCTTGCATCGAACGGGGCCTCGATTTCGCGCGCGCTGGGGTCGTCAAGGACGCCGGAGACGATCCCGACGTGACGCATGGGGCGACGATCCTCGCCACAGTAAAGCGCGCGACGCCGGGGTCAGGCATGACCTTTCTGGCTGGCGCTGGGGTCGGAACCGTCACGCGTCCCGGTCTGCCGCTTGCCGTCGGAGAGCCGGCGATTAATCCCGTTCCGCGCGCGATGATGCGCGCCAATATAGAGGAGGCGGCCCGAGCGTCTGACGCACCCACCGACATCTCGATCGAGATCTCCATTCCCGGCGGCGAAGAGATCGCCAAGCACACGCTCAACGCGCGGCTTGGCATCGTCGGCGGCCTCTCCATTCTGGGCACAACGGGCGTCGTCGTGCCCTATTCTTGCGCGGCCTGGATCGACGCGATCCATCGCGGCGTTGACGTTGCGAGAGCCTGCGGCGCGCGGCGCCTCGCCGCAGCGACAGGCAGCGTTTCCGAAGACGGCGTGCGCAGGCTCTATTCTCTGCCTGAAGAGGCGCTCATCGAGATGGGAGATTTCGTCGGCGCACTGCTCAAATATGTCCGCGCTCATCCGGTCGAGAAACTGGCGCTCGCGGGCGGCTTTGCAAAAATGGCGAAGCTCGCGCAGGGCGCGCTCGATCTCCACTCCGCCCGGTCCGCAGTCAAATTGTCGGCTCTCGCGAGCCTCGCCGCCGCGGCGGGTGGCGATCGCTCGCTCGCGGAAAACATTGCCCACGCAAACAGCGCCTTGGAGGCGCTTCAACTGGCGTCGCGCGCCGGTATCAATCTCGCGGCTCCAGTCGCCGCTCAGGCTCTGGAAACCGCTCTGCGCACCTTGGATAATCGCCAAATCGAATTAGAACTCCTTATCTTCGGTCGAGAAGGGCAGCTCCTTGCCCGGGCAATCCAATGAAGGGCGATAACGAGGGCATGCCGGTCAATGCGCGCCTCAGCCTCGTTCTCGGCGGCGCGCGGTCGGGAAAGAGCGCCTTTGCCGAGAGCTTGATCCGCTCCTCGCCGCCGCCCTGGATCTACTTGGCGACGGCCGAGGCGCTGGATGCGGAGATGGTCGAGCGAGTTGCAAAGCATCGAGCGCGCCGAGATGCGCGTTGGGTAACGATCGAGGCGCCCCACCAACTCGCCGCTGCGCTCGCCGAAGCTCCTGGAAGCTCGCCGCTCCTCGTCGACTGCCTGACTTTCTGGCTGTCCAATCGCCTGCTCGCCGGTGCGGATCTGCACGCCGAGATCGAGGTGCTTGTTGACGCTCTCTGTTCGCGGAACGCCGTAACAGTTGCCGTCTCATCGGAAGTGGGACTGGGGATTGTTCCTGAAAATGCGCTCGCTCGCGCCTTCCGTGACGCTAGCGGGGATTTGCATCAGGCGGTCGCGCGCGTTGCGGGAAGCGTGACGTATATGATCGCCGGATGCCCGCTGCAGGTAAAGAAAGCATAGTCCGTCTCCTCAAAAAGCCTTCCTATGAAACTAAATGAACTCGGTGTTGGATGGGGAAAGGATCAACTAATTACAGCATCACTATTTTCTAATCGGGAACGCGTCGCGCAACCTCGCGAGCTGCTGTCCCACCGGGCTGGCGCCTCTCGGATATTGGAGATTTGAAGCATAGATTAGATGGTCAAGGTGAATGACCCGTCCTTGAAGACGGATAGAGTGGATTGTCAATTGGCGAAGCTTTTCCGGAAGCGCGCCGAATAATTCGGCATTAGATGCAACATCCTGCTGGGAGAGCTTCACCCTGTGGCGTTCGCTCGCCGCCTGCGAACGTGTCATCTCGCCCTGACTGACCGCGCGTTGGAGCAACAACCAGGAAGCGATCTGCATCAACCTCGTCGTCAATCTCATGCTCTCGGCCGCATAGGCCAATGAAACGGCGCGCGGGAGCGTCTTCGCTTCTTCTCGCCCCTCCCCGTCGAGGTAGGCCGCCGCGTCCTCGACTAAGGTCATGCCCTCCCGGAAGAGCGATGAAAAGCCTTCGGAAGAGGTCAACCGATCGATGAACGAGATCGGTTTCGACTCGCTTACGAGTGTCTCGTCAACACGCATGCCACGCCCACACAGAAGTGGAGCGATTTCAATCGCCCCAGTGCTCGATGCGATCAGGCTAACGCAAAAGCGGACGGCCAGCGCGCTAGCCATCTTTTAACGTTAACACGGAAAACAGCTGTTCGGGGATTACTTTTTGGACCTTGATTGCTGCCGGCCGATCCCTGGTCCCCCAGCCGCCCGACGTCCCGAGCCCGCTCGGGACGGGAGCCGACCCGCGCCGGGGCTCTCAGCTCTCGGTTTGCTCGCCGACGTCTTCAATGTGCTCGACCGAAACGACGCGCTCGTCCTCCGCGGTGTCGAAAACGATCACGCCTTGAGTTCCTCGCCCGGCGATACGAATTCCATCGACGGGACATCGGATCAGCTGTCCGCCGTCCGTCACGAGCATAATTTCGTCGCCTTGAGCCGCAGGGAAGGACGCGACCAAGGGCCCGTTGCGTTGGTTGACGACCATCGCGACGATGCCCTTTCCGCCTCGACCGGTAGTGCGGTATTCATAGGACGAGGTTCGCTTGCCATAGCCGTTCTGAGAGACGGTCAGGATGATCTGTTCGGCGGCCCGGAGCTCCTCGCAGCGACGATCTGAAAGCTCTACCGCTGCAGCCTCATCGGACTCTGTGTCCTCGACGCTTTCCACTCCCTGAGCGCGACGCAACGCCACCGCGCGTTTCAAATAGGCGGCGCGCTCGCCACCGTTCGCCTCGAAATGTTTCAAGATCGAAAGAGAGATGACGCAATCTCCCTCTGCGAGAGAGATTCCACGAACGCCCATGGAGGTGCGCCCCTGGAAGACGCGAACCTCCGTCACGGGGAAGCGGATGCACTGACCATCTCGCGTGGTCAGGAGCACGTCGCTGGTTTCGTCGGCGGTGGCGACGTCGACGATTTGCTCTCCCTCGTCGAGCTTCATCGCTATGACGCCGCTGCGCCGGATGTCGGAGAAATCCGAAAGCTTGTTGCGTCTCACCGAGCCGCCGGTCGTGGCGAAGATCGCGTCGAGACGAGCCCAGCTGGCTTCGTCCTCCGGCAGCGGCATAATCGTCGTGATCCGCTCGTTCGGCTCAAGCGGCAGGAGATTAACCAGCGCCTTGCCACGCGCCTGGGGCGCGGCAAGCGGGAGGCGCCAGACTTTTTCCTTATAGGCGCGACCAAGCGTCGAGAAGAAAAGTACGGGCGTGTGCGTGTTCGCGACGAAGAGGCGATAAACGAAATCCTCTTCCTTCGTTTGCATGCCGGAGCGACCTTTGCCTCCACGGCGTTGCGCACGGTATGTCGAAAGCGGCACGCGCTTGATGTACCCGGCGTGCGATACCGTGACGACCATATCCTCGCGCGCGATAAGATCTTCGTCCTCAACTTCCCCGTCCGCTTCGATGATCTGAGTGCGACGCGGCGTGGCGTGCAGCTCCTTTACGTGAAGCATCTCCTGTTTGACGATGCCGAAGAGCTTCTGGCGGGAGGCCAGGATTTCAAGGAACTCAGCGATCTCAGCGGCGAGCTTCTCCAAAGCGGCGGAGATTTCATCGCGTCCAAGCGCCGTGAGACGTTGCAGGCGCAAGTCGAGGATGCCGCGCGCCTGCGCTTCGGAAAGGCGACAGGTTCCATCGGGTCCGAGCGCGTGGCGCGGATCGGCGATGAGAGCGACGAGCGGAGCCATGTCCTTGGCGGGCCAATCTCGCGCCATCAAAGCTTCTCGCGCCGCCGCCGCGTCGGGAGATGTGCGGATGAGCCGAATAACCTCGTCGATATTGGCGACCGCGATTGCAAGGCCGACTTGCAGATGCGCGCTGTCGCGAGCCTTTCCCAATCGATACTTTGTGCGACGGGTGACGACGGTCTCCCGAAAGTCGATGAACGCGCGCAAAACGTCCTGGAGCGTCAAGAGCTCAGGCCTGCCGCCGTTCAGCGCAATCATGTTGACCGGGAAATTCGTCTGCATCGCCGTGAATCGCCACAGCTGATTGAGCACCACTTCGGCGACCGCCTCACGGCGAAGCTCGATGACGATGCGCATCCCGTCGCGACTCGATTCGTCGCGCAGGTCGGATATGCCTTCGATCTTCTTCTCCCGCACGAGCTCGGCGATGCGTTCGACGAGCGCGGCCTTGTTCACCTGGTAGGGAATCTCGGTGACGATAATCGCTTCGCGATCCTTGCGCAGCGTTTCCATCTCCGTCTTCGCTCGCATGATGATGGAGCCGCGACCCGTCGTGTAGGCGTTGCGGATGCCGCCACGCCCGAGGATCGCGCCGGCCGTCGGCAAATCTGGGCCCGGCACGATCTCCATGAGCTCGGCGATGCTCAGATCGGGTTTGTCTATCAGAGCAATTGCCGCGTCGATGACTTCGCCGAGATTGTGCGGCGGAATATTTGTGGCCATGCCCACGGCGATGCCGCCCGCGCCATTCACAAGAAGATTGGGGAATCGCGCCGGGACGACCGTCGGCTCACGCTCCTTGCCGTCGTAGTTATCCTTGAAGTCGACGGCGCCTTGATCGAGGTCCTCGAGCAAAGCGAGCGAAATTTTGGCGAGGCGCGCCTCGGTGTAACGCTCGGCCGCTGGCGGATCGTCGTCGATGGAGCCGAAATTCCCCTGCCCGTCTATGAGCGGCGCGCGCATCGAGAAATCTTGCGCCATGCGCACGAGGGCGTCATAAATCGCGAGATTGCCGTGCGGGTGATATTTACCCATCACATCGCCCACGATGCGCGCCGACTTCACATGCGGCCGATCCGGCGCATTGCCATTCTCGTTCATTGAAAAGAGGATGCGCCGATGCACGGGCTTCAGGCCGTCACGCACATCGGGCAGAGCGCGGCTCACGATCACGCTCATCGCATAATCGAGATACGATCGCTTCATTTCATCAGCGATCGAAACCGGACGAATGTCGGAGTCCGGAACGCCCGATCCCTCCTGAGCCTGCGTGTCGTCTGCCAAGGGTGGCACCCATTCCTACTTTGATGGAATTTTCATGTCTCTATAGGCGATTCGCGTTTTGGGCGCCAGCGTCGCCGGCTCCAAATAGCTCTTTTAAGACAATGCATTAAGAGACACCTCTGCTTTCCTGAGGAAAATCGTCAAACTTCTCGTCGCGGCGTAGCGCAGAACCCCGACCAGGCAAACCGCTGTGCCCGCGACAACACCGTGAACTTCCATGAGAAGCTGCCGTCTAATCAGATCAGCTCTCGCGGTCACTACCGACATTCGTCTGCCACAGCTAAGGGTCAGGCAGTGGACAAGCTCTCCGGCTCCGCCCTTCGGTACGAAGCCGGCGCATTCCTTCTTCATCTTGGAATCTTTTCGGCGGCTGTACGTTTTTGATCAATATAATTCTGCATATTACGCTCCACCGATCCATTCCTAATCGCCAAAATGGCCGTTTTTGTTCTTTGTCCGCAGATTGATGCCGCTATCACCGCCGGCGAACTTGCGAAAAACTGCGGAAGGTGCCAAGACCTCGCTGTCGTATGCGTCTGAAGGCCTCAGAGCATTTTGGCAGCTTCCATACGACATCCAACGGGCTCAAAAAGGGGGTATTAGAGGATGCTTAAAGGGATCATGGTGGAAAGCCGCTGGCTGGCAAGCGCGGCAGTGCTCTTCGCTTGCAGTTCGGCCTCAGCGACAACGACAACGACGAACACTTGCGCAAACCTGCCGACCTTTAGCCAACTGCAGACGGCCCTGCAGGGCGTGATCAACGCTGGGGGGTACAGCAAGCCCATCAGCTCCGGGGGGAACGGCGGCTATGGCTTGAACATGTGGGCGACGATTGTGGGCGTGGACGGCACGGTTTGCGCCGTCGCTTTCTCTGGCGCGGACTATACGAGTCAATGGCTGGAAAGCCGGGTCATCTCGGCTCAAAAGGCCTATACGGCCAATGGCCTGAGCCTAAGCAACGGCGCTCCGCCGTCCTCCGCGGCGACAGCCGGCGCCGGCTTCTCGATCGCGACCGCCAATCTTTATTCCGCGGTTCAGCAGGGAGGCAGCCTTTACGGCTTGCAGTTCAGCAACCCGGTCGATCCGCAAGTCGCCTATGATCTGGCGCACGGCGTAGCCCCCGACCCCAGCACGTTTGGAACGGCGAACGATCCGATGGTGGGTCGTCGTATCGGCGGCGTGAACGTGTTCGGCGGCGGTCTCGCGCTTTACAGCGCCGGCGGCATTAGGGTCGGGGCAATCGGCGTCAGCGGCGACACCTCCTGCACCGACCATTTCGTCGCCTGGAGAACGCGCCATGCGCTGCACCTCGACAAGTTCGACGGCGTGGTCGCGGGCCCGAACGCTCTGGCGACGGGAGATAGCACGCGTCCGGATAACATCGTCTTCGACATACCGAACGGGGCGAAGATCGCGGGCAACACGCCTGTGAGCCCGAGCGGCTGGGGCCACCCGCTTTGCTTCAACATGACGGCGGGCAATGAGAAGTTGCTCCCGGCCCAGACCCCGGCCGCACCTTAAGAAGCAGTCGGGTGAGAATTGGGGGCGCGGCGCAAGCCGCGCCTTTTTTATGTTGACGCCGTCCAGGATGCGAGGCCTCCGCCCGCACCGGCGCTAAAACTAACCTAACAACGCTAATCACAGGAGCCCCATGTGCTGGCTCCGAGGCTCGGATTGCGCTAAGAATCCGAGCGGTCGCGCAGATGCCGAGGAGAACAGGTCTATGCGAATCTCTTGTAGCCGCCAACGCCGTATAGCGCATCGGATGTCGAGGAATCGTCTGCGTCGCGGCGGATTTACGCTGGTTGAAATGCTGGTCGTTTTAGCGATCCTCGGCCTCGTCGTGGGCTTGGTGGGCCCGCGCGTCTTGAACTATTTGTCCGACTCCAAGGTCAAGGCGGCTCAAATTCAGATGGAAAACCTCGCAAGCGCATTGGATCTCTACTATCTCGACAACGGACGTTACCCCTCCTCAGAGGAAGGGCTGGGCGCGCTGGTTCAGCGTCCGGCGAGCGCAGGCGCCTGGAATGGGCCGTATCTCAAGACCAGCGGCGTTCCCAAAGATCCCTGGGGACACGAGTATCTTTATCGCACGCCGGGTCAAAGCGCTCCTTACGATATTGGTTCGCTCGGGCCTGATGGTCGCGAAGGCGGATCATCCACTGTCTCCCGGAAGAAATGAGGTTAGCGTTCGACCCCAGGCCACTCCGTCTAGGCGGCCGTAGTCGTAAAAACGGCTTTGCGTTGGTCACGGTGATCTGGGGAATTGCACTCATCACTTTGCTGGTCGTTTCCTATGCCTCGGCGGCGCGCTTGCGCCTCCAGATGGCTTTCAACCTCGCTCAAGCCACGCAGGCTGATTTGATCGCCGACGCCGCTATTGGGCGAGGAGCGCTTATGCTGCTCTCGGAGAGCCAGCAAAAAGGGGCTTTTCCCCCGATCGGCGGAGCGGCGGCTCGCCAGGAGGAGCAGGTTGTTCACGATGGGAAGCCAAAATTTTGCTTCCTGATCGACTCCGCGGTGGCGATATCGATCGAGGATGAAAACGGTAAGGTCGATCTCAATGCAGCGTCACAGAAATTGCTGCAGACGCTTTTGGCGGGATTGGGCCTTCCGGCACGCGAGGCCGACGCCGCAGCCGCAGGCGTGGTTGCGTTCCGCAGCGCGGAGGCGGGCGCGAACGCCCAGCAGATTGATGCAAGCGAAAAGCCCTTTGGACTCAAGCACGCCCCTTTCCAGACCATCGCGGAACTCGACCAGGTTCCCGGCGTATCACCATTGTTATTTAAGCGCCTTTCTTCACTCGTGACGGTGCATTCGCGCAACCCCGGCGTGGATCCGAAGGCCGCTCCGCCAGCGCTATTCGCTCTTTTGCTCGGCCAACCCCCTGAGGATGTTCTCTCTCTCCTTGCCAAGCCCTTCCCCAACGCGCTTGACCGTACCGACCCGCGCTTCCCTCGAGAGTTCCAGGGTCCTGGCCTCGGTCGAGTCTTTTTGATTCATGTCGAGGTCGTCCTTGCAACGGGGCAAACGAGCGTGCGGGAAGCGTTGCTCGACCTTCGTGGCGCTTCCGGCGAGGCCTTCGCCATTAAGGAATTGCGTCGAGCAAGTGCGAGATATTTTTCAACGCTGCGCGGTTCCGCTAAAGACCTTAATTCCGCTTTGTCCGAATGCGCTTGAGCGCAGCGAGCGACAACTCGCGCAACCGCTGTTTCAACGTGTGACCTTGTCGAGCAGCCAGGGGCTGACCGAGGTGTCGTCGAGGAGCGTGCGCCGCGTAGTCTGTTCGATATCATGCGGTCTAGCAATCGCTTTCGCCGACACGCTCAAGAGCTTGCGCTTGTATTCTTCGGCGATCGCGCGCGCTTCCGACATCGAACGAATGACGTGCGGCGTGATCATTATGATGAGTTCCGCTTTATCAATCTTGTCGTCTTTATCCTTGAACGCGGTGCCGAGGATTGGCAGATCTCCAACCACCGGGATCTGATTGGCGGTTTTTGAGCGCTGATCTTGGACCAAGCCACCAAGCACCAACGATTCCCCGTCCGACACCGCGACCTGGGTCTTCACTTTGCGTTGTTGGATTGTGGGATTGGCGCCATTGAGCCCTGTGCCCGGCTCAGGATTGGAGACCTCTTGATCGAGCTCCAGCATCAGTCGACCGCTCTCGCTGATATGCGGGGTTATCGCGAGGATGACGCCGGTATTTAGATAGGAAACAGAATTGAATGTGTTGCCGAGCGCTGCAACGCTTTGCAGCGTGGTGACCGGTATCTGCTGACCGACTTGCAACGTGGCTTGACGATTGTCCAGCACTGTGAGTGACGGCGTCGAAAGGATATTGACGTTTGTAATCGCGTTGAGCGCATTCAACGTCACCACTCCATTCGCAGCCGTGAAGGCGTAAGAAAAGCCAGGAAATACGCTCTGAAGCGGAACGCCGACTAAATTGTTGCCAAGAAGGTTGTTGCCGCCAAGAATGTTGTTGGTGCCTGAAGCGCTGCTAGCGGTCGACCCTGAGGGGAGCTGGCCCGACCAGCCCGCCGCATTGCGGGCGCCCCGTTGCAGATACCAAGCGACACCAAAATGCAGCTCGTCGGTAAGGGTGACTTCGGCAATAGTCGCCTCGATGAAAACCTGATTAGGCTGCACGTCGAGAGCTTCGATGACGTGCAATATGCGCTTATAATCATCCGCCGTCGCCATCACGACGAGGGCGTTCTTGGCCTCGTCAACCCCAACCTTATAACGGTTGTCCTCCCCTAGGGAGACGGAGCTGGGACCCTTTGACTGACTCTGATCGCTTGGGGCGGACCCCGCGGAGCCGAAGAAGCCTGGAGAACCGCCTGGTCCGCCAACCGAGCTACCGCTTCCACCGGCTCCGGAGGCACTGCCGCTGTTGAGGCCGCTCGAAGGCCCGCCACTGGTGGGGCCGGAAGACGAAAGCGCGCCCAAGGGGCTTGAAGGAGCCGGGCTCGAGGAGCTTTGGGCAGCGTCCTCGCCCGCCGAGGAAGTCGAGGCTTGACCGAAGCGCGGCGCGGAATTGCCGCTCCCCTGAGAGCCGCCGGAACCAAACATTGAAGTGAGAACCTGCATCAACTCCTTCGCGGGTCGGTTTTGAACGCGATAGGTGAAAAATTGCTTTTCCGTCCCTTGCGCACGCGCGTCCAGCCGCTGGATAAAGACGCGCGCGCGATCGAGATATGCCGGCTGTGCCGAAATCACCAATATCGACGCAAGGCGCTTGTTGCTGATGAATCGGACCATCCCCTTCATTGGTCCGTCCTTCTCGTCCGCCCCGAAAACCTTACGCAAATCCTCCGCTATCGCGTCTGCGTCACCACTTTTAACCGGCACGAGCGCAAATGACATCCCGCGCATGGTGTCGATATCAAACATTGCGATGACTTCCTCCATCGTCGCGATGTCTTGCGGAGTGCCCCTCAGCGTTATCGTGTGCCGCGCATCGTCGGCCTGAAGAACCCCCCCCTGAATGCTCATAGGCTCAATGAGGCGACGCATCTCCGAGGGCGCAACATAGCGCAGGGGAACGATCCGAGTACTTTGCCCGACAGGTAACGAGGAAGGCTCCGTCGTAGGGGTGGAAATGTCTCCGCCGGCGGTTGCAGCCTGATCAAGCGGCACGACTTTGAAAACGCCTCCCGCTTGCACGACGGCGGCTCCAGAAACGCGCAGCGCTGACTGAAACAGCTCCAGCGCCGCGGTTCTGGACAAGGGCTTGGTCGTGTGAATTGTGATCTTGCCATCGAGCTTTGGGTCGACGACATAATTCACCGCCAAAATGTCCCCCAGCACAACTTTGGCGGCTTGCATGATCGGCAGGTTGGCGAGATTGAGTGTTACGACCTCTTCTTCCGGATCGGATGCTCCAGGCTTCCGACCTGCGCCGGAGCCGATGAACTTTCCAGTTCCGGGGACCATGAACGCAGAGCTCCCCTGCGCATTCGTCAATGCGACACTGTGGGCGCCGCCCCCTGCGCCTCCCCGCGCAGGATCGTGGAGGGTGTTGGAAGGCTCCACACTCCATTCCGCGACAGGCGGATCGCTCGTAGCTTGGCAAGCCACAAGGGCGAGGCACAAAGCCGTCAGACACGCAGTTACATAACGTCTGTTCACGAGCAGGCTCACCCAAGATCCGGCCATCACATAGGCCAGAATTCGCTAACACGGATGGAGACATTGTGACAGAGGCTCAGCCTCAACGCGAGTTTATCGTCGGCCCTCCCACCCGCGTAGCGGGCCTACCGCTTTTGCCGCTTTTTCGGGCTTCGGCGGCGTTAGCGT
>Ga0265331_10002274_pt1 | contig 13123 bp, 8 predicted proteins | sample 41923metaG_FD_202088 | JGI IMG/M metagenome (GOLD analysis project Ga0265331, IMG submission 202088) | Rhizosphere microbial communities from Carex aquatilis grown in University of Washington, Seatle, WA, United States - 4-19-23 metaG | ecosystem: Host-associated > Plants > Roots > Rhizosphere >...
GCGGACGCTAGCTCCCACTGGCCTTCGTTCCAGTTCTTGGCCAGAATATCTCCGATCTTGGCCGCGTCGATCTCGGTCTCAACGATCTTGTAGCCGCTCCTGTTGTGCCGAGCGGCGGGCGCGGCCTGCCCTATGAGTCCGGTGCAGACCTCCGGCGGCCAGACCACCGGCGGTCGGAACGCAATCATCGCCAGCAGGCACAACCCAACGACCATGAACACCTTGGAAAACACATCGGACATTCGGATTCCTCCCACCTGGAAACTATCAGAAGCGCCGCGTCAGCACCGAATCGCGCGCGTCAGCAAGCGGGCCCTCACGGTCGCGGTCCCCAACATTTTTTCAATGGCGATAAGCTGTTAAACAATGACTAGGCCACTTAGGTTCGCGTTGCCCCTTCTGTTCGCCTGCGCAGCCGCCGCACAGACTCCAGCGCCCCCTGCCTCGAAGCCGGTGCTGGACCGGCTCCAGTCCATCACCGTGCTGGCCCTCCCCGAATGGCGCAGCCACGCCGACGTGGCGCATCCCGAATCGCCCGACCTCGACGATTCCGCCTGGCTGATCGTCAAGCCCGGCGACCGCTGGAAGGGCCCGCGCGTCCTGCGCCGCTGGGTCGAGATCCCGGAGAAGATCCGCGGTTACGAGATTAAAGGCGCGCGCGTGCGGCTCGACCTGGACATCCGCAGCGACGAAGCCGAGATGCTGACGGTCTTCTCCAACGGATCGGTGGTCGCGAGGACTGACCGCGACATGCAGCAGCCCATCGCGCTCAGCGAGGCGGCCACGCCCGGCCAGAAGTTCCTGATCGCCGTGCGCGTGGATGCCAACGACATCAACACCTGGATCGAGCGCGCGGAACTTACGGTCGAGCCCCCCGCCGCCCGTCCCGACCCCGGCCTGCTCCGCACCGAGATCCTTTCGGCGATTCCCCTGGTGGCGGCGTTTCCGGACGGCAAAGCCGCCCGCGAGCAGATCCTCGATGCGGCCGTGAAGGCCATCGACCTCGACGCTTTGGACCGTGCCGATCAGCAAGCCTTCGACGCCTCGCTGCGGCGGGCCCAGGACCAGCTCAAGGCCCTCGATCCCTGGATGAAGGGCCTGACCATCGTCGCCACGGGCAACGCCCACATCGACATGGCCTGGCTGTGGCCCTGGACCGAAACCGTCGAAGTGGTGCGCAACACGTTCCGCAGCGCGCTCGACCTGATGCGCGAGTATCCGGACTTCACTTTCACCGCGAGCTCGGCGCAGGCCTATGTCTGGATGGAGGAGAAGTACCCGGACCTGTTCCGCGAGATTCAGCAGCGCGTGAAGGAGGGCCGCTGGGAGATCGTCGGCGGCATGTGGGTGGAACCCGACCTCAACCTGCCCAGCGGCGAATCGCTGGTGCGTCAGGTGATGCTCGGCAAGCGCTACTTCCAGCAGAAATTCGGCGTCGACGTGAAGATCGGCTGGAACCCGGATTCGTTCGGCTACAACTGGCAGCTGCCGCAGATCTACAAGAAATGCGGCATGGACTATTTCGTCACGCAGAAGATCTACTGGAACGACACCACGAAGATCGCCCACAAGCTCTTCTGGTGGGAGGCGCCCGACGGCAGCCGCATCCTGACCTACTTCCCGCATGACTACGCCAACGGCATCGAACCGCCCAAGATCGCCGAGGACCTGGCGGCCTACGCGCCCCCGCTGGGCGGCGAAATGATGCACCTGTACGGCGTGGGCGATCACGGTGGCGGCCCCACGCGCACCATGCTGGACACCGTGCTCCGGCTGCAGGCGCCCGGCACGGTGTACCCGAAGGTGCGTTTCGGCACCGCGGTCCGCTTCTTCGACGACCTTCAGAAGAGGCTCGCCACCCTCGACGTTCCCACCGTTCGCGACGAGCTGTTTCTGGAATACCACCGCGGCGTCCAGACCACGCAGTCGGAAACCAAGAGGCGAATCCGCCGCAGCGAAGACCTGTTGCTGAACGCCGAAAAGTTCTCCTCGATCGCGTCTCTGCCAGACTACCCGCAGGAGTCGCTACAACGGGCCTGGCAGCGGCTGCTGTTCGACGAATTCCACGACATCATGCCCGGCTCCGGAATCGCGCAGAACTATGTAGACGCGAAACGGAATCTGGAGGACGTGGGGCGGGCTGGCAAGGAAGCACTGAACGGAGCTCTCGAGAGCATCGCGGCGCGCGTCAATACCGGCCGCCCGGGCGTGCCGGTGTTGGTGTTCAATCCGCTGGCGTGGGCGCGGACCGAGGTCGTCGAGGTGGAGGCGCAATTGCCCCATCCGGCCGCGAGCGTGACGGTGACCGATACCACCGGCAAGCCGGTCGAGAGCCAGACGCTGTCCATGGACAAGGCGACGAACCGCGTCCGCCTGCTGGTCCAGGCCACGGCGCCCTCGCTTGGATACACCACTCTTTTTGTCGCCGGCGTGCAACCCCCTGCGCCCGTCTCCGGCCTCCACGCCGCCGCGGACTCGCTCGAGAACGAGTTCCTCCGCGTCAAGATCGACTCCAAGACCGGCTGCATGACCAGCCTGTTCGACAAGCGCAGCGGTACGGAAGCCCTCGCGCCGGACTCCTGCGGTAACCTGCTCCAGACCTTCGTCGACAAGCCCAAGGAATACGACGCCTGGAACATCGACGCAGACTTCGAAAAGGTGCACTGGGACCTGAACCAGGCGGACGAAGTGACTCTCGCCGAGAACGGTCCACTGCGCGCCGTGATCCGCGTGAAGAACCACTTCCAGAATTCCACCTTCATCCGCGACATCACCATGTACGCCGGCGTGCCGCGCGTGGACGTCAAGATGCAGGCGGAGTGGCATGAGAAGCACATCCTGCTGAAGGTGGCGTTCCCGCTCAGCGCATCGAACGACAACGCCACATTCGAGATTCCCTACGGCTCCATCGAGCGCCCCACCACGCGGCGCACGCCGGCCGAGCAGGCGAAGTTCGAGGTCCCCGCGCTGCACTGGGCCGACCTTTCTGATGCCACCCACGGCTTCAGCCTTTTGAACGACAGCAAGTACGGTTACGATGCCAAGGGCAACGTGCTGCGCCTGTCCTTGCTGCGCTCGCCCGAGTGGCCCGATCCGCACGCCGACGAAGGCCATCACGAGTTCACTTACTCGCTCTATCCGCACGGCGCCGGCTGGCGGGAAGCGGGAACGGTGCGCCGCGGCTATGAGCTGAACTACCCGCTGATGCCCCTCGCGGTTGACAACCATGAGGGCGCGCTCGAGGCGGAGCATTCCTTCCTTGAGGTCACGGAACACAACGTGGTGGTGACGGCAGTCAAGAAAGCGGAGGACGACTCCGCGCTCGTCATTCGCTTCTACGAATCGGCGGGCAAGAAGGGCGACGTGCACCTGAAGCTTCCCCGCAAGCCCGCGGGCGTCGAGGAGACGGACCTGATGGAGAGGCCGCTCGGCGCGCTTCAGCTCGACGCCGACGGGACCGTGGTGACCGTCCCCACCGGCCCGTACGAGATCAAGACGCTGAAGGTGACGTTCGGGAAAGGAAACTGAAAATGAAAGCCGGGAGCCTGTTACTCATGATTCTCACGCTCAGCGCCGGAGCCGCGGCCGCGCCGCCCGTGGAGTTGATCCAGAACGTCGCCGCGCGACAGAACATCGCGCTCAACGGGCCCTGGCGGACCATCGTGGACCCCTATGACAACGGCTATTTCGATTACCGCCATCAGCCCATCGCAGGGGGCGGCTACGCGGCCAACCGGAAGCCGCAATCGAAGAGCGAGCACATCGAATACGACTTCGACACCTCGCCCCAGCTCGAAGTGCCGGGCGATTGGAACACGCAGCGGCCCGAGCTGTTCTTCTACGAGGGCAGTGTCTGGTACCAGCGCAACTTCGACTATCAACTCCGCCCGGGCCGCCGCCTCTTTGTCTGGTTCGGCGCGGCCAACTACGACGCCATCGTCTTTCTGAACGGAACGAGACTGGGCGAGCACGTGGGCGGCTTCACCCCGTTCCAGTTCGAGATCACGAGCCTGGTGCGGGAGAAGGGCAACTTCTTGATCGCGATGGTGAATGACCGGCGCCACGCCGAGGATGTTCCCACCGTCAACACCGATTGGTGGAACTACGGCGGGCTGACCCGCCAGGTCCGCCTTGTGGATGTGCCGGAGACCTTTGTACAGGACTATTTCGTGCAGCTCGAAAAGGGCTCGCAGGGACGCATCGCCGGCTGGGTGCAGCTCAACGGCCCGCACAAACAGCAGCGCGTCAAGGTGCGCATCCCGGAGGCCGGCGCGGAAACGAGCGTCGAGACGGACGCGAACGGTCACGCCGAGATCGCCTTCGACGCCAAGCTTGCTCTCTGGTCGCCGGAGAGTCCCAAGCTGTACGATGTCTCGATCGACTCCGAATCGGACCAGGTGAAGGACCGCATCGGATTCCGCTCCATCCAAACCTCCGGGCGGCAGATTCTGCTGAACGGCAAGCCCATCTTCCTGCGCGGCGCGGCCATCCACGCCGAGGCGCCCATTCGCACCGGCCGCGTGTTCAACGAAGCCGAGGCGCGCACGCTGCTCGGCTGGGCCAAGGACCTGGGCTGCAACTTCGTCCGGCTGGCCCACTATCCGCACGACGAAGTGATGACCCGCATGGCGGACGAGATGGGCTTGCTGGTGTGGTCCGAGATCCCGGTCTACTGGACCATCCAGTGGGAGAACGCGGAGACCTACCAGAACGCCCAGCGCCAACTGGAGGAGATGATCACGCGCGACAAGAATCGCGCATCGGTGATTCTGTGGTCGGTGGGCAACGAGACTCCGCGCCTCGAAGCCAGGCTGAAATTCATGAGCACGCTGGCCGGCCGCGCGCACGAGCTCGACGCCACGCGCCTGGTCACGGCGGCGCTCGAAATCCACTACATGGGCAACACCATGATGGTGGACGATCCGCTGGGTCAGTACCTCGACGTGGTCTCCTGCAACGAGTATCTGGGCTGGTACGTGGGGCTGCCGGACCAGCCGGACAAGGCCGAGTGGAAGACGACATTCGAGAAGCCATTCGTGTTCAGCGAATTCGGCGCCGAGGCGCTGGAAGGCCTGCACGGCGACGACATGACGGCCTGGACCGAGGAGTTTCAAGCCAACGTCTACCGTCACCAGGTGGCGATGTTCAAGCGCATTCCGTTCCTGAGCGGCACGATCCCATGGGTACTGATGGATTTCCGTTCGCCGCGCCGCCAGTTGTACGGGGTCCAGGATTTCTTCAACCGCAAGGGCCTGTACTCGGAGCGAGGCAACCGCAAGCTGGCATTCTACGTTTTGCAGGACTACTACAAAATGGTCCAGCCCCCGGAGAAGTGAGTCTCCAGCTCCGCATGCAACTTGCAGCATAATGCATTTCCTGCCACACTGAAGGCTGGAGGCGCCATGCCCTTGCTGCAAGTGCGGGACGTTCCCGAACACATTTACCGTCTCCTGGCTGAGCAGGCCGAGCGTGAGCGCCGCAGCCTCGCCCAGCAGGCAGTCGCCGTATTGGCTCGTGGTCTGGCGGTCGACGTTGACGCGAAAGCCCGCCGGCGCGCTTTGATCGAAGCCATTCGCTCGAACTCTACGGCCAAGGCCGGCAAGCTCAGCGATCCCGCCAAACTGATTCGCGAGGATCGGCGCCGGTGAAGGTCGTGTTGGACGCAAGCGCCGCCATTGAAGTTGTCCTCGGCCGCAACCAGGCGGGGCACCTGGCCGGCGTTCTGGAAGAGGCGGATGTGGTGCTGGCGCCGGACCTGTTCGTGTCGGAGGTTGTGAACACGGTTTGGAAATATCATCGGTTCGAACGGCTAGGCCTCGATGCCTGCGACCGCGCGATCGACTCCGCCCTCGCTCTGGTGGACAACCTCGTTTCCTCGAAGGAAATCTACGGCGAAGCCTTTCTCCTGGCCCGAACCGCGCACCGGCCCGCTTACGACATGTTCTACCTCGCCCTTGCACGACGCGAGGACGCCGTGTTCCTCACGCTCGACAAGACCTTGCGGAAAGAAGCGGAACACCAGGGCGTGCGGGTGGCCTAGTGCCGACCCTGCTTTGGTTCCGCCAGGACCTCCGCCTAAGCGACAACGCGGCCCTGCTGGCCGCGGAGCAACGCGGCGGCCCCGTGATTCCGGTGTTCGTCTGGGCGCCGGAGGAGGACAGGCCGTGGCCGCCGGGCCGCGCTTCGCGCTGGTGGCTAGAGCGATCCCTGGCAGCGCTCGATGCCGCCCTTCGCCAGCATGGATCCAGGCTGATCGTCCGCCGTGGTCCCACCGTGACGGCGCTGGTCAAGCTCGCCGCCGAGTGCGGAGCCGACACCGTCTTCTGGAACCGCCGCTACGAACCGGCAGCCGCCGCGCGCGACGAAAAGGTAAAGGCGGCCATTGCGTCCGAGACCTTCGAGAGCGCGCTGCTCTTCGAGCCGGGACGAATTCTGAACAGCGCCGGACGGCCGTTCCAGGTGTTCTCGGCGTTCTGGCGAGCCTGCCAGTCGATGCCGGAGCCTGCAGCCCCCGCACGCGCGCCCGCAAGCATCCCCGCGCCCTCACGCTGGCCGAAATCCGAAACGGTACCCGACGATTCGAGCGCAATTGAAGGATGGCAGCCAGGCGAGGCCGCCGCCCAGCAGCACCTGCGCCGCTTCGTGAAGCGGGCCGGCTCGTACGCCACGGACCGCGACCGCCCCGACCACGAAGGCACCTCGCGCCTCTCGCCGCATCTGCACTTCGGCGAGATCGGCCCGCGCCAGATCTGGCACGCGCTACGCTCGAATGAGGCATACCTGCGCGAGCTGGCGTGGCGCGAGTTCGCCTGGCACCTGCTGTTCCACTTCCCCCGCACACCGGACGAACCCTTCCGGCCGCGTCGGAGAGAAGCGCCGTCGAAGCTTGATCCGCGCAGCCTGCGCCTGTGGCGAACCGGCCGCACCGGCTATCCGATCGTCGACGCGGGAATGCGCCAACTGCTCGAAACCGGCTGGATGCACAACCGCGTGCGCATGCTGGTGGCGTCGTTCCTGGTCAAGGATCTGCTCATCGACTGGCGCGAGGGCGCCGCGTGGTTCTGGGACAAACTGGTCGACGCCGACCTCGCGAACAACACCCTGAACTGGCAGTGGGTAGCCGGCTGCGGCGCCGATGCGTCGCCGTGGTTCCGTATCTTCAACCCGGTGACTCAGGGGGAGAAGTTCGATCCACAGGGAGACTACGTGCGGCGATGGCTGCCGCAACTCCAGCGCCTGTCCGCCCAGTGGATCCACAAGCCGTGGGATGCGCCCGCATCCGTGCTGGCTGCCGCCGGCGTGCGGCTCGGACGCACCTACCCGCTTCCGATCGTGGATCATCGCGAGGCGTCCGAGCGCGCACGGGCCAAGTAGTCGTCGGGCAGGCGTCCACGCGACCAGCGATTCTCCAGACCCGTTGGCCTAGCCTTTGATGGTCTCCGTGCCCGCATCCCAAGTGGCCACGCTGCGCTTGAAGTACGAGTGATTCGCCATGTGACATGCGATCGCGGCGTTGTTGCCGAAGACCTCGTCCTCAACTACATGCTCGCGCGTCTCCACCGCACGGAAGAAATTGGCGAGATGATCCACGGTATCGTCGTAGCCCGGCGGCGCTGAATAGCTCTCCACCTCCCGGAGCCTGGTGGGCGGCGGCGCCGGATGCGCCGCGTGCCAGTCGTCCAGGTATTGCCTCTTCATCGCCCCGGTCCAGCCGTTCAGCGAGTAGCCCTCCGGACGCGGTGCCGTGTCCTGTGGCGTCACGGTGATCGTGTTTCCGTTGATCGCTAGCGTGGCCTCTTTGCCGTAAAAGGTGATCGCTTCGCCCGCCTCGTTGTTCTGGTTGCAGTGCAGGTCCACGGTCACGCCGGGATAGTCGTAGACGGTGGCCAGCAGATCGGGAAAGTCGCGGCCGTCGTTGAAGTGGGTAAGGCTTCCGCTCGAATACGCGCGGCTGGGAACCGCGTTGATGCCGCTCACGCACTGCATGCCCGAGAGCAGATGGACATACAAATCGCCGGCCACGCCCTCGCCATAGTCTGAGAAGCAGCGCCACCGGAAGAAGCGGACCGGATCAAACGGCCGCGCCGGCGCATCGCGCAGAAACGCCGTCCAGTCGATGGTCTGCGGGGTGGCATCGGGAGCGATGGGATAGACCCAGGCGCCCGAGGGCGAGTTGCGATCGCAGTGGCCCTCGATGTAGTGGACTTCTCCCAGGCGTCCCGAGGCATAGATCTCCGCTGCCTTCTTATACAGGATGCTGCTGACGCGCTGGCTGCCACACGCAAACACGCGCTTGCCCGCCTGCACCGCTTTCACCATCTCCACTCCGTCGGCCACGGTGTGCGACATGGGCTTCTCGCAATAAACGTCCTTGCCCGCGGCCACGGCGTCCAGAACCACGCGGCGATGCTGGTGGTCGGTCACGGCCACGATCACCGCATCGACGTCCTTTCGATCGAGAAGGGAACGATAGTCGCGCGTCGTGGGGACATCCGCTCCATAGGCCTCTTTTCCGGCCTGCTGGTGCATGTCGTAAAGATCGGCCGTACCCACCAGGATCCCCGAAGGCACCTGCCGGGCCGACCGCAGCAAATCGCAGCCGCGAATTCCCGTGCCGATAGAAACAAAACGGATCTGTCGACCGGCCGGGCGGCCCGATGCGTCCTGCGCCGCAAGCAACTCGGATCGCATCGCCGCGCCTCCTACGAGGGCACCCGCCGTCGTTCGCACCAACTCTCTACGCGTCATGGAACGTCCCCCCTTGCGTACGCCATTCTCGCGCGCCCGTCAGGGCCGTGTCCAGTAGCGCCTCCCGCGCTATAATCCCCCGTCAGGGGGTCGGCCACACTCATGACCAAGACGCTGCCCGAGGACGCCTACACGCCGCTGCCGCCCGGCAGGGTCTATGAGCCGATGGTTCCGGCAGAGGCGCGGCTGCCTGAGCTGACCTGGCGCTCGGTTCTGTGGGGCACGTTCCTCTGCGTCGTCTTCAGCATCGCCTCGGCCTACTCGGGCCTCAAGGTCGGCCAGGTGATGGAGGCGGCGATTCCCATCTCGATCCTGGCCATCGGACTGGCGCGTGTCTACCGCCGCCGTTCGTCGCTGCTCGAAAACGTCATCATCACCGGCATCGGCGGCGCGGCCGGCGGAGTTGTGGCGGGCGCCATCTTCACGCTCCCCGCGCTCTACATTCTGAAACTCGATCCGCACCCTGTCGAGACCGTTTTCATCTGCCTGGCCGGCGGCTGCCTGGGCGTGCTGTTCCTGATTCCCCTGCGCCGCTACTTCGTGCGCGACATGCACGGCCTGTTGCCGTACCCCGAAGCGACGGCCATCACCGAGGTCCTCGTCACCGGCGAGAAAGGCGGCTCGCAGGCACGCCTGCTGCTCCAGGCGACGTTCCTCTCCGGCGTCTACGATTTCTTCGTCACCACCTTCCACGTCTGGAAGGAGAACGTAGACTTTCAGTTCATCCCCGCCATGCGCGCCTTTACCGAGCGCACCAGGGCGGTCTTCAACTTCGACGCCATCGGGTTCATTCTCGGCCTGGGCTACGTGATGGGACTGCGCAGCTCGATGATCCTGTGCGCCGGAGGCATTCTTTCGAACTTCGTGCTGGTGCCGCTGATCTGGTTCATCGGCAGCCACCTTCCGGATATCGCCGTTTACCCTGCCGCCGTGCCCATCGCCAAGATGACGGCCGCGCAGATCTTCCGCGGTTACGTGCGGTTCGTGGGCGTGGGCGCCATCGCCACGGCGGGCATTTTCGGAATCGTGAAGTCGCTGCGCATCGTAATCGGCTCGTTCGGGATCGCGGCGCGCGCCTTCCGCCGCGGCGAGGCCCCGGGGCAGGAGCGCACGGACCGCGACATTCCACTCATGGCCATGCTGCTCGGCGTGGTGGTCAGCGCGCTCGCGGTTGGCGTGATGATGGGACGCCTCTCGGGCTCGCTCGCCATTGTCGCCACCGGCCTGGCGATGACCTTGGCGTTCTCGTTCTTCTTCACCTCGGTCGCCGCGAACGCCATCGCCACCACGGCGCGCAATCCGGTTTCCGGCATGACCATGCTGACCATCATCGTCTCCTCGGTCGTGCTGCTGCGCTTCGGCCTCTCCGGAACCGCGGGCATGTTCTTCGTGATGACCATCGCCGGGATGGTGTGCACCGCGCTCTCCATTTCCGGTCAGGCCATCACGGACCTCAAGACCGGCTACTGGCTCGGTTCGACGCCCGCCGCGCAGGAGAAAGTGAAGTTCCTGGGCGTGCTCGCGGCCGCGCTCGCCAGCGGCCTGACTATCGTGCTGCTGGCCAAGGCCTATCAGTTCGGCGAAGCGGCGCCCGGAGATCTGCGCACCGTTCTGCCGTCGCCGCAAGCCTCCATCATGAAGGCGCTGGTCGAGGGATTCATGAGCCAGCAACCGGTGGCCTACGTGCTGTTCGGCGTCGGCGGCATGATCGCGCTCATCATGGAGATGCTCGGCGTCCCCGCGCTGATTTTCGCGCTCGGCATGTACCTGCCGCTGGAGCTGAACACGCCCGCGCTGGTGGGCGGGTGCCTCTCGCACTTCCTGGGCAAGCGCTCCGAGCGTACCGGTGGCGAACCTGGCACGGCCATCCGCGAGCGCGGCGTGATTATCGCTTCCGGCCTGATGGCGGGCGGCGCGCTCGGCGGCGTCTTCGGCGCTTCGCTGCGCCTGTTTCACTGGTACCGCGAAGACCTGATCAAGACACCCTTCTACGACCGCGACGCCGTCTCCCAATTGGTCTCGGCGGGGATGTTCGTGGCTCTCTGCGCGTACGTGTGGTTCCGCTCTCTGAAGAAGCAGGCCTGAGTGGGCGGGTCTCCAGAGGGACTTGCGAAATTAACCTGACAGACTGAAGACTCCGCTGAAAAACGGTGACTGGCTCCGCTGTCCCAAGCGACATGTCCGCCTGGTCAACGGGATCGGTCTCGAGCGCGCGTGGACAGCGGTGCCTGTCGCCGCTTTTCAGCCCTTTCACCTCTCGCCGCGGATGCGACGAACTGAATTTCGCAAGTTCCTCTCCAGTCCTGCAGCGGGTCTCCAGACCCGCTTGTTTGCCGCTGGTAGAATCGACGTGAGGACCCAGTGGGCGGAAGCCGCATCACGATTGAACCCGGCAAGCGCTCAGATCAACCCTGCATCCGCGGCCTCAGAATCACGGTCTGGGATGTGATCGGCTGGCTCGCGGCGGGCAGGAGCGCAGAGCAGATCCTATCGGACTACCCCGAGTTGGAGAAGGATGACCTCAGGGCGGCAATCGAATATGCGGCGCGGAATCCCCGGCGAGGACACAACATCATGACTTTCAACGAACTGGTTGGCAACGCGATTCTCGGCATCGATACTCTGTGGGGCGGCGACGTGATGTGCGCGTCGGGCACCGGGCGTTTCATCGCCGATTCCTGGTTCTCCGATGAGCCGCTGCCCGTGGCCTATACGCATCCCACGGCGGTGCTCGTTCGCGCCGCTGGCGGCGTCGCCGCGAAGGAGCCGGACCGCCCGGCCATCGAAGCCTACCTCGCCGCCGTGGACGTCCGCGGCGCCATTCGCGGCCTGGCCTCTGAGGGGGCCGCGGGATTGCGCGGCGACTACATCCGCGGCCTCGCGGCCTGCTTCGAGGTGATGTGGGACCTGGCGATGGAGGTCCTCGGCAAGGGAGAGCCAGTGCCGTACGAGCGCGCCGTCCTCGCCTCCACCGGCACCGCGCCGTCGCCCTCCGATCCCGCGCCCAAGCGCGCGCGTGTGGTGGAGCTGCTGGCTCGCGCCGGCCATCCGTCGCGCACGCCCGAGCAACTGCTGGCGGCTGTTGACGACTGGAGGCGCGACCGCCTCGTCCCCATGGCCTCCGTGCGCGCGCTGGGCAATGCCGTCATCGCTGCGTACGACCGGCTCTCGGTGGCCCACCTGCTTCCCCATTTTCCGCCCGCCATGGCCGCCGTCCCGCGCTCCAACATCGGCTTCCTGGCCATCAAGGATGCCTGGTTCTCCGGCTCCATGAACTATCTCGGCCGCGCGCGGACCGCCGCCGGCCTGCCCCAATACGAGGCGACTTACGAAATCAATGCGTCGCTCCAGATTTCCGTGCCCGAGTTCGAGCAGCTCGTCAGCCACGAAGTGGTGCCCGGACACGTCACCACCTTCGCCTATCTTCAGAACCTGTACATACGCGGAGCCGTCGGCTTCGAGGCCACGGTGCTCACCATGAATACGCGCGCCGCAACGCTCTTCGAGGGCATCGCCAACAACGCCGTCCTCATGGCCCACGGAGTGACCTCCGTCGAAGAGCTCGACGACGAGGACCTGCAGATCGGCGTGCTGCTCGCGCTCCTTCAGGACGACGCCAAGAACCAATCGTCCTACCTGACATGGAAGGAAGGCGCGCCGCAGCCGGATGTGGCAGCGATCCTGCGCCGTGAGTACCTGGTGTCGGACGAGCGCGCCGCCAAGCTTTCGGGAGCCTGGGGCCGCCACCCGCTGCTCGGCCGCATGTACCTGCCCGCCTATCGCACGGGCACAGAACGCGTGGCCGCGCTCCGCCGCCGCTATTCCGCCGCCCAGCTTCTCCCCGCGCTCTATGGCGTGAACGGCCTGGTGGACATCACGACCGTCGAGGCCGCGATCAAGCCTTGACCTTTTTCCAGTTGCCGAGGCACCGCTCGGCCGTTTCTAGCTCCGGGTACTTGCTGCCCTCCTGCTCGATCAGGTAATACTCGATGCCGCCCGTGGATTCGGCGGCCGCGAAAAGCTTGGCCCACGGAGCGTCTCCCTCGCCGAACAGAACGTCGTAGCCCTTCGCCTTCGACCAGTCCTTGCAGTGTATGCAGTGTATGCGTCCCGGGTTCGCCTCGATCCACGCCACGGGGTCGGACCCCGCCTCGATGCATGTGCCGACGTCGAGCTGCAGCATCACGTCCTTCGGCGTGCCGGCGGCGATGATCTCCAGCGGGCGCTTGCCATCGACAGGCGTGAACTCGAGTTGGTGATTGTGATAGCCGGCCCGCAGCCCCTGCGGCCGTAGCGTGTCCGCCGCCTGCGTGAGTTGATTGGCGACGTCCTTCCAGCCATCCAGCGTCGCGATCTTGCCGGCGCTGGCCATCAC
>Ga0265331_10002276_pt1 | contig 13115 bp, 12 predicted proteins | sample 41923metaG_FD_202088 | JGI IMG/M metagenome (GOLD analysis project Ga0265331, IMG submission 202088) | Rhizosphere microbial communities from Carex aquatilis grown in University of Washington, Seatle, WA, United States - 4-19-23 metaG | ecosystem: Host-associated > Plants > Roots > Rhizosphere...
GAGTGGGATTACCAGCATGCGTCCGGCTTTCTCTCATTGCCGGATGAGTCGAACATCTGGACCGACGCGGGCTTTGCCGCTTCCAAGTTCATCGCGTTGACTGGATCGCTATGTAGGTGCGCGTATCCAGAGGGATGCGCGATGTTCCCCTTTGACGATTTCTATCTCGGTGAGACTGCCCCGCAGTCAGGTATCCCACTCCCGTTCGTGCCGGAAGGCTAGTATGTCGGAGGAACCATCATGAGCGGTCCAATCGAAGGCAGCAGTTCGGGAATCGTCCCGGGCGTTCTAGGCTCGAACACCGTCGGCATCGGTGTCTGGGGCATCAGCGACAGTGGCAACGCCGTGTACGGAATCAGCAATACGGCTGCCGGTATCTATGGGGAGAGTTCGTCCGGCAACGCCGGGGAGTTCCAGGGCAAAGTCGTCGTGAAGGGCAACCTCGCCGTGACCGGCAACGTGACGGCTGACGATGTGATTCTCTCCGGATCGGATTGCGCCGAAGAGTTCGACGTCGCCAATTCCTTATGCCTGGAGCCGGGGACGGTCGTTGTCGTCAACAACGAAGGGTCGGTCCGCGAATGCGGTGAACCGTATAACAAACGGGTCGCGGGTGTGATATCGGGTGCCGGCGCGTACCGGCCTGCTGTCATTTTGGGTCATGACGGCTCGTCCGGTAGCAAGGCACGCGTTGCGCTCATGGGCCGGGTCTATTGCAAGGTCGATGCGTCCTACGCGCCCATCGACATCGGCGACATGCTAACGACATCGCCCACCTCCGGTTGCGCCATGAAGGCGTCCGATCCGTCGATGGCATTCGGTGCGGTCATCGGAAAGGCGTTGGCATCGGTGAGCGACGGACGGCATTTGATACCCATTCTCCTGGCCTTACGCTAGGTCCCGCGCCTGCTCGCTGTTGCGCGGACCGCCACGTTAGCGAAAAATCAATCTCACCCTTGTCGATTTGTAGCTCCCGAATCTCCTCTTCCCTGAGGCGCTTCTTCTTGTCGGCGACTCTCCAGAACGCGTTCCCAGAACTGGTTCTGACAACCTTGTCCTGCCGATAAAAGATGCGAAACACCAGCAGGTAGTCCGGATCGCCGTTCACATGGATCGCTTCTATCCTCTTGCTCTCGGACCGGGAATCTGCACGACAAACCCGGAACCGTCACCGGTTGTTCCAGACTCTGTATCTGAAATCGAACGCCACCAAGTAACGGTGGAGGCCCGGCTGACATGGTGGTTGATCCCGTCGATTCGACTGGGGGGTCCTGAAACCGATCCTGAAAGACGTTCGCCCCATTCCCCCAACTGAATCTCCCCGCTTTTCAGGCTCTTAGAAAAATCAGCCTCCGGCCCGCGCCCAACCTCGCGCTACTCTCACTTCGGGCACCCCCAATCCCGGTGCACCCAGGAGCCCCCCCCATGTCTTCCCAACAACGCTCTTCCCAACAACGCATCGATTCCTCCCGCGCCAACGGCGGCCTCACCTCCGGCCTAGTCGTCCTCGCCAGCGAATCGATGGAGGAGTTCGACGCCCTTCGCGACGAATACTTCGCCGACTACCAGCCCCAGACCCGCGCCCAGTTCAACCTCGTCGATCAACTGGTCGCCACCCGCTGGCGCCTCAACCGCGTCATCTCCCTCCAAAGCGCCCTCGAGGATATCCAGATCGAGCGCCGGCAACCCCGGCTCGACAAAGAGTTCCAAGGCTGCGGCGGCTACACAGGCGCCGCCATCCCCTGCCGGCACCTCTGCGATGATTCCGGCGCCCTCGCAAGCCTCCGCCGCCACAAGGCTCGCCTCAGCGCCGAACTCCGCCAGACCGTCAAACTTCTGGCCGACCGAACTAAAAAAATAAAAAAGTGCATGATGAACCCAACGACGCAAAACCCCCGCCCTCTGATGAAGATAGGCTCAGCCCCGGGACCCGCCGAAGCGACCACGCGCGAAGCCCCACCGGGCCGCCCCGGCTCCTGCCTCCTGGCTCCTGCCTCCGCCCTCGAAAGCCTCCGCCGCCACAAGGCCCGCCTCAGCGCCGAGTTCCGCCGGACCTTCAAACTCCTGAACGCCCGGCTCGAAAATCAAAAAATTGCATGATGAACCCAACGACGAAAAACCCCAGCGTTATGATGAGGATAGATTCGCCTTCGAGGCCCCCGTTTTCCATCGGCCGTCTACCATCGACCCCCCGGGAAAACCCCACCATCCACCATCCACCACCGTCGACCATCCTCCACGCCTGCGGCCATAGGGCAGCGTCGACTAATCTGGTAGTAGGCAAAACCCAACAGTGCTGAATCAACTCCAGGCTCCATCGCAAGAGCGCGCACCCAAGGAAGGCCGCGGCATCTCCGTGTGGGTCACTTCCCGCGAGGCCTTCTGGATCGCCCTGGACACGTTGCGGAGCCACAAGCTCCGCTCCTTCCTCACGCTGCTCGGAGTGGTCATCGCCACCACCACGCTGATCGTGGTCATGTCGATCGTCAACGGCATGAACCTCTACATCGCGGACCACATCGCCAACCTGGGCACCAATACCTTCGTGCTGCACCAGTTTCAGTGGGCGCAGGGCTTCGAATCCTTCCTCACCGCGCGCCGGCGCAACAAGCCGATTCGCATCGAGGATTACGAGTATCTGAGGGACAGCCTGCGGGGATACCAGCAGATCGGAGCCTTGGGCCAACTCAACCCCAGCCCGTCCGCGCGCTACAAAGGCCACCTGATCGACGAGATCCAGTTGAGCGCCGTGACTCCGAGCTTTGCCGATATCGGCCGCGAGAAGATCGAGCAGGGGCGCTACATCAGCGATTCCGACTATCAGCACAACGCCCGGGTCTGCATCATCGGACAGGACCTGGTGGAGAAACTGTTTCCCAACGTCGATCCCCTGGATAAGGAGGTTCAGCTCGCGGGCCTTCCCTTCCGGGTCATCGGCACGACGGAGAAACTCGGCAGCACCTTCGGGCAGAGCCAGGATAACTTCGCGATCGTTCCCCTCAGCACTTTTCGAAACACCTGGATGTCCCGCCCCGAGCTCATGGTGTTCATCAAGTCGCCCGACGGCCCGCACATGGCGGAACTGCAGGACGAAGTGCGCGCCTTGATGCGAGCGCGCCGCCACGTCCCATACCGCGAGGACGACACCTTCGGGGTCAACGCCTCCGATACCTTGATGTCCGCCTGGAAAAACCTCACCGGAACGATTTTCGCCGTGACGATAGGCCTGGTTGCCGTGTTCATGCTGGTGGGCGGAATCGTCATCATGAACATCATGCTGGCCAGCGTCACCGAGCGGACTCACGAAATCGGTATTCGCAAATCGCTGGGAGCGCGCCGCCGGGACATTCTCTGGCAGGTCGTCTTCGAGTCCGCCGTGATGGCGACCATGGGCGGAATCGTCGGCGTGCTTTTCGCCGTAGCCGTCGCCCGCATCATCAACATCTTTTTCACCGCCGACGTCCCCGTGACCGCGGTGGTGGTCGGGGTGTCCCTGTCGACGGCGGTGGGCCTGTTCTTCGGCATCTACCCCGCCCGGAAAGCGGCCCGGCTCGAGCCCATCGAGGCCCTGCGAACGGAGACGTAGCACCCATGCCGCAAGCCCACCGTCAAGACGTTCGCGAGAATATGCTGCTGGCGCTGGACACCCTGCGCACGCACAAATTCCGCTCGTTCCTCACCGTTCTCGGCGTGCTGATCGGCACCACCACGGTGATCGCGGTCACGTCCATCATCGCCGGCCTGGACAAGCAACTGGTGGACGTGGCCGAGCAATTCGGCACGCGCACGCTGTGGGTCTACAAGCTCCAGCTCGGCGCTCCCCACATGATGACCCGCGAAGAGCGGCTGCGCAGGCCCCTGAGCTACGAAGACGCCATGGCCATCAAGGAACAGTCGCCTTCCACCTCCACGGTTTCCGTCGAGCTCTTCCGCGAACTCGGGGAGTTCGGAGTGCCCCCCGTCACCGCGCGGTACAAGGGCCACGACATGCTCGACGCCCTTTTCGTCGGCGTGACCGCGGACCATCTGCGGCTCATCAACGCCACGCTCTCCGAGGGCCGTTTCTTTACCGAGGCCGAAGACCTCCACCGGCGCGACCTGGCCGTGATCGGCAACGGCGTGCGCGAGAGATTCTTCGCGCACGAAGAGCCCGTGGGCAAGACCATTCTGGTTGACGGGCACAGTCTGGAAATCGTCGGCACCCTCACCAAATTCAAGTCCTTCCTGGGCGACGACCAGAACGACAAGGCCATTCTCATCCCCTATCACTCGTACCAGAAGGCCTACCCCGAGGCCAAGGACAACTTCATTTGCGTTCTGGTCGAGCCAGGCAAAATGGATCGCGCCAAGGACGAGGTGACGGAGATCCTTCGCCGCCGCCGCCATGTCAAACCAAACGAGCCGGACAACTTCGGCATCTCCAGCGCCGAGTCCGTCATCGGCCAGTTCCGCCAGATCATCGCTACGGTGGGGCTGGTCATGGTGGTGATCTCATCGATCGGACTGCTGGTGGGCGGCATCGGAGTGATGAACATCATGCTGGTGTCGGTCACGGAGCGGACCAGGGAAATCGGCGTGCGCAAAGCCATCGGCGCGCGGCGCAGCGATATTGTCTGGCAGTTCCTTCTGGAAGCCATGACCCTGACCGCGGGGGGCGGTTTGATCGGGATTCTGATCGGCTGGCTGCTCAGCCTGACGATTCGCACGTTGGTGCCCAGCCTGCCTTCGACCGTGCCGCTATGGTCCGTGATCGCCGGGTTCAGCGTCGCCACCAGCGTCGGTCTTTTCTTCGGCCTCTGGCCCGCGATCAAGGCGGCGCGTCTCGACCCGATCGCGGCCCTGCGCTACGAATGACGTCCAACCATGGGGGTTCCGTGCTCAAGCTGACCGTTTGCCTGTTTCTTGCCGTAGGTGCCGCGGTGACCGAGGAGCCGCCCTCGCTGCGCGGCTATTCCGCCGGAGCCTCGGCCGCCGAGCGCAACTGGGAAACCAAATTCCGCGCCATCCCAAGCACCGACAACCTGCGCGACACTATGCAGCGGCTCTCGGCGCGCCCGCACCATATCGGCTCGGCGTACGACAAGGACAACGCCGAGTGGATCCTGTCCCGGTTCAAGGAGTGGGGCCTGGACGCGCACATTGAGACCTTCGACGTGCTGTTCCCGACGCCCAAGGAGCGCGCTGTTGAGCTGCTGGAGCCAACGAAATTCGTGGCGAAGCTTCAGGAGCCGGCCGTCGCGGTCGACCCCACGTCCGGCCAGCGCGAGGAGCAACTCCCCACCTACAATGCCTACTCGGCCGATGGCGATGTCACCGCGCCGCTGGTTTACGTCAACTACGGCAACCCGGCCGATTACGAGCGGCTCGAGCGGCTCGGCATTTCCGTCAAGGGCGCCATTGTGATCGCGCGCTACGGCGCTTCCTGGCGCGGCATCAAGCCCAAGGTCGCCGCCGAACACGGCGCGGTCGGTTGCATCATCTACTCGGACCCGCACGAGGACGGCTACTTTAATGGCGAGGTGTTCCCCGCCGGCGCCTGGCGGCCGCCGCAGGGCGTGCAGCGCGGCAGCGTTATGGACATGCCGCTCTATCCGGGCGATCCGCTGACGCCGGGCATTGGCGCGACGGAAGGCGCAAAGCGGCTGCCGCTCGATGAGGCGGGGACGCTGACAAAGATCCCGGTGCTGCCGATCTCCTACGGCGACGCGCAGCCCTTGCTCGAAGCGCTGAAGGGACCGGTTGCGCCGGAGCCGTGGCGCGGCGCGCTGCCCATCACCTACCACGTGGGGCCGGGGCCGGCGCGCGTCCACCTCACGGTGAAATCGAACTGGGACACCAGGCGAATCTACGACGTGATCGCGCGCATTCCGGGCTCCACCAATCCCGATGAGTGGATCGTCCGCGGCAACCATCACGACGCCTGGGTGAACGGCGCGGAAGACCCGGTGTCGGCGCAGAACGCGCTGATGGAGGAAGCGCGCGGCCTCGCCGAACTGCTCAAGCAGGGCTGGAAACCGAAGCGAACCATTTTCTACTGCGCCTGGGATGGCGAGGAAGAGGGCTTGCTGGGTTCCACCGAGTGGGCCGAAGAGCACGCCGCCGAGCTTGTCCGCCACGCCGCCGTCTATATCAACTCCGATGCCAATGGCCGCGGCTACCTGGAAATGCAGGGTTCGCACACTCTGGAGAAGTTCATGAACGGCGTGGCGCAAGACGTCACCGACCCGGAAACCGGATTGCCGGTATGGAAGCGCCTGCAACTGCGCCGCATCGAGCAGGGCTCGACGGAAGACAAGCAGGACGCCCGCACGCGGCCGGACCTGCGGCTGGGCGCGCTCGGCTCCGGCTCCGACTACACGGTCTTCATTGACCACCTCGGCGTGGCCTCCCTGAACCTGGGCTACGGCGGCGAAGACGACGGCGGAATCTACCACTCCATCTACGACGACTTTTACTGGTACACGCATTTCAGCGACACCGATTTCCGGTACGGCCGGGCCCTGGCCCAGACTATCGGCACGGCCGTGATGCGCCTGGCTGACGCGGAGGTGCTGCCCCACGACTTCACCGGCCTCTCCGACACGGTCCACCGGTACACCGCTGAGGTCGAGAAACTGCTCCGGGACAAGCAGGATGAGATGCGCGAGCGCAACAAGGAAATCGGCGAGGGAGTCTTCGCCGCTACCATGGATCCGCACGAGAAGACGGTGCCGCCGCCGGCCGAGCCGGTACCGCCGTTCCTGAGCTTCGCTCCGCTGGAGAACGGGCAGGCGGCGCTGGCCACCGCGGCCGAGCGCTACGACAAGGCGTTCGCCAAGGCGCAGGCCAACGGCGGGGCGGCGCTAACGCGGGCAAACGGGGTGAACGCGATGCTGATCGAGGCTGAGCGCCATCTCACCGACTCGAAGGGTCTGCCGCGCCGGCCGTGGTTCGTCCACATGATTTACGCGCCGGGTTTCTACACCGGGTACGGGGTAAAGACGATCCCCGGCGTTCGCGAGGCGATCGAGGAGAAGAAATGGGACGAGGCCAATGCCGAAATCGTGCGCGTCGGCCGCGTCCTGAGCGATGAGGCCGCCCACATCGATCGCGCCGCCGCGGCGCTGGAGCAGGCCGCGCAGCAGTAGGTGCGGCGGGTCCCGGCGGCCCCTGTTCCGTGGGGAGGCTGGCAGTTCTGAACGCTGCGCACCCGGCCATCTGGCTGGAGGCGATGCGCAATCATCCCGTCCAAAAGCGAAAGAGCAGCTACGTCCGGTTCTTCCAAATTCCGTACCTGCCCGAGTTCCTGATCGGTCTCAACCAATCGAGGGCGCTGTCGAAAGGCTTTCACGACTCCGTGCGATTGGGCGCATTTACGGAATCGTACATGCATCTGTATCGGGAAGCATGGGCGCAGCCGGGTGCCCTCACCGCCATGCTCAATTACTACCGTGCCGTGCTCAGGAAGCAAGTGCGACCCCAAGAAATTGCCTGCCCGACGCTGGTGATCTGGGGAAAACGTGACGCCTACGCGGTACCGGATCTTGCCGAAGCGAGCCTGCGACTGTGTACCGAGGGACGAATTGCCTGGCTGGACAATGCTACGCACTGGGTCCAGCATGACGAACCCGAGCAGGTGCTTGACCTGCTACTGGCCTTCCTCCGGCCGTGCACTCGTGGTGAATCGCCCGTGCCTTGAGCCTCCACGCGGCGATAAACGCGGCCCAAAAAACAAGATCGCTAGCCGGACCAGATCCGGCTAGCGATCGGTAACACGTTGAAAATGTGGTGCGGGGGGGGGGACTTGAACCCCCACGGGATTGCTCCCGCTAGCACCTCAAGCTAGTGCGTCTGCCAATTCCGCCACCTCCGCAAGGTGAATCTCAATCTACTTCTTGGCCGGTGCGGCTGGAGCCGGCTCCGGCGCGGTCGGAAGCCTCTGCGAGGGCGGGATCGCGATCGTCCTCGTGGTGCCTCCCGGTCCAGGCACCTGGACCTGCACGGGCGCGCCCGGGCGCGCCGGAGCTGCCGGCGTCGCGTGCACGGGCTGCGATCCGCGGGACGGCAACTCTTCGAGAACCGTCGTTCCGGGCCCCCCGGTGCCGCGCGTAGCCATGATCGCCAGGGTCAGCGATGTGACCATGAACAGCGTCGCCGCAATCCGGGTCAGCTTCGACAAAAGCGTCGCGGTGCCGCGCGGCCCGAAGGCCGTCTGCGAACCCATGCCGCCGAAAGCTCCGGCGAGGTCCGCGGCCTTGCCGCTCTGCAGCAAGACCACGATCACCAGAAACACACAAACTAGTACGTGTACGAAAACCAACAGACCATAGACCATAGGGAACCTCCGGGCAGGCGGGCACACGCCTACATCCAAAACCCGGAACTCCCAGTATAGGGGAGCGGCGGGGCAGAATCAACGCGCGGTACGGACGCCCGCCTCTTCCCGCATGGATCGCTTCCGCGAGCCGATCTCGGGGCCGTCCGGCGCCGGAGGCTCGGAGGCGGGCGCCGCCCGGCCTTCTTTCGGGCGTCCGCACAGGTCGCACCAGCCCGGGTCTCTATCGTAAACGCCGCACTGGCTGCAGCGGGTGTACACCGCGTACGTCTGGACCGACATCTCCGGCCAGGATAGCGCAGTTCGCCACCCTCTGGAACATTTTTTGCGGGTTTTGTTCAGGCGTTGTTCAGACGGCCCGATCGGTCTTCGAGCGCAGGCTGCGTGCCTTGCGGGGCGCCGCGAAACCTGCGCGCGGCCACTACGCGGCGGGCATCCGGCAGCGGGTCCACCGGCCGCCGTTCCTGCGCCATCAGCCGTGCCAGGATCTCGGCCGGAATGTCCGACAGCGGCAGGAAGCACTCACCGGAAGGAACCAGCTTGATTGTCCAAAGCGCGTAGCAGACCAGCGGGCAAACCACCGCCACCAACTGCGCGGCCAAGCGCCCCTCGGACGACATCACGGTCCGCAGGCCTGTCGCAACGGCGCCGCCGGTCAGCAACGCAAGGAGGATGGCTACATGCCACCGCACATTCGCCCGCATCGTGACCGGGAAAGTGCTGAAAAAGGCCGTCGAAAGGATCAGCAGTATGCAGCCGCCGCTGCCCATCAGCACCACCGGCCCCCCGTCCCGGAGGATGTCGAAGCCGAACAGACAGACTGTGGCGCCAAGAGCGGCGGACAGGACCGCGAACACCATGATCCCGCCGACGGTGAACGAGAACAGGCTTCGGAAGTGCCGGGCCTGTGCCAGGCACGCCTCGACCGCCACGGCGCCGTACATTGCGGCGAGGACCCACGAATTCCAGCCACCGACGGACAAGAGCGACTGCAGCAATCCGAGGAGGGTGACGATCCAGAAAATCGGGTAGCGGCGCACCAGGCCTCTGGTGGCCAGCGCCACCAGGCAGGCCGCCTGGACCGAGGCGCTCAGACACCGCAGCAAAAGGATTGCTTCCGTCATGGTTGCCAAAAAAGCGCAGCCTCCCTTGAGGCCAGTACCCGAATCTAGCGTAATTGTCCGCCAGAACCCTATAGAAAAGCAAGGGCTTTGCGCTTAGGACGGTACTATTCGTCGAGGGAATTGGTACGAAGGTGCCGTCTTTTGCCGGAAGAGCTGCCCGTGAGAGGCTGCCTGGCGCCCATTCAAAGGTGCGGACGGGATGGTTCCGTATTTGATAGATTGGCGGAGGCTATGCACAATCCCTTTCTGGAGACCCACACCGAAACCGCCGACGAGGAACTGGTGCTGAGCGCGCAATCCGGCGACCGCGAGGCGCTCGCGTCTCTCCTGTCCCGGCATCAGCCCTGGATCTTCAACATTGCTCTGCGCATGTTGTACCGGCATGCCGATGCGGAGGACGCCACGCAGGACATCCTCATTAAGGTCCTGAAAGCTCTGCCGGCATTCCGGGGCGAGAGCCGCTTCCGCACCTGGCTCTACCGGATCGCGGTGAATCACATCCTGAACCTGAAGAAGGACAAGTGGGCGGCCGCCGACTCCGTGTGCTCGTTCCAGATTGCCGCCGTGGGCCTGGCGCGCACGCCCGACCTGGACCTGCCGGATCCGCGCACCACTCCGGTTCCGATCGAAATCCTGATTGAGGAGACCAAGATCAACTGCACTGTGGGAACGTTGCTGTGCCTCGACGGCAGGCAGCGGCTGGTCTTTATCCTGGGCGAAATCTTCGGGGTGAGCGACGAGGTCGGCGGCGAGATCGCCGGAGTCACGCCGGTCAATTTCCGTCAGATTCTCTCACGCACGCGCCGCGACCTTTATGAGTACCTGCGCGGCAATTGCAGCCTGGTCGATCCCGGCAATTCCTGCAAATGCGCCCGGAAGACGCAGGCGTTCATTCAGGGCGGCGTCGTCGATCCGAACAAACTACGATTCACAGCGGAGCACCGCCGCAAGGTCCGGGAGGTCGCCGGTGAGCGCGCCGGCGAGCTGTCGGACGCTTACATGAAGGTGGCCGCCGACGTGTACCGTAACCATCCCTTCTACGAGCCGGCCGAACAGGCGGCGATCCTGCGGCGGGCGCTCGAGACAGTGACGTTGGGACCGCCGGCGTGATTTTTCCTGCTGCCACTGTCACAGCGCCAGTCCGGCGTTGTCCTATTGGGTGGAGGTGAGGCATGAACCTGACCATGGTGGTTTGCGCCGCGGTGGCCGCGTTCGGCGGCACGCTGGCGGCCGCGGATTCGGAAGCAGACGTCTCGCGCCAGCTTCTGGCACTGGAGCGGCAGGCGATGGACGGCTGGATGAAGGGGAGCCCGGAACCCGACCTGGCGCGCACGGACGCCACGGTCGTTTACATCCATCCGGCCGCGGACAAACGGCTCGAAGGCCTGCCGGCGTTAACGGAGCTCTTCGAGACGTACCGGGGACGGGCCTTGTTCGACAGCTACGACCTGGTAGACCCGAAGGTGCAGGTCGCCGGCGACGTGGCGGTGCTGACCTTTATCCTCGAATGCCGTATGGGCGCGACGACTTACCGCTACGACTCGAGCGAGGTCTACCAGCACAAGAAAGAGGGCTGGCGCGTCATCCATGCGCACTGGTCAAAGGCAAGGACACAATGAACAAGCCGGCGGATCTGGCGGCGGAGGTGCGGGCTTACTGCGTCGCCCACCAGGACCCGAAGAACGCCTTGAAGTGGGCCCGCTATTTCAAGGAAGGCTACGACGCCTGGGGCCTCCTCGACAAAGAGAACCCGCTCTGGAACGAGAAGCAGCGGGAGTGGATGGAGCGGTACCGCGGGCTGCGGCTCGACGGTTTCGCGAAGGCGGGCGAGATCCTGCTCGCGAGCGGCAAGTACGAAGAGGCGTCGATGGCGATCCGGTTCCTCAAGGAGCTGCGCGATCACGATCAGTTCGACGACCGGATGGCGGAACGCCTCGCCGGATACTTTCGGGCCGGGATCTGCAACTGGGGCCACACCGACGTCCTCTGCGGCGAGATCATCGGCCCGCTCCTCGCGGACGGCCGGATCAAGCTGGCCGAGCTGGCGGACTGGCGCGATTCCGATCTCAGGTTTCAGCGCCGGGCGGTTCCAGTGTCGATGCTGGCGCTGCTGAAGGCGAAGCCCGCGGCCGGCCCGCTGCTGGAGTTCGTGCGCCCGCTCATGCTCGACCCGGAGCGAGTGGTTCACCAGGGGCTCGGCTGGTTCCTGCGCGAGGCCTGGAAGCAGAGCCCCAAACCCGTCGAGGCGTTCCTCAAGGAGTGGAAGGATCAGTCACCGCGGCTGATCTTCCAATACGCGACCGAGAAAATGACCCCGGCGCAGAAGGCGCGGTTCAAGGCGGCGGGGCCGCGGCGTTCTACTGCCCGAAGTACCCGTTAATATCCAGGACTACGTGCGTTCCGTTCGTCACGTAGATGCTGATCGCGCCGTTCGTCCCCGCCGGTACGATCGCGGCATTGGCCACCACCGTGCCGTCCAACGAGTTCAGCGTGGAAACGTTCGGTTGCGGCGAGCCGGCCGCCCAGGCCGTCAAGTATGACAACGGCCCGTCGGGCACTACGGTGACGTTCACCGAATACGCCGCCGCCGTCGACGGGATGGCACAGCCGCTGGCCGGAATCGCAAACGATCGGACGGACTGCGCTCTGATCTCCGGACCGCCGAACGGGCCGGCGGGATACCGCGTGTCCGCCACCCGGCAGGGCGGCACAGGGTAGAACGCCAATGCGCCTTCGTCTGCGGACGGGCCGAAGTACCCGTTGAGGTCCAGGACCACGTCGGTTGGGTCGGTTGCAAATATGGAGACCGATCCGTTGGTGCCGGCTGGCAGGATGGCGGCGTTTGCTACCACCTCGCCGGTCCAGGAATTCAGTGTCGAGACGAGCGGGCGAGACGGTCCCGTTGGCCAGGCTGTCAGATAGCCGAGAAAACCTGCCTGCGGAACCGCCGTTACATTGAGCGAGAAAGCGGTCGCTGTGGCCGGGATCGCGCAGGCGCCGGAGGGTATGGGGAAGTCCCTGGTTTGCCCACCGAACATGGATGGCCCGCCAAACTGGCCGGTGGGGTATCGCGTGTCGGCGACGCGGCAGGGCGTGGCGGCGTAGAACGAAGCGCCGGCCGAATCGAAATAGCCGTTGATGTCGAGGACCACGTCGGTCTGGTTACTCACGAACACTTTCACGGCTCCGCCCGGGCCGGCCGGCACGATGGCTGCGTTCGCCACCACCGAGCCATCCATCGAATTCAGGGTGGAGACGAAGGGCTGGGCTTGGCCGGCAGGCCACAACGTCAGAAAGCTGAGCGGGCCCGCGGGAACCACCGTCACGTTGACGGAATAAGCCTGGGCAGTGGCCGGGATGCCGCATCCGCTCCCGGGAATCGGGAAGGAGCGGGTGGAACCGGCGGTCATGGTGGGACCGCCAAATGTGCCGGCCGGGCGGCGCGTATCCGCTACGCGGCAGGGGGGCACCGGAACGAAACGCGTGCCGACGGGCGGGACGCCCGTGCTGAAGGACCAGGTCGCGGAGCCGGTAGACCCGACTTCATTCCTGGCCGCGATCTGCCAGTAGTAAGTGGCCTGAGGGGCCAGAGTTCCTGGGGCGTAAGTCGTTCCCGTGGTGGTCGCCACCAGAGGCGGATGCGAGGACGTGCCGAAGTAGACATCGTAGGATGTGGG
>Ga0265331_10002282_pt1 | contig 13098 bp, 10 predicted proteins | sample 41923metaG_FD_202088 | JGI IMG/M metagenome (GOLD analysis project Ga0265331, IMG submission 202088) | Rhizosphere microbial communities from Carex aquatilis grown in University of Washington, Seatle, WA, United States - 4-19-23 metaG | ecosystem: Host-associated > Plants > Roots > Rhizosphere...
GCCAACCGCGCCGATATTTTCGATCAACTGCGCCTCGTTCCTCGCGCCGATAATGACATTGGAAACGGTTGGTTGGGCAAGCAGCCAGTTCAGCGCAACCTGCGGAATGGTTCTGTCAGCCTGCTGCGCGACGATCGCGAGCGCATCGACGATGCGAAACAGGCGCTCCTCGTCGTAATGCGGTCCTGTCCCCGCAATGTCATGTGCGCGCGTGCCGGGCTGTGGGGGTTGGCCGCGGCGAATTTTGCCGGTGAGCTTGCCCCATCCGAGCGGACTCCAGACCAGCGCGCCGACGCCCTGGTCATCGCCGAGCGGCAGAAGCTCCCATTCATAGTCGCGGTTGAGCAGCGAATAATAGGCTTGATGCGCGACATAACGGGGATAGCCATAGCGGTCCGAGATCGCGAGCGACTTCGTCAGGTGCCAGCCGGAAAAGTTGGAGGCGCCGATGTAGCGAATCTTGCCCGATCGCACCAGCGCATCGAGCGTCGAAAGCGTCTCCTCGATCGGCGTGTTGTAATCCTGCCCGTGCAACTGGAAGAGGTCAATGTGGTCCGAACCAAGACGCCGCAGCACGCTTTCGACAGCCTCGATGAGATGTTGCCTGGATGAGCCGTAATCGTTCGGTCCATCCCCACTGGGGAAAGTCGCCTTGGTCGAGATGAGCAGACGATTGCGTTTGCCTTTGATCGCCTCGCCCAGAATCTGCTCGGCTAAACCGTCCGAATAGACGTCGGCGCTGTCGAAGAGCGACACGCCGTGATCGAGGCAAACGTCGATCAATCGAGCCGCGCCGGCAGAGTCCGTGGAGCCCCAGGCTTTGAAAAAATCATTGCTGCCGCCAAAGGTGGCTGTGCCAAAGCTCAAAGCGGGCACGCGCAAACCGGAACGTCCGAGGCGTCGATATTCCATATTGTTTTCCCCAAAGAAATGCTGTCCCCGGGATCGATCACAGACGACGTCAAAGCCTGGACGCCCACGAGCAAGCACGTAGGCGAAGAAAGCTATATGATACTAGATCGATAGACAATATCGATTTCTCATGACATTCTCGCAATCTCCCGTGACGAGATAGAGATTGTGATCGCGGAATGGCAGCTCACGAAACTGACGCCGTCATGAACTCATCCGGCGTAACACGCAGAAACCTTCTGGGCGGCTTGGCTGTTGCTGCGGGCGCCGACGCGCGCGCCGAGTCGCCGGAGAGGCCCAAAGCGTTGCGGATCGGCTATCAGAAATTGGGCGTCCTGTTGGTCGCCAAGGCCCGCCGAATTCTGGAAAGCCGATTCGAGCCGCAAGGAATATCCGTCAAATGGCTCGAATTCGCCTTCGGCCCCCCCTTGCTGGAAGCGCTTGCCGCCGGCGCCGTCGACTACGGCTACACGGGAGATTCACCTCCGATATTCGCGCAGGCCGCTCGAGCCGATTTCGTTTATGCGGCGGCCATTCCGGAGAAGGCCTATGCGCAGGGCGTCGTCGTGCGGACGAACGCGCCGATCTTTGATGTTGCCGGCCTCGCGGGCAAGAAGATCGGGGTCGCAAAGGCCTCCAGTGGACATAGCCTGCTCATCGCCGCGCTGGAGGCCGCCGGACTTGCCTGGAGCGACATCTCGCCAGTCTATCTCGCGCCCGCCGACGCCGCCGCAGCCTTTACGAGCGGCGCGATCGACGCCTGGGCGATCTGGGATCCGTTTCTGGCGATCGCCGAAGCGCGAGCGGGCGCGAGGCAAATTCAACTCGATCCCGTCGCTTCAACGCAAAGCAGTTTCTTTCTGGCCAATCGAACTTACGCGGGCAAGCATCCTTGGGTCATTCAGGCCGTGAACGAGGACCTTCAATCGGCGTCCGAATGGGCGACAAAGCATCGGGATGATGTCGCCGCGCTTTATACCGAAGCAACAGGCGTTCCACTGGACGCGCAGAGGACGTCGGTCGCGCGCGCCCATTTCGCCGTCGCGCCGCTCGACGAAAGCCTTATCGCTCGCCAACAGGCAGTCGCCGATCGCTACCTTCGTCTCGGTCTGATATCGGCGAGCATCGACGTGAGGGAGTATGTTCTGGGCGCCAGAACGAAATCCTGAACTCCACCACCAACGATGGAAATTTCGCGCCATGACGGATAGGCCGCTGGAACTGTTCTGGTTCATTCCCTTGAGCGGGGACGGGGCTTATTTTGGCTCCAACGCCCGCGCTCGCCATGCAAATTTCGACTATCTCAAACAAATCGCGATCGCCGCGGACCATCTCGGTTTCTCTGGCGCGCTCCTGCCGGTCGGAAAATACTGCGAAGATCCCTTCATCTTCTCCGCAGCGCTCGCCCCGCACACGCGACGCCTGCGCTTCCTCGCCGCGCTGAGGCCAGCTCTCGCCACGCCGACGCATTGGGCGAGACAGTCGGCGGCGATCGACCGAATTAGCGATGGGCGGTTCATCGTCAATGTCGTGGCGGGCGGCGACCCCGCCGAACTCGCAAGCGACGGCATCTTCCTTACTCACGACGAGCGTTACGAACATGCGGCGGAATTTCTCTCCGTATTTCGTCGGCTGCTCGACGACGAGACCGTCACCTTCAAGGGGCGGCATGTCGCGGTCGACGGCGCACGCCTGCTTTTTCCCGCCGTGCAGCGGCCGCTTCCGGTCTGGTTTGGCGGATCATCCGAACCCGCGATCGACATCGCCGCCGGTCACACCGATGTCTACCTCACCTGGGGCGAACCGCTGGAGCAAGTGGCCGAGAAGATCTCCGCGGTGACAAAGCGCGCGAAGGCGCGCGGGCGGCGCGTGAGGTTCGGTCTCAGAATCCATCTGATTGTCCGCGAGACCGAACGCGCGGCTTGGGACGCTGCGAACCGGCTTATCGAACATGTTTCCGACGAAATGATCGCCGAAGCGCAACGAAAATTTGCCCAGGAATCGGATTCGGTTGGACAGCGGCGTATGAGCGCCCTGAACCAGGGCCGAAGCCGGGATCAACTCGAAATCGCCCCCAATCTCTGGGCGGGAGTGGGTCTGCTCCGGCGCGGCGCAGGCACCGCGCTGGTTGGAGATCCCGCAACCGTCGCAAGGCGGCTTCGCGAATATCAGTCGCTCGGAATCGAAACGGTGATCGCATCGGGCTATCCCCATCTCGAAGAGGCGTACAATGTCGCGGAACTGCTGTTCCCCGAGCTGGGCATAGCCGCCCCCGAAAAGGGACTGCATGAATCCGCCGTCGGTGAATATGGAATTGGCGCTCCGCTTCGCGCGAGCGGACAATAGGCGACGTTCATGAGCAAGCGCGCCGCGCGTCCCTCGACCGCCCAATCCCCCGCAAGCGGCCCTGCCGAGATTTTCATGCGACGTCTCCTGGGCCGCTTCACGGGCGCATCCCTCGTCCCGTGGATTTTTCCCACAGCGATCGTGATTGTTTGGCAGTTGGCGTGCAGCTACGGAATCGCCCCGTCCAACCTTCTGCCGACGCCTACCGCCGTCATCATGGCGGGCTGGCGCTTAACATTGACGGGAGAGCTGCCCTACAATATCGGCGTCAGCTTTTGCCGCGCGATGGGCGGACTCTTGCTCGGCGGCGGCATTGGGTTCCTGCTGGGTCTCGCGAACGGCCTCTCGCACATCGTCGCAACCCTGACCGACACAACGCTGCAGATGCTGAGAAATATTCCGCATCTCGCGATGATCCCGCTCGTCATTCTCTGGTTCGGCGTCGAGGAGGAAGCGAAACTCTTCCTCGTCGCTCTGGGCGTATTCTTTCCTGTCTACCTCAACACGCTTCATGGAATTCGTTCGGTTGATCCGCGCCTGGTCGAGATGGCGAAAAGCTACGGCCTTCCGACTCGCGACCTTGTGCGCCTCGTCGTGTTGCCTGGAGCGCTTCCGTCATTTTTCGTCGGACTTCGTTACGCGCTCGGCGTCATGTGGATGACGCTGATCGTTTCCGAGACAATCGCGGCGCAATCGGGAATTGGCTATATGGCGATGCAAGCGCGCGAATTCATGCTGGTCGACGTCGTGGTTCTCAGCATCTTGATCTATGCGTTGCTCGGCAAGCTGGCCGATGTGACGGCGCGGCTGCTCGAGCGACGCTACCTCCCATGGCGTCTCGATCTAAGGCGCGAGTGACAGCGCCATGAGCATGTCCAAGGCGCGCATCGGATTTAATGTGCAAGCTGTGTCTGGTCAGCACCGCGCGGGCGGGGCAGGTCTTACGCTTCGGAGCGTGAAGAAGGCCTATGGCGACCGGGTGATCTTCCGCGGACTGAGTCTCGACGTGCCGGCGGGACAATTCGTTGCGATTGTCGGTCGCAGCGGTTGTGGCAAGAGCACTCTGCTGCGTCTGGTCGCGGGGCTGGAAAAGCCGGACGGCGGGCGCATCGCTTTCGATGCAGGAGATGCGAGCCACGCCCGCATCATGTTTCAGGAACCGCGTCTGTTGCCATGGGCGCGCGCGGTGGAGAATGTCGAAATTGGATTTGGCGCCGCGTTCAAAGAACGGTCTGTCGCCATCGAAGCGCTCGATTCCGTGGGGCTGGCCGACCGCGCAAACGACTGGCCGCTCGCGCTCTCCGGGGGTCAATCCCAGCGCGTGTCTCTCGCGCGTGCGCTTGTCGGCCGCCCTCGGTTGCTGGCGTTCGATGAGCCGCTTGGCGCCTTGGATGCGCTTACACGAATTGAAATGCAGCGACTGTTGGAGCGCGTTTGGCTACGCGATCGGTTTACCGGGCTTCTTGTCACACATGACGTGGCCGAAGCGATCGCGCTGGCCGACCGCGTGGTCGTTGTCGAGGACGGCGTCGCCGCGCTCGACCTCCCTGTCGACCTCGCGCGGCCCCGGGAACGCGGGGACGCCGCATTTGTCGCTTTGGAAGGGCTCATCCTGAGCCGTCTCCTTGCCCGAAGCGATTGAGTCTTCCTTTTTTCAAACCGGTTCGACGCGGCGGATGCTGGGTCGGAAAGCGCCCACCGCATGCCGGTCGGGCAGATGATCGCCGTGGCCGAACAGTTTGTGGCGCAGCGACCCCTCCGTGTAGGCGGTCTTGTAAAGGCCGCGGTCCTGCAGCTCGGGGATCACGAGGTCGATGAAATCCTCGTAGCTCTCCGGCATGACGATGCGGGCGAGGTTGAAACCGTCGATCTCGCCCTCCTCGATCCAGGATTGCAGTTCGTCGGCGATGGCGACGGCGTCGCCGGTGATCGCGGCATAACGCCCACCGAGGGCGAGTTCCTTGAGAAGATCGCGCTTGGTGAGCCCCTTTTGCGCGGCGGCGGCCGTCGCCGACTGGATGGAATTGCCCGGCGCGTAGGGGATCGGCTCATCTAATCCGTAGCGAGCGAAATCGATCCCCGTGGAGGCGGAGAAATGCGCCAGTCCCGCCTCGGGACTGGCGTAACGGAGGTATTCGTCGCGTTTATCCTCTGCTTCGGCCTTGGTGCGGCCGGGCACCACGGCGATGCCGACGAAGACCTTGATATCCTCCGGCCGCCGGCCGGCCCGCACTGCCTCCGCCCGGAACGCGCGGACGGTGTCGCGCGCCACCACCTTGTCGCGGGCGGAGATGAAGACGCTCTCGGCATGCCGGCCGGCGAAGGCTCGGCCCCGCGGCGAGGCGCCGGCCTGGTAGAGCACCGGCGTGCGCTGGATCGAGGGCTCTGAGAGGTGATAGGCCTCGACGTCGAAAAACTCGCCATGGTGCGAGACCGGCCGGATCTTTGCAGGGTCGGCGAAGGAGCGCGCCGCCCGGTCGCGACGGACCGCATCCGCGTCCCAGCTTGCCTCCCACAGCTTGTAGAGAACCTGGAGATATTCCTCGGCATAGTCATAGCGTAGATCGTGCTCGGGGAGCTGTTTGTCGCCCTTCCCGCGATGCGCGCTTTCCAGATAGCCGGTGACGATGTTCCAGCCGATGCGGCCTCGCGTCAGATGGTCGAGAGTCGAGAATCGGCGCGCGAGGCTGTAGGGCGCTTCATTGTGCACGTTCACCGTGATGCCGAAGCCCAAATTCTCGGTCACCGCCGCCATCGCGGAGACGAGCAGGATCGGATCGTTGACCGGAAGCTGCACAGCCTCCCGCGCCGTCACGTCAACGCCGGCGCCATAGACGTCATAGACCCCCATGATATCGGCGATGAATAGCCCGTCGAACAGCCCCCGTTCGAGCAGCTTGGCTTGATCGGTCCAGTAGGCGAGCGTGTTGTATTCAGGCGAGCGGTCGCGCGGGTGGGTCCAGAGACCGTGGTTGATATGGCCCACACAGTTCATGTTGAAGGCGTTGAGCAGGATTTGCTTTTTCGTAGCCATCAAAGCGACTCCGTGCCGGGGGCGGAATCCGGCCGTTGAAATAATAGGCGCCAATCCGATGATATTTCCAGCGCCCCGGGTCGTGCAGCCTATAGGTCCGGACATTGCGCCAATGCGATCGAGATCGTCCACCCGGTCGGTGGCGGGACCGATAAATTAGCCGGGTTTCATGAGGCTCGCAGCGATGGCGGCGTGGGTTCGAACATCCAGGCCAAATGATATCGATGGATCGGCTCCGGGGGCTCCCAAGTCAAACATGCGCTCAGATTGCCGTTGAGGACGTCCGCGTGAACTTGCAACATACGATGCGCGCCTTTGAGCGACCATTGCATCTGCTGCTTTTGAGCAAGCGTCGGGCGACAAGGGAATCAACAGCGGATTCGGCGAGTGACGAAGCGATCCGGCGACCTGATCGGTGGCGCGCCCCGGAATTAACGATAGCGCTCTGGTTTGAACGAACCCAGGTGAGCAAGGGCTGCACGATATCGGGGAGGCGTTTGTCGGTTGCGTCTGTGTGGCAAGGTTGGATCGTCAAATTTCCCACGATCTTTTCGAGGCGATCAATAGCTTGATGCATCTGATCGTACCACAGTTTCCATTTCACGGAGCGAATTTCGTCGCCGGTCAGAATGGCCCAGCCATTTCCACCGGCGCGTATTCGGTCAATGCGGTTTGCCATTTGCTGAAGCGGTTGAACCTTCATGGCGATATGAAACCAATCGATGATGTGGGTCATCGGCTTTGGCAACTCTTTTGGGAGAAGTTTCAAGATCTCGGCGCCGCCGGAAAGTACTGTCACCTCGCCTCGTTGGGCTGCGTGTCGCCCTGCTCGCCATCCCCGTTAGGGCCATTCTGTCTCGCCGCAAGATCTCGCTCACCATCCGGCTCGGCGGCCGCGCAATGCGCGCCGACGCTGTGGAGAGCATCACTTGCGTATGGCTGTCTCTCGTCGTGGTGATCGGCCTGGCTGCCAACTTCTTTCTCGACGCGTGGTGGATCGACTCCGCCACCTCGCTGGCGATCATCTGGTTCGTCGTTAGAGCGGGGCACGTAGCATGGGCCGCTGAGCCATGCTGCCAACAATGCTCTTGTGAGCATGATTAGCCGCATTCGCCTGATAAGCTCTGGTTTCGCAGGACCGCTCGTCGGTCGTCTGGGGCTCCGGAGGCGCACTCCATGACTTATTCGCCTTGTCAAAAGCGCCGACTTGGGGAATGCTTGGGTCTGAACCGGGCCCATCAAGCGAATCCCGGCCAAACAGTCGTCCTCCCAAATGTGGTCCTGCGATCGGAGACGTCATGAGCAAGTCGGAGCAAACCCTGGGCGTAGAGGAGAGAGTTGCGCTAGGCGAAGGGAAGAAATCGCTCCCCGCAAAGGGGGAAACTCGGGGAATCCAATCTGGGGCTGAAACCTCCGACCTCGATCCCGACACGGTTACCAGGGCGGCGGCCCTGGCGGTCGTCGTAATCGGCGTCGCCTTGATCGAGGTCGAGTTGCTGGCGGGTGTGGCGCTCGGAGCCGCGGCACTGGCGGCCCCCCAACTCATCCCGATTTTCCGCTCTGCCGTGAGAAAGATATTGGGGTCGAGCGGCGAAGCCGAAAGGCGGACGCCTGCCGAGGGGTAGCCGACACGGCGCGCATTATCTTCCACCCCTTCTGCTATGGCCTACGGCGCCGGGGCGAGGCGCGGCATCAGCGCTTTGTGATCCGGCACAAATTGCAACGCGGCGTTGGCGAAGAGCAGGCTGGCCTTTTCCGGCGGGGCCAGTCTTTGAAGCGTTGGGGCGATGAAACTTGCGCCTCTCAACCCGCTCTCGTGCGGGGGCCAGCATTTCCTCCGAAGAGTCGATCCCGATAATCTGCGGATTCGGAAAGGTCTCTGCCAACCGCTCGGCGCTGTTCTGGGGACCGCAGCCCAGATCGTAGACGGTTGGCGGATCGAAAAGCTGAGAGCTGGAACAGGCGGTCGCGCGCGGCGAGCGTGCGCTCGCCCTCGAACTTCAGATAAAGGACGAATTCCAGTTCGTCATCGGTTCGTCCCGGACGCGAGTTCGCAGAGCATCCGGCTCAGATCGGCCGCGCAGACGACGCCTTGAAGCGTCTTGTCGCTCTTCGCACTATGCAGCGGCCGCCATCTTCCGCGCATCTCACGCGCGGCTGTCATATCGCTAATCGGCCAAAGATAGTTGACTACATTAATCAATCTATCGAAGCAGGCCGTCGAAGCCTTCTTGTATGACGCGTTCTTGCCAGCGCCGGACGCAGATCTCGGACTTGGGCGTCGGCGCATGATCTCCTTCTTGCCGACGCCGCGAGAGCAGGACGATCTCTGAAATCAGTTCGGCGCGGTCCGCGAAGCAGACCGTGCAGCAAGCGCTCAATTCGCAACTCCCGAAGCGAGCCGCTTCAGCCTGCTGAACCGTTGTTCACGCCCTCTCGCTTCTTGGCGTGACTCAAATTGCCATCCTTGTTGCCGCAGCGACGAGCAGCACAACCGCGCAGCCCACCGCGCCACACACACGCCTTCAACCGCGAAGCGATGCAGGCGCGGCGTCACTCTCTCACGGAACCCACGGCTCAAGGCCATCCTTCTCCCGCGCCGGTCGGAGTTCTAAACTAGGTAATAGACGGGTTGGTTCGAGGCTACTTGCGGGTGGCTGTTCGTTGCCAGCTCATAGGCTTTCCTCACGGCCGCCAAAGTCGCGGAATAGTCCTTTTCTTGTTCGGCGAAAATGAGGTTCTCGCCATGCCGGCTCGCGATCCCCAGCCGTCGCAGCGCTGAAAGAAGGTCGGGGCCGACGCCGGCCAGGAAAACCGTCAGACCCTCATGATGCGCTTCCTTGAGGAAGACATCGAGCACTTCCAGCGCGACCGCATCGGGACGTCTCACGCGCTTCAGCCGAAGCACGATGTAGTGAGCGTGACGCTTCTTGGCTTCATCCGCTGCCGCCTGCAAATGCTTCTCGAGATCGGGAGCCGCGCCGAAGAAGAACTCGCCCTCGAAGTCATAGATGAGAACGTCGCCTGTTATCGGGTCGGATGCGATTCGCGCTCGGACCACCTGCTCCGGCGCGACGACGAGCTCCTGCACCTTCAGATGCGCCGACCGCAGCGTATACCAGACGACCGACACTGCGGATCCGATCAGGATTGCGAATTCGACCTCGACGAACACGGCCGCGAGCGCGGTTGTGAACAACAGGATCGCGTCGGCGCGGGACGCCGTGGCCGCGTAGCGAATGCGCTCGAGGTCAATGAGCCGCGACGCGGCGACGATCAGAAGTCCCGCGAGAACGGCCTTTGGAATATAGGCGGCGACGGGTCCCAGGAGCAGGACGACGATAGCAACGATCACCGCGGTGAAAACGCCCGAAAACCGTGTCGCCGCGCCGGCGTTGTAATTAATGGCGGTACGCGACAGCGATCCGGCTCCCGGCATGCACCGGAAGAAGCCCCCGACGAGATTGCCCAGCCCTTCCGCGAGGCATTGGCGACTGTAGTCGAGCTCCTGCCGCGATTTGTGCGCGATCGCCTTGGCGATCGCCAGCGCCTCGAGAAGACCGAGAATACCGATCGACACGGCAGAGGAGGAGAGATCGAGGAGCCACTCGAGCTTTATCGAGGGAATGTGAAAAGCCGGAAGCGCCGCCGGGATCGCTTCGATCAAAGGGACTTCCGGCTTCACGCCGGGCGCCGAGTGCGACCAGCCGAGGAGATAGGCTCCGCCGGAGAGCAGAAGCACGGCGAGCAGCATCTCGATCTGCGGCAGGCCGAGGCGGCGGATGAGCTTGCGCCCATAGATTGCGAAGAGGATCGCGCTCCCGCTGATCAGAATGGCCTTGTAGTTGAACGGCCCGGGTTGTGTGAGCGTGAGATAGAGACGACGCAGCACATGCTGGTGGCCCGTGCCTTGCGCCTTCACGCCGAGCGCATTGGCGACCTGGCCGATGATGGTCAGGAACGCGGCGCCGGCGATGAAGCCGGTCACGACCGACTCCGAAATATAGCGCGTCATGTCGCCAAGCCGCGTGACCGCGATGAAAATCTGCACGACGCCGACCATCGACGCGAGCAGAAACATGGCCTCGTACGCGTCGAGCTTGGCGTCGGGATCGATGAAGGCGAGAGCGCTGAACACCACCAGCGATACGGCGCCGGTCGGCCCGTTGACGAGATGGTTCGATGAGCCAAAAATGCCCGCGACCGCCGTGAAGACGATCGCGGTGTAGAGCCCAAAGCGCGGATCGACGCCGGCGATCAGCGCATAGGCCATGCTCTGCGGCAGAGAGATCGCCGCGACGGTCGCGCCCGCGATCAGGTCCTTACGGATCGTCGCAAAGGAGGGCGCTCCGAGCCAGCTGCGCTCTGGGGGTGCGGGAGCCAATAGGGCTTCAGTCATTTTGCCTTCCTTTTCGGGCTTTGGTGTTCCTAGCAGATTCACTCATTTCCCGTCCGCGGCTTTGGAACATAGATCGTGTCGATCACGCCGTTCTCGGCAAAGAATTTTTGCTGCGCGTCGTTCCAATCGCGCGCGATCACGGTGATCGGGAAGAGGTCCAGATCAGGGAAACGTTTGGCGTGTCGCGCCAGAACCTTTGGATCGGAAGGTCGATAGCCTTCCTGAGCGACGATTTCCTGCCCCTCCTCGGTGAAGAGAAACCGCAGATAGGCTTGCGCGAGATCGGCGCTCTTGTGCTTCTCGACATTGGCGTCCACCCAGGCGACGGAGGGCTCGGCGAGGATGCTGATGGAGGGGTAGACGATCTCGAGCGCTCCCTTGGACTCGGCTACCTCCCGCAGCGCCTCGTTTTCCCACGCGACGTTCACATCGCCCTTCTTTTCGACGGCAAAGGCCACGCCTGCGACGCGCGCCGCGGGAGCGAGAAAAGGCGCATGTTCGTAAAGCGACTTCAAGAACGCGCGCGCTTCGCTTTCATCCCCGCCTCGCGTGACGACATATCCCCATGCGGCGAGCGCGGCGAGCTTGCCGTTTCCGGAGGTCTTCGGGTCGGGCACGATCACCTCGACATTGGGCCTGACGAGGTCTGGCCAATCCAAAATGTGGAGAGGATTGCCCTTGCGCACGACGAACACGATCGTCGAGTAGTAGGGTTGGGAATCGTTGGGTAATCGCGCGCGCCAATCCTTGGCGATCAGCCCGTGCTTCACGATACCCTCGAGGTCGGAGGGCAAGCCCAGCGTGACGACGTCCGCCGCCGCCTCGCCCGTCGCGACCAGCCGCGCCTGATACGATGATCCCCCGTGCGACTGCCGAATGCCAACGGATTCCCCTGTATCCTTCTCGTATCGCGTGGCGAATATCGGGTTGAGGCGCTGATAGAGCTCGCGCGTGGGGTCGTAGGAGACGTTCAAGATCTGATGCGTGACATGACCGTGCACATTCTTGGCCGCGATCAGCCCGGCAGCGATCACGCATGCCGCGACGGCGGTCGCATTGAGCCACGATATTCGCATCCTATGCTTGCTCCTTCCGAAGGCGGCGCTGCTCGCCGCGCTTATTTGCAGACTACAAAGTCTATCGCGCAGGTCAACTACAGCCGCCGCCTTGCTCCACCGCCTCGTCTGGCGCTGATCCTCCAATGCCAGACCCCGTCCATCTCCGGGCGGGCGTCGATGAGGTCCGGGAACTCGACGAGGCTTTCGTCTCACCCATGCTGCTCGAAGGCGCCGATCACGCCGCCTTCGAGTTCCTCGGTCGGCGCTGTCAGCGCGCGCTAGCACGGCACGGAAGCGGGAAGCGACGGAACTGGTCATGAACACAGATGCCGTTTTCTCCGGCACAGTGGCGCCGGCGACAATTTCCGCAGAGACCCATAAAAGACGGGGTGCACACTGGCTCATGTTGCGCATCAACACCCTCAGCGGAGACCGACTATGCCGCCAACCCGAAGCGAGCGAGGTTTGCTTATCGCGAATGCTTTTCGAGGAGAAGCGGACTCGCTCATCGCAGCGCTGCACATTGAAGATGACTCGAAGCGATCATTCGCACTGCGCGGCGCGCCGTATCGGCGGCCGTGGCCTCGCGGACGCCCCAAGGGCTTGCTGTTTCGCACGATCGGGCGCGGCGCCGGCCAGCTCACCATGAGCCCCCTGCCCCAAGCCAACCCCTATGCGATAATAAAGCGGCGCGCGCTTGCGACGGGCATCATGACGAAGATCGGCAACCCTAGCTTTCGCGCAACAGGCATCCCCGCCTATCTAAGAACGGCGGGACGCTCGAAAGGGCGTCAGATGCTCGGTCACGAATTCAACAGGAAGACAACCGATGAAGACAAAATTATCGCTCGGGCTGGACGACGCCAAGCAAATAGCCGCGGCCGCAGAGGCGGAGGCGCGAAAGAACGGATGGAACGTGGTGATCGCCATCGTCGACGATGGTGGACATCTACTCTACCTGCAGCGCATGGACGGCGCTCAACCGGCGTCGAGTGAGGTCGCCCCCGCCAAAGCGAGGGCTGCGGCGCTGTTTAAGCGGCCGACGAAAGCTCTGGAAGAAATCATCGCTTCTGGCCGAGTCGCCATGCTGAATCTGCCCGGACTGACTCCGGTAGAGGGTGGCGTTCCGCTCCTCTTTCGCGGCGAAATCGTGGGCGCGATCGGCGTTTCGGGCGTCCAGTCTGCTGAGGATGGAATAGTCGCTCTGGCAGGCGCCAACAGCCTTGAGCAGACTGGGGGTTAACTCCTCTCGGCGCGCCATAAAGGGTCCGAACCGAGGATTTCGGTGAGAGAACGTCGCGCTGTCCCACTCTCCAGCCCCACGAAAACTTCAGCCCAGATCTGCCTCG
>Ga0265331_10002291_pt1 | contig 13058 bp, 9 predicted proteins | sample 41923metaG_FD_202088 | JGI IMG/M metagenome (GOLD analysis project Ga0265331, IMG submission 202088) | Rhizosphere microbial communities from Carex aquatilis grown in University of Washington, Seatle, WA, United States - 4-19-23 metaG | ecosystem: Host-associated > Plants > Roots > Rhizosphere >...
CTGTGCCGATTGTCTTTATCATTCCGGTAAGCGAATCATAAGTCTGCCTGAACGCTTCCTGCTGGTTGACCCCAAAATCGTCTTTGCCGCCAAGAGGCACTTTTCTGGCGCGTTTCATTACGGCTGTTACTTCTGCTTTTGTATCGTCCAGAGCTTCTATGCTTGGAGCTTTTATATTAATTGTCAAACTTCTCTTTGTGCCGAATATTTTAAAGAAGCTATTTATAGGAATTACTATCCTGTTATCAAGACTAAAAAGCCCAAGCATACTTCCCATTTTCTCGTTAACCCCTATGATTTTGAAGTTATGCCCGAATACTTCTATTGTTTTTCCAATAGGAGTAATGTTGTGAAAGAAAGCATCTTTAACATCCATTCCTATTACGCAAACAGCCCAGCCGCCTTCAGATTCTTTTTGAGTAAAAAACCTGCCCTCATCCAGATTCACGCCAAGCGTTTTTTGATATTCTTCGGTTGTGCCTATTACCATTACATTCTGCACCGAAAAATCCTCATAAGTCAGGTCGGCAGCCGTTCCAACCGAAGGACAGATAGATGCCGCGCCCTGCATGTTCTCTTTAAAATAATCGTACTGGTGCATATTTATATCCCGCCTGTTACGGTAAGTATCCCAGTCTTCTTTTCCGAACCACTCAAATTTCTGAACGTACAGAACATCAGCCCCAACTGCCGCTATACTCTTTTCAAACGCATTATTGATGCCTTCAATAGCGGTCTGCAGAATAGTAACGGTAGTTATACCTATTACAATACCCAAAGTCGCAAGGAATGAACGCATCTTATTCGCTCTTATCGAATTGATAGAGATTATGATGCCTTCTTTTATTTCAAGGAAAAAATTCAATTTTTATATTTGGTTAATTCGTTTTTAACTTTGCCTTCCATAGAATCTTTAAAATCGTAATCATAATCTATCGCCAAAGCTTTATCAAAATAATCTTCCGCTTCAGATTTTTTCCCAAGCGCAAGCAAACATCTGCCAATCTGGAAGTATGAATCAGGCACAAGCCATTTTTCCGCCGGGGGATTCAAATTTAAATTCATTTTGAACAGCTCAATAGCTTTGTTATATTCTTTTTGTTTAAAATAAACCTGTCCCATACCATAATTTATCTGCACAGTAATGTCATCGTTTGAACCGCTGGCAGATGACAGAACTTTTATCTTTTCATAGTTCGCCTGAGATTCCTGGTAGTCGCCGGCCGACCTGTTATTTTCTGCGGCTATCAGCAATGAATCAACCTGCGTAAGCGGTTTTGAAATTCTTTCGTTAAGCTTTCTTAACCAGTATTTTTCCCATTCGTTATCTTCTTTAAAATCCGACTTTGCCTGCTTATAATACTCCAAAGCTTCGTTTCTCTTTCCCAAAAGTTCTAACGAAACTCCTATACTGTAAAGCCTGTTATTAACATTATCGTCTTTTGTAGCATAAGCCATGTATTTCTTTCCGTACTCAGACGCTTTATCAAACTGGTTTGTCCTGAAATATGCATTTCCTAAAGCGCCGTAAGCCGTCTTAAATACCATGTCAGACTGTTTATCTTTATTCAGCGTTAATGCCTTTTCATAAGCATTTATCGCATCGGTCATCTTATCCTGCTGCGTCAGTAAAAGGCCCCACAACATCCAAATAGCAGGGCTGTTTGGATGAGCTTCCTTTAACTTTGTCGCGTAATCCTCAGCATCAGTGTAATTTTCCTCTCTCCATGAAAGCAGGGTAAGGTAGAATTTAGCCTCGGTATTTGTGTATGTTCCTTTTTCGGATGCGGTTAACAGCTGCTTTCTGCCGGTCTCCCTGTCGCCTGAAAATCCTAAGATACTTGTAAGCCATTGGAGTTTTTTCGGTATCATACTCGACATATAATTAAAAACGCCGAGACCCAGATACGCATCATAGTAATTTGGATTTTTTTCGACAACAAAAATGAGCGCTTTGTTTCCGTCTTTTGCGTCAGTTGCCGCCTGCAGCATTTTTCTATCAATTGTATAGACTATTACCGCTCTTAAAGTATATGACCATCCTTTATAAAATTGCGCGTCGAGATCGTTTTCATTCTTATCGTTAATATCTTCACATTTCTTTATCAAATTATCGGACAGGTTTAAAAACTGTTCATAGTCGCCGCGGTTTTTAGTAAACATTGTCCGCCAGAAATAAACCGTCGATTCAAAAAAAGGCCCTCTCAGATCGTTGGGGGCCACGCTTTTTGCTTCCTGGAACTTTGCGAGGGCGGCGGGGAAGTCGATTTCGAAAACAGAATTCAGCCCTTCCGTTATCAGCTTATGCACTTTGTCAAAATCCTGCGCATTAGCGTAAACTGATACGAAAAAAAACAGAATGAAGATTATCGGTATCTTTTTCAATTTAAAATTGTCCTGTAATTTTCAGAAGATATTTATTGAGGTACCGCTTCGGTTACTATTTTGTTTGCAAATTTCAATCCCTTTGCCGTCGCCTTATCGCTTTCTATCATTCCGTCGCGCAGCCTGATCTCCCTGTGAGCATGCTCAGCGATAAAATCTTCATGAGTGACAAGTATAATTGTATTGCCCTTTGCATGCAGGTCATCGAACAAAGCCATAATTTCATCGCCGGTTTTAGAATCCAGGTTACCGGTCGGTTCATCAGCCAGTATTATCGAAGGCTTATTAACAAGAGCCCTTGCGATAGCCACACGCTGTCTTTGTCCGCCGGAAAGCTCGTTCGGCTTATGGAACATTCTTTCCTGTAAGCCAACCTGAATCAATGCTTCTTCGGCAAGTTCAAGCCGATCGTGACGTGATTTACCTGAATAAATTAACGGAAGTTCAACATTATGCAATGCATTTGAACGGGGCAGTAAATTAAACGTCTGGAAAACAAATCCTATTTCTTTATTCCTTACCTGAGCAAGCTCGTTATCATCCATCTCGCTAACATTTTGTCCGTTCAGGTCATACGTCCCCGAAGTCGGAGTATCAAGACACCCTATAATATTCATGAATGTAGACTTTCCTGAACCTGAGGGACCCATAATAGCGACATATTCATTTCTGTTGATGATCATCGAGACGCCTTTGAGGGCATAAAGCTCTTCCGTTCCCATTACATAGAGCTTAACAATATTAGATGTATTTATTACTTCTGCCAAGTTATTATCCTCATTCTTTATTAGGCATCTTTTTCATCTCGTTGTCTATCTTTATTATAGTTCCTTCATCAAGGTCTTTGCTTATAGCTTTGTACGGGCCTTTAACGATCACCATATCAGGCGTAAGCCCTTCGGTTATTTCAACATACTTATCATCGCTTATGCCAGTCTTCACATTGACTATTTTTACTTTTGTCGGATTTCCGTCCTGTACAATAAAAACAACTTCTTTAGGCTTTTCCTTTTTATTAGCTTTTTCGTCAGATAACCTTTGAACGTTCTGATCGCCCTGCTCCTGCTTTTGCTGCTGTTTCGTAGTGTCTTCTCTTGCCGTAACGCACTGGATAGGAATAGACATAACATCGAACTTGGAATTTACCTTGATATCCGCGTTGCATGACATCCCGGGTTTTAGCTCAAGGTCTTTATCTATAATTCTTACTTTCACTACAAAATTTATGATCTGTTCCTGCGTACCCGCGCCTGTAGTAGTGGCTGAATTTGATATCTCATAAACAAAGCCTTTAACGATCCTGTCAGGGAAGGCATCAATGGATACATCGGTTGTATCGCCCAGCTTCACCTGCGATATATCTGTTTCGCTTACATTTATTTCCGCGTTCATAACATTCAGATCGGATACAGTCATAATAACCGTACCGCTGAACGACTGAGTACCAACAACTTTTTCACCCAGCTGTGAATTTAGTTTCGTCAGCGTTCCGTCCATAGGGGAGCGGATAGTAGTTTTAGAAAGGTCCTGCCCGGTCTGCTGTAAGATAGCAACATTCTGCTTAACGTTAGCATTTGAGCTCTTTACAGTGGCTTTTGCAACGTCGAAAACTGTCTTCGCGTTGTCAAGGTCCGCCTGAGATACAAGGCCTTTATCAAATAGCTGCTGCGTCCTTTGCAGATCAAGCTCTGCTTTCTTCAGATTGCTCTGTTGAAGCTCAACCTGGGATTTCGCAAAGTTGATGGAAGCCTGCTGCTGGCTTACTCTTTCATTGTAAATATCAGGTTTTATCTTTACCAGCAGATCGCCTTTTTTAATTGCCGCGCCTTCTTTAAAAGGCAAGGCAATTAGCTCGCCGCTTACTTCAGCGCTGATATCTACCTTTGTTTCAGGCTGGATAGCGCCAGTGCCGGATACTACCTGCGTAATATTCCTTTTACTTACTTTTTCTGTCTGTACAACTACAGCTTTTTCTTTCTTCCCCGATATAACCACGGCGGTGACTATCATTAAGACAAGCACGCCCGCGAGAATAAAGAATAATGCCTTTTTGCTTTTCTTTTTTTTCTTAATAACCGGTTTTATATCTGCCATAAATGTTTGAAGAGTGTATTGTTATAAAAAACTTTTTAATATTGGATCAGGCCCTGCAAATACTCTAATTGTTTTTGGGCTAATATGAAATCATACACAAGGTTTGATTTTGTTATCAAAGCATTGTTATAATTAATTTCAGCCGTGTTAACGTCTAGCAATGTGGTTAAACCTACTTTATATTGTTCTTCAGCCGCTATTTTATCAGCTTCCGAGCTCTTTAAGCTTCTGTCTGAAATGTCTACCTGTTTTACAAGAGAGCTCAGGTCAAGCACAGCTTTCTTTATATCAACCGAGATCTGGCTTCTTACCTGCAGCAGATCATCATTTGCAATCCTAAGGCTGATAATAGTTTGCTGGCGCTGATTATCTAAAGTGAACCCTTCAAATATCGGGTAACTTAAAGATAATCCTATGCTGAATACTCTTTGATTGGATATGTTTCCAAATGAATTTCCGGACAAATCATATGAACTGAAACCTGAGAGAGTAGGAAACAATACTGCATTATCGGCTATGTCGTAATTAATTCTCAATACATCTAAATTCTGAGCCGCCGCTTTATAATCATACCTGTTTTTAATAGCTGTATTTACCAGGAAATCTGTATTAGAAACCCTTTCAAGATATGATTCCATAGACTCATTGCTGATCTCTGTCGGAAATTCAGCGCCCGACACGGTATAACTTCTTGTTTGATTCATGTTCGCGTCAAATATCAGGTCTGCGACTGATTTATTATATGCATTTTTTGCCTGTTCAACCGAAAGTTCATTCAGAGCCACTACCGCATCCTGCCTGTAAATATCTGTCATAGTCTTGGTGCCAATTTCCACAAATGCTTTGACTCTTTCAAGCTGGGCCCTTGAATCTTCAAGCGTTGCTGAATCAATCAGAACCACGCGCTCATCCTTAAGAATAGTTACATAATCGCCAAGTAATTTGAATACTATATCCTGTTTAGTCTTCTGAAGCAGTGAAACAAGTCTTGTTCTTACAAATTTTGCTCCTTTAACTCTGTCATAATTTGAAAACCCGTTAAACAAAGTAATATCACCCCGCAGAGATAAGTTGAAATTGTCGTTGGTGTTGTTTGAATACGGTGTATTAAACTGGATTCCGTTAACATAAGTCTGGCCTGCCTGGTTAATATTGTTGGACCTTGTCCAGCCGCCGTTAAAAGATAAAGAAGGCAGAATATCGCTATAACTTGCTTTTATATTAAAATCCTGAGCGTTAATTTCTTCCTGCGCTTCAATAACAGTTGTGTTGTACTTAAAAGCCTCTCCGACAACCTGTTTAAATGAAAGCTCAGTTTCCTGTGAAAATCCGGTTCCTGATACAAATAATGAAAGAACCGCAAAAAATACGCAAATATTCGATATTCTCATAGAATACATTTAAATGTTTTCAATATTGTTTAAGACGAATTGAAGTTATTTATAGTTTCAAAATACAACGCTTTTATTTTATATTAAATGGTAAAAATACGAAAAATTGGTAAAATATTGTATCAGTTGTTTTTCTAAGATAAAAGTTAGAGTTTTGGGAATCCTATCATAAGTATATGATGTTCAATAATTATAAAAAGGATTAATCCAATGTTCAATTCAAATTTTATGTTTGCGCTGGTTTTAACTCTCGGATTCAGCTGCGGAAATCAGAAAAACATAACAGAAAATAAGTCCTCTAAAAGCGATTTCAAAGTCGATGTCTTTGTTAAGGATCTTGAAATTCCATGGAGCATTGTCTTTACAGATTCAAACAGGATACTGATTACCGAACGGCCGGGACGGCTCAGACTAATTGAGAACGGAAAACTTGTTAATGAACCCGTTCATACGTTTGATGAGATCTCTTCAAAAGGGGAAGAGGGGCTGATGGGACTAACACTGGACCCTGAATATAAAAATAATAAACTAATTTACTTAAGTTATGCATATAAGACAAATGGCGATATGCATGTGAGAGTAAAGCAGTATAAAGACGACGGAAAAAGTATATCAAACGGAAAGATAATAATCGACAATCTTCCGGCCGCGCAATATCACTGCGGATGCAGATTGAAATTCGGCCCTGATAAAAAATTATATATAACAACCGGAGACGCAGGCAACAGGGAATATGCACAGGACCTGGATAAGCTTTACGGAAAAATATTAAGAATTAATTCGGACGGCACTTTTCCCCAGGACAATCCTTTTCCAAACTCGCCAATTTGGTGTTACGGGAACAGGAATTCACAGGGGATCGACTGGTACCCGGGTACAGATATAATGTGGGAGACTGAACACGGTCCTTCAGGGTTTGACGGGCCCGGCGGGGGAGACGAAGTTAACATTATTCAAAAAGGGAAAAACTACGGCTGGCCGATTGTACATCACCGCGACCACAAAGACGGAATGGAGGACCCTCTATTGGAATTCACTCCGGCGGTAGCGCCTGCATCAGGTAATTTTTACAGGTCAGACGTAATTCCGGAATTCAAAAATAATTTCTTTTTCGGGTGCTTGATAGGTAACGGAATTATGAGAGTGATAGTTGACCCAAATGATAAAACCAAAGCAGCATCATTTGAAAAAATTTGCACAACATATGGAAGAATAAGAGATGTAGTTGAAGGTCCCGATGGCGCAATTTATTTTTCAACAAGCAATCTAGATGGCAGAGGAAAGCCGTTGGAAGGTGATGATAAGATATACAGGCTAACGGCAAAGTAAACTCGTTCCTGCGTAAGCGGGATAGTAAATCATTCAAATGCTAATTTAAGGAATAAGAATAGTTATTTCTTTAGCTAATAAAAAAATAAACGGAATACTATAACTTTATTTCAGATTGTTCGCGGTATTTAGTTTCATTGAAGTCGTATTCGAATTTAGTCCCGTCCATATTGAAAATATTCATTTCGAAAGCCGGTTCAAGAGTTTTATCTGCGGTTAGCGCTTCTATTCCGGCAGTTTTTTCTGCTTTTAATATATCAGTCAAATCGCTTACGACGGTCATAATTCCCACATAACGTTTATTCTCATTGTACAAAGAAGTGAAGCTCCACTGGCAGGTTATCCATTTTCCTGTCTTCAGGTCGAACTTGTCGCAAACAACTGAGGAATCGTTCCCGATCCTTATTTCATCTACAAATTTTTCAAGATGCGCTCTCGCATCAGTGGGCATAATTTGTTTAAATGATTTCTTACCGGCAACTTCATCTTTACTGAATCCAAATATTCTTTCCGCTTCAGGGTTCCAGTCCTGTATAACATAATCTGAATCCATTACAACAATACCGGTCGGCGCTTTTTCAAAACAAAGGCTCATCTTATTCAAAAGAGCGTCTTTTTCTTTATTCATTATCCTGAATTTGAAAACATTGCTCCTGACAAAATAAGAAATTACCGGGGCTGTGATGATAACCATAATGACAGCATAGATAGAGGATATAAAGAAATTTTTAAAAGGGTTTGGCGTCTTAACCGAAACCGTATAATTTATAACCAAAGCATAAACACAGGTCATTAACAAATACAATAAATTGATTCTGAATGTCCTGTTTTTATATATCTTTGAGATTGAATTTTTGATATAAAACATTTAAATCAAATAGATTAGTTCTTTAAAAAATCAATAATAAATTAACTATACATTACGTAACTTAAAATAAGTGAAAACGCTATTTTTACGTAACAGTTTGTACCACAAATTGGCGAATATGGGTGAAAAAGATAATAAAGTTATAATAAATTGCGTTTCTCACTTTGAATTAAACTTTTCCTTGCCTAAATTTGCATGGCTTAGAACAAAATCAATCGGACTTATAGCATACATTTACCTTCTATAGTTACATTTCTTTCAAAAATCGCATATTTTTTTATATTGATATAACGTAAAATAACAATTTACTTTGCGTTTTGTCCTTTCTTAGCTTTTGGAATCATTGCTTTTGGAAGGCCATTATCATTTTATTAGCCAAAAACTGAAGATTATATGTCATTAAGAATCAAAATCATATTCCTGTCTTTTTTCGCTTTTTCTTTGATCCATACTTCTTTTGCTCAATTTGACCCGAATCCGCAGCTTGAATGGCGCACCATCGAAACCGCTCATTTTTATGTGCATTATCATTTAGGCACGGAACGCACAGCTAACACTGTCGCTAAAATAGCAGAGGAGATATACGGGCCTATTACTTCATTGTATCAATGGACGCCTAAGGACAAAACCTCATGGATAATTAATGATGAGTCAGATTATTCCAACGGCGCAACCGATTACTACGGCAATAGGATAGAAATTGCTTCATCTAATCTGGATTTTGATCTGCGCGGCACTCATGACTGGCTGAGAAACGTAATCACTCATGAATTCACCCACGTGATTCAGGTTCCCTCTGCAATGAAATTTTCCCAGAAGGTGCCTTCAATATATTTCCAGTTTTTAAATTATGAAAAAGAAAGAAGGCCTGACGTACTTTACGGCTATCCCAATACAATCATTTCATATCCATTTGCCGGCTCAGTTGTGCCTGCATGGTACGCAGAAGGCACTGCGCAATATCAGCGCCAGCAAACGGGTTACGATTTTTGGGATGGGCACAGGGACATGATACTGAGAATGCGCACGCTGGATAATAAGCTGCTCACATGGGAAGAAATGGGACAGTTCGCATCGTCGACAACTTATAAAGCTGAATCGATATACAACGCCGGGTTCAATTTGATCCGCTATATAGCGGCTACATACGGAGAGGATAAGCTGAGAGAAATTTCAGGTTATATGGGAAGAGTAACAGATTTGAACATTGACGGAGCCTTCAAGAGCGCGATAGGGAAGTCGGGGAAGGATCTGTATAATGAATGGAAAGCATTTCTGCAGCGCGACTATACAGAAAGAGTAAAAGACCTGAAGACAAATCTGGTTGAAGGCGACCAGATAGCAAAAGTTGGATTTGCCAATTATTTTCCGGAGTATTCGCCGAATGGCAAAAAAATAGCGTACCTCTCGAATAAGGAGTATGATTACGGCGCGACTTCTTTGTGGATACATTACATTGACGGAAAGAAAGACGATGAACAATTGATCGCGGGAGTAGCTTCCAGCTTTTCGTGGTCCCCTGACGGAAAGAAAATTTTATTCTCGAGACGTAACAAGCCTACAATTCATGAAAAAAGCATCTTCGATATTTATGAGTATGATATCGCAAAAAAAGATGAAACCCAGGTAACATTTGGTCTGCGCGCCCACTCGCCTGCATATTCATATGACGGTAAGAATATTTGTTTTGCAGATAATCATGATGGCACACAGAACTTATATGTTGCGTCAAATCCCAATGGCAAAAAAATTAAGGAAGTTAAACAAATAACGAACTTCAAAAGCGGCGAGCAGATCTATGCTCCCAAATGGTCGCCTGACGGTTCAATAATTGTTTTTGATTATTCAAGAAATGATTCCAGGGGCATTGCTAAAATTGACGTTAATACCGGCTCAATTGAATTTCTGTTCCAAAGCGATAGCGCGGATTTCCGCAGTCCTGTATTTTCAAGGGACGGAAGCGCGCTCTTTTTTGCTTCTGACATGACCGGGATATATAATATATACAAGTATGACTGGCTTAACGAGGCAAAGGCGCCTGATGTTATGCAAAGGCAAAACAACTTAAAACAAATAACAAATTGCCTTGGCGGCGCTTTCATGCCGGATGTTGATTCACTTGGCAACCTCACATTTGCCTCATGGCAATCAGAAGGATATAAGATTAACCAGATCAAAAATTTTTCAGATCTTAACGGTTATATTGAATCAAGCAATGCGAGGTATAAAAGGCCCGATAAAGTTGTAGAGAAAATCGCCGAACAAAACGGATCTAACTCAACAGCCCCAAGGAATAAATTTGACTGGCCCAAACTGCACAATTTTGAAGACAGCAGCGTTACTTATTTAAAAAGTACTTCTTATAACAATGTGGCTACGCCGTTATTTATAATACCTGTGATCAAGTTTGATAATTATAATAAATCGGGAAAAGTAATGGATGCTTTTAAGCCGGGTTTTTATTTCTATTCTCAGGACGTACTTGGCAAAATGGGAATTTTCGGCGGCGCATCAATAAACAGAAATTTTGAAAGAGACCTGTTCCTGCAATTTGATTATGATAATGGCGTTCCATTCGCCAAGAAATTCTTCATAAAGCAGCTTGGTTTTGTGCCTGAATTCACAATCGCGGGCTATAATATCTCCAGGAAAACCAACGCCAATTTAGTGGCAGGGCTGGATTCAATACCGGTAGATATTACATATGACCTGCTTGAATTTGATTTTAATATGGCGTTCAAGATAATTAACTCTTATCATAAGATGAACGCCGAGTTTACTCTTTCAAAGTATTCATCAAAGCTTAGCACATTCCTGATCCCAACCGCTAATGTGCAGGTACCTTCTTCTTCGACAAATTATTTCACAGGCCGAGATCTTTCACTTGCTTACACATACACAAACTTCAGGCCGAACCGGAACGACGATATAAACCCTATTGGCAGGCGGGTTAAGCTGAAATATGATTACCAGTTCAGCAGCTTAAATCCGACAATAAGTTTCGATAACTCAGGCAACCAGATAGAGACTTTCCAGGAAGCGAAATTTCATTCCCTTGAAGCCAACTGGCTTGAGGCTTATGGATTATTCAATAACCAGCACTCAATCAGCCTTAACCTAAAAGCCGGCTCGATACTTGGCAAAACGCAGGATAACTTTTTTGATTTCTACGCAAGCGGCTACCCCGGCATGAAAGGATATCCTTTTTATGCTATTGGGGGCAATCATTACGCTACGGCTAATCTCACGTACAGGTTTCCGGTCGCTCAAAATATTGATATTCAGTTCCTGCAATTCTACTTTGATAAGCTGTTCTTCTCTGTTTACGGCGACTGGGGCAACGCATGGGACGGCAAAGCGACGCAGTTAAAGGATTTCAAAAAAGATATAGGGTTTGAGCTGAGACTGCAATCGTTTTCTTATTACGTTTATCCTACTTCATTCGCTTTTAATGCATCATATGGTATGGATCAGTTCAGCAGGCTTTTCCCGACTACTGTAAACTCAAACGAACTTGTAACATACGGCAAAGAGTGGAGGTTCTATTTCACCGTATTATTCAGCTTTGATGCAATAGAGGACCTGGCAAGTAAATTCAAGTTTTAAATAAATTGTCCCCGGCCGGTTTAATGCTCAGAACAACGCTCAAATACGGAGCTTATGCAGGCATTGTAATGATTCTTTGCTTTCTATCTCCATATTTTATTTGGGGTAAAGATCTTGACTTAAGCAGAGGCGAATTAATCGGCTACGCCGCTATTGCAATATGCCTTACATCAGTTTTCTTCGGTATAAAAAACTACAGGGATAAAAAACTTGGCGGCTCAATAAGTTTCGGCAATGCGTTCGGGATTGGGACGGAGATATCAGGCGTGGCGGCAATTATTTTCGGGATTTACAATTTCGTCCAGTATAAATACCTGGCGCCGGATATGATGCAAAGGCTAATGGACTATTATAAAAACAAGATAATCAACAGCGGTCAATCGCAGGAATTAATTGCGAAACAATTGAAGGAACTGCAGTCACAAGCCGGGTTTTACGGCAACCCATGGATAATGGGACTGGTTATGATAATGACGGTGTTTGTTATGGGAATGGCGATTAGTCTGATCTCAGCCTTAATCTTAAAAAAGAAGGGGATTGAACAAAACAAAAGCTGACCTTTTCAATTATTGCTTAACATGTGCAAAATATTGTTCAGGCAGGCAGGTATTTCCTTCGGCTCATTTACTGTTTTTACATTTCTTTCGATCAACTCAGCTAACCTTTCAGAATCCTGTTTCAATGTTTCAATCACGCCGCTCCAGAAATTACCAAATAACAATATTGGTTTCTCGGGTATGGATTTCTTGTTCATTAACTCAAGCGTTACGGATAATTCAACCAGCGTCCCTGTTCCGCCCTTAAGAACAACATAACCATCGGCAATCGCTATAAGCTCCGTTATCCTCTCCATAATATTAGGCATTTTCACTTCTTCATCAAGATAAGAGTTCGGTTTTGAATTCCATGATGAAACTGTAACCCCTATAGTTTTTCCGCCTGCCCCTTTTGCGCCTTTGGAAATTGCTTCCATTGTACCGGCATAACCGCCGGAGCAAACCATATATCCGTTTTCGGCAAGCGATCTTCCGATCGCTGTTACTTCTTTATAGTAAATATCGTCAGGGTTTACGAATGCCGATCCAAATGAGGTGATTATTTTATTTCTCATATTTCGCTCCTACGGAGCTTGTTATCTGTTCATTACCAATTACTCATTGTTCCTTGGTAATTAGTTATTAGTAATTAGTCATTGCTTTCCGGTGGTTCAAAACAAGTTCTGCAGCGAGCCTCGTATGATTCTGTTGCGCCTACAAGCACCCTGTCCTTGTCTTTGGTTATGCGCTGGGTCCTGTTTGCCGGAGCTCCGCATTTCATGCAAACCGCCAGAGTTTTTGTAATATACTCAGCAATAGCCAACAATTGTGGTATCGGTTCAAATGGTA
>Ga0265331_10002292_pt1 | contig 13043 bp, 14 predicted proteins | sample 41923metaG_FD_202088 | JGI IMG/M metagenome (GOLD analysis project Ga0265331, IMG submission 202088) | Rhizosphere microbial communities from Carex aquatilis grown in University of Washington, Seatle, WA, United States - 4-19-23 metaG | ecosystem: Host-associated > Plants > Roots > Rhizosphere...
TGATCGTTGTCAAATAGCTCGTAAACCCGCTTGCAGTCACTCCAGTTCTCAGTTTGACTCGGAGTACTGGCGTCGGTATTCGCCGCAATCTGGGCGGCCACTTTGACAACCCGCCGCATTCGACGCAGATCCCCGAAATCGCAAAGTCCAAACTGTTCATCCGCCCAATCGACCGGGTCCAAAGCAACGCTCGACACGAGCGAACCTCCATGCAACGAAGTCTTTCTCCGCTCGTCCCGAGCATCCCCGGGGGCCTCGTCCTGCAGACCCCCGACTAAATGTGCTACGAGACGCGCGTGCCGATGGATCAAGCATCGTAAATGGAAAATCAACTAAGGTAACGGGTTGCCGACGCCGACAACGGCGATGAGCCACGCGGACAACCGCGAAAAATCAGCTCTCGATCCCGGTAACCCTAAGGCATTCATGCCGGGGAAAACAGGAGCGGATTATTGAATATTTAGCCCCGTTCACGGGGCTTACCAATCGTCCGGCTTAAGCCATTCCGGAAGCCCCGTGAACGGGGCTGGAAGAGAATCAAGTTGCGCGGCTTGCGAACCCGGCGTAAACGCCGGGCCGAATACGGCTGCGCCGAAGCCCCGTGAACGGGGCAAAACAGCATCCCGTCGCGGCCAAAGATGTGTAGAACAACGAGCGGCCACACCCTGGTCGTTTTCCTCGAGTGCGGTTCGTCGGAAATTCAACAGACAAACGTCTGGCTTCCGCCGTCGACGCGAATCACCTGGCCGCTGATGAAGCCGGCTCCGGGCGTGCAGAGGAAGCCAACGACCGAGGCGATCTCTTTTGGACGCCCGTAGCGGTCGAGCGTGCCATGGTCGATCATGCGGCCGGCGTCGGTGTCGTGAATCCGCAGGAACCGTTCGGTGACGGTGCCGCCCGGCGCGACACAGTTCACAGGAATATTGTACGGCTTGAGCTGTTCGGCGAGGCAGCGCGTGTATTCATGGACCGCTGCCTTGGCGACTGCGTAGATCGAGCCGGTCGGGCGGCCGATGCAAGCGGCGATGCTGCCGATGGTAATTATGCGGCCCGCTTTGCGTTCGATCATCTCCGGGGCAACCTCGCGGCAGCAGAGAATGGCGCTGGTCAGGTTGCGGTCCATCACGCTCTGGAAGTCGGCTAGCGAGATGTTGAGGCAATCGTCGTTTTCCGGCCGGCCGCCGCGGCCCACGCCGGTGCCCGCCGCGCCGATGTCGCCCCCCGCGCAACAAACCAGCAGATCGATCCGCTGCCATCGCCCGCGAATCTCGGCGGCAACCCGCCGCACTTCTTGCTCCTGGGTCACGTCGCCCCAGACGGCCATCGTCACACCTCCGCCGGCTCGGGCGACGTCGGCGGCCACCTGCTCCATCGACTCGCCTTCGCCGAACGTTTTCGGGCTATCGGCGCGCGTGCCGTGAACGGCCACTTTGGCACCTAAGCGGCACAACTCTTCGGCCATCGCGCGCCCCAGCCCTCGCGACGAGCCTGTGATCCAGGCCGCCAGGCCTGCCAACGGTTTCGAGGGTTCCATGGGATTGGCTCCTTTCTGAGCAAAGCAACCAGAATAGGTACCCGTGATCGCCGCCGCAACCGGCCGTAAGTGTCGACACGATGCCGGAAAATCATTTGGCCGATCGTGGCCTCGCCGGCAGTCGGAAGATCGCCAATAAAATGCCCGCCACCATCACGGCGGCGCAGACGGCGAAACTGGCCTTGAAGCCCGCGGCGGGCCCATACCGGCCGCCGATGTGGTTTGCGATCGCCCCGAAGGCGGCCCCTTCAGGCGCGGCAATCACCATCAGCAGGGTGACCAAGGCCATGTTTCGCCGGAAGTCGGTTGGCGCCGAGGCCGAAAGGATATAGTTCGGCGCATAAACGCCGATCAACTCGCCCGCGCCATAGAGCAAGAACGCCCCCAAATACCAAGGTCCGCTGACGAGCATCGCCCAGACCAGTGCCGAAAGATAGATCGTCGCCGTGACAAGCATCCCCAGCTTGGGGTTCGACCTGGTCAAAAGCCAACCCAAAAACATGCCGGCCACGGCCTTGCAACCGAATCGCCAGGAGTTTTGCAAACCGGCGACCTGGTCCGGGGCGATATCCAAGACTTGCTGCGAATAGAGATTCAGGTTCGACGCAATGGCGTTTTCGGTGTAAAGCAGGATCGTCACGATGGCGGCCATACGCAGCACAGGGTTGATGACGAAATTCGAGATGCCCCCGAAGACGGCGCGCGAGAAGGGTTCGCGAGCCGATTCCTTTGGCGGAGTGACGACAATGAATCGAGTCGCCAAGATGGCACCCAACGCCATCACGGGGATGGCCGCCATGAACAACATGGCGAAATTCCAGGGAAACTCCATGCCCGGCAATTGCAAACCCCACAGGCTGCCGCTCAATAGGAGCTGTGAGCCGAGTGACCCAAGCATCGCCAAAACGGGTCCGCAACCAAATGCCAGACTCAGCGCCAGTCCGCGGCGGCGCTCACTGGCTCCGCGACCGATCGCCTCCCAGAGCAGGGCGATGGCCGAAGGCATCGTCGCTCCGCAAGCCGCTCCCTGCGCGATCACCAGGCCGATCTTTACGCTGTTTGAGGCTGCCGATAGGAGTACGGCGGCCACGACGGCCATTGCGGCCGCATTCAGCGCAAAACAAATCGCCAGGGTCCGTTTCAAGCGAGAGACTTCAGGCACTAACCAGGCCAAGAACACAGGCATCACCGTGAAGGCGAAGTACGCCGTCGCCGGCAGATTGGCGACTGTGGCTGAAGCGCCTAATCGGTCGCAGAGCGAGGCTTGTGTCAGCCCCACGTACCCCACGGGCGCGGCCAGGTAGATCGCGCCGGTACAGGTGGCGAACAACAGCAGGTTCCGCGTCTGTTCGCCGCGCGTCAAAGGACAATCGGTGTCGACTCCGGCGGGCTCGGGACACAGCTCGGCAAGCACGGGGTCGGCGGGTTGGTCAGCGCTGGTCAACGATATATCCAGACCACATTCTATTTAGCCCGCCAAGGGTAAATCGACGGCCCGTCCAAGCCGGGCCGATAGCAAACAGGCTTCGCAGATCTCGACGGCGGCGCGGCCTTCGGCGCCGCCGACCTTCGGCGGGCGGCCTTCGCGAATACTGTCGACGAATTCCTGCACCACGCCAATGTGCGGCGTCAGCCGGATCGGCGATTTCGGTTCCTTGAGGTAGTCGAACTTCTCCGGCGTGTAAACGCGATCCCACTTCTCACCCTTGCCGAGGTCGAGAAACTCGAAGTTTTCCAGATCAAGCATGCCGTCGCGCCCGATGATCTGAAAGCGGACTTCGCTGGCGGGCAATCCCGGCGATGGCAGCTCGGCCGAAATCCAGAGGTGGGCCATGATACCTCGTTCGAACGCGATTTGCGCCATTACGCTCAAGGCCGGCGCCTTGATGTCGCTATAGGTTTCGACCTGGGCGAAAACCCGCACCGCGTTTGCGCCGGTCAACCAACGCAGGAAATCGGCGTTGTGCGATGCCATTCCCATGAACAAGCCGCCGCTCGCATTTTCGGCCATCCAGCCACGGCTTTCAAAAAGCTCCCTGGTCAACGATAGTGGAAACGTCGACACCGTCCGCAGCATTCGGATCGGCCCGATCGCTCCCTCGTCGATCAATTGCTTCGCTTTTCGCGTCACCAATCGATATCGCTCGGTCTTGACCACCGCCAGGTTCACACCTGCCGAGCGGCAGGCAGTGATGATCGCGTCGCAATCCGCCACCGTGGAGGCCAGCGGCTTTTCGGCAAGCACGTGCTTGCCGGCCAGCGCCGCCCGCTCGACCAGATCTCGGCGGAACTGGTCGGGAGTGGCCACTACGACCGCGTCGACATCGCGGCGGGCCAGGAGAGCGTCGACCGACGGCTCCGCGGGAACACCATATTCGGCGGCCAATTGTGACGAACGGCTGCCACCGGCGACCGCCGTCAGGCGTGCTCCTTTGACATGGCGGACGATGGCCTCAGCATAGGTCAAGCCCATGAACCCGCTACCGACCATGCCGATGCCGACGCTCTCCATGGTTCAACTCCACTTTGTGGTCTTCGTTTTGGGCGGAATTCTACGGTGGACTGAGGCTGAACTGCGCCCACCGACGCTTCGGAAAGAGGCTGCCGATGCCGACGAGAAGTTTGGCCATCCGACCAGTGTATCGAACCCCATGGGCCCCTGCAAAAAGAACTCCACGACCAACAATCGGGATTCGTGGCGATGTCACGGCGGAATGATCCGACACTTCGGCAACGCCTGCCGGAGTCGCGTTAGCCCGGCGTCCGTGACATGAGTGTCATAGAGATTAAGCCATCGCAGTCCCGTCAGATTTTGAAGGTGAACCAACCCGGCGTCCGTGACCTGAGTGTCAGCCAGAAAAAGAAAATCCAGCCGTTTCAGCCGGCGAAGTTGCGCCAGGCCGGCGTCGGTCACCTTAGTCTCACCGAGAGAAAGCCATTCCAGCTTGGTCGACCCTCGCAAATGGGCCAGCCCAAGATCCGAGACTTGAGTGCCATAGAGATCAAGCGATTGCAGGCCAGTCAGCCATTGCAAGTGGACCAGACCATCATCCGTGACTTGAACTTCAAGGTTAGAAAGATAAACCTCTTGCACCTTATCAAGGTAATCCCGCGGCAGCCAGCGTCGCAGGAATGGCTTGGGGAACGCCGCGCTCGCCACCTCATCGGGTTTTTCGTATGTCACCAATCCGCCAAGTGCCTGAATCGCTGCCACAGCCCGTCGCTGCCTTTCGGCCGGCACGACGACCAGGCGCAGTCCCACGCATAACAGCGTCACGACTCCCAGCATCGTCAGCAACGAGAACTGCGCCCATCGCCGCTTGGGCGTGAGCATCGAAATCAGCTTGGCAAGGGGCCTGGCCATGCCATCAGCTTGACGCGCCGGCGGGCGGGGGGCAAGGGAGGCGGTCCTGGCAAGTCCAGAGAAGGCTACTGCAAGGACGCGGAGCATTTGCGGACCGGGACATTGCCCTTCGGCTGAGAGCGTACATATTGGGAGCATGTTCAAGCGGGTTGCCAAGGTGGTGCTGCAGAGAAAATTGGAGCGGCTTTGCACGCAATTCAGCCTGGGCATGATGTTGTTGGTTCTAATCGCCCCGTGTGCTTGGTCGGCCGACGACGTCGGCCTGGTCCGCAGCTTGGAAAAGCAACTGCGAGACCCCAATGAAGACGTGCGCGAATTCGCCGCCCAGCGTCTTGGCTACATGGGCCGAGACGCGAGCTCGGCGGCATCGTCGCTCTTACAAGCCACCGACGACGACAGTTCCCAGGTTGCCGTTAAGGCCGCTTGGGCGCTTTTGCGTGTCGATGGCCGCGCCAACGTGATGGCGCCGCTGCTTGGCCACAGCGACCCTCTGGTCCTCCTGGCGGCGGCGGAGGGCATGTTATGGAATGGCCACGATCCGGTGAAGCTCGTGCCGACGTTGTTGGAGCTTCGGAAGTGCGGCATATACGACGTCGATTCCGTCTTCGAGGCACTGGGTCCGGACCAGGCCGCGGCGGTGATGCCGTTGCTGCTCGATTCATTGTCGACGGCGCGTGATGCGGAGTGGGTCGATCAAGATCATCCCGCGGTTAGTGCATTGAGCCACGTCGCCATGCCCGCACCGACTGTGGTTCCGGACCTGATCGCGCGTTTGCGTCATGAGCGGCCGAAGGTGAGGACAGCCGCGGCCGAACAGCTCTTGCGCCTGGGAGCAGCGGCGAAAGAAGCCGCTGTTGCCTTGCGCGCTGGACTTCACGACCCCGAACCGGCGTGCGCGACGGCTTGCGCCGCGGCACTGGGGGCAGTCGATCCCGACGATGCCGAGTTCCTGCTTGTTTTGCGAGAATCGCTTCGTTCTATCGATTCGATGGACGCAACCCGCGCCGCGTCTTACCTCTGGATGCTTGGCCCATCCGCCGCGGGTCTATCGGATGACCTGGTCGCCTACCTCTGCGACCTGCAAAGGCGTGCACATTTTCCGTACTACGATCTCAACGCTTTGAAGCGCATCGGCCCCCCGGCCATTTCCGCGCTGGATCGCGCGCTCAAGGAAGCGCTGAGGCAATTACACGGGACAGGTCTAATTTTTAGGACTGTCAATATTAGACCTGTCCCGTTTAGCTACTCCGTGGGCTGCGCGCACATATCGAATACCGGATAATGAGAGCGTTGCAGACGTCGTTGTCGCCGCGATATTGGCATCGCAGAGTCACTTGAAGCGAGAATACCACGACATCGCGAAGGATGTGCAAGCACGGTTCTGTCTCTCCCAAGTTAGCGAGGATGACTTCGATAGGATTTGTGGCACTCACAGCGCGTAACTCAGTGTAAAATCGGTCATCTGTAATCCGCCCTTCATGCGGTATGGAGTGGCAACCTCCAGCGGCCGAGGCCACGTCGACGACCTGCCTGGCATTGCGAGCGGCCCAGGAAAGGAGGCGCGGGCGCGAAACCATGTCGTCGCGTGGCGGCTTATCCAGCATACTGGCCCGACGCGCTCAGCGCTTGACCATCGCCAGCACCTCATCGCGATGCAAACGCCGGTCGATCAGTTGGCGGTGGCGATTCAGCGAATGGAAATCGAGTTCCTGCAATCGCAATAGATGGCGACCTTGCGGACGCACTGTACGAGCGCCGGGGCTAGTACGCGGACGAGGCGTACGTCGGCCAAGTGCGTCGTACCGCGATCGCCGAACAAGGGACGGCCGCAATGCTGTTTCGTTTGCAAGCGTCATCGCGTGGCCCCAAAAAATCTCGGTGGAATTCGTGAATAAAAACTCCGACTCGCTGCAACTGTAATAGATAGAGGGCTGTGTTGTCACGGTCTCTCGGAACTAAAAACGTTACGCCTACGTCCGGGGCGACGGCCACCCGTCACCGCAGGAGATGGTCCCATGTCCGTGCGATTGAATTCGAGGTTCACCGTCTGCCAGTTCCTGGTTCGGCTGCGCGGGTTCAAGCCGGCCATTTGGCGACGGCCGCGTGTCGCCGATTGCACGCTCGCCGAGCTCCACCGCGTGATTCAGGCATGCGTCGGTATTCCCGCCGTCGAGCCGTTCCGCTTCGCGCGCCGCGACCGCCGCGCGGGAACAGTCGGCGTACCGAGTCCCTGCCTCCGCGCCGACCTTCGGCTCAGCGAGATTGTGCCCCTCGACGGGATCGACTTCCGCCTCGCTTACGAAGCGGGCGGCGGCGAGCCGTGGCGCTGCCACGTGGCGTTCGAGGGTTGGGTCATCTCCTCATTCGACGACTTGTACCCGCTTTGTGTGGAAGGTGAGCGCGCCGGCTCGCCCAACGACCGATGGCCCCACTCCAGTATGGACGCTTTCCCCGTCGATGCCTGCCCGATGGACCCGCAGGCGTTCGGCGAACTGCTCCGGAACTGGACCGGCGCCGATCCGTGGGCGACGGATAGGCACCTCGCCTGGATACCCTACGATCCGTCCGCCATCGACCTGATAGAGATCAACGCCCACCTGCAGCGGTTATGTCCGCAGGTGGGGCGCGACGACCGGCGCGAACCGCTGATTCGCGTCCCGCTGGAGTACGACGAGTGGTTGCCTTTCTGGGATTTTGCCGCCGTCGACGATGACGAGCGCGACCGCCTGACAACCACGGCCTCGCGAGGCGGTTTGGCTCTACCTGCCCGAGGCGTTGAACAGCGCGCGAAACCTCATCATGGCGGCGGAGCAGGCGGAGTCGAGCGAAATGCGAGGCCTGTTGGACCGCCTGGTTGGGCGCCTGTACCGGTCCATCGTCTTTCACCGGCTGCTGAACGCTGGGCGAGGCGCCCAATCGCACGATGGCACCCCTGGAGTGCCGAACGCTGGACCGGACGCGCACCTAGCTCAATGCGATTGACGGAAGGTTGAAATAGGAGAATCGACACATGTCGCGACGATCGAATAGGCTCTCTACTGTTGACCAGTATTTCGTCCGCGTCCGCGGCTTCGACATCTGGCGGCGCGTGCAAGTGCCGGAGTGCTCTGACCATAGGCTGATCCAATTCGTGCTCAACTCGTTTGGATGGTTGGGCCGTTTCGGACAGCCTGGCGACCCGGTGGCCGAGGGGCAGTCGGTGCTGTCGCTTCAGCGGTTTGACGCGCCGGCTCGTGGCGGCTGGGTTACGATCACGGCGCCACCCGAGCGGATTCTGAACACTCACGCGCTGAGATGCCGCATCGTAACCCATAGTGGTCCGCGCCCCGGTGCCATCGACGGTGGCGCGGACCCCGCTGGCAGCGTCGTAAACGGTTGTCACAACGGCGCCGATTGCATTCGTGCGCGTGACCGGCCGCGAGGCGGCATCGAAACCGACCGTCGTTCTGAAATTCATGGCATCGACGGTCGCGTGCTGCCGCCCCGCGAGATCGAACAAGGTCGTTGTCCGGCGCCCCAGGGCATCGACTACCGCGGTGTTTTGCGAGGCGGAATCGTAAAGCAGCGTGGCCCTGAACCCAAGCCCGTTAATCGTGGCCTTGGTCCGGCCGGCGGCGTCGAACACGGTCGTGTTGCGGCGAGCCAGGGGGTCGATGGTCGCGACGGGCTGCGACGCCGCATCGAAGACAGTCGAGTAGCGGAAGCCGAGTGGGTTTATGACGGCCTTGGCGCGGCCATCGGCATCGAAGACCGTGGTCGTGACGGCGGTCGCGCCAAAGGACGAGGCGACCGACTGCTTGTGGAGATTACTCCAGCCGGCACCGAATTCGGAGGCGGCGGGCGTGAGCGAGTTGTAGAAGAGCGTGGGCTGGGCCGCGAACGGTCCGGCCTTTGTGATGGGCACTGGAACGAACAGGTTGCCGTTGGAGAGGTTGATTTGACCTGGCCCCGCCTGGGCGAGTTTCTTGAGCGTCGTTCCGAGTGCGGCGGGCACCATGGTCGTGCCGCAACCGCACCCACAGCCGCCGCCGCGATCCGGGCCATCGCGGTCGTTGTTTTCCGTTCGACCAGTTCGGCCCGATTGACAACAGCGGCGTAGACGACTATACGAATCCCCCGCCATGTCCCGAACTTCTTCAGTTACTGTACCCGCGACGTACCGGTTGCACGTATAGGTATAAGGATTTTCCTAGCATTGGTCCAATAATCGGTTACTTTGGAGGAACGGTGAATTTCATATGTGTCAAGATTGATCTTAGATTTGTTGGGCGAATTATTGATACGTGCAACGATGACGCGGTGAAGGCGTCCAAGGAATGGTCGGTCCAGTGCTTTGCGAAGATCAGGATAGACGGAACGATCGAACCGGATACCAAGGGTTGTAGGTGACCGTGATTACCGTTACTGAGGGCGCGCTTCCGCCGGCTGGAGGGCTGAGTCCTTTTTTTCTGTTCGACTTTGGCCCTTCTCGTTGCTGCGCAACGAGAAGGCCAATTTCTTTCCGTGCCAATGCCCGAGCATGAAGGGTTACGCCGGCGCTCGTTTTCCGGTTAAGTTACCGTAGAATCGCGCAATTAGGAAGCGCGTCTTGGATATCGCGTTCACCCACGGCGGTGACACTTGTTCCACGAATGTCCAAGTGTTCTAGCCGCACGAGTTTTTTTAGTTGCTGCAGACAAGCGTCTGTTACTAATGTGTTTCGCAGCACCAACCAGCGCAAATGCTTCAGAGCGAGAAGGGTGGCGATGTCGGCATCGCCGCAATCGGTAAAAGCTAGAGAGATTCCCTCCAAGCCCTTAAATTGTGGGACTATCGCTAAGCCTTCTTTGAGAGAAACAGGGAACTCGGGCAGTTCTTGATAGTAAATATTCAGCGACAACAGGCGCTCATCGCGAGATCGCATGCGCGCATCGCGAGATAGACTGTGCCTTGAACGATAGCTTGCTTTGCTTGGGAAAAACGAGACAAAGGCAACATCCAAAAAAAAGTCGTCTCCTAGAAACTTACGCATCCAAGTTGGGCCAGCTGCTTCAAAGTTATTTCCGACCCAGAGGAAATCCGCTTGTGCGCCGCATTCCTTAAGCTGCACAACGAAGTGATTCTCCTGACGCTTTTGCTCGCGTCTCCAAGCTAGGCAGCCCAATGCCACTCCTATGAGTGTGACGACGGCCAGGAGCGTCTTGAGACTAAATTGAAAGCCGTTTCGTTTAGATTCAGGAACAGCCTGGCATCGTTGATCGTTCATGACGTGAATGCATTTAGATATGCCAAAGTGATCGAATACAAGAAATCCACAATTGTATTGCTGACCGCGAAATACTCCTATAGAGGCCAGAAAAAAAGGGCAGAAAAAGACACCCAACAACTCTCGGTAAAATGGGCGAAATGGCGAAGTGCCGAGGGAGGAGAAGGGAGACATCCATCCTTTTTCCAAATCACGTACCGAAACGATTACCTGGAAAATCGGGCATTGCAGGTAGGAAAGACAGCGGGCCGTGGCGCTGCGGTTGAACGTGTCCTTCCGGTAACCGTGCAATTTTTGGCGGGGCCGGGGCGCGCGGGCCGGGGAGCCAGCACGGGTGGGGCGGTGGGTTCGCGCGGCGGTCGCCTCAGGCGGTCGCGGCCGCTGTGGTGGCGCGGCCCAACTGCAGGTGATAGTTCCACGGCAGCCAAGCGGCCGGTGCGGATGTCACGTCATCCGCGTGGCGCTGCAGCTCGTTGAGATAGTCGAACGGATTGACGTTGTTCAGCTCGCAGGTGTGGATCAAGCTCATGTAGAGGTCGCCGACGTCGGCTCCATTCTGTGTCTTGTAAAACAGGGAGTTCTTGCGGTGCATGATGGCCTTCTTCAGGGCGCGCTCGCAGATGTTGTTGTCCAAAGGTGCCCCGGCGACACGCAGAAAGAGCGTCAGCTTGTCCCAATGCTTGCGAAGGTAGTTGATCGCGGCGCCCAGCCGTGCTAAGTACCAGAGCATTTGGGACTTTTCCGCGCGAGTTCTCGCAACCAATTCTCCGGAAGGCGGAAAGGATGGCAAGGTCGGACGTCAGCAATTGCCAATCGACGACTCAACAGCTTGGAGAACGACAGCATGGGCGACGACCAGGACGATCTCGCGCGCACTGACACGCGAGAAGGCGTCTTCTCTCCTCGGCAAGGTCAGTTGCTGGCCTCTGGCACGGCACAACTTTGGCAACGGATAGCCCGATTGGCTGCTAGTCGGGTTTGCCGTGCGGAAGCCTTCGCCGCCGTGAGCTGTCTGGGAATGTCGGCGCCCGTCCCATAGTACATTTCGTCGGGGGTCTGGCCCTGAAACGCGGCATGCGGCAGATGCACGTTGTGTTGTTCGACGAAGAATGCTACCAGTTTCTGCACGGCCGCGGCGCTGTCCAGCGTGTTCAGGTACAACCACTGATGTTTGAGCGTTCGCCACCACGCTTCGATCATCGAGTTCGAATACTGGATGTCCGTTTGGGCCAGCACACGCTTCAGCAAGCCCGATTGCACTAATTCATCCACCGCGTGGTTGAAATTCTCCGTGCCTCCGTCGACCATCGCGGTCGGTGTCGTGACGGCGGCCATACGGTGATGCGCTTCCAGCAAGAGTTGCGCGGTGAGTTCGGGTTGGAAGGCCGTGGCGACACGCCACGCCAGAATGCGCCTCGAGTAGTTGTCGATCACCGCTCGCAAATAGATGCGGCTGCCATCGAGCAGTCGAACCAGCGTGGTGTCGATGTGCCAGCGACTACAACCCAGGCCAATCGTGCCCATTGTCCACAACCTCAAGAGCACCGGCCGGTGCCAGAGGAACATCAGCAGAATCCCTAGCGTGACAAAGGCGATGGTTGCCTGCCGCGAAGTGATCGTCGCCACAAGCGCGGCAACGATGGCGGTGACCAGGAGGATGTCACGAAGGCTGAACTGAAATGGGCGTGGCATGCCGCCAGCATCCCATCGACGTGGGCTCGCCGCAAGACTCCATCTTTCCAGCCGCTGGGCCGACCTCTCTTTGCGTCCCGATAGCGACCGTGGTAGCCTGATGGCTCAACCTTGGGTTGGCCATGCCAGCGAGGCATTATCGTTGCCGGATTTCTCTTGCCGCGTCGACCGCGCTGACGTGGGCAATAACCGCCATCGTCATGACATGAGAATTGAGGTGCCAGAAGGTCGCCTCCTGTGGACCCGGTCAATTCGCGGCACTAAGCAGCTCAGGTCGTATCCGTAACTCGCCGACGATTCGATTTCCCGACCGGACAGCAGTTCTTCGTCGCTCCCCCCACTGCAGACGGCCGCCCCCGATCTATTCACTGAGATCTGCACACATCGTAGGCAAGTATGCCTCAGACGCTAGCAGGCAGGTCTCAGCGCCGGCGGTCGTCTTTGGAGCTCTCGGGAGCACCCGTATGTTAATGCGGAAAAGTCGCTCAATTCTACGGTTCCCGGCACAGCTTTTGCGAAACTCGTTTGATTTACCCACCCGCTGCTTCGTCTGCCCATTTGAGGTGATATGAACCGAGCTAATGTTGCGCGCTAACGGCGTGCCGCCTGAGTGCGACGCACGAACTGTCTTTTTTGTTTTGTTGCATTGGCGTTCGGGTGCGACCAGCATGTGTTGCGCACTTCGCCACGATGCTAAGCGAGAATCAGTTGAGATGGAAATAAAAAGCAATTGTTTTTTTGCTTTCTTTGTTCGCTAATGAAGCCGTGCTGGAAGGGAAAAGGAGGAGGTGAGGCGTGAATTTGCTTTCGCCACGTCTTGTGCGACATCCTCTGCTCGGTGAATTGATTTGCCTGGCGTCGATTTCGCTTGCGATCATTCAATGTGGCTCTTGGAATCGGACGCGGATCAAAATCACCAACCGCGCTTCGTCGGCCACGATCAACCCTGACACCTACCGCCTGCGGTACGAGTCTTTTCAGCTTTACGGTTGCGAACCGGAGGAACTCGGGGCCGCGCAACTAGCCAGGGTCAATCGATGGTGTCGCTGCGTCCAAAGTATTAATAAATACTCCGAGTGTGGCCTCGATCTTACATTCCGCGAGTGCCGATGGTGATTTGTTGGCAATTTCCCGGCGTGGTTAACGACCGTATTCATCGGGCGAGAGGCCGAGCAGTTCGATGACCTGACGTTGCACGGGCGTCAATT
>Ga0265331_10002293_pt1 | contig 13043 bp, 12 predicted proteins | sample 41923metaG_FD_202088 | JGI IMG/M metagenome (GOLD analysis project Ga0265331, IMG submission 202088) | Rhizosphere microbial communities from Carex aquatilis grown in University of Washington, Seatle, WA, United States - 4-19-23 metaG | ecosystem: Host-associated > Plants > Roots > Rhizosphere...
AACGCGCTTTGCTCGCCTTCGACGAGGATCTGGAGGATTTCTCCATCCACCGCCTCAAACTCTTCGTTCGCGCGTCTGAGGTTCGCGACGTAGGCCTCGCGGCCTCGAATCACTTCTGAGGTGGACAGGCCGTATCTCGGGCAATTGTAGTGAATGATGACATCGGGAGCGAAGTGGCTGACCACACTCTCGATGCGGCCAGAGAGCCGCGCCCCGGTGATCTCCACGAGCCGCTGACGTATCTCCGTACCCGTCAGCGGAGCCTGTGGTCTCGCCGGTTCCCGCATGCAGCCCTGTCCCCGCGAGCGCAATCGCCTCGGGGGCCCCGCTCTGTCGGCGCATTATGCGCTAATTGCGATCCTTGTCGACCAGCTTGTTCTTGCCGATCCAAGGCATCATCGCGCGCAAGCGCTTGCCCACTTCCTCGATCGGATGCGCGTTGTTGCGCGCGCGGACGGCTTTGAAGGAGGTCTGATTCACCTTGTTCTCGAGCATCCAGTCGCGCGTGAACTTGCCGGTCTGGATGTCGTCGAGGACGCGCTTCATTTCGGCCTTCGTCTCCGGCGTGATGATGCGCGGGCCGGTGACATATTCTCCATATTCGGCGGTGTTCGACACCGAGTAGTTCATATTGGCGATGCCGCCTTCGTAAATGAGGTCGACGATGAGCTTCACCTCATGCAGGCACTCGAAGTAAGCCATCTCGGGCGCGTAGCCCGCCTCGACGAGAGTCTCGAAGCCGGCGCGGATGAGCTCCACGAGACCGCCGCAGAGCACGACCTGCTCGCCGAACAGATCGGTCTCGCACTCCTCGCGGAAGGTCGTCTCGATGATGCCGGCGCGGCCGCCGCCGATCGCGCTGGCGTAGGAGAGCCCGATCTCCAGAGCGTTGCCGGAGGCGTTCTGATGCACCGCGATGAGGCAGGGCACGCCGCCGCCCTTGAGATATTCGCCACGCACCGTATGGCCGGGGCCCTTCGGCGCGACCATGGCGATGTCGAGGTCCTTGCGCGGCTCGATCAGATTGAAATGGATGTTGAGGCCATGCGCGAAGAAAAGCGCCGCGCCTTGCTTCATGTTGGGGGCGAGGTCCTTCGTGTAGATTTCGCCCTGCAGCTCGTCGGGCGTCAGCATCATCATGACGTCGGCGGTCTTGGCCGCCTCGGCGACCTCGAGCACCTTCAGCCCGGCGCCCTCGGCCTTGGCGGCGGAAGCCGACCCCTTGCGCAGCGCCACCGAGACATTGGGGACGCCGCTCTCCTTCAGATTGAGCGCGTGGGCGAAGCCTTGGCTGCCATAGCCGATGATGACGACATTCTTGCCCTTGATCAGGTTGATGTCGGCGTCACGATCATAATACACGCGCATTTCGGTCTTCGTCCCCTGTCATTGGCTCTCGCCCGCCCGCTGCGAGCGGACGGCTTTGCGTGGCGGAATTTTCGGCCCTTGTAAGGGGCGGGGCCCGGAAGGTCAAAGGCGCAAGCGCCGCGCCGGGCTTTCCCCCCGCGTGGAGCCTCGGAGCCCTCGCGACCGGGCGGCCTCAGGCCCCGCGTTCGCGGGCGCTCTCATGCCAGTCCTTTAAAGCCAGATGACTGAGCAGGGCCAGCCCGCCATAGATCGCCATGCCGGCGAGCGAAAGCAGAACCAGCGCGCCGAACATGCGGGGGATGTCCAGGCGAAAGCCGGCCTCGACGATGCGAAAGGCGAGGCCCGACCCCTGGCCCGCCGCGCCGGCGGCGAGCTCGGCGACGACGGCGCCGATCAAGGCCAAGCCGCCGGCGATGCGCAGCCCGGTGAGAAACTGCGGCAGCGCGGCCGGCGCGCGCAGATAGATGAGCCGGTCCCAGGCGGAGGCGTGGTAGAGATCGAAGAGATCGAGCAGGCCGTGATCGACCGAGGCGAGCCCCAGCGCCGTGTTGGATAAAATGGGAAAGAAGGCGACGAGAAAGGCGCAGACGAGCACCGCATTGCTCGGCGAGAGATAAATCAGCAGCAGCGGCGCGATGGCGACGATGGGCGTCACCTGCAGCATGATCGCATAAGGAGTGAGGGTTCGCTCCAGCCATTTCGAGCGCGCCGTCAGAAGCGCCAGGCCGACGCCGCCGAGCGTGGCCAACGCCAGTGCCTGCAAGGCGATATTGACCGTCACCCAAAGCGAAGCGGCCATCAGCGCGCGGTCTTCATAAAGGCGCATGAGGATCAGGCTCGGCGCCGGCAGCACATAGGGCGGGATGCCCTTGAGGCGAACCACGCCCTCCCAGAGCGTCAGGAAGACCGCGAAAGCCGCCAGTGGCGCGACCGCGCTCCTTGCTAGGGCCTTGATATCACTGGCTTGCGTCATGCGCCTCTCTGTGAGCTGCAAAGATCGGCTGGGGCGCGCGCATTGGCGCGGGGCAATGCATGCTTATATGATTTCACAGAGGCCCAATCCCGGAGAATCGCCGTGGGCGATCAGAATTCGCAAAAACCCGAGACGCCGAGAAGCAAGATCGAGATCCTGCCGCCCGAGGATCGCGCCAGTCCCTGGGGCGACGCCGTCTATTCGACCCGGCAGTTCGGCACGGTAAAGGTCGTGCGCCTCGGCCCCGTCGGCGCGACGCTTCTGGGGTTCGGCTTCCTGGGCTTGCTGACCCTGGGGTTCCTCTTCATCGGCGGCGTGATGCTGATGCTCCTGCCGATCGCCGGCCTGTTGACGATGGGGGCCGTGCTCTCAGGCCTTTTGGCCAACCCCTTCAAGCGGCTGCGCTGACGCGGCGATTTGCGAGCCGCAGGCTCGCGGTCCTGGCGCCTTTGGACCGCGAGCCTGCGGCTCTCATGAAGTGGCTCTCAGTCCTTCCACTTGATCGAGCAGCCGATCGTCGGAACTTGCTCTTTCGGCGCCTCGCCGGTGCGGCCGATCTCGCGCATCGCCTCGAGAAGCTCGCGTTTGGCGCCTTTGCGCGGCGGGGTCGTGCGCCCTTCGTCGAGCCTTCCGCGGTATTTCAGCCTGCGGTCCCTGTCATAGCCAAAGAAATCCGGCGTGCAGACCGCGCCATAGCTTCGCGCGACCGCCTGCGATTCGTCGTGGAGATAAGGAAAAGGAAGGCCGTGCGCCTTGGCGAATTCCTTCATCTTGGGAAAGGAATCCTCTGGGTAAGCCTTCGCGTCGTTCGAGCAGATCGCGGCGAAGCCGAATCCTTCCGCGATGAGCGCGCGCGCGTCGGCGACGAGCCGGTCGATCACCGCGATGACATAGGGGCAGTGATTGCAGATGAAGACGATCACCGTCCCCTTTTCGCCAGCGACATCGGCGAGCGTGTAAGTCTTGCCGTCCGTCGCGGGCAGATGAAAATCCGGCGCGGGCGAATCAAGGGCGATTTTGTCGGGACCGATGGCGGCCATGTTGAGTTCCCCTGCACGCGGGCACCCAAGCCGCAAAGTTCCGGCCGGGGTCAAAAATCTGAGAGATCAACGGATTAATGAACTTGGTCGGAGTGAGAGGATTCGAACCTCCGACCCCCTCGTCCCGAACGAGGTGCGCTACCAGGCTGCGCTACACTCCGACTTGGCGGTTGCCCGCAAAGCGACGCCCGCGGGCGTCGCGGGGCCTTATAGCTTTCCGTCGCGCGGGCCGCAACAGCGCTTTCTCGCCCGCAGCCCGGAGCTCAAACCGCCGGGAAGCCCGCCATTTCGGGAGGCGCTTGCAACTTCGCGCCCTCTCCCCGATATCCCCGGTGGCGCCTTTCCTCGGCCTGGCCCGCGCCTCCGCCGAATCGCTTGGAGAGCGCCCATTGACCCGCAAATCCTTCGGAGACCCAAAGACGTGACCAACGACGCAAATTCCGCGACTCTCGACGCAGCCCCGGCCTCGAGCCACGGCTTCACCGCCGATGTGGCGCGGCTGCTGCAGCTCATGGCGCATTCCGTCTATTCCGAGCGCGACGTTTTCCTGCGCGAGCTCGTCGCCAACGCCGCCGACGCCTGCGAGAAGCTGCGCCATGAGGCGCTCTCCGACGCGGCGCTCGCCGAAAAGGCCGGCGCGCCGCTCGTCACCATCGCCCTCGACAAGGAGAAGCGCCTGCTCGCCGTGACCGACAATGGCGTCGGCATGGACGAACGCGAGCTCGTATCGGCGCTGGGCACGATCGCCAATTCCGGCACCCGCGCCTTTCTCGACAAGCTGGGCTCGGAGAAGACGGACGGCCTCGCGCAAAACCTCATCGGCCAGTTCGGCGTGGGCTTCTATTCGGTGTTCATGGTCGCCGACAAGGTCGAGGTCGCGACGCGACGCGCCGGCTCCGACAAGGCGTGGCTGTGGACCTCGGAAGGCAAGGGGACCTACACGATCGAACCGGCGGCGCCGGAGGCCGCGCCTACTGTGGGCACGCGCGTCACGCTGCATCTCAACGCCGAGAGCGACGAGTTCTTGGAGAGCTGGCGCATCGAGCGCGTGCTCAAGGAACATTCGAGCGCGATCGCCATTCCGATCGATCTCGTCGGCGCGCCTGGCGAGGAGCCGCGCCGCATCAGCGACGGCCAGGCGCTCTGGGCGAAGCCGAAATCCGAGATCAAGCCGGAGGAGTATACGGACTTCTACCGCCAGCTTTCCGGCCAGTTCGACGAGCCGGCGCTGACCATTCATTGGCGCGCCGAAGGGCGAACCGAATATACGGTGCTGGCCTTCATACCCGGCGCGCGGCCGCTGGACCTTTTCGATCCTCAGCGCCGGAGCCGAGCCAAGCTCTATGTGCGGCGTGTGCTCATCTCCAAGGAGATCGACCTGCTGCCGGCCTGGCTGCGCTTCGTGCGGCTCGTCGTCGACAGCGCCGACATTCCGCTAAACGTCTCGCGCGAGATGGCGCAGAAAAGTCCGCTCATCGCGCAGATCGGCAAGGCGATCACGACGCGTATCGCTCAGGAAATTTCCAAGCTCGCCGAAAACGAACCGGAGAAGTTCGCGGAGCTTTGGAAAAACTTCGGCGCCGTGATCAAGGAAGGGCTGCACGAAGACCCGTCGCGGCGCGACGAGATCTTCAAGATCGCGCGCTTCGCCACAACGCGCGCGTCCGACGCGACCCGCACGCTGAAGGATTATGTCGCCAGTCCGCGCAAGAATCAGAGCGCGATCTATTACATCCTCGGCGACGATCGCAAACGTCTGGCCTCGAGCCCGCAGCTCGAGGAGTTTCTCGCGAGGGGAGTCGAGGTGCTGCTGCTCGACGATCCCGTCGACGCCTTTTGGGTGACGAGCTGCGTGGGCTATGAAGGCAAGACCTTCAAATCCGTGACGCAGGGCGCGGCGGATCTGAGCGAGGTTCCGCTCAAAGAGGGCGAGACGCCGCCCGAGGCGCCCGAGGCGGCGGGAGAGGTCGCGGCGCTCGTGACGCGCCTCAAGGAGACGCTGAAAGAGCATGTCGAGGATGTGCGCCTTTCGACGCGCTTGCGCGACAGCGCGGTCTGTCTCATCGCGCCGGAACACGGCTTCGATCGCCGTCTGGCCAAGCTCCTCGCCGAGCATGGCGAGGGCGGCGCGCTCGGCAAGCCCGTCCTCGAGATCAATCCGCGTCACGCCGCCATAGTGGCGCTCGCGAAACTTCCCGAGGGCGAGGAGGCGAGCGACGGCGCCTTCCTGCTGCTCGACCTCGCCCGCATCGCCGATGGCGAGCCGCCGGTAGACGCTGCGAGCTTCGCGCGTCGCCTCGCCGCGCGGCTCGCGAAAATCGGCGCGTGAGCGGAACCCAAATATTCGAGACGCTTCCCGGCGAGACGCGTGAGAAGGCTCTCGCGCGTCTCGCGCGCTTTCTCGAGGCGAACGGCGTGGAAGAGGCGCGCGAGGATGCGCGGCTGTTGCTCTTCGACGCCTGCGGCGTCGCCCATGCCGACTATGTGCTTTCCCCCGAGGCGCCGCTCGGCGAGACGGCGGCGAGCCTCCTCGCCGAGAGAGCGGCAAGACGCGCCGCGCGCGAGCCCGTGTCGCGCATTCTCGCGACGCGCGGCTTCTGGACGCTCGATCTCTCCGTGTTTCCCGACGTGCTCGATCCGAGGCCCGACACGGAAAGCGTGGTGGCCTTGGCGCTGTCGTTCCTCGCCTCGCGGCGCAATGAGGCTTTGCGCGTGCTCGATCTCGGCTCCGGTTCCGGCGCGCTGCTCTGCGCGCTCCTTGCCGAGCTGCCTCACGCCTTCGGCGTCGCGGTCGACCGCTCGCCGCAAGCTCTGCTCGCGACGCGTGCGAATCTGGCGCGTTGCGGCCTCTCCGCGCGCGCCGCTCTCCTGCGCGGACTATGGGGAAGCGCGCTTGGCGGGGCCTTCGATCTCATCGTTTCCAACCCCCCTTACGTGAAGAGCGGCGAGATCGATCGATTGTCGCCGGAAGTGCGTCTGCACGACCCCCGCCTCGCGCTCGACGGCGGCGTCGACGGATTCTCCTGCATTCGCGAGATCGCCACGGATTTGCCGCGATTGCTGGCGCCCGGAGGAGCCGTTGTCATCGAGGTGGGCCTCGGCCAGGCGCGCGAGACGGCCGCTCTACTCGCCGCGACGGGGCTCGAAAACGCCGGAATCCGCCAGGATGCGGGCGGTCGCGAGCGCGCCGTGGCGGCTCGCCGCCGACTGTGATAAGTTTGCCACGGTTGAAGCCTTTTTTATGGATAGTCGGCGTAAGCCCTTGGCGAAGCGGCGCGCGTCTTATATAGAGAGACATCGGCTTGCTCGTATTGTAGCGATGCAGCCCAGGGCCTCGCGATGGGCGAGCGCCGGCTGCCAAGTGGAACCTTCGGGCAGAGGATGCGGTCGCCGACAAGGGCGAGCGGTTCATTCCTTGGTTCACCGATGGGGTAGCCCGGCTTTGAGAGCGCGTTGCAGCAGAGCGCGCGGCAACCGCCGGGACATCTGACGATCCGGCAAGGGAGACAAAGGGCGCGCTGAGCGCCAGTCTCGATGAGGCTGCGCGGGGCGCTGGCGCCGCCGACCCGAACAGTCTGCCGAGCGTGATCACATCCGTTTATGGAGCCTTGCTGCGGCCTGCGGATCGAAGCCTCAACGCAAGAGGAGCGCAGGGCTTCCCGCCTGAATGAGGATCTTGGGGACAATCTATGAGACCAGGACAGAACAAACGATTGCGCGGGCGTCCGGGACGCAAGGGACCCAATCCGCTGACGCGCTCCTTCGAGTCGAACGGACCCGACGTGAAGATTCGCGGCACGGCCCAGCATGTCGCCGAGAAATATCTTCAGCTCGCGCGCGACGCCCAATCTTCCGGCGACATCGTCCTGGCGGAAAATCTGCTGCAGCACGCGGAGCATTATTTCCGTCTGATCGCCGCGGCTCAGCAGCAGAACGGCGGCTATGGCCGTCCCTCCTACGAGCAGGAGGCGGAGCTCGAGGACGACGACGATTTCACGGGCGTGCCGGATCGCTTCGCGCCGCTCTCCGAACGGCTTCCCTCGCCCGCCTTTCCCGCGCAGCAGCCGAATTTCCAACCGCCGGCCAACTTCGCGAATGCGCCGCAGCCGAGCTTTCAGCCGCCGCAACCGCAGCCGCAGCCTTTCGAGGAGCGGCCGGCCTATCCGGAAATGCGGCACGAGCGCCCGGTGCGTTCCGACCGCGTTCAATTCGGCGGCCGCAATCGCGACCGCAATCAAGAGCAGAACGCCGAAGGCGGCGAACGCGGCGGCGACCGGCCCGAACGGAGCGATCGGCCCGAGCGGGGCGAACGTCAGCCCCGTTTCGGTTTCGACCGCAATCGCGAGCGTCCTCGCTTCGAGCAGCGTCGGGACCGAGACCGGGAACGCGAGCCTTCTTTCGGCGCTGAGCAGCCCGGGACGCCCGAAGGCGGCGCCGCGCTGCCGGCTTTCATCACGGCCCCCGTGCCGCGCCCCGCCGCCGCGAATGAGAGCCCGGCCTCCGACGCCGGCGAGGACCGCCCGAACGGCGGCCGCGGCGGATTTGCGATGACGCCACGGCGTCGCTCGCGCGCGCCGCGAGAGGAGGCCGCCACCGATGGAACGGCGAGCGCCCCTGGAGAATTGCCGCTCGGCGAGTGAGCCCGACGAGGCGCGTGACGCAGAAACGCGACGAGGCGCCGCTTTAGCGCGCTTCCCGCTCGAACGAAAATGGTTCGAGCGATAAGGAATCGCGCCACATCAGAATGTTGGAGCGAATTCTGATCGCAAAAGTCTGTCGACTTTTGCGCAAATTCGCTCTAGGCGCGAGCCACGTCGCCGATCTTGACCTCCCCGCCTTCGAGAACCCTCGCATAGACGCCGCAGTCGATGTGGCCGAAGCGCTTGCGCAAGATGTCCACGATGTCCATGTCGCGCGCGCCCGTGCCGGGGTCGACGCCGGTCGCGGCGCATCGATCGATCATCTTCAGGATTTCGAGCTTGGCGCCGCCGAGCGTCAGCGTCTTGCCGACGAGCTCGGTTTCGGCCCAGGGCGCCATGTCCACGAGATGGATGTTGGCGCGAAAGCGCAGCGCGTCGATGGCCTTTCCCGCCGCCTCGGCGATCGCCTCGACGCTTGCGAGATTGATCAGCGAGACGAAGCCGGCTTTCGAATCCATGAAGCGATGCCCGTCCGGCGCCGCGAGCAGACGCACGGGTCCGCGAATCTCCTCGCCGAGGAACGCCGTGAGATAGTTTTCGATGGCGGCCCGTCCTTCGGGACGATCGAGCTTGCCCTGCGCGGCAAGCTCGCCCTTGATCGTGATTGTCAGAGTTTTCGTCGCGTCGTCATAACGCGTCTTAAGCCCGGCCAGCCTGCCGTTGCGCATGAGCATCAGGAACTTGATCTTCGGCTGATGCGTCGGCGCGTCGGGGTCGAAACCCGAGGGTCCGTTTTCGAGCGCGAAGAGGCGGTCGTAGGGAAAATGCGCGCCTTCGACGAGCCTCGCCGATTGGAGCGGCTCGGGCGTGAGCCCTTTGACGGGGTGGCGGTAGAGCCGGGCGACTCGCATCGATATCCTGGAACAGCTTCTTGCGCCCCGCCGGGCGCGCGACTCTCCGTCGGCGCGCTCCCGCCAAAGAAGAGCTATTTTAGCGCAGCGACGCGCATCATACCCGCTGAGCCGCGCCTCTCAAGAGGGAGATGGAGCGCCGCGGAATTCATTCGCTCTCGACGTCGCCAGATGCGCCGATTGGCGCTATTTAGCCAAAAGTTCGCATCCTGCCGGTCGTGGATGCGATCTCAGGAGGAAAGACTTTGAGCGAGCATTGGGTCGTATCGGGCGCCAGTCGTGGCATCGGTCTCGAGCTCGTTCGCCAGCTTGCGGCGCGCGGGGAGCGCGTCACCGCGAGCGTGCGTACCGAGGAGGCGCGGGACGTTCTGGCCGCTTCGCTCGCCGCGCAACATGCGCACGTGGAGACCAAGCTGTTCGACATACGCGACGGCGTGGCGATCGACGCCGCCGCGAGAACGATCGCGGGTCCGATCGACGTGGTCGTCGCCAACGCCGGCGTCGGCGGCCCCTCGCCGCAAACGCCGCTCGAGGTGGACTTCGAGAAGGCGCTCGACGTGTTCTCGATCAACACGCTCGGTCCGCTGCGGCTCGTGCGCGCGCTGCTGCCTCATTTCGCGGGCGCCGCCAATCCGCGCATCGCCCTCGTTTCCAGCCGGCTTGGCTCGATGGCCGACGTTCGTCCCGCGAGCGCCGTCTATGCCGCGAGCAAGACGGCGCTCAACAAGCTCGCGCAGTGCTTAGCGGAGGAGCTGAAGCCGCGCGGGATCGTCGTGATCGCGGTGCATCCCGGCTGGGTGCGCACCGACATGGGCGGCGCCAGCGCTCCGCTCTCTGTGCAGGAGAGCGTTTCCGGGATCGTCGCCACGCTCGATGCGCTGACGCTCGCCGACACCGGCAGCTTCATCGATCACCGGGGCGAGAGCGTTCCCTGGTAGGACGCCGAGATCACGTTCCCGCTTTGCTTCACCCGCGCCGCGACACGAGCGCGGCGAAAAAGCCGTCGACGCCGGCAAGGCGGGGATCGTCGTTGGGGAACATTTGCGGCGTCGTGCGCAGATCGCCGTCGCGATTGACGAATTCCGCCGGCGCGCCGAGCGCGGCGGGATCTGCGGCGTCGCGGCGGAAATCGGGATTGCGGCGGAGAAACGCAACGATCTGGTTCTCGCCTTCCTCGGGCTCGAGCGAGCAGACGCAGTAGACGATCCGTCCGCCGGGGCGCGTGAGAACCGCGGCGCGATCCAGCATCTTGGTCTGAAGGGCTGCGAGCGTCTCGATGTCGCCGGGCTTTTTGGTCCAAGCGACGTCGGGGTGACGGCGAATCGTGCCCGTCGCGGAGCAGGGCGCGTCGATCAGAATGGCGTCGAAAGGCGGAGCCGAGTAGCCCGTCGCGTCGGCGACCGCGATATCGGCATGCAGCTTCAGCCGGTCCAGATTGGCGGCGAGGACCTTGAGGCGCTCGGCGGAGCGGTCGAGAGCGGTGACGCGCGCGCCTGTGCTGGCGAGCTGCGCCGTCTTGCCGCCCGGCGCGGCGCACATGTCGAGCACCCGCTCGTTGGGCTTTACGTCGAGGAGGCGCGCCGGCAGCGCCGCCGCCGCATCCTGCACCCACCACTCGCCTTCGTTGAAGCCTTCGAGCGCAACGATCGCCTCGCGCGTCAGCAGGCGCACGGAGCCCGTCGGCAGCACGACGCCCCCGAGGCGTTCGGCCCAGCTTGCTGCGTCCGATTTGGTCGTGAGATCGAGCGGCGGCTCGCACATCTGCATCTGGATGATGCGTCGGGCGAGAGCGTCACCATAATTTTTGCGCCAGCGCTGCGCGAGCCACGGCGGCGCGTCATGGTCGCCGCTTTCGGCGAGCGCCAGAAATTCCTCGCGCTGCCGGACGAGATTGCGCAGCACGCCATTCACGAGGCCGGCGAAGCCCGCACTCTTCGGTTCGAGCCGCACGGCGCGTACGGCGAGGTCGACGGCCGCGTGATCGGCCGCCTCGAGAAAGAGAATTTGCGCCGCTGCGGCGATCAAGGTCCATTCGATCCGCGTCGCCTGACGCGGCAGGCCTTTTTCGAGCAACACAGAAAGCGCGCGGCGGATCACGCCGAGGCGGCGCAGCGCGACCGTGGCGATCGAGCGGGCGAGCGCGACGTCGCGAGCGTCGAGGCCTCCGATGCGATTAGGAACGGCGAGCGGCGTGAAGCGCTCGTCGAGACGATGCCCGCCCTGCACCACGTCGCAGATGATATGCGCCGCGGCGAGCCGCGCCGGCAGGCCGGGCGTTTTCTGCGCCTCGGCCTCGCGCGCCTCCTCCGCGAGAAGGAACCCCTGCCGGGAGGCGCCTCGCGTCGCCGTCTTGGCTTTCGGAAGGAAAGTTCTAGTGTTCTGGGTCGCCAACAAACGGCCTCCGGTCCCTGCTGCTGCACCCATAGCACGCTACGGGCCGAAGCTCGCGCGAAGATGGAGGCGAGATGACGACAAAGACCGCGAAGCCGGACGAGGCTGCAAAGACTCTTCCCACGGATGGAAAGCAAGAGCGCGCCGATACGCTCGCACCCGCCGCGCGCCGGGCGCTAGAGGAGGCCGCCGCGCGCCGCGCGGCCGCTCCCCAATCTGCGCCGAGCGATGAGATTGGCGGTCGCGGCGGCCTCGAGCCCACCCGCTACGGCGACTGGGAGAAAAAGGGCATCGCGAGCGATTTTTGAGCCTCACGCAGCGCCTTGCGCCTTCAGAAAAGCCAGCATGCGCGCAAAGGCGTCTCGCGCGGCTTCTTTCCGATAGCTTTCCCGGTAATCGGCGAAGAAGGCGTGCGGCGCATTCGGGTAGACGAGGATCTCGGCAGGCGCGGGCGCAACGGCAAGACGCGCGCGCATCTTCTCCACGAGCTCCAGGGGGATGGAGGGATCGGCGCCGCCATAGAGCCCCAAAGCCGGGACCGAGATCCTGTCCGCCACGTCGATCGGCCATCGGGGCTGATTTTCCGTGCGGTCGCCGTCGAGCCGGCCATACCAGGGAACGACGGCGCGCAGCTTCGGATTGTGGGCCGCATAGAGCCAGGCCATGCGGCCGCCCCAGCAAAAGCCCGTGATCGCGGCCCGCGCCGCGTCGCCGCCGAGCGAAGACGCGAAGGCGAGCGCCGCATCGAAATCCTGCATGGCTTGCGCATCCGGAACCTTCATGACGATGGCCCGGATCGCCGCGATGTCGTGTTCCTTCGACGGATCGCCGATGCGAAAGAAGAAATCGGGAGCGATCGCGAGATAGCCTTCCGCCGCAAAGCGGCGCACGACGTCGCGAATGTGATCGTTGAGGCCGAAGATTTCCGCAACGACGATGAGGATCGGCGCCTGGACGCTGTGCGCGGGCTTCGCCACATACACGGGCATATCGCCGACGCGCGCATCTCTTGCGTCGATGGGAGCGCCGCTTTGGGCGGGAAATTGCGACATGACTCGCTCCTTAAACGCTGGCTTCTCGACGAGAGAATTCTGGCTGCGTGGGGCCGGCTTCTCAATTCGGTAAAAGAAGAGTATACGCCCCCGCCGAACCTCGGAGGGGCCAAGGTCGTGCTTCCGGCGCCTTTTTTGCGGCAGGTCATAGAGGAAGGGTCGCTCGATGGCCGATAGTGGGACCGCGCAAAGGTCGGGAGCCGAGCCTTCGCCCGCATGCGCGACAGCGGAAGCTGGGGCCGAGGCGCACTCAGGCGCACCGATGCCGGCGCTCGTCTTGGGCGCCATCGGGGTCGTATACGGCGACATCGGCACGAGCCCGCTCTATGCGCTGCGCGAGTCGCTCTCGCATGCTTCCAAAGCGGGGCGGCTCACGGAAGAGGCGATCATCGGCGCGACGTCGCTGCTCATCTATGCGCTGATCTTCACGGTCACGGCGAAATATGTGCTGTTTCTCATGCGCGCCGACAACCGCGGCGAAGGCGGCATCCTGTCGCTGATGGCGCTCGCACAGTCGGCGCTGGGCCGACGCGCCCGCGTCGTCTTCGTGCTCGGCGTCGCCGGCGCCGCGCTTTTTTCGGGCGACGCGATCATCACGCCGGCAATCTCGGTGCTTTCGGCCGTCGAGGGTCTCGATCTCGTCACGGAACGTTTCAAGGACTATGTGA
>Ga0265331_10002298_pt1 | contig 13026 bp, 14 predicted proteins | sample 41923metaG_FD_202088 | JGI IMG/M metagenome (GOLD analysis project Ga0265331, IMG submission 202088) | Rhizosphere microbial communities from Carex aquatilis grown in University of Washington, Seatle, WA, United States - 4-19-23 metaG | ecosystem: Host-associated > Plants > Roots > Rhizosphere...
TACACGACTAGATAGTAAAACTGTTCGTGCAGTAGACTTCCATGAAGACGATGCAATAGATGGGGCAGCGCTGAAATCACTTATCCAAGGGGCAGTGAAGATAAACATACAAAAAACGAAATTAAAATAGAATGAAAAGGCCGGGACCTTTCCGAATCTGACCTTAGAGCCGCAGACTTCACTGCCGCAGATCTTACACACGTCAATCTGCATGGGCCTGCTTTGGGTGAAGCCAATTAGGAAATGAATAAGTATGTCTTTTGAAGCAATCGCCCTCCGCGAAAAAACAGGCCAAACAATTTCGGGAAACGGTCCGATCACGGCAGTCCTTGTACATGGCATACCTGCATCATGGCATGATTGGGACCTGCTCATGCCAAAGTTGGTGGAGGCGGGTTATCATCCATCCGCGTTGGATCTATTGGGGCATGGCGATAGCTATAAGCCAAGCGATCCTGACAGCTACAGTGCCGATGCGGCCTATGAGTTTCTTCAAAAGTGGCTAAATTCTTTAGAACTAAGAACGCCCCTTGTGTTAGTGGGCCATTCATTCGGAGGACACTTATCCATACGATACGCGCTGGATAACCCCCAGAAAGTCCAGGCATTGATACTCATTAACCCCTTGCTATCTTTCGATCAAATGTCTATATTCTTTCGCTTTTTACTCGCAAGACCGGCCTTGACGGCTGCTGTGCTGGATTTGTCGCCCCTGGTGTTGGTCAGGCTATTTGTCTGGATCGGAAGCCTAAAGATAGGAAAGTCCGGCATCCGTTCTGCATTGTCCCATGAAGAACTAATCAAGATGGCACTTGATTATAAAAGAAGCTCCTCGAATGTAGTTTATTATCCCAGATCAGTGAGTGAGAAGCTTGTCAATTATCATGATGTAAATGTGCCAACGCTTTTAATTTGGGGTAAGGAAGATCCCGTATTGTCGGTTGCCTGGTTCAAGAAATTATGCCGCGAGCTACCGAAGGTAACTTTCCGCGAAATCAGCGCCGGTCATTATCCTCATCGGTCGAATTCTGACGAGGTAAATGAAATCATATTAGAATTCTTAAAATCAATCTCAACCTAGGGCGTCAGAACAGGTAGAACGTATTGAAGAAAAAAAACGACGCACTGGAAGTGCGTCGTTTTGCATTCGGACTTAATCGGCTCCAATTTGACAGAACTGGGGCCTTCCCCAATCAGGTTAGGGTTACGAGGTTTTCTCTCGGCGTTCAACAAAGAGTGCATAACCCAGCCAGGCAAGAGCCAACCCCACCGGCACTGCAAATAACCGATCGTACGGGTGGTGGACCACCGAACCCAGAAGGAGGGGCAACATAGCCCCCAAGGCAAGCAGCCCTCCAGCCCAACGCGGCAGGACGCCAGCGCGAAACGTAGCGATGCCAAACAAAAGACCGCCGAGCACATACCCTGCAATACCATCCAGTGCATATACCCCAGGGATAGCGCCCAGGCTAATCTCGCTGGGGGCCCCCGTGACGACCCCGAGCAAGCCCTCCACAAACTTGGGTGCAACGATCGCCAACTGCGGCTCAACGAATGCTTCGATAAAGTGAAAGGCCAATGTAAGCGCCCAGAATAGGCTAAAAAGGAGATAGCCGCCCAGCCCAAGCCAACCGGATTTTTCCGCTTGCCTGGCGTAAAGCCCCGCCATGCCGAGCAGGCCGAGGAGGTCCATGACGATGCTCAAGGAATGGACGAATATCCACCGGGCGGTGGTGACTGACGAAAGGACATCAAGCGGATGTATCGCCTGAATAGCTATATAAATGATCCCTGTCCCCATAGCTGCTACACCTGCCCAACGGATGAGATTCGAAGAGGTTATCTTCATTTATTTGTCTCCTTTTATAAACCAAATATATGGGTTTCATTAGATTGGATCGATCTTTAGGGAGGGCCTAAGGGACCAACCGTTCGTCCACTCCATATAATCTGCAGCGAACTACCGCAGCTCCGCCATGGCGGAGCTGCGGTTTTCGATGTACAGATAAGGGTTACGAGGTTTTCTCCCGGCGTTCAACAAAGAGTGCATAGCCAAGCCAGGCAAGAGCCAAGCCCATCGGTATTGCTGTTTTAGGCTGAGACGCGTTGGGGAGAAAGGCAGCCAGCGGAGCCAACAACGTCGAGAGGGCAAGGAGGACGCCCGCCCAGCGCGGCAGGATGCCGGCACGGAAGGTCGCGATGCCAAACAGCAGGCCACCGAGAATATACACGGGGCCTGACAGCGTCCATAATGTTGGGAGGACTCCGATATCAAATGTGCCGGCGGGGGCGTTGAACATCCCCATCCAAGACACCACAAACTCAGGCGAGGCAGCCGCCACATGCGGTAAGATAAAGGCTTCCACGAAGCTGAAGCCCATAACCAACACCAGCCAGAAACTGAGCAGGATATAGCCGACCAGGCCAAGCCAGCCGGATCTTTCCGCTTGCCTGGCGTACAGCCCCGGCAAGCCGAGTAATCCGAAGAAGCACATGGCGCAGGCAAAGATATGAACGATCACCCACGTGTTGGTGGTGACTGACGAAGGAACGTTTGCCGGATGGAATAATCCAACGATCATATAGCATATCCCTGCCAGCATGGTTGAAAAACCTGCCCAACGGGTGAGATTGGAAGATAATATTTTCATTTTGCTCTCCTTATCTATGACGCGTTCAAGAGCTCGTTCGCCGCAGAGGGATTGAATCCCTTGACGATGAGCCAGACGCCCAGCGAAAACTCAAACAGCGCGACGAGAAGCGCGGACAACCCTGCCAGAGCGCCATGCTGCCCGATGAGACCGAACAGGATGGCGATGTATCCAATAAGGAGGACGGGGCCTCCGACGATCCCGATCAGGGAAAGGGCTCTGGGCACCAGGCGCGACTTGTACAGCAGGAATCCCAGCAACAGGTCGCAGATAGCCGGCATGAAGCTTTGCCCGAGCAGGAAGATGCGGTCATAAAGGGCGGCAAGCGCATGGCTGGTGACCAACGCATCTGCTCCAGCCCCGGCCTGCCGCAAGGTCACGATCGACAAAAGGAACGCCACGCCGACGAAGATGGTGCCGGATTCCAGAACCCGGGCGGCCACGAGGGCCAACGCGGCGCTTTCATTCTGCCTCTTGAGGACGGGGAACAGTGTGACGGCAGTGCCGATGCCGGCGAGAGCCACGATGATCTCGAGGATACCGCCGATGATGGCGGAAGTGTCCGGGCCGGCACCGAGGATGTAGTTCGCACTCTTTACCTGACCATACATAGCGAGGGTTGGGATCGAGACAAAGGTGAGAACGTAGAGCACGCCTGCCGTTAACGCGACCTTTCTCAACCAGGCCATCGTTGCGGCGTTCTGCTGAGTGGTATTCGCAGGTTTGACTTCTTTACTTTTGCCCATTAAATTTTCTCCTCTTTTGAACCATAGGGATGGGTTTCATTAGATAGGACTTGAGTGCATTATGAAACGTCAAACTCCCGACTGCATCCACCACTCGGAAGGTCCAGGCAATAACTTTATTGGATTGATTTTTAAAGTGGAAACGATTCCCAAGAAGTCCCCGCTGGGATTGGTCTACATAGCTATTTCCATCTAGACAACTTTTATCATATTTATCTAACTAAGTCAATGTTATTAGTACCATAACTCACTATTATCGGGATCGAAAATGAATCGGAATGCAGACTCTAGCATGATATAGCGGCGGTATGATGCGTCGCGAATCATGTTATGGGTGCAAGGGAGGATATGACCCCCACCTGTCTACCGTCTGCTACACGATTGCCGGGCGAAACCTTCCATGGTAGATTCAGGACAAAATATGAATAACATCATCAAGCAACTTTCGGATCCTGATGTCCCCCTTTTGAAGAAATTGCTCAAGGTCTTCGCAGAAGCGTTTGGCGATCCGGAAACCTATCAGGGCGCTTTGCCAACCGATGAATATTTGCAAACGCTTTTGAGACGGCAACATTTCATTGCCTTAGTCGCTGTGGATGACGAAAACAACGTGTCTGGCGGCCTTGCGGCCTATGAGCTTGAAAAGTTCGAACAGGAGCGAAGCGAAATATATATTTATGATCTCGCAGTTGCAGAGCCGCAGCGCCGAAAAGGGATCGCGAAAGCGCTGATCAACGAGCTCAAGAAAATCGCCAGAGAGCGAGGGGTCTACGTCATATTTGTGCAGGCGGACTCCGGCGATGATCCTGCCATCAAGCTCTACGAATCATTTGGCGTACGAGAGGATGTCCACCAATTCGATATCCCGGTAAATGAATGATCTTTTGCCGGCGGCAAGGCGATAACCAAAGCAATCAGTTTCGTTGTATTAAATCTTTGTGGGGCTGATAATAATGATCGAATCTAAACCCAATGGATGAAATTATTAACTCACCCGCCCAGTAGGAGATGAGCGGGTGAGTTTAAGCGCCACCGTGCCGAATTGAAGCATTGACTGAAGGCGGCGAAGCGGAAATCAACGCGGCATGGCAATCCTGTTATCATAACGTTCATCATAGCGCGCATTAAGGATGTTCAGCAGTGCCTGGTCGCGTGCATTCCAGCGGTGCTGCTCGTAGGCCTGGTCCAGGATGGAATTAATCGTTTGATCGCTCATGTACGTACTGTGTGAAACGCTCGGGTTGACGGAAACCGGCAGTGATGCGGAAGTCTTGAGTGATGGGGAAGCCGGGAGTGATGAAGAAGTTATGGGTGCCGCCTTCTTAAAGTAAGCGGCTGTGGTTACTCCGCTCACAAGGATGACCGCCACGATCAACAGTATTGCGTTACGAGTTTTGAACATTTTATTCTCCTTTGTATATTACCGGGCCCCGAATGGGCAGTTCTTTGAACGACCTTGCTCGTGAAATCTATGCTCATTAAATCAGTAACAGGGTGCGAATCTAAGGCTTTTTTCGATATAATCAGCGATAATCAAAGCGATAATTTTGGTAAAAGTGGACTAAATGACTGAAACGAAGTCTTTTGGTGAGTGGCTTCGACATCGTCGCCGGGAGCTGGACCTGACGCAGGGGGAATTGGCGCGGCGGGTCGGCTGTGCCCCCATCACTATCCGCAAAATTGAAGCAGATCAGATGCGTCCTTCCAAGCAACTGGCAGGGCTGCTTATGGATCAAGCGGGGGTGGCCTCGGACGAGCGCGAGAGCTTCATGCAATTTGCGCGGGGCGGAGAATCCGCCAAACCCATCAGCACAACGACACACCGTGACAACCTGCCTTACCCGATCAGCAGCTTCATCGGCCGGGAACGTGAAATCGGGGATGTGAAACGCCTGATGGGTACATCACGACTCGTAACGCTGACGGGCGCCGGCGGCAGCGGCAAGACGCGACTAGCAATGGAAGCCGCACGCCAGATGATGGAGGTATATCCGGATGGGGCATGGTTTGTGGCATTTGCGCCGCTATCAGACCCCACACTGGTCGATCAAACGATCGCATCCGCAATGAGGGTTGCCGAAGATCCGGGCCGTCCACTGATCGAAACGCTGTGCATATACCTGCATTCCAAGCACTTGCTGCTGGTTTTCGATAATTGCGAGCATCTGGTCGCTGAATGCGCCCAGGCGGCTGCTACGCTGCTGGAGGCCTGTCCGCAGCTGCGTATTCTTAGCACTAGCCGGGAAGCGCTGAGGATCGAAGGAGAGGAGCAATACCTTGTGCCTTCGCTATCTCTCCCTCAAAAAGGAGAAATTACCTCGCCTGACCAACTGGAGAAATCTGAAGCGGTGCGATTGTTCGTCAATCGCGTCGCGCTGGTGCAACCCGCATTTGCCATAACAGATGAGAATTCGGGCCCGATCGCACAGATCTGTCAACGCCTGGATGGAATGCCGCTGGCGCTTGAGTTAGCTGCGGCGCGTGTGCGGACCTTATCGCTTCAGCAGATCGCAGAGCGACTGGATGACCGATTCCATCTACTCACAACCGGAAGCCGCGGCGCCCCGGCCCGGCAACAAACCCTAGCGGCAACCCTGGATTGGAGTTACGCGCTGCTCGAAGAACGCGAGCGAACACTCCTACAACGGCTATCGATCTTCGCGGGCGGCTGGAGGTTGGAAGCTGCCGAGGCGGTCTGCGCGGGCCAGGGAGTTGAAGCCGGTGAGGTGCTGGACTTGTTATCCCGCCTGGCAGATAAATCATTGGTAGTGGTGGACAGGCTGGAGGGTGAAGGGCTGCGCTATCGTCTGCTTGAAACCATTCGACAGTACGCTCGTGAAAAGCTGGAGAAGGCCGGCGAAGTAAACGAACTCAGGAATCGTCATTTGAATTATTACGTCCAATGGGCTGAGGATGCAGGACCTAACCTGGGCGGCGGCGAACAAATCGTCTGGCTACAGAAATATGAGATCGAGCATGACAACCTGCGTGCGGCATTGGAGTGGAGTCAGGCTGCACCAGAGACGGGCGAATTGGGTTTGCGGCTGGCCGCCGGGTCAAGCGATTTCTGGAGACTGCACAACCATATTAGCGAAGGGCGTGTGCGGTTGGCGAGTGCGTTGGCAAACAAGGGTGCTCAGGAAAAAACCCTGGCGCGCGCCCACGCCCTCTTTCGCGCCAGCCTGCTTGCCTTCTATCAGAGTGATTATTCAGCGTGCCGCCCCCTAGCTGAAGAAAGCCTGGATATATCCGGTAAACGGGGCCCTGCGGGTCGGTTGGGAGTCGCCAATGCCCTTGAAGTGTTAGCAGAGGTGGCATCTGAAACAGGTGATTATCCCTCGGCTTTCAAACTGTATGAAAAAGCCCTGCCCATCTATAAAGAAGTTGGTTATCTGGGTGGTGTAGCCGATACACTCAAAATGTTGGGCTGGTCTGCCATGCGCACTGGGGATTATGAACAAGCGAAGTCGCGATTGGAGGAGGCCCTGGTTGTGTGCCGCCAGACAGGAGATCCGCGCCACATTACATCTGCACTGGCTGGGCTGGGGGAGCTAGCCACACGCGCAGGCCAATATAAACGCGCCGACGATCTATTAGAAGAAAGTTTGAATATTAGCCGGAGGGTAGGAGCGAAATGGGGCATTGCCATACCGCTCGGTTCGCTGGGCTGGGTGGCATTGCTCCGGCATGATTTTGGAAAAATGAGAGACCTCTTAGGCGAAAGTCTGTCGATCCGCAGGGAAACCGGCGATCAAGGCGGTTTGGCCTGGTGTTTGGAAAAACTGGCGGAGGCTGCCAGCCTTGAGGGAGGACAGAAAAAAGCCGCGAGAATATTTGGAGCTGCATCTGCTTTGCGCGCGCCAACCGGCTCTGTGATCGACCCCACCGATAAACCGGACTATGACCGCCTCGTATCTGAACTTCAAACCGCTCTTAGCATGGAGGCCTTCACGGCTGCCTGGGCAGAGGGTGGATCTACGCCGCTCGATGATATGATCGCTTATGCCTTATCCGAACCCGAACCATCGATTGAAGAATCAGCCCGAGGCGAAAAAGAGAAATTCGGCGGGTTGACGGCGCGCGAACGTGAAGTGGCCATGCTTATCGCACAGGGAAAATCGAACCGCGAGATCGCCAAAGATATGACTGTCAGCGCGAAGACCGTTGAGACATACATCACGCGCATTCTGCATAAGCTTAGCTTCGATTCGCGCGTGCAGATCGCCACCTGGAGCATCGAGAAGGGTTTCGAAAAAAAGTAGCTGCAATGAACGAGGACGAACGTAAGAAAAAGATCGAAGAGTATGGAGGCGGCTTTGAGCTGTTTAGCTCGACACTGGCCGGGATGCCGCGTGAAATGTGGGAGTTCAAGCCTGCGCCGGGCGAGTGGAGCGTCCACGAAGTCATCGTCCACGTGGCGGACAGCGAGTCGATCGGCGCGTTCCGGCTCCGCAAACTGGTCGTCGAGCCCGGTGGCACCCTGACGACCTATGAAGAAGCCAAATGGGCGGAGGCGCTCGACTACCAAAATCAGAGCGTGGATGACGCGCTACAAATCTTAAAGCTGACGCGGCAAACGACCTACCGGCTGCTCAAGACCCTGTCCGATGCGGTCTTCATGCATTCCGTGGTGCATCCTGACTATGAAGAACCTTACACATTCGATTTATGGCTTGATATTTACACCCGCCATATCCCCGATCACATCGAGCAGTTGAAGAAAATTCACCGGGCGTGGGTAGATCAAAATAAATAATCTCAAAAAATCATTTCTACAGTGGAACGCCGCACCGAAAATGCGGCGTTCTCATTTTTCATGGCAGACCGGGAGTACATCCCCGGAAAATTGTAGGGGGAGGGGAGCGGGAGTTGTAGTGTTTTCCCTGACGACATTCAGCCGCAGAGTGTGTAAAGTAAAGGCAAGTCCTTCGGCGAGGGCGAATTCAAACAATCATCATCCTTGAGATGCAAGAATCAGCATCCATCCTCTGAAAGGAGAACCTATACCATGCCACTTTATTTGGATATTCACGAGCACGTCCCCGGATTAACGGCTGAAGCAGTTGCCGGCGCTCATGCGAAGGACCTTCAAGCCCAGGCCAAGCGAGGTGTGAAGTACTTGAAATACTGGTTCGATGAAGGCACAGGCAAAGTCTTTTGTCTGGTGGAGGCACCGAGCAAAGAAGCCGCGGCGGCAGTCCATCGCGAGGCCCATGGCCTGCTGGCGGATGAGATCATCGAAGTCAAAGAAGGCGCCTAATAACTCTTAACGAAGTTGCCCCATGCCAGCGCCGGATGGCATGGGGTGATGCAGGTGGAACCATTTCGCCTACACCACCTTGTTCCTGCCCAAGGACTTTGCCTCGTAGACTTTGTCATCCACACGGTGGAGAAAAGAATCGAAGGTGTCATCATCCTGGAACTCGGTAATTCCAAAACTCCCGGTTAGGTGACCGGCATTTAGAGGAGAGCTGGTTTCAACCGTTGCACGCAGCCTTTCCGCGATCTGACGAGCTTCGGCCTCACCCGTCTCAAGGGAAAGAATGATGAACTCTTCACCGCCCCATCTTATCAGGACGTCGGTAGCCCGCATCTGTCCCGAGATGGCTTCTGCAATTAACCTGAGCACGCGATCGCCTGCCATATGGCCGTAGGTGTCATTGAAATTCTTGAAGTGGTCCAAATCGAACATGATGATGGATAAAAGCCGGTGATATCGCTTGGCGCGCCTGATCTCGAATTCCAGGATCTCCCATCCTTTGCGGCGGTTGAACAGCCCAGTCAGGCTGTCGGTATTGGACTGCCGCAAACGGTTCGACGCTTCCATCCAACGACGAATTGCAAAAATCGAAAGATAGAAGGAAAATATCGTAACCGAAACCATTATCAGGTCATCGAGTTGATATGTTTCGACCTTTTTGGTGAATGCGAAGACAGCAGCGGTTATGTTGAATGCGTGGAATACAAAATAAGTGACGATGGAGAAAATAATCAGACCGAGCAGATCATCCGTCGCTTGTTTGTTCTCGCGAGCCCAATTAAAAAACCTTACCATTAATGGTACATCGGACGGATGATGAACCAATGATGAGGAGATATGGACAGCATTCATTGTAAACAGACTCTCCTTTCCGGCCTTCGGCTCTCGCCGGTCGTTATGCGGATCGGACCGCACCGAATATGGAACGATCGTACCTACACCACCTTATTCCTCCCTGAAGACTTTGCCTCATATAGTTTATCATCGACGCGGCGGAGAAAAGAATCGAAGGTGTCATCATCCTGCAACTGGGTAATTCCAAAACTCCCGGTGGGGCGAACATTGTTCTGAGGCGGGCTGGCTACAAGCGCGGCACGCAGCCTTTCGGCGAGCCGGCGGGCTTCGACCTCTTCCGTCTCGACCGAAATGACGATGAACTCTTCACCACCCCATCTCATCAGGATGTCCGTGTTCCGCATCTGATCTTGAAGCGTTTGGGCAACCGATCGGAGAACGCGATCGCCTGCGAGATGGCCATTCCTGTCATTGATATCCTTGAAATGGTCGAGGTCAAGCATGATGATGGATAGCGGCCGGTCATAGCGCACGGCACGCCTGATCTCGCGCTCGATGATCTCCCGGCCTTTGCGACGGTTGAAGAGCCCGGTGAGGCTGTCGGTATTGGCCTGCCGTAAACGCTTTGCGGATTCGGACCAGCGCCGAATTGCAAAGATCGCCAGATAAAAGGGCAGCAGCGTCGCTGAAAAAAGGATGAGCTCGTCGATCTGAAGGCCTTCGATCTTTCTGGTGAGGGCGAAGAAAGCCTCCGTTATATTGAATAGACCGAAAAAGTAATAGGTAATAATAGTAATGAGAAACAAACCAATCAGGTCGTAGGCCGCCCGCCGGTTCTCGCGAACCCAACTGAAAAACCTGGCAATCACGGTACGATGTCCGGCCGGCCACTTGCCATGGATGAGCGGAGATCAATGGCGGTCACGGTGAAGAAGTATTCCTTTTTTATCAAGTCAGCTCGCGCAAACGCTGGAACATCAGGAACGAGGCGACGGCCAGGAGAGCGGCCATCAGAATCCAAAACCAGAAATGGAAGAAGAGGATCACCGACCCAATGACAGCCAGGATATCGGTCAACTGAGCGACGGTTTGGATGAAAGCGCCGCGTAAAATCGATTCGGTCACGATGAACAGCAGGGTAATGACCGCCAGTCCGGCGGCCAAATAATGAGGAGCAAAAAACACCAAGGCGACGATCCCGAAAAGCAGCAGGCTCAGGCTGACGGCCGCCCAGGTCTCTGCAAAACGGTCAAAACGCATGCGAGTGGTTTTTACAGGCAGGACAAGATGGCGGATATGAGCGCGAGGGTCGTCCTCGACGCCTCGCTTTTGGCGATCCAACCGCCCGATGAGTCCCTCGAGCAAGGCGGTGTTCTCGGAATATTCACGACGCAAGCCGCGCACTTCCTCCATCGAAACGGCAATTTTCTTCTCGAGAGCGGCGTACTGTTTGGCAAGATGGGGATTGTATTCCATGCTCGTCAGGCGGGCACCCAGAGACTGCAACTCAGCCGCCTTATCAGGGATCAACGTATTCAATGCGGTTTGGCGTGCGGTAATATCGGCGGCGTTCTTTTCGAGCAGGCGGAGGGCATCGGGAGGCGGAGGAACCTTATCCAGCCCGGCGAAACCAAGCGGGTCGTACCATGAACCGCGCGGCGAGCCATCGCGGTTGTACATGGGTCCGGCCGGCGCATTTTCTCCAGAGATCGGGTCGCGGGCGAACAAGCCCCACAGCCCGCGGTATTGACCGACCCAGGGGGTGGTCTCATCAATGACCACGGGTGCCCAGGTACGGGATTCTCCGGGGCCAATGCTCAGACCGTCGCCGCGGGCAAAATCCACAAACGGAATACGGAACGGGTCGCCAGGCTCCTGGTCGAGCAGTTGTGTCCAGAATTTGTGCCAGGCCTGATTGAGGAAATGGACCCAGGGCGGGAGATCAATGTTGGCTTCGTCCTGGTATTCCCCCCTTTTAAAATAAGAGGCATGCGAACCCGCCCCGGCATAAACCACCGGATGGTCATCCACCAGATCGAGCTGACCTTTATCGTCCCAGCGGCGGCGCAGGTCACCGCCGTGGAAGTCATGCGAGGCATAGGCAAGCCATTCCGGAACGAGCTGTGTGCCATCGTTATAAAGATAGACCGTGATCATCTCCCAATCAGACTCATGGTCGTTCACGCCGCCAAACCCGGAACGCCAACTGTTAAAGCAATAAAAGAACCAATACTGAAGGACGACCCAATTGCTCTGTCCCTTACGGACGACGCGGCCATAATAAACATTTTTGTCCTGTTGGGCACGCATGTGGAAATAATCAAGCTCGGCGGCTGCGGCGGTGGCGGCAGGGACGCGCCCACGCAGTAGGAAGGAGATGGTAAAGAGGGCATCCACCACGCGCGGCAGAAGCCCGCCGCGCGCCAGGCGACCGATGCCGGCATGGAAGTTGTTTTTTAACAAACGGCGCAAACGCAGCTGGTTCGCAAGCACTTCGGCAGATTCGCTGAGGCTGAGCGATTCGATGAACCGCAGGTAATGCACCGTGCCAAAGACGGCAGGACGCGGCTCGACCAGTTTTTCCAGGGTCATTTCGTCCTGCTTAACCAGCAGCTCGTCGCGGTCATCGGGATAATGAGCCCACAAGCTGCATTCCTTGACATAGCGATCCACATCGGTGGGGTAAAACTGTTCGCCTTGTGTGTAACGGACCACGGGTTCAAAGCGGCGCAAGAGATCAAGGTCGGAGGCATCGGGCGGCATACCCGCCCGGGGGGTTCGAGCCTGCATGTCAGTCAATGTGTTCACCCTGATCCATCCTTATGTGGAAGATGCGCTGCACGTCAGACTGGCTGAGTGCGATGGCAATGATCACATTGGAGGCCATCACCAAAAAATTCGGGCGGCTGTAAAAATAATTGATCAATGTGATCAAGAGCGAGACGCCCGTCCAGGCCATGAGAACCACCCAGGCCCAGCGATGCAGGCGGAGGAAACCAAAGAGAACGACGAGGCCGACCAGCGAGAGGATGAGATAGGCCCCGCTGGTAAAAACGGTACGACCGAGCGGCGTGAGGCTGGCGCCTAAAAAGAGCGGAGCGGTGAATCCGTTTTGGATAACATGCATGCGCAGCAGGGGTTCCAGCACCTGATATAACCGAATCAAGAAAAGCAAAACAATACCCCAGGCGACGATCGTTACCGCGATGGGACGTTTTTTTGTCCAAACTTTCTTCCGTTTTTGCATGGCGAGTTCCTTGGATACTGCTTCTTCCATAAATCTCTACTGCTCCGCATACCGCTTCGCAGTACTCTGTAGGATCGAAAAAGGTAAAATAGGGTTTCAAACTTGTATAGTATATCGCTTCCAGAGGCCATTATGATTCCTGAATTTACCGAAACACTTTTCCTGCAAAGCCTAGACGAATGGGGCAAGTATGCCGACCGATTGAATAGTCTCTCCACGGAAAAACAGGCAGACTTTCTTAAAGGTCAAGGATATGCCTCCCTGTATGAACTACTGGCGCACGTAGGTGTATGGTGGGAGGAAGCCGAAGGCATCATACGGGATGCG
>Ga0265331_10002302_pt1 | contig 13020 bp, 13 predicted proteins | sample 41923metaG_FD_202088 | JGI IMG/M metagenome (GOLD analysis project Ga0265331, IMG submission 202088) | Rhizosphere microbial communities from Carex aquatilis grown in University of Washington, Seatle, WA, United States - 4-19-23 metaG | ecosystem: Host-associated > Plants > Roots > Rhizosphere...
GCCATGAAGTGTCGCGGTCGAGGAGATGTTGACGATGGCGCCTCCGCCGGCGTCGCGCAGATGCGGCATTGCGTATGATGCGACGTAGTAGGCGGCGCCCAGGTTCGAGGCCATGACCTTGTCCAGACGCGCGCCCGGCCCATCCTCCCGGACAACGCCTGACTTCTCCGCAGCCCCGCCGGCGTTGTTGACCACCACGTCGATGCGCCCGAAGCGCTTGGTCACGGCCTCGACAACCTCGCGGGCAGCGGTCTCCTTGCCCAGATCGGCTGGGTAGAACTCCACGTCGCCGCCGAGGCCCCGCATCTCGGCGACGGTGTCGGCGCCTTTGGCTTTGTCCCGGCCGGCGAGTCCGACCTTGGCGCCCTCCTTCACGAATCGGCGGACGATCGATCGGCCGATGCCGGAGTTGCCGCCCGTTACGATGGCGACCTTGTCGTTAAATCTCATATCGGCGTCTTTCCCATGGTTGCTATTCGGCGCAGGCGGTTGTGGGATGCCCGAGCCGGCCGAGTGATACCAGATTTCGGTCCGATTGACGCGGCGTCGCGCGTCGCATCCACATTTGGGTAGAAAATGCCGGGAGCAAGCGATGCCCAAGAGCGACTATACAGCTTTTCACGCTCTCGCCCCTTTATTCGAGGAGGTCATGGAGCGCCTTTCGAGGCGCGTGGAAGGCGAACACTATTTCGACACCCTAGCCGGCGACGTCCAGTTCGAGTTCCTATATGAATTTCCGAGCTTCTGCGGTGAGCGGTGCCGTCCCACAATCTCACCGACAAAACAGATAGGCTCGCGCCATGGATGAAATCGCCGGAGTTTGGATTTTGCGCTCCTTTCACATGGAGGACCTGAAATCAGGTCAGCGTACCGAAGTGTTCGGACCAAATCCGCGTGGCGTTCTAATCATTCATCCCGGCGGCCGCATGTACCGGGCCGCCAAGCTCCTGATGGACAGTGACGGCAAAGACGCGGCATTCGTCGCCGCCCGGCGCGAAGCTGAGCTGGCCGCCAAGGGCGACATTGAGGGCGTGGCAGCGTGGCGCGGGATCCGCCGGGCGATCGAGGAGTTGCAGAGGGGAAGGGAGCCGGGTGAGGCGTTGAATTGACGGATGGGCCGCAACGAGGCCCGGTCTACAGCAGGCTCTTCTGCCTTTCCGAATCTGAAAGAATGCAAAAGTCCCGCAGAACGAATTCATCCGCGAAATTTGGGCTCATCACCTGTATCGAACCAAGCTTCTGTCGCTTTGTGGGCCAAACTTAAGCCTCCCCCAGTGCCACCCGACCCGAAGGCAAGCGCCCCGAACTGCAAGAAGGTCAAGTGCTGCCCTACGTCCATTAGACGTTGGACCACAAAAGCGGAGAAACTTCCCAACACCATTGTCCCGATACGCATCAGGGCAGTCACGCCCCACGGATGAATCCTTCCATTCCAATTCAATAGCCCGATCACCAGTGCCGAAAGCAGCGCGCCAATGACAAGCTGAAAAATCACGAAGCCACGACCTATCCAAGAGTTCGCCACGAGCACGTGCCATGCGGTATCGGCGAAAGCGGCTACAGCTTCCACAGGCGGCAAAAATCGGACGCCGTCGGCCCAATAGCCGAGGTTGATTCGCATCGGCTCAGAATTCTTGCGGCCTAGAATCTCATCTACGTCTGTGGTGACGACCGGCGGCCCGGGCGGCCCCTCCAGCGCGGCGCCATAAACCCGCACAAGCAAGACGGGTTGAAAACTGGCGATCCCCTTAGCGGCTTGATCTTCGACCGAAGCAAGCTCCGGCCCATAGCCCACAGTGCTGCATCCAAAAGTGATCGCGCAAAAGATCGCGATAGCAACAACGGTGACTATCAGCAAAAGACACAAGGCGCTGAACAGTGCTTTCAAAATGCTGATCACACTACACTACCTAGTGACCGGCTAAGGGGCGGTAGCAGGGACACCTGCCCATTTAGTTTCGACGATTGTCCATTTCCGCCAGAGCAACTCCGCCTCATGCTGTTTTTTTCCGTTCACGGCGGAAACCATGGCGTCGGAGGTGAAGCACTGGCCCCCGTTGTTTACGACGCCGAGTGTGTGCGTGAGGTAGTTTCCATACGCAGTCTGAAACCTGCCATTGAGATCGTGATTGTCGGCCGCTGGTGCCGAGGTGATCACAGCGCTAAAATAGGCGATATCGGGGTGGCCGCCGAAACAATAAGTATAGTGCGTCGTTGCTTGCGTCGCCGAACCGTTACCGGTCGTGCCGCTCCAGCCTTGCGACGCGTAAACCACCCCCAGCCCCAAGATCACGATCCGGAGTTGGCGGCCCATTTGCTGTTCCCCCCTTGCAGTAACCCGATCTCCTTGACGCCACCGTCCCAAGCATACCCCGTCTTATGCATGGGCGGTGCAACTCTAGCCAGGTCTGTGCGGCGCGGATGACGCCAGCGACATGATCGGGGCCGCGACCTGGCGGCGAATTCTCAAGGCAGTCGAGGAGCTGGGGCGGGGACGGCGGGATGGGGAGGCGGTCAACTGGGATCCGGGTAAGTTTGAACGGCGAGATCGCTAGCCGCCGATCAAACGTTGTGCGACCCAGAGCGAGACATAGACGACCCAGGCCGCCCCCGCAAAGATAAGCAGAATGAGGAGCACGATGAGCCACCGCGGCGCCACCGCTTGCGGAGCTATGTTGGCCGCCTTCGCCTCTCCGGCGTCGGATCGCACCCTGGTGAGCATAGGCAGCGGGTCTGGCCCAATGATTTCGACCTGGAATACCTCCTTGGGCGCGAGTGTTTTCACACGAATGATGTGGGTCCCATCTGGGTTCTTGCCTTCCTCATAGGCTATATGGGGCCAGACTTGGAAATTGGGCGGCCTTGCGACGTGGAAAATCTCTATGTTGGTCGCCGGCACCCGACCGAAGTTTCCGATCAGAAGTGTCTCGGTATGGACCAGTCCAGTTTGTTGCCCGGGTGCCTGCGGCGCGATCACGAAGGAGAACTTGTGGGGCTTGGCCCAGCGGAGCTTCACGCGCGGGATGAGTAACCGCTGCTGCACGAACGCCAGAGCCAGCGTCACAACAAAACTGACAATGCCGCGATCGACTTCCGGCGAACCCGTTGTGATCACGCCCACCCCCTGCCACCCGAACCGCTACCGGGGACCTTAGCATAGGACCGAAGCACCCATGGTAATCTGACGGCATGACGGGCGGCCAAAAGATCGGGCTTAGGCAAATCCGCACCCTCGGCGACATGAGACGCGCCGACATGCTCTCGCACATTGTCGAGGGCCTGCCGATTATCTTGCAGAGCGCCGAGGAACTCATCGCGGAGGCCGATAGGCTCAACGGCGGAGCGCGGCCCAGCTTCTTATCTTTGACGCCACAGACGCCTGAGGATCGGCGGCGCGGCCGGGCGGTCGCCATCCTGCAGGGCCATGCCGAGGAGGAGGCCGCGAAGGCGCTGATGCTGGTCGACCTCGTTCGGTGCCCGAGCAGACGCCAGCAGGATCGGCAGCGCTTGGCAAGCCTGGTATACGATCACTTGGCGCGGATGATTTACGCAGACAGCGCGAAATGGAGGCCGGCTAATTTTGCGGAACTCCGCCGATACATCGATATGGAACGCCAGCAGTTCTACCTCGATGGCCCCAACGACGTGGACTATGTCTTCATGAACGGCATGATGTATCAGCGCGAGAGTCTCCTCTACGCCGACCTAGTCCGATGGGAGGACGGGCTTACATGGCAGCCCGCCGACGGGTCGCCGAAGACCGGCCGTGCACTCGATATAGCGCGTGCGCTCTACCGGACCGGCGCACTAACACGCGCCGGACTAGAGGGAATCGACGAAATCTGGGACCCCTTGGATTTGCACGACAAGACGCATTGGCAGGACGTCGCCGCGTTAAATCAGGCGACTCTAGAGCGGCTCGACAGGTTGGGTTTGATTGCGGCGGATGCCAGGGACCGCGATGTAGGTCTGATTCTGGAGTGGCAGTTCCCGTTGTACCCGCTGGACCTGAGCATGATCCAAACTAATGTTCAGACGCTGACTGCCGCCCGCGATAGGTTTAGTCCGTACTGAGTTCGAGATTTCAGTCCACGCCAATGGCCGCCGCCGTGACGCCCGCCCGCAATTCCAATAGGCCCACACGCTCAGGGGGCTGACGGCAACAACCCACACACGGTCGTTCACTGCGGGCCGCACACATCCGCCAGCAACCAATCGCGGCGCAGGGGTACAGACGGGGGCCTACATCGAAGAGATTTCGGCAAGTACCGGTTCTATATGAGATAATTGAAATATAATGGCGGAGGGGGCGGGATTTGAACTTGCCGTATCGGGCACCGCCGCCTCGGAGCTTTCGGCCCCTAGATGGCGGTCGGCCCAAGTGTCACCTGTGGGTGGTTGCGGGCCCCCACAACCACTGATAGTGAACTCCGATACACCTCCGGAACAGTCGCCCCGCTCTCGAGTGAATCAGGAGAGCCCCGATACAAAATCCAGAAACGCCCGCACCTTTGCGGGCGGCAGATGGCGCGAGGGATGGTAGGCATAGAGCGGCCACATCTCGTCCGACCAGTCAGCGAGAATATGCACCAGCTCGCCGCGGTCCAGCCAGCGGCCCATGCCAAGTTCGAGGCTCTGGAAGATTCCCTGTCCAGCAAGGCAGGCCTCGATCGCCGTGGTGGGATCGTCCGTCGTCACGCGTCCCCGAATGTCCACGTCGAACACGTTGCCATCCCGGCCGAAAACCCAGGTGAAGGGCAAGCCGGTTTGCGGATCCCGAAACAGGATCGCCTCGTGATCGACCAGGTCATGCGGGGATGCCGGCATGCCGCGCCGCTCAAGATAGGCGGGCGCTGCGCAGGTGAGCACACGCGTCTCTAATATTTTGCGCGCGATCAGCGAGGCGCCTTCGGCCGGACCGAAGCGGACCGCCACATCGGTGCCGGTCATCATCTCCTCGCGATGATTGCTGACAATCAGGTCGACCGAGAGTAACGGGTACCGAGCGAGGAAACGCTGCAAGTTCGGCGCCAGTACCATGCGCGCGAACCAGGGGTCGATATTGACCCGGAGCTTCCCTGCGACGGTAGCAGCCGCGCCCGCCGCCTCGCTCGCTGCCTCCTCGATGGCGGCCAGGAGCGGTGTGACTTGGCTATAGAAGTGATGCCCCTCCTCGGTCAACGTTGCGGCACGCGGTGTTCGATCGAACAACCGCACGCCCACGCGCGCCTCCAACCGTGCGACCGCACGGCTCACCCCAGAAGGCGTAAGGCCGAGTGCCTCGCCGGCGCGGGCAAAGTTCCCGGCCTCCACCACGGCGGCCAATACGCCCACCCCAGTCAGGATCCGTGCATCAAAGGTCAAGTCTGTATCCACTGTGATCCCGGCGCATAGTAGCATTGACCTTTATGCGCCAAAGTCAATGTATCGCTATCTGCTAGATAGGGCCAGCCGCAGGCCGAGGCGCTCGCCGCGTTCGGACAGTTGGAGATGTCCAATGTACGACATGGATCGTCAGGCTCTCCTTGCCCCTGGAAGCATGAATGGCTGCCGGAACGACAGGCCGTCGCCAAGTTCGACGATCGCGACGACTAGTCTTTCGGCTCCCGTTGCAAGGCGGGTGGTCGGACACCGGCACATGGCGCGTCGCGCTTCATCACAGCGGTGGCCGAACGCGAACGCTGCCCCGGATCGCGCTCGCAAGTGCGATCCGTCGTCAATGTGCGGATCGAGGAGAGCAACATGTCCGAACAACGACCAGGACTATCGCGGCGCGAGTTGATGCGGGGCGGCGCCGTTGCTGTTGCGGGCGCCGCTTCGCTTGTCTCTTCCCAGAGCACGGAGGCCGCGCCCACCGGGGGGGAGCGCTTCGAGGCACTCACGCGCGTCCATATTGAGATCAACGGCATCGCCCATCAGCTCGAAGTCGAGCCGCGCGTCAGTCTGCTCGACTTGCTGCGCGAGCGCCTGCAGCTCACCGGCACGAAGAAGGGCTGCAATCGTGGCGAATGCGGCGCCTGTACCGTCCATATGGACGACCGGCGGGTGAATGCGTGCCTGGTGCTCGCCGCCGCAGCCGACGGGCGAAGGATCAAGACAATCGAGGGGCTCGCCGGCGAAGGCGGACTACATCCGGTCCAGCAAGCCTTCATCGACCACGACGCCTTTCAGTGTGGCTTCTGTACCTGCGGCCAGATCATGTCAGCCATCGGCTGCATCGCTGAGGGCCATACCGGGTCGAATGACGAGATCCGCGAATGGATGAGCGGCAACATCTGTCGCTGCTCCGCCTATCCGCAGATCGCCGCCGCGGTGGCGGCAGCAGCGAAGGAGACGTTGTGATGCGTAACTTCAGTTACGTTCAGGCGCGATCTAGAGCCGAAGCGGTCGAGCTCGCCGGTCTTCCCGACACGATGGTGCTCGCCGGCGGCACCGAGCTCCTCAACTGGATGAGGATCGGTATTGCGGAGCCGGCCCGCGTTCTCGACATCACCCGAATCCAGGGCATGGAAGGCGTCGAAGCCTTGCCGCAGGGTGGTGTGCGTATTGGCGCACTCACCAAGCTCAATGACGCCGCACAGCATCCACTGATCCGCGAGAACTACCCTGTCCTCTCACAGGCAATCCTCAAATCCGCCTCCGCGCAAATCCGCAATCTCGCGACGGTCGGCGGCAATCCGCTGCAGCGTGTGCGGTGCCCGTATTTCCGCGCAGATGAGCCGACGCCCTGTAACAAGCGCGTACCCGGTTCCGGATGCGCGGCGCTGCATGGTATGAATGAGAAACATGCGATCTTCGGCTGGACCGACGCCTGCGTCGCCGTCCATCCGGCCGACCCGCCTGTGGCACTGGCAGCGCTCGACGCCGTCTATATCACCGAAGGCGGGGGCGGTCGTCGGATTCCGGCGCGCAGTTTCAATGTACTGCCGGGCGAGGATCCCTCGACGCACAGCGTCCTGCGCCGCGGCGAGATCATCACTGCCATCGAGATCGGGCCCGCGGCGAGGCGCTCCGCCTATCTCAAGATCCGCGAGCGCGAGAGTTACGAATACGCCACGGTGTCGGCGGCCGTGGCCCTCGATCTCGATGGCGATATGATCAATAGGGCTCGTATCGCGCTCGGCTCAGTGGCGATGCGCCCATGGCGGCTCGATGCGACCGAGCACGCGCTTGTCGGAAAAAGGCTCGGCTCATCGGACATCGCGACGTCGATCGATATCAGCTTCCGAGAAGCGCGGCCGCTTTCGTCGAACGCTTACAAGATCAAGCTGGCGCGCAATGCCGCGCTTCGAGCCATCGAACTCGCAGCGAGGGCCTCATGAGCGCGATCGGGCAATCCATCACGCGCGCCGATGGTCCCATCAAGGTCACCGGCGCAGCTCGCTATTCTGGCGACCAGAATATGCCGGGCCAGGTCTATGCGGTCTTTGTCGCCGCCAGCGTACCGGCTGGCCGCGTCACGAGCGTGGACACTAGGGCGGCTCTCGCCATGCCGGGTGTGATCCGCGTGTTGGTCGCGGCCGACATGCCGCGTGTCCATGCCGATCTCGACAAGATCACCGTGCCACCACTCGCCACGCGCTTCATGCCGATGCAGACCGACGCCGTGATGCACGAGGGACAGCCCGTTGCCATCTTGCTCGCGGAAAACCTCGAGGCGGCCGAGGCGGCCGCGACGAAGGTTCAGGTGACCTATCAGCGCCAGACCTTCATCGTCCCGGAAAAAGCGTCGCCACAGCCGGCGGACCCGCAGAAGGGCTTCTACTCGAAGGCGAGTGCCTTGGAGTTCAGCAAGGGAAACGCAGCCTCCGCGATCGAGGGGTCCCCGATAAAGATCAGAGCGGAATACACGCAGCTCTCGCGTCACGCCAACCCGATGGAGCCATCCGCCATCCTGGCGACCTGGAGCGGCATTCGCCTTACGGTCTACGATGCAGTCCAGCACTTGGCGTCGGTCCAGGGAGTTCTGGCCGCGGCCTTCGGCCTGAAGGCCGATAATGTCCGCGTCGTCGCGCCCCATACCGGCGGCGGCTTCGGTGCGAAGGCGTTCATCTGGCCACACGAAATCCTCGCGGCTATGGCTTCCATGGTGGTCAGGCGTCCGGTGAAGCTCGTTTTGTCGCGCCAGCATATGTACGGCATGGTCGGGCCACAGCCACAGATGACTCACGAGGTGCGTCTCGGAGCGAGCGATAGCGGCAAGCTCATGGGCATCACGCATCTTGCCGTCAACGTGACTGGCGTGACCGACGACTATGTGGAATTCGGCTCGATTCCGGGGCGCTCGTTCTACGCCTGCGACAACATCACCACGAGCCAGCGGGTCCAGCGCGGGAACATGACCTTGCCGACTTTCATGCGCTCCCCCTGGGACGGGCCGGGGTCCTGGGCGCTCGGCTCAGCCATGGACGAGCTTGCGCGTCAGGTCAACATCGATCCGCTCGATCTGCGGCTGATCAACTATGCCGAGACTGACCCCGAGAGCGGCAAGCCGTGGTCGTCGAAGAAGCTACGGGAAGCCTACGAGGAGGGCGCGCACCGGTTCGGTTGGCGCAATCGCCCGAAGGGCGGCATCCGCGACGGATATTGGCGCATCGGCTACGGCATGGCCGATTGCAGCCAAGGCCAGGCGCGTTTCCACTCGACCGCGCGCGTTGTGTTGAGAGCCGACGGCACCGCACACGTGGAATCGAGCTTCTGTGACCTCGGCACGGGTCCAGCCACCATCTTCCCCATGGTCGCCGCGGATGTGCTCGGTCTCGAACCGCGAATGGTCATTGCCGTCAGCGGTGATACCAACCTGCCTTATGCGGGTCCGACCTATGGCTCGGGCACGACTATCAGCACGGGCGCCGCCGTTCAGCAGGCCGCTCAGCGCGTCAGGGCGAAGCTTGCACGGCTTGCTGGTTGGAATCCCGACGAAGTGGTGATGAGGAATGGCTCAATCGTCCGCGGCGAGCAGTCGCGAACAATCCAGGAGGTGATGAACGAGTGCGGTACCTCCGAGCTCACTTCCGATGGCGCATTCGACCTTCCTGGTGGAGGGCTGGTTGACATGGGGCCAGCGGAGTACCCCACGCGCACCTTTGGAGCGATCTTCGTCGAGGTCGGGGTCGACCCCGACCTAGGCCTTCTGCGCCTGCGGCGCGCTACAGGCACCTACAGTGCTGGCCGGATCATCAATCCATTGACGGCCCGCTCGCAGATTATTGGCGGTATCGTGTGGGGCTGGGGCATGGCGGCCATGGAAGGTAGCCACTTCGAGCCGACGCTCGGCCGTTGGCTCGCGAAGGATCTCGCCGGCGTTCCGCTTCCCGTCAACGCGGACATTCCCTCCGAAATCGACGTTGGATTCGTCGATGAGTTCGACGGCAACGCAGGACCTCTCGGTGCCAAGGGCATCGGCGAACTCGGTGCCACGGGGGTGGCGGCCGCGGTCGCAAACGCGGTCTACGATGCGATCGGTGTCCGGATCAGGGATTTGCCGATCACTCCGGACAAGGTCCTTGCTGCCGTGTGACCATCGCGGGGAGACAGTGGCCGAGGCGTGATCTGCGCCAGAGGGCCAAACTCCCCCAATGGCCAACTCCAAATGCGCACAGGAGAACTTCCATGAATGGCCAAGACGATCTTCGGGAGAATTATCCAATCACTCGACGCAGTTTCGTCACCATGGTGGCCGCTGGTGCGGTGGACACTATTTTGCCGGACATCGCCGGCGCGGCGCAGCCCGCGCCGAAGGCCCTCAACGTCGTCCTTGTGCACGGGTTGTTTGCCGACGGATCGTGTTGGTCGGAGGTAATTGCGCGATTGCAGGCTGCGGGGCTCAATGCCACCTCCGTCCAGAACCCGCTGACGACGCTGCCCGAGGCGATCGTGGCGGCTGAGCGCGTGCTGGCGCGACAGGATGGCCCGACCGTCCTGGTCGGACACTCTTTCTCCGGAATGATCGTCACGCAGGCCGGCGTGCATCCGAACGTCTCGTCGCTTGTCTACGTTGCCGCGCGGGCGCCGGACGCGGGCGAGGACTACACCGCCTTAGCCAAGACCTATCCGACACCGCCGGCCACGGCTGGCATCGTCTTTGACGGTGACGAAGGACGTCTCAGTGAGGAAGCCTTTTTGCGCGATTTTGCGGGCGATTTGCCTCTCGCAAAGGCAAGGGTGCTCTATGCGGTCCAGGAGCCGTTCCAGAAGGCTCTGCTCACCGGCAAGACCACGCACGCTGCGTGGCGTTCAAAGCCGAGCTTCTATGCGGTTTCGACCGAGGACCGCACCATCAACCCTGACCTCGAACGCTTCATGGCTAGGCGGATGGGCGCCAAGACCATCGAGGTAAAGGCAAGTCACCTGTCTCTGATCTCGCAGCCCGATGTCATCTCGCGGTTGATTTTGGAAGCGGCGGGTCGAACGGTGTAACGATCCCTGTGGTCGTGAGTCGACTCACCCGCAGTATAGCCCACACTGCTGGACGGGTTCAGACGGCGATAGGAGGTAGAGTCAACTGTCGGTGGTTTCCCTCCCCCGATTTGGACCTACAACCGCGCGGGTAGCAACCCTACACGGCTAATTGGGCGGGCTCTCGCTGGCGGTGGTTGCGTCCTCACGCAACCAACTTTACTCGCTCCGGCAGCCCGGCTGGGCAGCCGGGTCGATCGCTGTCTGCGTCACGAGGCCTCAGAATAACCTCTTCGCTGTTGATCTCAATGGGCAGCTTGCCTTCGTAAGGCACGAGGCGAATCTCCCCGATCAACGATCGGATCAGCTCAACGGTCTCATCCCTGCTCGCGGCTTGGCGTGTCTTGGAGCTCCTGGGCCTCGCGCCGAGTCAAATCCCGGATTCAGACACTTATGCGCCCGTATAACTCGGTTACGCGGCGGTCGCATAGTTTGCGCGTCCCTTCTATGTCATTCTTTTTGCCAACCAGGGGGAAACCCGCGGCCGCAAAGATCGGCCAAAGGAGTGCACCAATGACGACGACAGCTCTGATTACTGGAGCCACCAGCGGAATCGGCCGCGCGGTGGCCGAGAAACTGGCGCAGTCAGGTGCCCATGTCATCGTCGTGGGCCGTAACGCGGAACGCGGAGAAAGGACAATTGCCGAGATACGCGCGGCGGGCGGGAAAGCCGATTTTATCTCGTCCGATCTTCGCGATGCCGCGAGCGCTCGTTCGGTCGCGAGAAAGGCCCTGGAGTTGGGAAAAGGCCAGGTCGATATCCTGGTCAACAACGCCGGCGTATTTCCTTTCGGCCCGACCCATGAGACGAGCGAGCAGTCATTCGACGAGGTGTATGCGCTCAATGTGAAGGCGCCCTATTTTCTCGTGGCCGAGCTGGCGCCTCGAATGGCGCAGCGTGGCAAGGGGGCGATCGTCAACGTCTCGACAATGGTCGCCGATTGCGGCGCGGCGGGCATGAGCCTCTATGGCTCGAGCAAAGCCGCGATCAAGCTGCTGACCAAGGCTTGGGCGGCCGAGTACGGCCCTAAAGGAGTCCGTGTGAATGCGGTCAGTCCCGGACCGACACGCACCGAAGGCGCAGCTGCGATGGGCGACGCGCTGCAGCAGCTTGCGGCGCAGGCGCCGGCCGGGCGTCCCGCCGAGCCCGAGGAGATTGCCGAGGCGATCTTGTTCCTGGCGTCCGATCGCGCCAGTTTCGTCCATGGCGCTATTGTCCCCGTCGATGGCGGCAGGGTCGCAGTATGAGTCGGTCTTCCGGCTAAGACACAATTCTGCAATGATGCATTTCCATCATTGCTGTTTTATATGATTGCCTGCGACCCCAGGTTTGTCTCGCCAAACGGCAAGGAGACAAATCATGACCCGCAAGCTTGAAGGAAAAATCGCCGTCGTTACCGGTGGCACCACCGGCATCGGGCTCGCCACCGCCAAGCGCTTTGCCGCAGAAGGGGCGCATGTCCTCGTCACCGGGCGCCGGCAAGGCGAACTCGATTCCGCCGTCGCGGCGATCGGCCCGAAGGCCACCGGCGTCAACGCGGACTCGGCCAAACTCGGCGATCTGAACAAGCTCTTTGAGCGGGTCAAGGCCATGGCCGGCCGCATCGATGTCCTGTTCGTGAACGCCGGTGGCGGCTCCATGCTGCCGCTGGGCTCGATCACCGAAGAGCAATACGACGACACCTTCGACCGCAACGTGAAAGGCGTGCTCTTCACGGTGCAGAAGGCACTGCCTCTCCTGGTCGATGGCGCATCGGTGATCTTGACCGCCTCCAACGTGAGCATCAAGGGCACGCCCGCATTCAGCGTCTACAGCGCCTCGAAGGCCGCGGTTCGAAACTTCGCCCGGAGCTGGACGCTCGACCTGAAGGCCCGCGGCATCCGTGTCAACGTCATCAGCCCGGGCCCGATCAAGACGCCCGGCCTTGTGAATCTGGCCGGCAGCGACGCCGCTGAGCAGCAGGGGCTGCTCGACTACATGGCCTCCACCGTCCCTCTCGGGCGCGTCGGTGATCCCGACGACGTCGCCGCCGCCGCCGTCTTCCTGGCTTCCGCCGACGCCAGCTTCATCGCCGGCGCCGAACTCTTCGTTGACGGCGGACAGGCCCAGATCTGACGAGAGCTTCGTCGGACCGGTTCGTCGGACTCCCCGTCACCTTGAACGCCACAACAAGTGATTAACCGCAAAGGACAACTGACATGAGCAGCCGAGCCGAAACCAGAAGCGCGTCCTCGAACCTCCCCGACGCCGTCACGACGGTGGTCCCCGCCGTCGGCCGCGCAATGATCAGTGCGATTTTCCTTCTATCCGGCCTGTCGAAGCTCGCTGCGCCGGCAATGACGATCGGCTACATCCAGTCGGTCGGCCTTCCGCTGCCGACAGTCGGATTCGTGCTCTCCGCCTTCGTTGAGATCGTGGGTGGGCTCACGCTTCTGCTCGGCTTCCGCACCCGGATCGTCGCGAGCATCCTCTTCCTGTTCGCCCTTGCGACCGCTGCCTTCTTCCATCGGAACTTCAGCGACCAGGACCAGTTCATCCACTTCTTCAAGAACATCGCCATT
>Ga0265331_10002304_pt1 | contig 13019 bp, 13 predicted proteins | sample 41923metaG_FD_202088 | JGI IMG/M metagenome (GOLD analysis project Ga0265331, IMG submission 202088) | Rhizosphere microbial communities from Carex aquatilis grown in University of Washington, Seatle, WA, United States - 4-19-23 metaG | ecosystem: Host-associated > Plants > Roots > Rhizosphere...
GATCCATTTGAAGCGGGACACCTGGGAGCCCGACCGCCCGATCGCTCCCTGGATCATGACCATCGCGCGCAACAAGCTCATCGACGCGCGTCGGCGGCGTGGCAAGGCGACCGTTGTTCCCATCGAGGATTTCGCCGATCTGCTGAGCGCCAAAGGCGCCAATGAGGATCATGATCGGCTCGATGTCGAGCGGATGATCGCGCAGCTCGGCGAGCGCGATCAGAACCTCGTGCGCGCGCTCGCGATCGAAGGCCGCTCGGTCAGGGAAACGGCGGCGACGCTCGATATGAGCGAAGGCGCGGTCCGCGTCGCGCTGCACCGGGCGATCAAGCGGCTCGCCAGCGCCTTTCGCGGAGAGAAGTCTTGAAAACCGACGCGCTGATCGATCTGCTTGTCGCCGATCTCGAGCCCTCGAGGCTGAGGTTCCGCGCGAGCTTGCGCCTGGAGCTCGCCTGCGGCGGGGCGGCGGCCGGCCTCATTCTGCTGTTCGTCCTTCATCTGCGGCCCGACCTCGGGGCGCAGCTCGCCTCGCCGCGACTCTGGCTGAAGCTCGCGACGATGCTGACCCTCACCGCGGCAAGCCTCGGCCTCGTCTGGCGTCTGGCGACGCCCGGCGCCGAGGCGAAACCCTGGCTTTGGGCGCTTGGCCTCGCGCCCTTCATCCTGGGCCTCGGCGTGCTCGCGGAAGCCCTGGCGACGCCCGCGTCTTCCTGGCCTGCGCGGCTCGTCGGCCATAACGCCTTTTCCTGTGTGACGCTCATTCCGCTTCTCTCGGCGGCGCCGCTCGCCTGTCTCCTCCACGTCCTCCGGCGAGGCGCGCCAGCCGATCCCGGCCTTGCCGGCGCGGCTGCGGGCCTTCTGGCGAGCGGCGTCGGCGCGACGCTATATGCGCTGCATTGCACCGACGACAGCCCCTTCTTCGTCGCCGCATGGTATTCAGTGACGATCGCGATTGTGACGCTCGTCGGCTATGTCGCGGGGCGGCGCCGGCTCAGATGGTGAGAGGCCGGCCGGCGAAGGGCTAGACTTTGGAGATGCGGAACCCTCTCGCAACCGATGGCTCGATAGCCAAGCGGCGCGACGACCGCGCGGCGGATCTCGCCTGGATGCGTTTGGTCGCGACGCTGCTGCTTTTGCTGATGGCGGCCGTTTTCGTGGCGACGAAGCGGCTCGGTGACGCTTATGCCTGGGCGCCGTATCTGCGCGCCTTCGCCGAGGCTGGAATGGTCGGAGCCTGCGCCGACTGGTTCGCCGTAGTGGCGCTGTTCCGCCGGCCGCTCGGATTGCCGATCCCGCACACGGGGATCGTGCCGGCCAACAAGGAGCGCATCGCCGACGCGCTCGGCCGCTTCATCGCGACGAATTTCCTGACCCGCCAAACGCTCGACCGCAAGCTGCGCAACGTCGACGCGGCCGGCGCGATCGCGCAGTGGCTCGCCGATCCTGGAAACTCCACCAAGATCGCAGCCTTTTGCGGCCGGGCGCTGCCCGAACTCGTGGAGGTCGTCCCGAAGGAGCGGATTCGACACATCGTCCATGAAATGGCGCGCCAGGGCGCGCAATCCGTTCCCATCGCTCCGCTCGGCGCGCATCTTTTGGAGACGCTGTGGGCGCGGGGCGAGGCGCAGGCGCTGCTCGACCGCGCCGTCGCCGAGGCCTGCGATCAGCTTTTGGCGCGGCGCGCAGAGATTCAGCGGCGCGTGGCCAAGAAGGCGCCGCGCTGGCTGCCGAAATGGGTCGACGCCTTTCTGGTCGAGAGAGTCGTCGGCGGGCTCGTCGAAACGCTGTCCAATCTGCGCAAGCCCGAGCACCCCTGGCGTCGCGAATTACAGAAAGCGGTCAAGGGCTACATCGCCTCTCTCGCGACCAATCCCAAGCTCCGGGAAGAGGGCGAGGCGCTTAAGGCCAGCATCCTCGCCGATCCCGTCTTCCTGCGCCAAACCGAACTCTTGTGGGAGAAGCTCGAGGCGAGCCTGCTCTCGGATATCGGTCAGCGCGGCGATGACGTCGCGCAGGCGATCAACGCCATGCTCATAAGCTTCGCCCACTGGCTTTCGAACGACCCCGCGCTCGCCGCGGCGCTCAACCGGCGCATCCGGCTTTGGGCTTTGCGCGTGCTGCCGCCGCGTCGCGCCGAGATCGGCGCCTATGTCTCCGAGGTGGTTCGCCGCTGGGACTCGCAAACCCTCGTCGACAAGCTTGAATTGAGCGTGGGGCGCGATCTGCAATTCATCCGCATCAACGGAACGCTCGTCGGCGGCCTCGTCGGCCTGCTGATTTTCATCGTCAGCCGGGCGGTCGAGTCATTTTAGGCGGGGCCGCTCGTTCGGCCATGAAATTGACCACTCTGACCTCGCTCCGGGGCCGGCGCGCGCTATCTAATTTCTTCATACAGTCAATAGACTGAAATAGGGGAATGGCTCATGACCATCCACGACTTCTCGAGGCGGGAAGACTGGATTCGGATACCGGCGGAGCGGTTGCTCGATCTGCTTTGGGGGGCCACTCTGGTGACGACTTTCGTCTTCGCCGCGATCCTGGCGCTTGCGGTCGCGGTCAGTCTCGCTGCGGACGTCCATCTCATAAAGATACCGGATCGGGTCTGCTATTCGGCCTCGCAGCCTAGCGGCGAGAAGCTCATCTGCAGTTGATCCACCCCGTCGCGTCCGCCTGGAAGCGAAAGCTAAAGTTTGCGCGACCGGCCCTCGCGCCTTAGGATGCGCGCATGACGCATCCGAGCCCCAAAAAGGCGAAACGCGCCGCCGCCAAAGCCCCGCCGCGCGGCCTCGCCCCGACGGGCGTTCTCGCGGCCGCGGCGGCGATCGGCGCCGTGGGCGCGGGCGTCGCCATCGTCGAAGCGGCGGCGCTCGTGCTTGTCGTGGGCGGCGCGGCGGCTGTCGCGCCGCATCTGTGGCGCGGAATTCGCGCGCTCAAAACGCCGGAAGGCCCTGCCCTGCCTCAGCCGGCGCCGCCCGGCGAGACCGAGACGCGCCTCATTTCCCTGCCCGGCTTCCAGATCAAGCAGGCGCTGGCGAAGACGATCACCTATCGCGTCATCATCACGGCTTGCGATCTCGGCTGGAATTACGCGATCCTCGGCGAGCCGGCGGCAGCGGTGGGGCTTTCCGCCATCTCGCTCGTCGCGGGCCCCTTCTCCTACTTCATTCACGAGACCGGCTGGAACCGCTTCGGTCCGCGCATCGTGAAGAATGGCGTCGTGTCGGTTCCGCTGCCCGCGCTGGGCCTGAAATCTGGCGCGCCGCAAGAGCAGAAACACGCCATCGCCGTGGACCGGTCCATCGCGAAGACCATCACCTTCCGGACGCTCGGCACAGTGATGGAGTTCACGACGAATTACGTCTTCGTGCGGGACGTGACGACGGCGGTGTGGCTCTCGGCCTTCGGCTTCGTGCTCGGCCCCTTCATCTATCTCGGCCACGAGAAAGCCTGGGAGCTCGCGGACGCGCCCAAGTCCAAAGCCCGGCCTCCCCTCGCCCTGGCTGCGCCCGCGCAATGAAGTCATGCGGCTCTTCGCGCTGACCGGCGCCGGCGTCTCCGCCGAAAGCGGGCTTGGAGCCTTCCGCGACAAGAAGGGCGAAGGCCTTTGGGCGCGCTTCGATCCAATGAAGCTCGCGACGCCGGAAGCCTTCGCCCGCGATCCCGCCGCTGTCCAAGCCTTCTACGACGCGCGGCGGCGCAATCTCCTCGGCGCGACGCCGAACGGCGCCCATTTCGCCCTGGCGGAGCTCGAGCGGGCGCTCGCGGCGCATGGCGGCGAATTGACGCTGGTGACGCAAAACATCGACGATCTGCACGAGCGCGCCGGCTCGCTGCGTGTGATCCACATGCATGGCGAGCTGTTGAAGGCGCGCTGCCTTAGCTGCGAAAGCGTCACGCCCCGGCGCGAGGACCTTGGCGGCGAGCACCGCTGCCCCGCCTGCCAGGCCTCAGGCGCGCTGCGACCGCATGTCGTCTGGTTCGGCGAGGTTCCGCTGCATATGGAGGAGATATCGGCGGCGCTCGTCCGGGCCGACCGCTTCGTCGCGATCGGCACCTCGGGCTCGGTCTATCCCGCCGCGGGCTTCGTCGCCGAGGCGCGCGCGCTGGGGCTGCAAACCTGCGAGATCAATCTCGAACCTTCCGACAACGCTTATCTCTTCGACGAGCGTCGCTACGGCAAGGCGAGCGAGGCGGTCGCCGCCTGGGCTCAGGAAATCATCAAAGAGCTCTAGAACAATGACCATTTGGCACCTCCTTAAAATCATCGGCGTCGCGCTGATGCTGTTCCTGGCCTATCAGTCGGTCGGCTCCCTGGTGAAGCGCCTCACGCCGCTGTCCCTCTTCGCCGATCCCGCCGTTCTGGCCTCCGATCTCGACGATGCGCGCGTGCATTTTCAGCCGGGCGGAGAGGCTTGCGCGCGCGATGTCGCGGCCTTGATGGGCGAGGCGACGGCGCGCGTCGTCGAGGCGCAAGGCCGGCCCTTCAATAAGGAGCCGATCGTCGTTGTCTATACGTCCTATGGCGACTACGGGCGCTCCAATGGCTATGACGACGCGAGCATCTCTGCCACGGCGCGCTCGGGCCGCGTGCTGCTCTCGCCCGCGCTGTGCAATGAGGACAGACCGAAGCTCAAGAGAGTGCTGACGCATGAGCTTTCGCACACGCATCTCTTCGGCTGGCGCGGCGTGATCGCCGAGCGTCCGCCGAGCTGGTTTTCGGAGGGCCTCGCCGTGCTGATCTCGGACGGCGGCGGAGCGGAAGGCGTCGACGACAAAGAGGCGCGGCAGGCCTTGAAGGACGGCTTTGCGATCAAGGTCGCGGATAAGGGGATATGGCGGGATTTCAATTCCATCCCCTTCGAGAAGGAGCCGAAGCCGAAGGGCGAGGGCGCGGACTTTTTCCACTACCGGCAGAATTTGGCATTCCGGCAGGCGGGGCTGTTCGCCGCTTTTCTGAAACGCGAGCAGCCGGAAGCCTTCGCGAAATTGCTGACGAGCCTGCAGGACGGCGCGGACTTCGACGACGCCTTCAAGCAGGCCTATGGCCAGAGTCTTGGACAGGAGTGGTTGAGGTTTCGGGACAGTGTCGGCGGGTGAGTTCTCGGGGTGCTGAAGGCGAGCCTTGAGGCTCGCAAAGCACGCGCGGAGCTTGTAACTTGCGGCGCTTACTACTGCTCGGGACCTCCCACATGCACAACCGCTTTCGTCTCGCCGGCGTCATGGGATGGCCCATCGCTCATTCGCGCTCGCCCAAAATCCATAATTACTGGCTGAAGCTGCATGGGATCGAGGGCGCCTATGCGCCCTTCGCCATTGAACCCGGTAAGCTCCGCGCGGCGCTACGCGCCTTGGCGACTCTGGGCATGGCCGGCTGCAATCTGACGATCCCGCACAAGGAGGCAGCGCTGAAGCTCGTCGATGTCGTCGAGGAAGGGGCGGCGCGCATCGGCGCGATCAATTGCGTCGTGGTCGGGGAGGACGGGCGGCTGACGGGGAAGAATTACGACGGCTTCGGCTTCATCGCGGCGCTACGCGCCGCCGCGCCGAGCTGGGACGCCCAGGCCGCGCCCGCCGCGGTGATCGGCGCCGGCGGCGGCGCGCGTGCGATCGTGGCGGGGCTCCTCGACTCTGGCGTCACAGAGATCCGCGTGTTCAATCGCACGCGCGAGCGGGCGCGAGCGCTGGCCGCGGACTTCGGCGCCGCGGTCCATGCTCATGCCTGGGAGGATCGCAATTTGGGCCTCACGGGCGCGGGGCTGCTCATCAACACGACGAGCCAGGGCATGGTCGGCCAGCCGCCGCTCGACATCGACCTTTCCGCGCTGTCCCCTTCCGCCATCGTGAGCGACATCGTCTATGCGCCGCTGGAGACGCCGCTGCTCGCAAGCGCGCGCCGCGCCGGCCTCGTCGCGGTCGACGGACTGGGCACGCTGATCCATCAGGCGCGCCCGGCCTTTCGCGACTGGTTCGGCGTAATGCCCGAGGCGACTCCGGCGCTCAGAGATTTGATCGTCGCGACGCTGTAGTGACGTGAGGCCCCACATAACCCGTTCGGTTGGATGCAGCGTGGAGGAAGAGAGATGGGCGGCGACATCGAATCCAGCGCACTGCAATACTTGCTGAACGACGGCTGGCGCTACCACGACACCGAAGGAGAGCGCCTCGCGCGGGAGCTCGAAGCCGCGATTCCAGAAGCAGGTGTCGCGCCCGAGCTGCTCGTTGGCTTCCTCCATCTCTCCGTTCACACGCTCGGTCACCACTTAGCCGATTGGCCCCGCGCGCTCGCGTTGGCCGAGCGTGCGCTCGATGGACAGGCGGTTCTACCGGAAACAGGGAAGGCGTGGGGGTGGCTCTATGTCGCAGCCACGCTCGCCGCCGATTCCGTGGAGGCAGCGACCGCCGAGCTCTCCTATCTCAAAGCCGCCGGCGACAAATTCGACGCTGCCTTGGTGGATATGCGGTTTCTGCTGGCCGACGCGTTGATCGGCGCAAAGCGTCCCCACGATGGCGCGAAAGTCTACCGTGGCGCGCTCGATCTTGCGGCTCACGCGTCGCAGTCGGCGTTCCTGGACCGGACGATTGCGGTCGCCAGCAACAATCTCGGCTGGGAGCTATACGAGCAGCCGCAGCGGACGGCGGAAGAGGATGCGCTGATGAAGCTCGCCGCCGAGACGAGCCTGACCTTCTGGCTCAAATGCGGCAATTGGATCAATGCGGAGCTCGGACATCATCTGAACGCCGTCGTCGCTAACGCCACGGGCGATCCGAGAGCGGGTCTCGCCGAAGCCGATGCAGGCCTCGCCGTCATCGCCGCGAATGGCGAACGGCCGCTCGACGCGGCGCGCCTTCACCTCGCGCGCGCCGTCTCGCTGGCCGCATTGGGCTCCGCTGATGATTCGGCGCGGGCGATCGATGACGCCGACTCCTCTGCGGCAAAGATTGCATTGGAGCAGTTGAAGCCGCTCTACGCTGCCGAACGGGCAAAGGCGATCAGTGTTCTTTCGTGAGCCGCGCGCGGCCAAGCATTCAGCGCTTTATCGCGCCGGCCCCGTCGCCAAAGCCAACGCCGCGCCCTACCTTGCCCAACGGCAAGAGAGCGCCCTGGATTTTGGAGGAATCGATGTCGGAAGGCTTCAAGAAGCGGCAACAACCGCAGGAGCCCAGCCAGACGCCGCTTTGGCTCGTCGCGGTGGGGTTGGGCATCGCCCTCTACAGCCGGAGCATGAAGGACGAGAACATCGGCATGGTCGTTCTCTGGTTCGGCCTCGCCTTCTCGGTCGTGAGCCTGATCTATTACTTCTTTCGTCCCAAACACGGGCTGCCGCGAGGCAAATGAACGCCGCCAAAAAAATGCGGCGCGCCTTTGGAGAGCGCACCGCTATATCCGACCGGAAACAGGGAGAGAGTGGGGCCCTTTTCTCGGGCAATCCCGCGCCTCGCCCCTCCTGCGAACGCTTGCGTTCGCCTCTATGACCCACCGGCGCGCGCGGTCACGAACGTCGCGCCTGTCTTCTCACGGAGGATGGCGAGGCGATCTTCGTTGACGGCTCTCGCTCATTCGAACATCGGCGAATCGCTCATCTGCGTGTTGCGTTCTGCCGCTGTCGCCGTTTCCCGAACTCGCTCGCCCTCCTCAGTGACAAAGCGATAACGTTCGTAGTGCGAATAGGTTTCGGCGACAGTCTGTCGCAGCCCCACGAACGGGCGTCACACCAGCCGGCTCTGCGCCTTCGCCGCGGCGATGAAGCTCGCAAAGAGCGGATGCGGATCGAAGGGGCGGCTCTTCAATTCGGGGTGATACTGCACGCCGATGAACCAGGGATGATCGGGAATTTCGACCGTCTCGGGAAGCGTGCCGTCCGGCGAGGTTCCAGCGAAGATCATGCCCTTCTCCTCGAGCCGCGCGCAATAGGCGTTGTTGACCTCGTAGCGATGCCGGTGCCGCTCGGAGATGTCGAGGCGGCCGTAGATCTCCGCGATGCGCGATCCTTCTCTGAGCCGCGCCGGATAAGCGCCGAGCCGCATCGTGCCGCCCAGGTCGCCGCCCGCGCGCCGTTGCTCGAGCTCATTGCCGCGCAACCATTCCGTGAGCAGGCCGACGACCGGCTCGGCGCAGGCCCCGAATTCCGTCGAGTTCGCGGCCTCGACGCCCGCGAGCGAGCGCGCCGCCTCGATGACGGCCATCTGCATGCCGAAGCAGATGCCGAAATAGGGCACCTTGCGCTCGCGCGCGAAGCGCGCCGCCTTGATCTTGCCCTCGGCGCCGCGTTGTCCGAAGCCGCCGGGAACGAGAATGCCGTGAACATTCTCGAGATGCGGGGCGGGGTCCGCGCCCTCAAAAATCTCCGACTCGATCCACTCGAGATTGACCTTGACGCGGTTCGCGAGTCCGCCGTGCGAGAGAGCCTCGATGAGGCTCTTATAGGCGTCCTTCATCCCCGTATATTTGCCGACGACGGCGATCGTGACCTCGCCCTCGGGATTGTTGATGCGCTGCGCCACGGCGTTCCAGCGGCTCATGTCGGGACGCGGCGCGGGCTCGATGCCAAAGGCCGCGAGCACCTGCGCATCTAAACCTGCGGCGTGATAGAGGCGCGGCACGTCGTAGATGTTGTGCGCGTCGCGCGCCTCGATCACCGCGCCCTCGCGCACATTGCAGAAGAGCGCAAGCTTGCGGCGCTCGTCGCGCGGAATCTCGCGGTCGCAGCGACAGAGCAGAATGTCCGGCTGAATGCCGATTGAGCGCAATTCCTTGACCGAATGCTGCGTCGGCTTCGTCTTCAGCTCGCCGGCGCTCGGAATATAGGGAAGAAGCGTTAGATGGATATAGACGCAATGGCCTTTGGGCAGATCGTTGCCGAGCTGGCGGATCGCCTCGAAGAAAGGCAGACCCTCGATGTCGCCCACCGTGCCGCCGATCTCGATCAACGCAAAATCGGCGCTGTCGCTCTCGTCGAGCACGAATTCCTTGATCGCGTTGGTGACGTGCGGGATGACCTGAATCGTCGCGCCGAGATAGTCGCCGCGCCGCTCGCGCGTGATGATGTCCTGATAGATGCGCCCCGTCGTGACATTGTCCGCGCGCGAGGCGGGCCGGCCGGTGAAGCGCTCGTAATGCCCCAGATCGAGGTCGGTCTCGGCGCCGTCGTCCGTGACGAAAACCTCGCCATGCTGATAGGGGCTCATCGTCCCCGGATCGACGTTGAGATAGGGATCGAGCTTGCGCAGGCGCACGCTGAAGCCGCGCGCTTGCAGCAAGGCTCCGAGCGCCGCGGAGGCCAATCCTTTGCCAAGGGAGGAGACCACGCCGCCTGTGATGAAAATATAGCGCGCCATGGGGCCCCACGCCTAACGCCTAAATGCCGATTCGGCTAGAGCGTCGACTCCGCCTTCCCCGGTTTCGGAACGCGGGCGGAAAGCGAACGCCCGCGCGCCCAGCCGAAACCCTCGCCCGCCCCCAAAGAGATGGGGCAAGCGCGGATTCCGGCGACTGACCAATGGGCGCGAACGCGTCCTATTTTGTTGGCGACTTCCACTGGACCGCGGGCGGGGCCGCGGAAGGCGCGGGAGCCGCCTCGGGAGCAGGCTTGGCCTCCTCGGGCTTCGGCGCCGCCGGTTCGGGCGCGGCGGGGGCAGCTTCGGTTTTCGGCGCAGCTGCGGCGGGAGCCTCGCTCTTGGGCTCGGGCGCAGCGGGAGCGCTCTCGGTCTTCGGCGCGGCTGCAGCGGGGGTCTCGCTCTTGGGCGCTGCCGGCTCGGAGGTCGGCGACTTCCACTGAACCGCGGGCGGCGGCGCGGAGGGCGCGGGAGCCGCCTCGGGAGCAGGCTTCACCTCCTCGGGCTTGGCCTCGCTCTTGGGCGCCGACGGCTCGGGCGCAGCGGGGGCGGCTTCCGTTTTCGGCGCTGCGGCGGCGGGAGCCTCGCTCTTGGGAGCGGCCGGCTCGGGCGCCACGGGAGCGGTCTCGGCCTCGGGTGCGGGCGCCGCCGGAGGCTCGCTCTGTGGCGGCGAAGCCGCGGGGGCTTCGGGCGCCTGACGCAGCGCCGGCGCGCCGGCGCCTTGCTGGCGCTGCTCCTGCGCGCGCTTCAACTGCTCGAAAACGCTCTCTTTTTCCTTCGGGATCGGGATTTCTTTCTGAGCCTGCGGCGCGGCCTCGGGCTTGATCTCCTTGAGCTGCACCTTCTCCGGCTCGACGGCCTTGGTCCAATCCTCGCCGCCCAGGGAGCGGCGCTCCCAGGAGGGAATGACCGTCAGCAGCACGCTCGTCACAAAGAAGACCGTGGCCAATATGCTCGTGGCCCGCGTGAGGGCGTTGGCTTGCCCGCGGCCCGAGAAGAAGCCGCTCTGGCCGAGACCGAGCGCCCCGCCCTCCGATTTTTGATAGAGAATCAAGGTGACGAGGGCGACCACCGTCATCAGATGGATCGCCATGATGACATGTTGCATTTCGTTTTCAGTCCCTTGCGCGCGCCGCGCGCGGTTTTTCGATCTTTAGCGGCGGGTTTTACACGAATGGCGCCAGCGCGCAAAGGGGCGCAGGCGCTTCTGACAGCGCGCAAAAAACAGCCGGCGCATCCTTTAGAAAGCGCCGGCCCCGAGATCCGCCGTGTAGGCCGAAGACGCTTAGATCAATATAGATTGCCGTCCTGGCCCTTCCACTTGCCGCTGTCGGTCTTGTCGAAGCGCGTCTCGTCCTTGAACTCGATCTCTTTTCCGGGCTCGATATATTGTTTTTCCTTGATCATCTTGTTCTGGATGGTGGTCGAGAAATAGGTGCTGTCCGAGCAGCCTTCCGCGACCTTGCCCGCCGCGTCGGGCTTGCATTCGAGATGCGCGCCCTTCGGGAAGGCGACCTTGACGGTGTAGTAATATTCGACGCCTTCATGACCGGCGCCTTCGACGTCGAGCCGCCAGAATCGGTCGACTTTGAAATCGACGATCTTCGCGTCGGGATCGAATTTCTTTTGGATCAGATTCTCGAAAACCTTGCGGGCGTCCGCCTCGGTCGGCTCGGAGGATCCGAAAGGCCAGATGGCGCCGGCGGGCGACGCGGCCATGAGCGCCGCGACCAGGACCGCCGGCGCGAGAAACGACTTTGCGTTCATCGAGATCTTCTCCCTTTTGCATTTTTTGGTCGCTGAGCGCCGCAAACGCGGGGTCGAGGCGCGGTCGAACCTTTTTTTGCGAACGCAAGCTGCACGCCTGCCGCGCTCTCGGCAAGCCGCCCTGTGCGGACGAATTGTCGCGGGCCGGCGCCCAGCCCGGTTGCGCCGCCTGGGCGAGCGCCTTATTGAGCCGCCAACGCCGCGCCGCGGCGACCACAACATATAGGTGAGGTTCTACATGTCCGCCTTCAAGCTGCTGCTTCTCCCCGGCGACGGGATCGGTCCCGAGATTGCGGCGGAGGCGGAAAAGGTCATCGCCCTTTTGACGCAGGCGGGCGTCGCCCGCTTCGAGATCGAGAAAGGTCTCGTCGGGGGCGCGGCCTATGACGCGCATGGCGTCGCGATCAGCGAGGACGACATGAAGCGGGCGCATGCGGCCGACGCCGTGCTACTCGCCGCCGTCGGCGGCCCGAAATGGGACGGCGTTCCCTATGACGTGCGCCCCGAAGCCGGACTGCTGCGCCTGAGAAAGGACCTCGGCCTCTTCGCCAATCTGCGCCCGGCGATTTGCTATCCGGCGCTCGCCGAGGCCTCCTCGCTGAAGCGCGAGGTCGTCGACGGTCTCGACATCATGATCGTGCGCGAGCTCACGGGCGGCGTCTATTTCGGCGAGCCCAAGGAGATCGTCGATCTCGGGAACGGGCAGAAGCGCGCCGTCGACACGCAGGTCTACGAGACCTACGAGATCGAGCGCATCGGCCGCGTCGCCTTCGAGCTCGCCAGAAAGCGCGGCAACAAGGTCACGTCATCCGAAAAAGCCAATGTGATGAAATCGGGCTATCTGTGGCGCGAGGTCATCACCGCGCTGCACAAGCGTGAATATGCGGATGTGAAGCTCGAGCATATGCTCGCCGACGCACTCGCCATGCAGCTCGTGCGCTGGCCCAAGCAGTTCGACGTCGTCGTGACCGACAATCTCTTCGGCGACATGCTGTCGGACGAGGCCTCGATGCTGACCGGCTCGCTCGGCATGCTGCCCTCCGCCTCGCTCGGCGCCGCGGACGCGCAGGGCAAACGCCATGCGATGTACGAGCCTTGCCACGGCTCCGCCCCCGACATCGCCGGCAAGGGAATCGCCAATCCGATCGCGATGATCGGCTCGCTCGGCATGGCGCTGCGCTATTCCTTCGACCTGCCCAAGGCCGCCGACGCGATCGAGACAGCGATCGCCGCCGTGCTGACCAAGGGTCTGCGCACCGCCGACATCAAGGGCGACGCGCCCTCGAGCATCTCGACAAGCGCCATGGGCGACGCGATCGTCGCAGAACTCTCGAAAGCGCTGATCTGAGGAAGCCGCGCGGCGGCCAAATCGCCGCCGCGCCTTCCCGCTTCGATCAGAATTTCGCGCGCAGCGTAATGAAGGCCGAGCGCGGCGCGCCCGGCATGATGTTGTTGTTGGCGCTCGCCGCAACATAGTAGTGCGCGCCGGCGAGATTCTCGACATTGAGCTGCGCGCTGACCTTCTCGCTCAGCTTGACGTAGAGCGCGCCGTCGACGCGCGCATAGCCGGGCACGATGACCGCATTGTTGATTTCTGGAAAGAATTTGGCGTTGTAGACCACGCCGATACCCATGCCCAGCACGCCCGGCCCCGCGTCGAAGAGCGACGACAGGTCGTATTTGTTCCACCACGAAAAGGTGTCGAGCGGGACATTGGGCGTCTTGTGGCCGACGTCCGTCTGGAACGGATTGGTCGGGTCGGGGGCACCGCCGTCAACTGCGGTGATGATCCCAATCTGATGGCCGTATCCGAGCGACACGCGCCATTTGTCGGTGAGCTGCCCGACGAGCCCGATCTCGCCGCCTTTCGTCTGCGTGTTCCCCGCGACGAAATTGGCGGAGTTCACCGCAAGCGGCTG
>Ga0265331_10002307_pt1 | contig 13008 bp, 19 predicted proteins | sample 41923metaG_FD_202088 | JGI IMG/M metagenome (GOLD analysis project Ga0265331, IMG submission 202088) | Rhizosphere microbial communities from Carex aquatilis grown in University of Washington, Seatle, WA, United States - 4-19-23 metaG | ecosystem: Host-associated > Plants > Roots > Rhizosphere...
TTTACTCACCTGCCCTTCCATTGGCTGCCGTTGTATACGGCAATCCTAAGGAATACGTTGCCGGACAAAAAAAATACCCAGCGCATCCGAAGATGGCTGGGTATTCTTTCTAAGCTACTAGTTTCTGTTTGTTCTCGATCAAGATTCCTTGATCATCTATCCCCTGGCTCTTCTTTGAAATAACACCTTTCATAAAGGCGTCAACAATAAATTCTGCCAGGGTCACTGGCGGGATTTGTTGAATCTCAAACACCGCCTGCACATATTTCTTTTCTTGCGATGCTTTTGCGAGTGATGCTCGTATCCTGTCTCTTGAATAATCACATTTCATGATGGACATAATTTCTCCTTCACTACTATCAAAGTTCTCAACATGTAGCAGTGTCCTTTGAAAGTTAGTTTTTCATCCTTGATTAGAGAATGCTTGATGGTTCGATCGTGCCGTCTTCGATGTTTTCTCGGAGAGCGGAACGAAGTTCAGAAGTGCTCTCTGATTCGTAGCAGGCGAATCCATACCCTTCCAAAGCCGAAACAATCTCTTCTCGGCTAAGGTTGTTCAATGTCTTCTCTTCATCAGAATTTAGTTCGTATGCCATGGATTTCTCCCAAGTTAGTCGTAAAAAAACCACCAGGCCGATTGCTCGACGTGGTGGTTTTGGATGAAGCTTCTTAAATCTTAACGCTAAGAGATGCGTGGAACTGATCCACCATTCTTAATGTTGAAGTTTTGGCTGATGGTTTGCTCAAGACTTCCGGTGTAGCCAAACATAGGCTTGATTGCTACCCCGAGACGGCTGGCCAACTTGAAGGCGTCTCCCCAGCGAGGATTGTCTTCTTGCACAGCAGTCATCCCAGACAAGAGGCCATTAAAGGCAATGGTGCGAACCCCTCTCGACATGTACATGCCGATTTCGGATTCACAATCATTGACCAGAGCCGTCGCCAGCTCAGTGTCAGTGAATCGACCATTTATTGGCTCTACTGCACCAGAACCAGAGCGCAATGGGTATGCGGCAATCGTATGATCACCGTCACCATGCCCCCCTGTGGTAATCAGCACCCGAGGTTCGAGTAGCGTCATATCCAGTCCGATCAAGACATCCGCAACTGCTGACTTGTCAGAGTTGTTTGTTGCGCCTGCGTTCTTAAAGACACGAATGCGCAACTCATCGAAAAGTCCTGGATCACCCGAAGGCTCGGCCAGCACGGTGAACCCGTGAGGGTTCTTGCCGTTGTTGGACATTTCAAACTCTTTGATACTGCGAGTTTCCTCTGTTGTTGGCATTGTTGCCTCCTATTGAATGGACGCCACAATTTCTTCTGGCGTTTTGGTTTGTAGCAATTCGAGGCGTTCGGCCAACCCATCTTGCGATGTATTGGTCACGTCGCACCACATACCAAGTTTCTCGGTTATCGATGCAGCATTGTTCATGCCGGCAGCGCGAGTTCGTTGCACAGGCAACTTTCGCGCTTCCAGTTTCACCTCTGCGGCACCACCCAGGATGGCCATTACAGCTTCGCGATCTGCCGAACTGTCATACTCTTCATCAATCGTCCAACGAACACGGACAAAAGAATCTTGAGCATCAGCAGCTATCGCCCTCACTTTTTCAAGATCAGGCGGACCGTCGAATTCCAGATAGAGCATTTGACGTGCGGGAGTTTCGACAAAGGTTATGTCGGCAACCTCGGGGGTTACTCTCCAATCGATATAGCCTTTAGGATCGATTTCGCCGTAATGCAGTCGTGCAATTGAACCCGGATATGCAATCTTGCGACCATCCAGATCCCATTGTTGAAACGCATGGATATGACCAATCATCCATGCCGAGCATTGAGCCGAGAACAGAGATCCGGTACCGAATTCATGATCAAGACCAATCATCGGAACACCATGCTCAGTTTTGCAGCCGCTTACCGTGCCATGTGTGACGCCTATGGTAGGAATCCCTCTTTCACGCGCCCGGTAGTTAAGCTTTCCATATTCGGAAAGCAGAATATCGAGGTGTTGGCCAATGGCTTCTGCTGCATCATGCGTACCTACAGCCGATGCTACAACGGCCTTGTTGACAGTTGGTATGCAGGTGAAAATGGCTTCCGCTTCAGAGAAACGGTTGTCAATTTCATCAGGGCTGAACGACCACCCTTCTGACTGAATCCATTCCCCTCCAATTAATGCAACCTGACAAATGCGGTCAGCCACAAAAACCGGATTCTTGCCGTTAATCAGCCTGAAGATATCCAACGTGCCAGGTGGTTCATGAGAGAACGTCCCTTGCAACATCAGTACCGGGCAATGGTCCGACAGCTTTCGAACCTGTGTTGCCAGTTCTACAAATGCCGGTGAATGAACATCAAGTCGATGGTCAGTGGAATCGCCGGAGATTACAGCGCAGTCAACTTCGCGAGCGATCGCGTCATTGACTGCAAACTCCATGCACCGTTTTACTTCAGTGAGTGTTTCGTTTGCAAAATGCAAATCACTCATTTGAGCTACGTTCAGAGTCACGTTAGGATCTCCTTAATGATTCTTTTGCGGCTGGACAAACTGCCAGTTACGCACGGATTCCAGAACCGGTGGATTGTTGTCTGTGGCTGGGCCATAAGCAACGTATGTAATCACCGAGTTGCCAGCTTTGTGTTTGTTGACCTTAACGGAGAAAGCTCCGTCTGTAGTCAGGCCGGCGCCGAGATTGGTTCTGAAAACGTCGTGATTGAGTTCAACTGCGCGAATGTTGTTGTCGAGTCCGCGTTTTTGAAGAAAATGCATCACGGAAGATGGGATCAGATTTGTTGACATATTTTTTATCCTGAAAATAAGCCCAATCAAAATTTCTGATTGGGCTTATTTGGTTTGATGATTGATGATTGTTTATGCTGCGTCTGCAAGAACCGTAGAGTAGGACAGAACAACGGACTTGAAGTCGTCGCGTTCTTCAACAGAGAACCCCATTACTTCAGTGAGTTCCTTGTCAGCCCTTGTCAGCTGGATCATGTCACGTGACCAGCCATCTCCGAATGCGGAATCGGCATAAGTTTTGAATTGCTCAGGTGTGATCCCGAACAGCTCCAACTTCGCACCGATGTCCTTACGCTTTTGGGTAACTTCCCGCTTTTGTTCGGGTGTTTGCCCTACTGACGCAACCAATGCAGTGTTTTCTTGAGATGCTACCGTAGAAGCTGCCGGAGGCTGTTCAACGACTACCTCTGCCAATGGTGTGGACTCCACTTGATGTGAAGGCACGTCACTAGCTTGTTGCGTGGTGGTATCAACAGCCTCAGTATTAACAACTGCTGAAGGAGCGACTGACACCTCATGAATCGGCACAACGTTTGCTGGCAGCAAAGTTCCAGTCAAAGCGTCGGCAGATGCCTGCGCAGAAGCTGGAGATGCCAGCAGTAGCTGATTTTCCGACATGCGGCTCATATCGATGTCTGCTGTTATTTCAATCAACCATTGATCAGTGCGGGTAGGTTTCCCATCATCGCCAATCATAGGTAGATCACGTTCGAACTTCTTGGTGAGCCAGAAAACCGGCTTACCACCATTCAGTCCTCGCAGCTTGCCGCCCGTCAGGTTGCGAACCTCTTGCAAGGTTTGCTCTGAGCCAAAACCGAAGTTCTTGCTCCCTGTTGGCACTTCGAACATTCCTGTTCCAGGAATCCCAGGAACGTAGAACAGTAAACGGCCACGCATCTTGCAATTTCCGCATTGGAAATCAGGGCAGTCGTCTGGTTTGCATTCACCGCGGATTTCAATTCCCCGCCCACCTGGCATACGTTCTGCCTTTTTGGTGGTTGGATTGATTTTTACCGGAGCATATGTTTTGCATACGCGACGGTCGCCATCTTCATCAGACCAGAATTTCAGTCCAGAGCCTGTGAAGTATTGGAACTTGAAATCAAGAACCTGACTGAGATCATCCGATGCGAATGTGATCGGAAAGCGGTACAACTTCTTACCTTCCCCACGATCTTCGCCGTATTTTTCCATCAGCAAATCCGCAATTTCAGGCATGCCGAAATCTTGTCGGCGCACGGTGAAATAACCAACATTCACAGGGCGCATACAACCCGTCATACCCAACTTCTTTTCGATTGCCGACTTGATGTCTTCAAAGGCCATCATGTTGCGGACGCCTTCTTCGTACATTTCCTTGGCCTGTGCATTTTCGAGAGCCTTTTTTGTCAGGATCATAATGCCAGGACGAATCTTGCCGCTGATACTTGGTGCAAACCCTACAGGTTTACCCATCAGACTTGAAGCAAGTGCCATTTCATACTCCTTTATTTTTTTGTGCCATACATTAAGCACAGTTAAAAACCCGGAACAATCTACCGGGAACAATCAATACCTATTCAGGCTTGATTGAGTTAAGCGCTACGCAGCTTTGGTAAAGACACGAAGAACGTGCGCTTACTCAAGCTTTAATGGTTTATGGATTGATATATCGATCTTTTGAGGTATCCTTGATGAATACCTTCAGGGAGTTTGAAAAATGCTTGTAAGTGGCAATCAGGTCAGAGTGACCAAGAAGGAAGCCGATTTTGTGAAGGATTTAACAGGCCGTACAGAATTGCCTAAAACGGCTACAGGTTTTGATGCCGCGCTTGAGAATTCTGCGCAAGCCATCGAAGACGGTTCTGCTGAAGGGCGATTGCTGGCCGGTTTGATTCGGCTGAGTAAGACAACGCCTGATGTTTTGGAAGAAGTGCCGGACCCCGATGCGGAAGAAAATACTGGTGCATAGCACCAGTATTTCCCTTCATTACAGCGAGGTCAGGAACAAGACGTTGATCTTGTACTGAACGCGCTTGCTGCACTTGCGGCTGGTTCTGATGATTTCCAAACGATCACGTAATCCGGCCTCGAAGATCGTAGCCAGAATGTAATCAACCGTTTCCGATTGAACTCCATTCAGCAGATCCGGTGCCAACATGATCTTGTCTGAAAATGACTCAGTATCATTTTTCACGGCCTGTTCAATAACGTTCAGGCGTGCTTGTCTGGCCACAAAATCCAGCGCTTTTAAAGTTTTATTTTGCATGGCTCTTCTCCTAATTGAAGACGAGCCATATCCCAATCGGGGTATGAAGCCCGTCATGGGTTTTGCGCAAAGACGTATCCTTGCTTAGTTAAAACGCCCCCCAAATGGGAACGAAATCGATACCTCTAACCGAGGCGGGGTGAACTTGACTGCCATTTCCGCAGCCCATGATGGCTGTGGGAATGGCATTAATGTGAGTTTGCCTACAATTATTCAAGGTTACATTTCGAATACTGCCATATTGCACGTAGTTTTTATTCTTTCATCGGACACGGTGTCCATCGATCAGAATTCCCCGCCTACCCTGAGGGTTGACGGGGATTCTTTTCAACTAAGATTCAGCATTCAGAATAACGAAAGCTGATCTTCACTTCTTATACTTGCAATAACCCCGACCGTTGAGGATGCATACAACTCAACTTCCCCCAACCACATTTCTTCGATGTTCTTGCCTTTTTTCCAGATCAACACAGCATGCATCTCTTCGCCATCTGATTTATAAACAGCTACAGGATGCCCGTTGAGATATTTCCATTCTGGAGTCTGTCCACTAAACCGGAATGATCGGTAACCGTAGCCTTGTTCTTTCTCGTTAAAAGCTTGAGCATCAGCGAGTGGAACAGGCTTTGTCGTAGGCGGTGCGATCAGAAAATCTACCCTTTCCGCACACACCATACGTTTCCCAGAGACCGATACGATTAAGCCCGTACAGTCTCCCCGGCCACGTAATCCTGCCTTGATGGCATCCTCATCGTGATAGACGGTTGTTGTTTCGCCGCCATACATCGATTCTGGTACCAGTCTGTACGCCCAAACACGTGACCCGCCTTTTTTCCGGTATGGACCATACATCACCCCAAAGCATGTGTAACGCTGCCCTGAGTAGATTGCAGATTTGACCCCTACCAGTTTTCCCGGACTCTGCTCTGATGCCGCCATAGCCGAATATGTATCGGCCATGACCTTCCACATTTCCGCAGGCAGACTGATTTCTGTTTTAGTGGATGACATCACTACCCTCCACTTCTACAGGTGAACCAGCATGCAGAATCTTGTCAGCCGCCGTAAAAATGTGCCGAGCACTTTTCTCCGGTACTGAATCAGACTCCAACCAGCCTTGAATGTAATGCCGACTCTCAGCTTGGCCAGGCATGTCCAGTAAAGAGCACAGGATGTACGCCACGCCTTCAGCTTCGACTTCTTTCAGGCTGCGAGGCAGATCTGCTGAATCGGCCATCTCGCCCTCAGCCGTGTGGCCGAGAACAATATGAGCCAGCTCATGGAAGCGTGTTTTGTGTTTCAGGGGGTTCACTGGATTGATCGCAATACGCCGATCTATCGCATACCCCATCATGTTGCCGTTAAGGTGGTTAAAATGGATTTCCTCGATGCCGAGTGACTGCATTGCCAGGTCAGCATCCCAAGATGGCGACTTAGCTTCTTCCGCAAATTCGGCACCTTCAGTCTGGTCCAGGGAGAACCAGTTAGGACGCATCACAAAGATTCGGAATGCGCCGCCCTCTTCTTCCGTATTGCCATCACCTTCAGGCTTGCGCTTGACCGTGACTGGCATGGAAAGACGGATTGCCTTCTCCCCTTTCTTTACCATTCGCCCCTTTTCTTTCCATGCATTGAAGCTGGCGATTGGTGCGACTGGAAGCCCGCGACTCAGCAGTTGGATGGTTGCCAAAATCTGGTTGCCAAGGCTAAAGCGGTGGAATGCACGGTAAGCCTGATTGATAACCCCAGGCTTACTGATTGCTTCATTGAGCAGATTCAAAAAAACATTTTCGTCTGACTGCTCTGGATTGGACTTCGATTTGTTTGTGAGTTTCTTGGCCATCATTAGATCCTCTATAAACGACAAAACCACCCATAGGGTGGCTTTGCGTAATGATTTTTTTTTACGATTAAAACAGCGGAGCGTGAACCACTTGCTCACCGTTTTTTTCGCACAAGATGACTGATACCTCGTAAGACTTCTTGGCTTTAAAGAATTCGGCAGCTTTTTCTTGAGCTTGAAAACTTGTATCAGCCATTACCTCAGTCTTGCGACCTCTGTAAAACGCTTGGTAGCCGTTCATTTTTACCTCCACGAAATCCATGGAGACCACCCCATAGGGATGATCCCCTATGGGGTGGTTTAAATAACTATCGCCAGTACGGCACCACCCCAAGAATGGAGTTGGCACGCCGATTACTGACCTTTTTTGCCGCCTCGTGTGCAGCTTCGATGTTTTCGAAAATAGCGTGCTTGTCTTGAGAATTGCTCTCAAGAATCAAGTGGCTCTCTCCAAGAACACGATCATCGGAGTTCCCGCCAAAGAATGGATCGCCATCGCCAAAAAATTCAATAACCTTCATTCTGATAGGCAATTGTCCCCACTTGGCTCTTGTGACGGTCACATACTCTGGATCTTCGAGGCTTAATTGAGAGTTAGCCATTGGAGAATCCTCTTGTAGCAACTTTCATGGATAACCCAATCATCACTTCCGGTATCAAGGGTTAAACCACTGCCCTGGATTGGCCTTCCGTGAAATTCGGATTTCAGAAGAGTTTTTAGGTAGTACCGTGATACGAACTGCCCGAGATCGGTATGCTCGTAACGGGTATCGAAAAACTCAACCAACGGCTCAGGCTTGTCATGGACCAGACTGTCTGCCCGACCGTAACGCTGACCCTGATAGATCAGTCTTACCACCCACGAAACGTTGGTTTCCTTGTTATGGAAGATCTTGATTTTCACAGCAACCTCCTTGGATTAAGAGAAATCCTGAAGAGTCTGGGGGTTGCCCTCATCTTCAACTTCGGATTTGTCATAGACGCTACCCATGTGGTCCTTGTCATCATCAGGAACGATTACAGGCGTGATACCTGCTTTCTCAAGCCTCGCCATTTCGTCCTTATCGGCAGCCATGCTTTCCGTGATGATTTTTTCCAGCCGTGATGGCTTGAAAATGCGGAACACGCCTGGTCGATATTCGATGGTTGGAATCAGCTGATTTTCAGACTTAACTTCAACTTTGACCGCTTTGGGATGAGCCAGCAGAACCCATGTTTCGCCGAGCTTGAAGTCGCGAGGAATCGCGGCAATACGCCGTGAGATTCCAAGTTCGTTGGCTTCGGTATTGAATTCACCGGCATTTTTGTAGAACTGTTCACCGACCCAGAGCAGGCCAGCTTTTTCACCAAGCATTGCAGGATTCCCGGCTGGGCATCCATTGCAGTTTGGTTTGTAGTTTTCGCCGAACATCAGGACTGGATTAATCCAAGTCCAGCCTCGGCTTTGTTTGATCCCGCCGCTACAGCACGGGCATATGTTGAGTTCGATAGGTAAGCGGCAGCAGCTTGAGCCGCTGCCGTCTGCTACGAGATAAAGTCCGCCTACCTTGCGATAGCCGCATCCACGTCTTGATTCGACTGCCATTTTGTATCTCCGAATTGTTCATACGGAGACACCCCACGCGGGAGGTGTCCCGCATGGGTTTGTTTACGTTTAACTAGTAGGTACTGGTCAGTACGGGATTCCGTCATCCTCAAAATCAGCGAATGGGTCTCGTTGATTATCTTGCGACACTTTGTTTTGTGCCGGTGCCGGGGCAGGAGACTGAGCATGAGACTGAGCAGTCTGACGTTGGTTGTTCCCGCCACCTTCAGAAGCATGATTGCCATTGCTACGGCCACCAAACATCTGGAGGTCATTAGCGACAATCTCGGTGGTGTATTGATCTACACCTTCCTTATTTTGCCACTTACGGGTTTGGAAACGACCTGAAACATAAATCTCAGATCCCTTCTTCAGGTACTCGCCAGCGACTTCAGCACGTTTGCCGAAAACGACAATACGCACCCACTCGGTTCGTTCCTGAACTGCGCCATCCTTGCCTTTGAAACTGCTATCGCAGGCAATGGTGAAATTGGCCATTGCTTCGCCGCTTGGCATGTACCGGATTTCCGGGTCACGACCAAGACGGCCAATAAATTTGCAATCATTCAGTTTAGCCATGAGTTACTCGCTTTCATTTTTTAAAGTTAATTTGGGTTTACCATTTCCTCTCGCTGCCATTATGGTCAACGAATTATTTGAGGACTTCGATGGTGAACAGGTTTTTGGCATTGGACTTCTTACCGCCCTTGCCTACTTTCTTGGTTGTCGTCTTGGTGAGGCGAACCTTGCTGCCAAGATGAGCACCACTTGCTTGGTAGGCACGCAATACGTCATATCCACGAAACTCTTGAATCTGCCCGGAGGGCAAAGTGATTTCGCAGTAATTTGAATCGTATTCGCCACCATTTTTATCAGGGAAAGACTTGTTCCCCTGAGCTGTCAGAATGCCGATCGCGACCTCATCGATCGTTGCGGATTCATGAGCAATTGCATCGACCACCTTGCTTTTTCTCATGACCGGAACCTGTTGTGCTGGTTCCGATTCTGATGCCGCCACTTTTTCAACAAACTGGTCCATGTTTTCTTGCGTCTGTACAGGTTGTTGTTCACGAGCAATTGCCTTATTGCTTTCAGAATCACCCAACATAAGTTCATGTCTCGTGGTTTCGATTGCATCTGTCAGGCTTGTCATTTTTAACGGAATTAAATCTACCCTGAAGCGATTACCTGCCACATTCACATCAGTTTTCCGCTTAATCAGAGAAAGATTCTGATAAAAGTAAAAAGTGACACGGTGTCCGTCGATGTTTTCAACATGGATTTTTGCAGCATTAATTTCCGGTGACCCGAAAGGGTTGTTCTCAGAAGCTTCTGGAAGCGGTACATCCTGCTTTGACGTCACCTCTTTTTTAACAACTGTCGCACTTGCTCCTGATGATGTGACAGCGATAAAACCGGCTTTAACGAACACAGCAGCCTTCTTTGTCACCCACCATGAAGCGCGTACGAAATGGATTGTAAGTAGTACCAATCCTGTACCAATACTTAGCCAGAAGATTTGGCCGTGAGTTTCTCTTGCTGTTCCTGTAGCCATGTTTACATCTCCTTTGCAGAGTTATCTTTATGATGCGTTGTCGATTCCAGTTGCTTAGCTTCCAATCGTTCTAATTCCAGAAATTCGATAGCTTCATTAACTTCATCTCTGAAGTTATCGATGAACGCACATCTGATGGTTTTTGGATTGGCCCCGTGGACATTCATCATGTGGTCAAATCTCAACCCTTGATTGGTATAGCCCCATACCCATGCGACAAGATTCCGAAATTCGATTTGGAATCCAACGCGACGTGGCAGGTGTCCATGCTTGGCTTTGTATTGACCGAGATATTCCACATCCACCTGGAATTCAGCCATGACTTCCTGACATACATCAATTGTCAGGTCATTGATAACGTCATCTTCCCACTGGGTTGGATTTCCTACGATCCCCATACTGAGAAGCCGTTTGTTGATTTCTTCTTCCGCCTGTTGCGCGGAAAAGATGCTTTCTGCATGTGAAACTATGACAGTTTCTTTACCAGAAAGAATATCTTGCTGAATTACACTCAATTTCCTTCTCCTTAATTGAAGTAAGAAAAAGGGAGCGTCCCCTGGCGGGGAGGCTCCCGCCAAAGGTTTCTATTCAAGTCTTAGTTGATAGTTGTTGTTACATGCGAAACGGCATTACGACAAAAATCGGATACGGCTCACCCTTTGGACGCATAAACATTGCCGAAGCCTTGTCAGCGCCATGAAGTTCGACCTGATCAAAATCCTTGAGACTTTTAAGTGCCGTTGCCAGGTATTCACCGTTGAACGATGCTTCGTAAGTTCTGAAGAATTCGATTTCTGAGATCGTTTCATCGAACTCATTAGAATCGACGCCACGGGAAGAAACGTGCAAGCCGTTTTCCGAGGAATCAATACTGACTGCACGAGTTTTTTCGTCGGCCAGGACCAAGGCAATGTCTACCATGTTGCTGATGTCCTGAGGCTTTGCCACGGTGAAAAGATTGTCACTTGGAATAACACGACGCCATTCTGGGAAATTACCTTCGACCAGCTTGCTGTACAGGACAGTGCCGGAGCCGAAATCCAGAGAAGCGAACCCGTCTTGACCATTGGCATTACCGAATGTTGTCAGTTTTACCTGCTCAACACCGGATGCTAATTGCTTGATTAACGGGATAGCATATCGAGGAAAAATGAATCTGAAGGCTGCTGAATTTTGGTTGGCGAAGCGGCCAACCGCAAGGCGATGCCCGTCAGTTCCAACCACAAATACAGAATCATCGCCCTCAGCTCGTTCGAACAACAGTCCGTTCAAGTAGTAGCGAACATCTGCTACTGGGATCACTTCATGAAGCATGTTGATGAGTGATACGAGAGCATCGCCATTGATTTCGAATTCACCACGTTTTTCGCTATTTGCCATTACCGGGTAATCTTCACCACCTAACCCAGCAATGCGGATTTTGCAGTTCTTACCAGTGATGCGCCAGTTAGCGGAATCGCTATCGTTTTCAATACTGACATTGCCATCACCAATTTTCGTCAGGATATCGACGAGCTTGTGTGCTGGGATGCACGCGGATTCGTTAGCACTGATGTTTCCATCAATTACTACCGAAACCGTGTGAGTCATGAACTTATCCATTCCAGTAACCGAAATACGCCCACTGACTTCTTTGAGTAACAGAGACGCCGTAATCGGGCGGTGCTCATGAGCTACAGCGATACGGCTAGGTGCTGCAATTTTTGCGAGAATATCTTTTGCTGAACCTTGAATTTTCATAGTTTTGATTGCGTGGTCCCACCCTAATGGCGGATTGGTATAAAGGTCTGGGTTTTATCCCTTCGCTTGAGCCTACCCCACGGTTTCCTAGTTATTGGCTCATTTTGAGAATGTTCAAATATTCGTTGGGACTTCACCATGCAATGCCTTAATGCAGCCTTGCATCAGTAGATGGACCTGATCTTTGAACTTTGCTTCCATTTTCTTGGACCGAGCAGATTTGCGCTTTTTTGCAATCTTCTCGACGGCCTTTTGATCCTTCAAGGCGCGTTCAATTTTCCTGACGCGTTTCACCTGCCGAAAAACAGGTGACCATTCAGGATTAAAAGGAATGTTGTTTTGCATGGCAATCTCCTTTAAAGCAGACGGCCATCCCATGACAGGAATGAATCCCGTCTGGGTTGAAATTTGGTTGGCCAAAAGGCAACCGGTTATACACGCCCCCCAAATGGGAACGAAATCGATACCTCTAACCGAGGCGGGGTGAATCGTTGACTGCAATTGCCTTAATTCAGACAACTAAGGAAATTGCGGTCTTCAAATTTTATGGCATCCATCCAAAACATCGCGACGAAAGCTAGCAATTTGCAGGCAGCTTTCGTGGACATGTGACACGGTGTCCATCCTAGTCTGCTTTTTTAGTTACTCTACAAACAAAGTGACTAAAAAAGCAGGCCGGAATAACCGGCCTGTGAGGTCTCCGGGAGAGGAGAAGGAGTAGTAAAGCGGGTATCACTTTACTTGTTCAACCCAGCCCTTATCTTCGGAATACGGCTAGATTTTAAGGCTCTTTCCAATTAGGCTTGCAAAGAGTTCTTTCGACTCTTTCACCAAAGGTTCCAGATCTGGACCCTCGCCCTTTTCGATCTCAGCGACCATCTTTGCCAGTAGCTTTGCAGTTGCCAGCATTTCAGGAAGTATATTTCGTGAGGTTGCGATCAATGCTGAGTGAGCTTGTTCCATATTCTCAGCAATGGTTTCTTTCACGTTTGGTGTTTCAGGGTTGGCTCGAAACACTCCGTACAGGTGCTCGCAGCCTTTCATGGCAATCGATGGATGCAACTTGCCGTTGGTCCAGACGCACTGCTTCTGATTGTCTGAATCAACAACACGTTGCAGATGGTCCAAAAGATCATTGATTTGGCTTATCAGAAAACCATCTGAAGATATCGCTTCGTCCGTCAATTTGTAACAAAGCGATCCGCAATCAGAACACTCACCTGATGGCATAACACCG
>Ga0265331_10002308_pt1 | contig 13003 bp, 9 predicted proteins | sample 41923metaG_FD_202088 | JGI IMG/M metagenome (GOLD analysis project Ga0265331, IMG submission 202088) | Rhizosphere microbial communities from Carex aquatilis grown in University of Washington, Seatle, WA, United States - 4-19-23 metaG | ecosystem: Host-associated > Plants > Roots > Rhizosphere >...
CCATAACGGCATCATTGAGAATTTCCGCGAGCTGCGCGAGGAGCTCATCGCCAAGGGCCATGTCTTCGCGAGCGAGACGGATTCGGAAGCCGTCGCGCATCTCGTCGCCGAAGAGCTTAAACAGGGCACCGCGCCGCGCGAGGCCGTCGGGCGCGCGCTGAAGCGGCTGAAGGGCGCGTTCGCGCTGGTGTTTCTCTTCGAGGGCGAGGAGGACCTGCTTATCGGCGCGCGGCGCGGCTCGCCGCTCGCCGTAGGCTTCGGCCCGAACGGGGCCTATCTCGGCTCCGACGCTCTGGCGCTCGCGCCCTTCGCGACCGAAATCACCTATCTCGATGAAGACGACTGGGTCGAGCTTTCGCGCGAGCGAGCGGTCATTCGCAACGGCGAGGACGCGATCGTCGAACGCGCGCGCAAGCCTTTGCAGGCGGGATCGCTGCTCGTCGACAAGGGCAATTATCGCCACTACATGGCGAAGGAGATTCACGAGCAGCCCGAGGTCGTCGGCCGCGCGCTGGCGCATTACCTCGATCTCGCGAATGGGACCGTGCGCCTGCCCTTCGAGCTTCCCTTCGACCCGAAGGCTTTGACGCGCGTGACGATTTCGGCCTGCGGCACGGCCTTCTACGCCGGGCTGGTCGCGCGTTACTGGCTGGAGCGATTCGCGCGGTTGCCGGTCGACATCGACATCGCTTCCGAGTTCCGCTACCGCGAGGCGCCGCTCACGGAAGGCGGCTTGATGGTCGTCGTGTCGCAGTCGGGCGAGACCGCCGACACGCTCGCCGCCCTGCGCTACGCCAAGGCGGAGGGCCAGCATATTCTGTCGATCGTCAACGTCGACACCTCCACCATCGCGCGCGAGAGCGAGATCGCCGCGCCGATCCTCGCCGGCCCCGAAATCGGCGTCGCCTCCACCAAGGCCTTCACCTGCCAGCTCGCGGTCTTCGCCTGTCTCGCGCTGGCGCTCGGACGCGCGCGCGGCGTGCTGAGCGAGGCGGAGGAGAAGGCGCTCGTCGCGGAGCTCATCGCGACGCCGGCCCTGATGGCGCAGGTTCTCAAGAACGAGGCGCGCATCGAGCCGCTGGCGCGCGACGTGGCGCGCGCCTCGAGCGCCCTGTATCTAGGCCGCGGCCCCTCCTATCCGCTGGCGCTGGAGGGCGCGCTGAAGCTCAAGGAGCTGTCCTACATCCATGCGGAGGGCTATGCGGCCGGCGAGCTGAAGCACGGCCCGATCGCGCTGATCGACTATGCGATGCCAGTCATCGTGCTCGCCCCGCACGACGCCAGCCTGGAGAAGACCGTCTCCAACCTTCAGGAGGTCGCGGCGCGCGGCGGCCATTTGATTCTGATCGGCCCGGAGAGCGCCCGCAAGGCGGCGGCGGCGGAGCTTGCGGGCTATCTCGAGATGCCGGAGGAGGCGGCCGGCGCCTTCGCGGCCCTCGTCTATGCGATCCCCGCGCAGCTCCTCGCCTATCACGTCGCGGTCTTCATGGGGAAAGACGTGGACCAGCCGCGCAATCTGGCGAAGAGCGTCACGGTGGAGTGAGGGAGCGCTATTGGCGTTGCGCGGCGGCGCTGAGCAGGCCGATCCGGCACCGTTTTGGGGAGGCCGTTTCTCCACCCGCGCTCACGAGGGGACTCAACGTATCGCTCCAATTTCGCCATGACCTCCATCTTGACGAATTCTAGATTTATCGATCGCATACATATTTGATCGTGGGTGCAATCCTTTGAATTCGTGATTCCACACGGGGAACATGCTACGGGAGCTTTAATCAGGGTGACCTGCCGACCGTGAGGAGCAAAAAGCTCCGTCGAGTTGATCCCCGCAAAGAGGGCGATGGTGGCAATGTCCATTCGCGCCGCTAAGTGTGTCAGTCCCGTATCGTTCCCTATGTAGAGGTCGGATGCTGCGACAATCGAGATCGCTTCCATCAAAGACGTTTTGCCGATCATGGATTTGATATGAGGCGAGAGGGGAATTCTTGAAATCGACTCCCAGTTCTCTAAATCGGCTTTTGTCCCTAGAACGAGCACAGCAACGTTCATTTCTTTGCACAGCCAATCAACGAGCTTTACGAAGTTTTCAAAAGGCCAGTTCTTGATAGTTCGGCCGGAAAACGGCTGTATACACACCATCGGCCTTCCACCTCTAAAGGCGAGGTCGATCCCCGACGGTGTAGCAGCAAGCTCTCGAAACGCTATAGAAACCGCGACGTTTTCCTGGAAAAAATCCACAACGCAATGCGCCAAATTGAGTAAAGAGAGTCGTTGATGGAAGCTCAGGTTGTCGACGTTGCACAGCTCCCGTTTTGGCATGGCGATCGTCAGCCGGGACTTGCAGGCGCCGCTTTCATAACCACATTTGTAGCGTGCTGTAATATAATCAAGTATTATCCGAGTGTCTGGATCTACACGAAAATCAATAGCCAATTCAAACTGCAGGCCTCGAACGTGATTGACTAACTTCGTGTCAAAATGTGGTTGATTGGCATCGGCGCGATCCGCAAAAAAATCGACTGTCTCGATTTGATCGAATATTCCAAGGGACGCGGCGAGAGGTTTATTCCAAGGCCCGCACAGCAGTGTCAGAGCCGCATCCGGAAAACTCTGTCTTATTATCATAAAGGAATCAACAGAAAGCACGAAATCCCCAATGTGATCGGCCTTTATCAGAAGAATAGAATTAATTTCACGATTCTCGCAGTAGGCGGCATAGCTCTTGTTCGGCCCGAGCCACACCTCTGACGTTTCAGTATGGATCGTTTCTTCCTTTATCGAATGCTTGTCGGAATATTCTTGGCTCTTCAGAATGTCGTCAATGGCGTACCGAAGGTCCATTCCGCGATCCAGCGCCGACGTTACCTGTTGTAGCGTTTTGGCGTCCACCTCCCGGAGAAGGAAGTGTTTGAACAAAAATCGGACATATGTCTCGTTCGGAGTCGGGTGCGCTGGCGGGCGTTTGAACAGCTCTGACAAGCGGATCAGCAGGGAATGCGGATCAGCAGGGAATCATGAAGGGTTTGGATGCCGCTAGCAAATTTCATAATCGAGAGTTATCCTTCGCGCGGGCGCAGGAGCCGCGTTCAATCAGCAGCATTACGTGCGAAAAAGAGCGCCTGATCAAATGATATGCACCTGCATTAGTGTGATTCTGCCTCAATTTCCTGTCACAGGCAAGGCTGTGCCGCCCTGACAGCGTAGTCAGTCCATGGGCCGTCGAAGTGGGGTTCCCTCCAACAGGACCCTGAACAGTCGCTCAACCCCAAAGCGGCCCCATGAATAGTCGCGCTTTTATTTCACGCCTTTTGTTAACGATTCCCCCGCCATTGACAGAGCGCGCGGCAAGCTGGTCTATGCCGCGGTGTCCCGCCCGTGAAGGAAGCCCATCCTGACGTCTTTTTCCGTTCCGCCCCAGATCGTTGAGCCCTTCACGCGGGCTTGGCAGCATAAGGAACTCATCCGCGCCGTGGCGCGCCGCGAGTTCGTCTCGCGCTTCCGCGGCTCGATGCTCGGGCCGCTATGGGCGGTGCTTTCGCCGCTCTTCATGATGCTGACCTATACGGCGATGTTTTCCATGACCCTGCCGGAGCTCGCCGCCTCCGCGGGAATAGCCAATTACGCCGCGAACATCTTCATCGGCATGATCATGTTCAACCTGTTCAGCGAGCTCGCCTATCGCGCGCCCATGCTGCTGCATGAGCATGTGAATTTCGTCAAGAAGTCGATCTTCCCGAGCGAGACCATCGCCTGGACGGTCACGATACGCGCGCTCACCTATGCGGGCGTCGCTTTCCTCGTCTTCGTGGTCTTTCGCCTCGTGACCGGCGGGAGCTTCCATTGGACGATCGTCCTCGCGCCCCTGATCGTCATCCCTTACACCCTCTTCATCTTAGGAATCGTCTGGTTCCTGATGGCGCTCGGGGCTTTCACGCGCGATGTCGCGCATGTGATGGCCTCGATCGTTCCCATTCTGATGTTCGGCTCGCCCGTCTTCTATACGTTCAGCCAGGTGCCGAGCAATCTCGCGGTCTGGCTGCGCATGAATCCGCTCGGTGACTATATCGAGATGATGCGCGACGTCACGCTGCACGACCGCCTGCCTAATCCCTTCGGCTACCTCGTCGTCGTCGTCATCTCCTATGCGGTCTTCCTTCTCGGCTACCAGTTTTTCATGCGCTACAAGTCGGTCATCGTCGATGTCATCTAAGCCCATGCTCGCGGCCAAAGGGCTCGCCAAGGCGTTCCAGCTCTACGCCCATCAAAACGACCAGCTGAAGCAGATCCTCTTCGGCGCGTGGCGGCAATACTACCGCGAAAAGTGGGTGCTGAACGACGTGACCCTCGAGATCGCGCAAGGGGAATGCGTCGGCCTGATCGGGCGTAACGGCGCCGGCAAGACCACGCTTCTGCAAATCCTCTGCGGCATCACCCGCCCCACGCGCGGCCTCTTTTACGTCGGCGGGCGCATCGCGCCGATCCTCGCGCTCGGCTCCGCCTTCGACGGCCTGCTGACAGGGCGAGAGAACGCGCGTATCGGCGCGGCGATCCTCGGGCTCACGCGCCGCGAGGTCGACGCCTGCATCGAGGGAATCAAGGCCTTCGCGGATATAGGCGCGGCCTTCGAGGAGCCGATGCGCACCTATTCGAGCGGCATGGTCGCGCGCGTCGCCTTCGCAATCTGCGTGCATGTGCACGCCGATATTCTGATCGTCGACGAGGCGCTTTCCGTCGGCGACGAGACCTTCCAGAAGAAATGCGAGGCCTATATCACCGATTTCGCCAAGCGCGGCACGTCGCTGATCGTCTCGCACGACCTCGATTTCATCAGCGAGCTCTGCACCCGCGTGATCTGGCTCGAAGGCGGCGTCGTGAAGGCCGAGGGCGATCCAAAGGAGGTCGTCGCCGCCTATCGGCTGGCTATGGCGGCCTGAGAAGGCTATTCGGCGACCGCCTGGCGCGGACGGAAAATAAGTCATTGGAGCCTCAGGCGCAGCGCGACCGCGCGACCTCGCGCACCAACTCGTCGGGGTCGTCGAGGAGGCTTGGCAGAAGCTCCGGCGGCGCCCGTTCCGCCACAGTGAACCGCACGCGCAAATCCTCGTCCTTCGCCAGCGCGCTGAGACGCGAAGGCGGCAGCCGTTCGGCGACCACGAGCCGCACGAGCGGCTCCTCGTCGCCAATCAGCAGGTGCAGACGATCCTCCGGCAGGCGCCGCGCAGCCCAGCGCCGGACCTCCGCTTCGGGATCGCGGACGGCGAGCGCCACGAGCTCCACCGGCAGGCGCCGCACGACGTTGATACGCACGAGATAGTCCTCGTCTTCGAGCATCGCGACGAGATTGGCGCCCTCCAGCCGGGTGGCGAGCGCGATGCGCACGCGCACCTCGGGATCGTTCGCCAGCGCTTTCACCCGCTCGATCGGCAGCCGCATCGCCGCCATGGCGCGCACTTCCGGCTCCGGGTCGGAGAGCAGCGGCATGAGCCGCATCACGCTCGCATATTTCGCGGCGATGGCGCGCACCTCGAAATAGGAGTGCTGAAGATATTCGTTGGCGAGCTCCGAATGCTTGCGGAAGAAGCCTTCGACGCGCCGCGCGCGGCGGTCGCGCACGCAGGCCGATCCCTTGCGGCAAAGACCCTCGCGATTGAGCGCGACATGATCGCATTCGCGACACCGGATCGGCTGACCCTGCCAGTCGAGCGAAAGCGCCTCGAGATCGGCGTCGCCGCCGCTAGAATTTTCGAACGGGTACGTCATGTTTTTGCAAAGCGTAGCCAATCTGACGCGGCGTGAGACCCAAGAGACGCGCCGCCTTGGCCTTGACCCAGCCGGCTTCCTCCATGGCGCCGATCAGTCTGTCGCGCTCGCTGCGCGAGTCGGCGCCGCCCGCGCTGCAGTTTTCCGCGCCAGGACAGGTCGCCGCCGACGCCTCTGCGACCGGCGCCGGGCTGCTCGGGGGAGGCGGCGGCGCGCTTTTCGGAATGGAGACGACGGGCAGGGGCTTGGTGAAACGCGGCGTGGCGGAGGAGTCCTCATGCGAGCCCCCCCACAGAACGGCCGAGAGACAGCCGTCATTGCGGCAGGAGAAATCCTTGTCCACGATCTCCTGCCCGCGCGCGAGCGTGGCCGTGCGGTTGATGCAGTTCTCGAGCTCGCGGATGTTGCCGGGGAATCCGCATTCGGAGAGCACCTGCATCGCCGAGGTGGACAAGGAGAGATGCGATCCCTGTTCCGCGTTGAAGCGGCGCAGAAACTCATTGGCGAGCGGCGCCAGATCGCCTTTGCGATCCCGCAAGGCCGGCAGAAAGATCGGCACAACGCTGATGCGGTAGTAAAGGTCGGCTCGGAACTCGCCCTTCTGCACGGCCGCTTCGAGATTTTTGTTCGTCGCGCAGACGAAGCGCACATCGACCTTCAACGTGCGATTGCCGCCGACGCGCTCGAACTCGCCCTCCTGCAGGACGCGCAGAAGCTTGGACTGGAAGGCGGGCGTGATCTCGCCGATCTCGTCGAGAAACAGCGTGCCCCCGTCGGCCAGCTCGAAACGTCCCTTGCGCATGGCCGCTGCGCCGGTGAAGGCGCCGCGCTCATGGCCGAAAAGCTCCGACTCGAGCACGCTCTCCGGCAAGGCCGCGCAGTTGAGCTTGACGAAAGGCTTGCCGTGGCGGGGCGAAAGATTGTGGATCGCCGCGGCGAAGAGCTCCTTGCCCGTGCCCGACTCGCCGCGCAGCAGCACGGTCGACCGCGATTTGGCGACGATGCGAATTTTCTCGACGACCGCGCGAACGGCGGCGCTGGAGCCGATGATGCCTTTGATCCCCTCGGCCTTGCTGTCCAGAGCGTGCGGGCGATCGCCCTTGCCGAGCCGCGCGTTCTCCAGCATCAGCCGCTCGCGGTCGCGCGCGATGAGCTTGTGCAGACGCAAGGTCTGGCCGACGAGATTGGCGATCATGGTCAGAAAGCGCACATCGTGGTCGAAGCGCACCGAGGACCGGTCCGACAGCGCCCGGTCGACCGTTAGCGTGCCGACGACGTCCTCGCCCTCCTTGATCGGGACTCCGACGAGAGAAAAGGGCTCGCCCTCCACAGGGCCCCAGCCGGAGAGGTCCGCGCCGTCGAAGAGCGGCGAAGCCAGCACATTCTCGACGACGAGCGGCATTTTGGTCGCGACGATCTGACCGATCGCGCGTTCCGGCAAGCGTTCGAAGAATTGCTTCGCATTGACCTCCGACCACCCCGAGCCGACGACGATCTCCGGGTCCCCCTCGCTGTCGAGCAGGGCGAAGAGCCCGTGCCGCATGTCGAGAAAGCTGGACAGCACGCCGAGCACGCCGGCAAGCGTGCGCTCGAGACGATGAGGCGAGGCCAGAAGTTTCGAAACTTCGTAGATGCCGACGAGAGCCGATTCGCTCAAATCAGCGCTTCGGACACCGGGTCCGGTCATGGTGTTTCCGGGATGAGCTCCCATCACCTTCTATCCGAGGGTGGTCGACGGAACGTACTGCATCAAAAATAGGAGCAATTCGCATAGGGTCAATGTGTTTTTTTGTGCACTGCGGCGGTATGAAAAGCGCCAAATGCTCTTTCAGTCTATCCCTTCCGCCAAGGCCAGCACCACGGGCCATCCGACCCCTCCGGACGGGTCGAGCCGGGCGAGCTGGTCGAGATTCTCGAGCGCTTTTTCTCGATTTCCGCGTTTAAGCTCAATGAAGCTCAACGCCTTGAGCGTGAAAACCGCGAAGCGTCCGGGTCCTTGAGAGGCCTCCGACTCCGGCCACTCGCGGGGATCCGGGCCCCACCCCGCCTGCCTGGCCGCCTCCTCCATGCCTTCGCGTGCGATCTCCCAAGCGGCGTCCAGCCGGCCCAAGCGCGTCTGCACCTTGTAGAGGCAGTAGTAGATGCTGAGCGCGTTCGGCGCGAGCGAGAGCGCCTTGCGAAACAGCCGATCCGCCTGCTCGCGATCGCGACGCTGGGCGACGACGCCTTCCCGCATGATTTCCTCAATCTCGGGCGGCAGGTCGGCGAAGGTGACGTTCGTGGGCTCGTTAAGAGCCGTTTCTATCAAATTTTCCATGATCGGCGTCCGAGCAAATTCGAAGCCAGCTGCTGCGGGGGCCGCAACTTCCTCACAATGTCCGAAGCTGGCCAAATCGGCTGAGGCGCCCAGGCAAAGGCGCCATCCGCGCGATCAGGCCTGTTTTTTGGGCGCCGCTCGAAGGCGGCGCGTCTGCGCGAGGTTCACGCCGATTCGTGGAGGCGGCCGAGCAAGAGATCCGCCTTGCGCCGCACGAGCTCGATACGCAACGGCTTGATCGCGACGCTGTCGGCGCCCTCGGACAGGCATTGCTTTGCGAGCTCGACCCCGCCGGGCTCGAGCACGATCATGATTTTTGGTCCTCGCAGCCGCTCGCGGATCTCGCCGTAAAGCGCCGCGCCATGGCGGCGCAAGAGCGCCTCCGAGAAAATGACGAGATCGGGCGGCCAGTCGACGGCCTTTTCATAGGCCCATTCGAGGCTCGGCGCCTCATGGGTCTCGTTCTCGTCGTGGAGCATGAATTGCAACGCCGCGCGGATGATCTCGTCCTCGTCGATGACGAAGATTCGCTTGTTGTCCACGGCCTTGCTGGATTCGACGCCAATCTGCATTCGGTCCCCCAAATTTGGCGAAGGTGATGAAGCAAGGGCCATGCCTCGAAGGGCGCCGGAGGCGCTTTTGCTTCTCCGGTTGCATGAACGAGAGGGCGCCGGCATGGTGATGCGGGCCGGATTTCCGTCACTCTCAGCCATCCTTTGGGACCGCGGGCCCGGGCGCGGCATTTGCTCGTGCAACCAGGCGTCGAATCGTCGTAAAATCCGTGACAGCGAATCGCTGAGGGGCGCGTAGCCCCAGGAGACCGGAAAAGTATGAGTGATCAACCTGTTGCGAACGGCGACGACTATGGCGCGGGCTCCATCAAGGTGCTGCGCGGCCTCGACGCCGTGCGCAAGCGCCCCGGGATGTATATCGGCGACACGGATGACGGGACCGGTCTGCATCACATGGTCTACGAGGTCGTGGACAATGCGATCGACGAGGCGCTCGCCGGATATGCGACGCTCGTCACGGTGACGCTCAACGCCGATGGCTCCTGCACCGTCACCGACAATGGACGCGGAATTCCGACCGACATCCATCACGAGGAAGGCGTCTCGGCGGCTAACGTCATCATGACGCAGCTGCATGCGGGCGGCAAATTCGACCAGAATTCCTACAAGGTCTCTGGCGGGCTGCACGGCGTCGGCGTCTCGGTCGTCAATGCGCTTTCGATCTGGTTGAAGCTGCGTGTCTGGCGCGACGGCAAAGAGCACGCCATGGAGTTCGCCAATGGCGACGCGCTCGCCGATCTCGTGGTCGTCGGCCCCGCGCCGATCGAGAACGAGCGGCCAAAGCGCGGCACCGAGGTCTCCTTTCTGCCGTCCCCGGCGACCTTCAGCCTGGTGGAGTTCGACTTCGCGACGATCGAGCACAGGCTGCGCGAGCTCGCCTTTCTGAACTCAGGCGTGCGCATTCTCCTGACCGACGCGCGCCACGCCGAGGTGAAGACGGAGGACCTCTACTACGAAGGCGGGCTCGAGGCCTTCGTGCGCTATCTCGACCGCGCCAAGGAGCCATTGCTAACCGTGCCGATCATGATCGCCGGGAGGCGCGAGCATATCGAGGTCGAGGTCGCGCTGTGGTGGAACAACAGCTATCACGAGAATGTGCTGGTCTTCACCAATAACATTCCGCAGCGCGACGGTGGCACGCATCTCGCGGGCTTTCGAGCGGCGCTGACGCGCCAGATCACGGGCTACGCCGAGCGTTCGGGAATCGCCAAGCGCGAGAAGGTCGACCTCTCCGGCGACGACTGCCGCGAGGGATTGACCTGCGTCGTCTCGGTGAAGGTTCCCGATCCGAAATTCTCCTCGCAGACGAAGGAGAAGCTCGTTTCCTCCGAGGTGCGTCCCGCGGTGGAGAATGTGGTCAATGAAGTCCTCGGCCAATGGCTGGAGGAACATCCGGCCGACGCCAAAACCGTCATCGGCAAGGTGACCGAGGCCGCCATGGCGCGCGAGGCGGCGCGCCGGGCGCGTGACCTCACGCGCCGCAAGGGCGCTTTGGACGTCGCCAATCTGCCGGGCAAGCTCGCCGACTGCCAGGAGCGCGATCCGGCGAAATCCGAGATTTTCATCGTCGAAGGCGATTCGGCCGGCGGCACCGCGAAGCAGGGAAGAAACCGCGAGTTCCAGGCCGTTCTGCCTCTGCGCGGGAAGATTCTCAATGTCGAGCGCGCGCGCTTCGACAAGCTGCTCGGCAATGAGCAGATCGGCACGCTGATCACGGCGCTCGGCGCCGGCATCGGTCGCGACGAGTTCAACATCGACAAGCTGCGCTATCACAAGATCATCATCATGACCGACGCCGACGTCGACGGCGCCCATATCCGCACGCTGATCCTGACCTTCTTCTATCGGCAGATGCCGGAGCTGATCGAGCGCGGACATGTCTATATCGCGCAGGCGCCGCTCTATAAGGTGACAAAGGGCAAATCCACGCAATATCTCAAGGATGAGCGCGCGCTCGAGGACTATCTCATCGATGCGCTGCTCGACGGCGCCGTATTGCGCTCGGCCTCAGGCGAGGAGCGCGCCGGCGCGGATCTCCGCCGTGTGCTCGAGGAATGCCGCGCTTTCCGCCAGCTCGTGCTGTCGTTGCACTCCCGTTACGATCAGAGCGTCGTCGAGCAGGCGGCGTTGGCGGGCGCCTTGCAGCCCTTGCCGGAAGACGCCGAGGACGCGCAGCGGCGCGCCGACGAGGTGGCGCGCCGGCTTGACGTCATCGCCGAGGAGACGGAGGGCGGTTGGCGAGGCGCGACGCGCGACGGCGGCTATATCTTCCGCCGAACGCTGCGCGGCGTGGAGCACATCGCGATGCTCGACGCGGCGCTCCTCGCCTCCAGCGAGGCGCGCAAGCTGAGCGAGCGCGCGGAATCGCTGCGCGAGATCTTCGAGGGGCAGGCGCGGCTTTTACGCAGGGGCGACGAGGCTTCGACCACAGGCCCGCTCGCGCTCTATGACGCGATGAACGCGCAGGGACGCAAGGGCCTCACCGTCCAGCGCTACAAGGGCTTGGGCGAGATGAACGCCGACCAGCTCTGGGAGACGACGCTGGACCGCGACGTGCGCTCGCTCCTACAGGTGAAGATCAAGGACCTCGTCGAGGCCGATGAGATTTTCGTGAGGCTCATGGGCGATGTGGTCGAGCCGCGCCGCGAGTTCATTCAGGAAAATGCGCTGAACGTGGCGAATTTGGACGTCTGAGGAGCCTGACGAGGGTCAGGGTCCACTACTGCCTGAAATCATCAAGGAGATCCCCTTGGGGGGTCTCCATCGCCCGCGCCTTCCTTCCAGAACGCCAGTTCGCCTTGCAAGAACCCTCGCACTTTGGGAGCGGGTTTTGACGCGCGGCATCGGGCCGGAGGTCTCCGAACATTGTCAACATTGCGACGTCTGGCGCTAGCGTGGTCGGACGAATTGTCGCAACGCAGCATTTTTCTTGCATCCGCCGGCCGGGAGCCATAGTTCTGCGACGCGTCCTGCATATATCTCATGCAGGATTCGGCGCTTACGGCAATGCGGCACGAGCTTTGCCTAGGCATTGAAAGGGATTTCAAGCGCCAGGAGCTCAGCCATGACCAGCCTCGTAATGATCTTCGTCGTCGCTTTCCTAGCCTGTGGGGCCGTCCATTTGGCCAACAGCGACAGCGCTCGGAGCCGTGCCGCGGCGCGGGCGGTTTCACGAAACATCCTCACCGGAGCCTGGATTCTCGCGCTCGCGCAGGCGGTGTCGCTCGCTAGGCTCACGTCTTGAGCGCCGCCCCTGTCTTGGCCGTCCTGACACAAATGTCGAACAATCCCCGTTGACATCCGCCTTGTCGCGCCCGCGTAAAGGTGGGCGCCGCCGCCAAATTCCGACATAATCGCACCTCAATCATCGCGGCCGCGCGAATTTCCCGCGCTGGCCGTCTTTGGTGAATCGAGGTCCTACGTGACAGCGCCGCGCCTTCTGCCTCCCGTTTCTCGCCGACGACTGCTGCAGGGCGGCGCCGCGAGTCTCGCAGTTTCGGGGTTCCCGCATCGTCTCCTCGCCGCCCCTCCGGGGGGCGAGACGGTGAGCCACGGGCTGTCCACTTTCGGCGAGCTGGCCGAGGCGGCCGACTTCAAGCATTTCCCTTACGTCAACGCGAGCGCTCCAAAGGGCGGCACGCTGATCGAGTCGCCGCCCTCGCCGACTTTCGACACGCTGAACGGCTATGTGCTGCGCGGCAATGCGGCGCAAGGTCTCGCGCTCATCTTCGACAGCCTGATGGTGGGAAGCCTCGACGAACGCGACGCCGTTTACGGGCTCGTCGCCAAATCCGTGCGCATCTCCCCCGACAAGCTCACCTATAGCTTCACGTTGCGGCCCGAGGCGCGTTTTCACGACGGCTCCAAGCTCACCGCGCATGACGTAGCCTTCTCGCTCGACATCCTGCGCAGCAAGGGTCACCCGGTCATCGCGCAGACGCTGCGCGACTTGCAGAGCGCGGAAGCCGAGGCCGACGATCTGCTCGTCGTGCGCTTCGCGCCGGGGCGAGCGCGCGACCTTCCCCTCTTCGTCGCGGGTCAGCCGATATTTTCGAAGGCCTTTTATGCGAAGCGCGACTTCGAGGCGACGACGCTCGAGCCGCCTTTGGGCTCGAGCGCCTATAAGATCGACCAGTTCGAGCAGGGGCGGTTCATCGCCTATAAGCGCGTGCCCGACTATTGGGGCAAGGATCTTCCGGTCAATGTGGGGCAATCGAATTTCGACGTGATCCGTTTCGAATATTTTGGCGACAGCCAGGTCGCTTTCGAAGCGTTCAAGTCCGGGGCTTTCAGCGAGCGCGAGGAGAACATCGCGCGCGTCTGGTCGACGGGCTACGACTTTCCGGCCTTCAAGGAA
>Ga0265331_10002315_pt1 | contig 12992 bp, 7 predicted proteins | sample 41923metaG_FD_202088 | JGI IMG/M metagenome (GOLD analysis project Ga0265331, IMG submission 202088) | Rhizosphere microbial communities from Carex aquatilis grown in University of Washington, Seatle, WA, United States - 4-19-23 metaG | ecosystem: Host-associated > Plants > Roots > Rhizosphere >...
CGACCGTGAATTATATTTTCAAGAAGCTCAATGATATTGCAGGAACATCTTTCAAAGAAAATCATGGTCCCGCTAAAATTGGCGAGCAGAGACGCTCGGCGTTAAGCTATAAAAGAATAGAAAACTCACTTGGCTGGAAACCGGAAACCGGAATTGACGAAGGATTAAAACTTACATTCGAATTTTTTAAACAACGAGCTAAATAATTGCTGGATACACTTTCAAAAAATATATTAAGTTCCGATAAACGTTCTATTGCAAAAGGAATTTCTTTAATAGAGAATGAGGCTAAAGAAGCCGATGAACTTTTGAAGCTGCTTTACAAAAGCGCAGGCAGGGCATATGTTATCGGAATTACCGGACCGCCGGGCGCAGGCAAAAGCACAATTACAAATGTGCTTACAAAGCTGCTTAGGCAAAAAGGATTTAAAGTTGGGATTATTGCCGTCGACCCTACAAGTCCGTTTACAGGCGGCGCGCTGCTTGGTGATAGAGTACGAATGCAGGATCTGGGGACCGATAGCGAAGTATTTATCCGCTCAATGGCTACAAGAGGAAGTCTTGGCGGACTTTCAAAAAAAGCGAAAGAGGCATGTGAAGTACTGGACGCTTCGGGTAAAGATTTTATTTTGATAGAGACTGTAGGAGTCGGTCAATCGGAGCTTGATATAGCTTCAACCGCAGATACGACAATTGTTGTTCTGGTGCCAGAGTCAGGGGATGCAGTGCAGACAATGAAAGCCGGATTAATGGAAATAGCGGATATATTTGTTATAAATAAATCCGACAGGGAAGGCTCTGATGTGCTGGGTCTAGCTTTAAGAACAATGATCCAGCTTAAGAAAAGAGATGATGCAAATTTTCCTATAGCCGTTGTGAAAACAGTTGGCACACAGAACAAAGGAACCGAAGAGCTGCTTGATGCGATCATGCTTCACAAAAAACATCTTGAATCAAATGGCAAGCTTGAAGCAAAAAGAAGAGAAAACCTTCTGAAGCAGATCAACGAGCTTGTGAACAACAAGCTTGAAAATAAATTCTGGCAGGATGAAAAGAAAAAACTGCTTGAAGAAAATATAGATAAAATTACAAAACGGGAGATTACTCCTTACGATTTTGTTGACGAATTATTTGAAAATAATAAATAAATAACGCGTCGATATCCTCACCCCCTTCCCCTCTCCTTAGAGGAGAGGGGTGTCCCTGCCTGCTGCAGGCAGGCGTTAGGACGGGGTGAGGTGAAAGCAAATGCCGCTCCAGCTAGAATAATTATTAAGAGTTTAACGAATATTATAAAATAAAAATAATCTAAATGGATTTTAATTTATCGGATAACAATTTAGAAATTCAGAAACTTGCACGCGAGTTTTCGCAGAACAAAATTGCGCCTGTCGCGATGAAATTTGATGAGTCGCAGGATTTCCCGTGGGAGATAGTAAATGAGCTTGGCGAAATGGGATTCCTCGGAATTATATTTCCGGAAGAGTATGGCGGCGCAGGGCTTACAACTATGGACTACGCTATAATAGTAGAGGAAGTTTCTAAGGCTGATCCGTCTGTTGGGCTTACAGTTGCATCACACAACGGGCTCTGTACTAATCATATTTTTCTTTTTGCAAATGAAGAGCTGAAGAAAAAATATATTCCCGATCTTGCTTCAGGTAAAAAGCTTGGCGCATGGGGATTAACGGAAGATGTTTCCGGCAGCGATGCCGGCGGAATGCAGACTACCGCAGAAAAGAAAGACGGCTACTATATTTTGAATGGCAGCAAGCGTTTTATTACGCAGGGCGGCGTAGGGCAGACATACGTAGTTACAGCCGTTACAGATAAGTCGAAGGGCAGGAAAGGTATTTCTGCTTTCATAGTTGAAAAAGGATTTGAAGGTTTCAGCGTAGGTAAGAAAGAAAATAAACTTGGACTTCGTTCATCTGATACATGTGAATTGATTTTTGATAACTGTAAAGTGCCGGTTGCAAATCTTATCGGCTCAGAAGGCGACGGCTACAGGCAGTCAATGCAGGTGCTTGATGGCGGCAGAATATCTATCGCGGCCCTCTCGGTTGGGATTGCGCAGGCGGCTTTGGACCATTCTTTAAAATATGCAAAGCAGCGCAAGCAGTTCGGGAAAGCGCTCTCTGAGTTCCAGGGTATCCAGTTTAAAATAGCGGATATGACGATGGAAATCAGCGCAGCCAGATTATTAACTTACAAGGCCGCAAAGCTAAAGGATGATGGAAAAGATTTTAAATTCGCAGCATCTATGGCTAAGTATTATGCCAGTGAAATAGCAACGCGCGCAACAGGCGAAGCTATACAGATACACGGCGGTTATGGATTCATGAAAGAATATCCGGTTGAAAAACTATACCGCGATGTTAAGCTTATGACAATAGGCGAAGGCACCAGCGAAGTCCAGAAGATGGTTATGGCAAGACAGCTTATTGAAATGTACGAATAAGAATTTCCAATAAGCTCATCCAAATATTGTCGTCCACAGAATATAATCAAGTATAAGAGTCATAGCTGCAGCCCAAACGAATGCGCGGATTGTCGCGTTTCCTACGCCTTCAGCGCCGCCTTCGGTTTCCAATCCTACATGACATCCAAGTATAGAAGTAGACGCGCCGAAGAAAACTGATTTTATCAACCCGCCTAAAATATCTTTCACTTCAAATGCGCGTTTGGCGCTGGCAAAAAATATCTGGAAAGATACATCCTGAAAAACGTATGCTACTACGAACGCTCCCATAATAGCGATGAAGTTTGCGATAATAGTCAGAACCGGAAGCATTGCTATACAGGCCAGGAATCTTGGCATAACAAGATATCTCACCGGGTCTATTGCTAATGACTCAAGAGCGTCAATTTGTTCCGTTACTTTCATGGTTCCAAGTTCTGCGGCTATTGATGCGCCCACCCTGCCCGCCAAAACTATTGCGGTAAGCACCGGTCCAAGTTCAATAAAAATTGCTTTACTTACTGCTGAGCCAAGGTATGAAAGTGAAATAAATCCCTGGAACTGGTATGCAGCCTGCCATGCGGAAACAGCGCCGGTAAAAAAGCCAATAATGAAAACCAGCGGAATGGAGTTAACCCCTACATGCTCCATTTGCTCTAAAATGAGCTTTCTGTCGCGTATGATCCTGGGAGAACTTTTTATTACGCCTGAAATCAGGAGGAATATTTTGCCGACTTGTTCAAAAAAATACAGTACCTTATGGGTGAACCAATCGATAATTTTAATCATATTAGGCAAATATGTATATAATAGAGTAGTATTTCAATTCAGATATTTTGCAGTTATAAAAAGCAGTTAAATAAGCCCTGAGTCAGGATAAACACGGTTTGTATAATAAAAATTACGTTGTTTTTGAGAAACAATTATTATATTTTTCAGTACAGGTAAAATATTCAATCAATCAACAGAAAATCATTCAATCAACTAACCATAAACTAAGCTATGAAAAAATTATTATTGTTTATTATCGCGCTTGTTACAGTTTTACAGGTAACAAGTTTTGCAGGCGTTCACAGAAGAATTGACAGGTCTTCTTACATTTTGCCTAACGAAAGTAATTACGGAATAAATGTTTCGGTAACTCATCACAATCCATATCCGTCGTTTACTTTAGCGCCGGCCGGAGATTATGGAATTGGCCCTGAAATTTTAACGAACTTAGACGGATATTATGATTACGGTACAAACGGAGATTGCAGGCATTCTATCCAGGTTGATCCAACCAACCCGCTGAATATTACGGTTATTTACACTACATGCGATTCAGCTGATGCCAATACATCAACTGTAGCTTCCAGAAGAACAAAATGCTCTTTTTCTTCCGACGGTGGAAATACTTGGGTCGATAACGGCCCGGTCCCTTTTGACATAAGAAGCGGTTTCGGAGATTTGTTCCTGAAACCTACCGGCGAAGCGGTCATATCATTTCACGCTGTTATACCGTCGGTATTGGCCAGTCAGCTGGCAGTAGATGTAGCTCCGCAGGCCGGTACATTCACAAATTATCCGGCTACAACGGTGCCAACATGTATTTGGCCCGAGCCAGCCAGGTTTTCAAACGGAAATATTATGTTAGTTGGCAATACAAACGTTACTACAGCTCCTGATTCACTTTGCTGGTGCGTTTTTAACGGCACTACCATAGGCGCATGGCATAACATAATTGCATACACGGCGTTCGTAAGCAATCAGCGCTGGTGCACCCAAACAGGTTCAAGCGATGCTTTCGTAGTCTCAAACCCGATTAGCGCCGCTGACACATTAGACGGATCAAACTGGATCCGCGGTTTCAAGTCTACAGATAATGGAGCTACTTTTAGTTCCGCACAGCGCATTTACTCGCCGAGAGCAAATGCAACAGATACTGACTACACATTTTTCGGCCAGGATCTATCTTTCAAACCGGGAACAAACAACTGGTATTTCGTTTTCAACTCTCTTGGAAACTCAACATTTCACAGAGCCAGATTGTATATGGTAACAAGCGCAAGCTCAACCCCGGTTCTTATTTGCGATTCAACAGTAGTGCCGGCTCTCTGGCAGGGACTTAATAATCTTCCTGGTGGAACTGCAAGGACATTTGCTGGAGTCTGCGGAATTGACCATCCATCTTTAGGCTGGTCAGCAGACGGAAACATATTATATTGCTCATATTCTGTTGCAGGCAACGATACCGGCGCAGCAGGCTGGAACACGAGAGATATATATTACCAGTTCTCAACAAATAACGGCGCAACATGGTCGGCCGCTATCCAGATCACTAGCACTCCTCTTTTTGACGAAGGTTATGCAAGCGTATCAACATGGAACCCGGGGAATTCGCCGGGAACTTATGAACTTTATATGGTTTACATGAAAGATCCGGGAGACGGCCCGACATCATTTAATGCAAGTCAGTTTGCAGCTCCTGTGTCTCATAATCATCAGATATTCAGAAAAATTACTGAAGCTACTAATCCTATTGGTATTACCAATCACGGAAACCAGATACCAAAGGTATTCAGTATGAGCCAGAATTATCCGAATCCATTCAATCCTTCAACGTTGATCAATTTCAGCGTTCCCAAAACATCATATGTATCCATCAAGGTATATGATATAATGGGAAGGCTTGTTACAACTCTTGTTAACGGAACATTAGAAGCCGGTAATAAGACTGTTGATTTTAACGGTACAAATTTTGCAAGCGGTATATATTATTACACAATTACCGCAGGCGATTTTAAGGATACCAAAAAAATGGTTCTGATAAAATAATTATTTTATTTAGATAAATATTCAAAGGGCGGCTAAATGCCGCCTTTTTTATGGAGTATTTTTGAATTTTTTTTTTATAATTCCGTGAGTATTGTTTTTAAATTCTGTTCGGTTCATTCTTTTTGCCCCAAACTTAATGAAATCTGAACATTATTTAGTTATAAGATCAGTCCTTAACCATAAATCAAAACCTCAAATTTTCTTATTTTTTTCTTAAAATATGCTTGACAACATATATTAGTTCTGTTATATTCGGGTTAGTATATTCGAAAAATAAATTTATTTTTACTAACTGAAGGAGACAAAAAATGAAAAAAACGTTTTTCCTATTTTTGATTTTATCCTGTATTTCTTTAAGCATAGCCTGGATCAACTCCGATAATCATAGGATCCCGACAAAACATAATGCCGTTAAAGAAACCGGGCAAAACCAAGTTATTGACCATTCTATAAATAACGTTCCGCTGAAGCCGTTTTCAGTAAATGTAGATTCAAGTCATGCAGTGCCAACTTTATCGAATTGGTATGATTACAGAACCAACGGACAGAATCCGCATGGACTCTGGGTTTTTGGAGACACAGTTATTATTGCTTGCGACATGACTGATTCAGCCAGCGCTCAAACTTCGACGGCGCGTAATTCATATTACCAGGTAAGTTATGATGGAGGCGCTACATGGCTTCCGGATGCAATTCAGGCAAGCACGAACGGAAATGCTTATCCCGATCTTGATCCGTTAGTTATTTCAGGTCAAAGAGATGTCGCATTTAGCGGCAGGGAATTTATCGCGGGCGTTAGAACCGGGTATGTTGCCCCTGATGCTCAGCTTGGAGCAGGCTCAACAACAAGCTATTTACTCAATGGCCAGGAAAATTTTACAATGCCATTAAGCTCCACAACAATTGCAGGCGGATTTGAAAGCAAAACAACAGACTCTCTGTATTTTGTTAAATTTGACGCTGTAAGCAATACATATAGCGGAAAATTACTTTTGGCATCTACATCAGACGGCATTAACGCAAACTCAAGAAGTTATACCGCAGCCAGCACAAGCGGAAAAGTTGCAATTGCCTGGTGGGATGCTACTGCCGGAGATATGTGGGTAAGAACATCAACCGATGGCGGTACAACATTTGGAACAAAAGTAGATGCTATTTCTTCTACTGGATCTGTAAATGGCGATCCGGTCTGCGCATGGTTAGCAGCTGATATATGTATTTCTCCATCCGGAAATGTTTGTTTGGTAAACTCAACTTTAGAGCAGGGATTTTTCGGAACTGCAAGAGGCTCAAAATTATTATTCTGGTCTCCTGCAATAAACAGCGGAAACCCGGTTGTAATTGCTGATTATCATAATGCGCCCACTAACTGTATGTTATCAGACACAAACTATTATGATGCACATTATACCTCTGCCACAGATCAGGTTGGTATGACCGCTCTCTCTCATCCATCGCTTGCATATTCTGATGACGGAAGCAGGCTGTTCTGCGTTTATTGCGTTATACAAAGGGATACCGCAAGCTACGGATATTTTATGAACGATATTGCTGAATCATATTCAACCGATAACGGCGCCACATGGTCGTCCCCGGTTCAATTGACGAATACAGCATCTTCCGATGAAATATATCCGATAATTTCCCGCAACGGAAATACTGCAAGCTCTATTCACGTAACATATCAAATGTCAGGGTGTCCGGGTTCAGCAAGCTTCACGAATACGGCAACTCCTGTTTGCAGGGTATTTAATGTGTACAATACTTTTGATCCTGTAAGCGGTAACCCGATCGGGATAACAAATATTTCCAGCCAGGTTCCGTCCAAATTTACATTGAGTCAAAATTATCCAAATCCGTTTAACCCGACAACTAAGATCAGGTTTGCGCTGCCCAATACTGAAAATGTTACTATAAAAGTATACAATATTGTTGGACAGGTTGTTTCTACTTTGGTGAATAATACCAGGGTTGAAGCCGGAACAAAAGAAATAACTTTTGACGCTTCAAATTATGCAAGCGGAATTTATTTCTATACAATTAAAGCCGGTGATTTTACTCAGACCAAAAAGATGGTTCTTATAAAATAACGTTTGTTTTGTTATTTGTTTTTAAAAAAAGGCGTTCGAAAGAACGCCTTTTTTTCTTGGCAAAGTAATTCGTTTATTTTAGCTGTCCAAAATATTTGAACTCAGGTGAAAGAATTTTTTTGTTTTATAAATTAGCTGTTATGTTTGCCCATTTAACTTAATAAGTATACTTATAGAAGATAGTGATTTTGATGAGAAAGTGATGAAGCGAAGAGTCGTACATTTTTGCCCTTTTTTTGTGAAAAACAAGGCAAATTTCTTAATAATTTCTTAAAATATGCTTGACATCACGTTTTAGTTCTATTATATTCGAGATGAAAAATAATTCATGATATTTAAGAGAATTTAAGGAGAATTGCATGAAAGGTAAACTTACTCTTTCCGATGATAGGTCTTTAAATACAGAAACAGCTGCTGAAAAATTAATCGCTGTAAATTTTACGGATAGAGTCTGCCTTTACGCAATCAATGAAAATAATATAAGAGATAAAAAAAAATTATTCCGAAAAATAAAGTCAATTTAATTCACAGAAGGCCCTGGTGAGAACATAGTTCTAATCAGGGTTTTCTAATACAATATAAACCGGAGGTAAAATAATGAGGCTAATTAGACTACTTTCTCTAGCCCTGATTTCATTTTTAACAATTTACATTTCCGATGCTTACGCAGATCCTCTTTTCGGCACTACTGGTAAGATCTCGGGCGTAATTACCGACTCTAAAGACGGTACGCCGCTTGCGGGAGCTATCATTAGTATTGAAGGGACGCAGATCAAGGCCGGCTCAGACGATGGCGGGCAGTTTGCGATTTTAAACGTACCTGTTGGAAATTATAGCGTGAAATGTACTTATGTAGGATACGAATCTCAAGTACAGAAAGATGTAAAAGTAAGCGCTGACCTTACAACAACTGTGAATTTCGCGATGTCCGTTGGCGGCACAGTGATCGATACATTGGTTATTGAAGTTCAGAAAAGAACCGTTCCGACCGAGACTAGCGGTAAAATTATCGGGACAGAGACTATTGATAACCAGGGTATCAGAGGTATTGAAAATATTGTAGCGCATACTTCAGGCGTTGTGCAGGACGAAAAAGGACAGAACCTGAATATCAGGGGCGGAAGAACCGGCGAGACAAGCATTGTTGTCGACGGCGTTGTCACTAATAATCCTCTCAACAGAAATTCAACTGCTCAGGTTTCTAACAATGCGCTTGAAGAAATTGCCGTATTAACAGGCGGATTCAGCGCAGAATACGGTAACGTTCTCAGCGGCGTTGTTAATGTTACTACAAAATCAGGCGGAACTCAGTATTCGGGTTCGTTCGAAACTGTTTCCGACGTGATTGCGGGCAACTGGATCAATACAACTTCGCAGGGCTACAATGTTTACTCAGTCAGCCTTGGCGGACCGGTTATTCCAACAAAGAAAATGTCCGCTTTCTGGAGCTTGTTCGGAAGCTATGAAAGAACATTCCAGAATGTTTCACAGCCAATTTCGCAGGATGCAGCTTCCATGTGGTCTCCAAGCGGAGTTCTTCCTAATTTCGGTTCAGACGGAAATTCATTTACGGCTAAATCGATTTTTGATTTCGGATCGATTACAAAAGGCAAAGTGCCTATAAAAGTTACAGCAGGTTTTAATGGCAACATCGGCAAAGACCGCGTATGGATCGGTTCTATGGGATACTATGATTCATACCATATGCCGATAGAGAATAATAAAAATTTAGAAGGTTTCGTAAAAATAAACCAGTCTATTGGTTCTAAAACATTTTATGACCTGCAGGGTTCATACCTTCGTTCAACATATACTGAAGCTGATGGAATCTTAGGTCTGAACACGGCTATTCTGGGCACAGACGGTTACACATACCCGTGGTATTTAGCTTACGGCGATTCTAATGTCGTTCCGGGAATATCAGAGGGTAACCTCTCAACAAGCGCCGTTAATTTTGGCGTGTTCCGCGGGGCCAACAGAGTGTACCCGATAGTTAACAAGAATCAGACAGAGCAGTTTTCAGGCACCCTGAATGTTACTCACCAGATTCTGACAAAGAAATACGGCAACCATGAAATTAAATTCGGCGGCGAATATAAGCAGTATAAGATCAGGCAGTATTCTGTTCAGCCGGCGGGTTATGCCGTTATTAATCCAAGCAATAAAGACACGGTTAATCACACTATTGTCAATCCTACTGTAGATGAAACATCGGCAAATTCAAACTTTCTTACCGGTTTTGGATATGATCCGTTTGGCAATCAAACTGATGTAGATTATATTGACCAATACGGCAACAATGTAACAGAAGGTCCGATGAAACCAAGGGTAGGCGCGGCATATATTCTTGACAAAATGGAGTTCAATTATTTTAATACAAACATCGGTCTTAGAATGGATTACCTTGATCCTAATACTGTAGTCCCTGTTGATTTCAGAGCTCTGCTTGACGCAAACGGGCAGATTAATTATCAGAAGGTAAAGAAAACTTTTATTATCAGTCCAAGGCTTGGTTTTTCTTTCCCGATAACAGATAAGACCGTATTCCATGCGCAATATGGAAAATTCGTGCAGATGCCCGCTCTTCAGAACCTTTATACAAATGAAAGGACTTTGAGGCAGCTGGGGTCAGGTGGAGTAGGTTATTTCACTATCTTCAATAATCCGAATTTAAAACCTGAAAAGACGACAGCTTATGAATTAGGCGTTAAACATACTGTAGGCGATTATGTTACTTTAGGCCTCACAGCATATTATAAAGAAACATCTGATTTGATCCAGGCCGTGAATATTAAGGCTTACGATAATACGTACAGCTTCGCGATTTATGATAACGGCGATTTTGGAGTAGTCAGAGGTTTGGATTTCAGTCTTGATATGAGAAGATTCCATAGATTAAGAATGTCAATTTCTTACAGTTTAGCGTACGCTTCGGGCACGGGCTCTGATATAAATACGCTTTCAAACGTTGCTTACAACGGGACAGAACCACCGAAACTTCCTTCAGCTTTGAATTATGACCAGAGGCACACAGGCACCATAGAGCTTGATTACAGGTTTGGCGGTTCGGATGACGTTCCGAAAGGAACCTGGGGAGCAATTATTCAGAGACTTGGTATAAACCTTCTCTTCAACTTTAATTCAGGCAGGCCATATACTCCGGAAGATAATTCAACCGATCCGCTGTCTGTAGTATCAAGCAATCTCGGAAACCATCCGACAGGCAGTATCAATTCATTATATGGACCATGGAATTTGGAATTGGATCTGAAGATCGATAAAACTGTTACATTGTTCAAAAAACTTAATGTAGACATTTACTTATTGGCTACGAACGTTCTGAACAGCGAGCTGGTTAATGCGGTATTTAACGGAACCGGAGACCCAGGCAATACGGGCTGGCTGGATAGTTATGCAGGTCAGCAGTGGATAAATTCAAACGGTCCGGATGCTGTCAACCTGTACGATATCAGGTCACATGCAATTAACAATTATGGCCCTCCAAGACAGGTAAGGCTTGGTTTGAGAATGTTCTTTTAATAAAAATTATGGAGTCTAATAGATTATGAAAAATATAATTAATATTAACAAAATATTTTTAAAATGCTGTTCGGCGGCGCTGCTGATATTGTTCATAGCGACGCTATCATTCGCCGGAAATGCGCCGGATAGGAGGACCGGAAAGATCCCTCCGAATATCCAGTCGTTAGCCCCTGTCAATAATATATTTATGCAGGCTAATAACCTGAATACATGTATCAGGAGCGACGGTATTTTTAATTATGATAAGGTTACATACACTTCATCTATAGCCGGGTTGATTTGGCCGGTTACGGTCCCTACCAGGCTGGCTTGCGATTACGCTACCGGCATTTGGATAGGCGCAAAGGTTGGTGGTGATTTAAGAACAGCTGTTTCATTGTATAATTCAATTTTCACTCCGGGAAATATTCCGGTTGTTGGAGCGGTGCCTCCGGCATCTGTTTGCGGAGATCCGAAGTTTAAAGCATATCATGTTAGTCTTTCGGACCCGAACCTGATAAATGGCGGTTCTGTAAACAAGATAGCCGGCGGACATACTTATGTTGTTACTTATGACCCATGGAGCACATGGCCCGTCGATCTGGGCGCTCCATATGTTGAAGTGAACGGAATACCGGGTTACCAGCCCGGTCCCGGCGGAGACAGGCCCGGTATCGGAAACAGCGATGCCACTCCGGACGACATAGTTTTTTGTTCTTTTATGGATTATTCAAATTGCACTAATAATATACATAACCATGAGATCTCATTACCGGGAGGCACTTTGCCTCTTGGCGTTGAAATTCACCAGGTTGCTTTTGCATTTAACTCTCCCGGATTGCAGGATATGTATTTCAACAAATTCTGGATCATCAATAAAAGCGCTAACAGGTGGGACAGCACATATTCATGTATAGTTAACGATGTTGACCTTGGAAACGCAGCAGACGATGCTGCGGGATGCGATAGCGCTGTGAGCCTCGGGTTTATTTATAACGCAACAAACTTTGATCTTGAATATGGCGCGGCTCCTCCCGCTACCGGATCAAAATACCTGCAGGGTCCGCTTATCTACACAGGAAATCCTGCTGACATAGTTTACTTGCCTTATGATACTTTAATAGGATACCAGGAAATGGGAATGACAGGGTTCAACGTTTTTGATAATGTAAACGACGCATGCCTTGGAGATCCGGATAATGCTATAGCAGGGTATAACTTTATGAAAGGTTTTAATGGCTGCGGTGTGCCGGCGAAAAACTGGGTGAAAGGTAATTATGAAACGCATTATATCTATAATACCGATAGCACAGCCGGTTATTGCAGCGGTAACAGACTTGGATGGTTTGACAGTGTAGGTTCTGACAGAAGATTTATCCAGGCAAGCGGTCCATTTACTATGAATTCTACCGATACGCAGGTTGTGGTTATTGGTATATTTGTGGATCGTGGTGGAAGTAATGTTTCAAGCGTTTGCAAACTAATTCAGAATTCTACTGTTGTGCAGTCAATTTACAATCGTAATTTCCATGCAATTCCTCTTCCGGTTCCTCCTAAAGTGCAATCTGTAGCCGATGGGAATGGAAACATTACGCTCTATTGGGGCGATACTTCAGAATTCTACCATACGTATGATTTTATAGACTCAACAGGTTTCTGGACATTCCAGGGCTATGAAGTTTACCAGATAAGACCGGGAACGGGCGGAGATAATGCATCTGACAGAACATTGCTTGCAGTTTATGACGTGATAGACAGCATAGATATTAATGGTCAGCATGTTTATGACAGCATACTTGTGGCCCAGCCCAACGGTGAAACCCAGGTTGAATACATCCCCGTTACATATGGATTAAACACCGGAGTTTCAAGGATCATATCTTTGACCCATAATGCATATCCAAATGGAGTTAACGATTTCTTCATTAACGGGCAAAACTACAAATTCTCAGTGGTAGCCTATGGAGTTAACACTGGAATTAATTCCCATGGACATAGTTCTATAGGATTTAAAGTTTTGAAAAACGCAATTTCGGCTCAGCAGTTTACAGTCACGCCGAATTATCCGGTAATGGGCTCCAATTTTATTAATAAAGATCTTG
>Ga0265331_10002320_pt1 | contig 12970 bp, 14 predicted proteins | sample 41923metaG_FD_202088 | JGI IMG/M metagenome (GOLD analysis project Ga0265331, IMG submission 202088) | Rhizosphere microbial communities from Carex aquatilis grown in University of Washington, Seatle, WA, United States - 4-19-23 metaG | ecosystem: Host-associated > Plants > Roots > Rhizosphere...
GTCGTTCTGAGCACGGCGGACGGTTCGCCGTTGCATAAGGTCGCGGAGCCGCCGGAATGTGCGAACGGGGCTTTGCAATTCTCGGCAGAGAGTGACTACGTATTCGAAGCGGGCGGCGACGGGCAAACGACGTGCATCTGGCGAATGGCCGACGACTCGCTGATTGCGCAGATGAAAACGCCGGTTCCGCCCCCGTCCGCCGCGATTCGGGCCGGGCAGCTTTACGCGTTCGATGACAGCCCCCCCACGAGCAATGCCACGAGCCCTGCGTTATTGGTCTATCCGCTCCCCACCTCGCCGTGCGGAGCGACCTGTGCGACCCCCGTCCAGACTTCGCGCATTCCGTTGCAGTGCCCCATTTCAGGGACGGGATGTACGCAGCTGGGTGCCGTTCGAATCTCGCCGCGCGCGGACAGCGTGGCCGGGGGAACGTCGACCACTTTCCCCGCCGCGCCGGGCTTCGCTATTTCCCTTTGGAATCTTGACGGAAGCATCGCGTATTCGTCGACCACCCCGTACCTGTCCCCATTGATTGTATACTCCACTTCTGGAGACCGGCTGCTCCTCGTGGACCGGGTGGTCAATGTCGGCACCGCCACCGCCGAGTTGCAGCTCTCCGATCAGGCGATGATGGACGCCCAGGGCGAGACCGTAACCGTGGCTCTCGACAATAGTGGTTATAGACTGGCGACCGTACTGTTGAGCTCGGGGGGGTTGAGCTCCGGGCAGGTAGCCCTTTATGACTTGCCCAGCGGTCGGTCCGTGCAGATCGTGGGCGCGATGCCGTCGACGAGCTCGGCCCCGCCACCCACGGACATTGCGGTGTCCGCAGACGGCACCCGGCTGTCGATGGCGATCCCCCTCGGTCCGTCGCCGCTCTGGCGGATCGACGCGGACTTCGCCAAATCCAGCATTCTGTCTCTTGGCGCTGGGAACATGGTCGACGCGAGGTTTTCGTCGGACGGGAGCGAGGAGCTTCTTTCGGGTATGGACACCTACACGCTCAATCGCGCGGACACCGGCGACGGGCTGTTGTGGGGCCCTCCTCCCCCGGCCAACGTTCCGATGGAATGCTCCGTTCACGGCACTCGGCTCTCGCCACAAGGCGATCGGGTGCTCTACGGCGAGTACAACCCCGGAGGCAGTGGGTACGTTCAAGTGCTGGACGTCAAGAACAACCAATGGATTACGCAGTTGCCGACGCTCTTTTGCAATGCCCGTGCAGCTTACAGCCAGGACGGCACGCTCGTGGCGACGTCCGATCCGCAACTGTTTCGAGCGTCCGACTGGTCCACGGTCTGGAAAGCGACGGATGTGTTGAGTCGTGTCTCGAGCGAGTACTACGATGACGCGCAGTTTCGCCCCAACGCAAACGATCTATTGGTGAGTCATTGCGCGGATAGCGGCAACCAGTTGCACGCTCTCTACTCGCTCGCGGACGGGAGCTTGCTGCGCCGCTTGCCCGAGCTCCAAAATATCCGCGCCAAGTTTTCGCCCGAGGGAAACTGGGTCGTTTCGGGCGCGACGCTCCTTCATCTTCCGGATGGCGAGCAGCGCACCTTCGACGCTCAGTCCGTTTTGGCCACGTTCGCTCCCAATGGCGACATCATCGCCCTGCTCGCCGACAGCTCGCTCGCCCGCTACTGCCGGACGAACTGAGCTCGTCGAGCGCTGGATGGTTCGCTTCCCCCGCGCGCTCTGGCTGGTCGCGTTCCTTGCGGTCGCGCTGGCGCTGCCGTTCGCGTTCGCCGACTTCTACTGCGACGATCTGGGGATGGTGCTGCGCTTCGACGGCGTGGTCCCATCGCCCATCCCTGGCCCTTTCCACGCGTACACGTTCGCATCGGGAGCCCCCGGGGAACGGCACGCGCTCGTGGACCACGGCCCGCTCCCCTGGTGGACCTTCGACGGCCTGCGGCTCTCGTTCTTTTGACCGCTCTCGAGCGCGCTGCTCGGCATTCCGGGAGATCGCGTCCTGTTCCTGCCGAACCTCGGCATCGCCGGCCGAGGCGTTCGTGGTCTGGTTTGTCGCCGATGGTTGTTGCGTCTGACTTGTCCTGCCCCGATGGCATCCGATCCAAGGCAGACCGCCAGGCGGGCACAAGGCCGCAATAGGGGGTGTGGGCGGCCACTCCGCTTTTCCCCGCCAAGCAGTAGAGTAGGCTGCCGCGTATGCCTCAGATGACCGAACGCTCCGCCAAGTGGATGGCTTCCGTGAAGGCCAACTTCGCGAAGGCCACGGGGCGCCCCCTCGACGTCTGGCTCGACCTCGCTCGATCGCAGGGCTTCGGTCGCGACATCGCCGAGGCCCGCAAGTGGCTCAAGCACAAGCAGGGCCTCACGGTCGTGCAGGCCAACTTTGTGCTCATGGCGCTCTTTCCCGAGCAAGAGGGAAGTGACGCGGATCTGCTGGACGCCCAGTATTCGGGCGCGAGGATGGCACTGCGGCCCGTATACGACAAGCTGGCGAAGGCGGCACGCGGCCTCGGTCAGGACCTGATGATCGCGCCGCGCAAGAGCCAGGTTACTTTCGCACGCAAGGTGTCCTTCGCGGTTGTCCGCGTAGCCGCCAAGGACCGAGTGGATCTCTTTCTGCGTCTCCCTGGGCAGATGCCGACGGCGCGTCTCGTCGCGAACCCCAAGGCGACCGGCTCGGATCCGACGCATGTCGTTGCATTGCGAAAGCCCGCGGATGTCGATCGCGAGGTGGTGAGGTGGCTCACGCTCGCATACGACAAGGCGGCACGCTGAGCCGTCTCTCTCTCGGTGCCCTCCGCCAGTTAGGGGCTCCTCCGCACGGGGATCGCAAAATTGGGCAGGTATGGCCCATGGCCGCGTTTCCTTCTGGGACCAGACGGGGTCGTCGATCGAGAGAGCGACTCACTGCGCTCCTTCCGGCAGCGAGACCCCGGCGAGAACGGCCTGGAGCAAGTCGTCCTCGGGCCCTGCATTGAGAGGCGATGAAAGCGATTCCTTTGCCAACGCTGATCGAGCCGCAAGTCGCCCCGCCCGTCGCGGCAAGATCGGAGCAGCTTGACGAGTGCCGACACGCGTCCCGTACATCGGCGACCTGACCAAGCGCTTCGTGGCGTTGGGGTGTAGTCCCGGAGCACGGCGGCAGTCGGGCGCGTCGTGCGCGACTTGTGCGACGCCCGCGAACTGCCGGGGCATGCCGACGTGCTCATGGCGCTCGAGCGCGAAGGGCGTCTCCCGGTCCTCGCCCACGGTCGCCGCGTCCCCGAGCACCGCCTCTGGGTTTGGTACCTCGCGACCGACGAGCGACTCGAAGTTGTCGGGCTCACGGCAAGCGAACCTCGTTCCGCGTGACCATCGACAGACTTGCGAATCTGCGCTGGCGGTCCTCGTTTAGTAGGCGGATTGATGGTGATCCCACGGCGCCAGCGCACCAAATCGGGCAACGATCTCCCATGCGCCGCGAGGCCCGTCAGTGCGGCCGCGCCGCCTGCAGCGTCACGTCGACCGTGACCTCCTTGCCGTGCCGAGCGAGGATCCGAACGACCGCACGTCTCCGCCGGGCGGAGGGGACGCGACGTTCCGATAGTCCAGCCGGTGGTCGCGGTTCGCGAGGTCGGTCGCAGCTTTGGCCCGGGCCGCGCGCCTGAAGGATCAGCTGGTCGCCGCCCCAGGACCAGTAGGCCTCGGCGTTCTCGCCGCCGAAGGTGAGCTGGCGCAGGTTGGCGAGGTGGGGCTCGTCGGGGCGCGATGTGGCGGCAGGGCCGGTGCTCGTCGGGGCCAGAGCATGCGCCGGCGGAGGGCCACCGCACGCGAGGACGAGGGGGGAGAGGGGAGCAGCGACGGCGGCGAGGAGGGGAGGCGGGCGCACGGCCGGGAATCTACACCGGCAGGTCCGGCGAGCGGGTCGTGCAAGGGGGGGCCCGGCACGCAGGTCGTGCAAGGGTGGCCCGGCGAGCGAGGGCCGGCGTGTTCAGTGCCCGAAAGGGTGAGCTCCTCGGCACTCGGCAGCCGACCGTCTGCATCTCGAGCTCCCACTCAGTCGGCTCGCGCCAGCGTCGGCACGAGAGCGCGCCACGATGGACCATCGTGCCGGGAGCTCCCGTCGCAGACGCTCCGCGCCTACTCCTCCAGTACGTCCAGTACGTCGCCGTTTTCAGCCACCTCCTCGCTCGGCGAGGGGGGTCGCGGCGTGGGCGGTCCGATCTGGGGCCCGAACCCGGCGCCCAACCCGATGGCGAACGCGCCCAACGTACGCCAAAGAAGGCGCCCAATGCGTGACCCAATCCAGTGACGAAACCTCGCGATGACGCGGTCAAGTCGAGCTTGTCTCGACATGCTCTCTCTCCTTTGCGGTTGGGCGGACGACGAACGAGCGTCGTGGGGCTCAGCAGAGGAGCGAGCAGTGGCGAAGGTACTTGCGGGCGATGAGTGCGCGCGGCGACTGGAGCGGCGCCAGATCGGGTACATCGTCAGGCGAGACGTCGTGAGCCGTCGAGGTAGCTCGCGACAGAACTCGCGATGCGCTCGACCGGGTCTCTTCCATGGCGGACGGCGCCTCGGCAGAGGCGTGCATATCGGCCACCAGGACGACGTCCTCGAAGACGACCGACAACGAAGGCGCGGGACGCGCCAGCACGAACGCCAGGCAGGCGACTATCAATCGCGCCAGCCGCATCCAAGGGCGCGAATGACCGCTCATAAGAACCCAGTGTAGTGCGTCAGCCAACATCGCCAATATCCCGTGGCTGGCCATCAGCCCTTGACCAAACGCAGCGTCGAGGTCGAGAAGCGAAGTCGGGTTGCCTCCGCGAAGCGATCCTACTGGAACTCAAGCGTGAGTGGTGTGCCTGGACGGTCATGTCCCCGCCGGCCCACCGCCAGCTTGCCCCCGGAACCCCGTTTCGTCCTATGGGATGACCACAGCAGACCAGACGCGACTGCGCGCGAGCGGGCGCATCCCAGATGACCGCTGGTTGTACCGCTCAAGGCGTCGCGCAAGACATCGAGGCCACCATGATCGATTCCCCGATTCGTCGCGCCTGCGAGGACGACTACCCGGCGATCGCCCGAGCTTTGCAAGACTGGTGGACGCAACCGGGGTTCACCGAAGCAGGAGCACGCGAACGAGCTGCCCTCGTGCCCCGGCTCTGGCTTCAGCACTTTTCCACCACGAGCCTGGTCGCTGGGCGCAGGGGGAGGCTCGACGGGTTTTTCTCAGGACCGCACGGCGGAAGGGTACATCCACTTCGTTGGCGTCGCCCCTGACGCTCGTCGCCAAGCTCCTAACGGTGTCGCTCCGCGTCATCGGTTCGTGGGCAAGCCGACGGCACCAGGCGCTACCGCCGCGGTGAGCAGTTTACGACCAGCGAGCAATATAACGTTCGTCGCGAGGAGCACGATCGGAATGCCAGCGTTCGCCCACGCGCCACCATCGCGAACGAATGCCACGGTGATAAGACGCGTGCTGCCCATCGTGCCGTGCAAAATAGCGCACGCCACGACGGACCCGGATTGCGTCCGAACGAGCTGAAGGATGGGTGCCAAGAGGAGCGCGAATGCAATCATGCCGAGCCCGCCGGCGACGGGATGTTCACGGTCGCCGTACCCCTGGAAGAAGAGTGGGACGTGCCATAGCGCCCAAAGCCCGCCGGTGACGAGCGAGCACCGCCAGAAGCCGAGCGGCGCCAGCTCCTCGTAGAGGAATCCACGCCATCCAATTTCTTCACCGAGCGCGCCGACCGCATTGAGCGTCGGTCCCAGGGCGACCCCGATCAGCAACATGCCGTCGAGGGGCGGGATGCCGATGGCGATGACCTGCTGCTTGAACGCGATCATCTCTACTGGCAGCCCGGTCATGTCCGGAGCGAATACCGCGCCCGGAAGCAGGAGCGACAACGCCAAGGCGATAACCATCACGAGAGGCGGAAATACCCACCCAAAAAGAAACCACCGGTTCGGGCGAAAGTGGAGTCCAAACGGCTCGACGATAGGTTCGCGGAATACCAACCGCTGCAGGGTCAGCGCGACGGCACCCGGGCAAAGCATCAAAGCGTTGGCGACCGCGAATGAGCTCGGGCTTCGCCAAGACCCGCCTGCCAACACGTATCCCAGCGACAGAGCGTGCGTCACGGCGAAGGTGATGACGTAGAAAAGCACGATGCGTCTCCAGTTCGGACTCATCGTCGTCGCAGACAGCCTAGCCACTCACGGGTTCCCGCGATACCGTCCACGCGATGATCAGCCGCGAGTTCGCCGAGCACTTTGCGGAAGAATGGATCAGTGCCTGGAACGCCCGACCGTGTCCGCATCCTGGCGCACTACGAAGATGACTTCGAGATGGCATCGGCCCGGATCGCCGATATCGCGGGCGAACCCTCTGGCGTCTTGCGGGGCAAGGAAATCGTCGGCGCGTGTTGGCCGAAAGGTCTTTGGCTCATCCTTGACCTGCGCTTTGAGCAAGTGGGCGTCTTCGTCGGCGCGCGCAGCATCGCCATACATTATCGAAATCAAGTGGGACGACTGGTCGTAGAGACGTTTGCATGCGCAACTCTTACTGGACCCTGGCGCCGCCTGGCGCGCCGTTTCCCGCGAAGCGCCGGGCATAGTACCGGCGCCAGATCGTCAGCCCGACGGCGAGGAAGGCAATCGGGACGGCCCAGAGGGCGAGATCGAACGTATGCATGCCGAAGCGCCGTGCGTTCACGACGACGAACGCGGTGACGGTCGCGATGCAGGACGTCCCCATCCCATTCATGTGCGCGAGAAACCAATCGCGCTCGTGGGCCGGAGGGGTCAGCCAGAACCGGAGGTGCGCCACGCCGATTACGAAGCCTAGCGCCGCGAAGAGGGCGTAGAGGACCGTCGACCGGTAGATGCCGAACGCCGCGAGCGCGACGCCGCCGGCGACGAGGAGAAGCGGCGGGATAAGGTCGATCGCGGCTCGCGACGCGCCGGCGCGTTCCTTGGTCCGGAGGGCGCGCACGCCCTGCTGAGCGCTCGCGCCGGCGAGGACGCTGACGTACGCGAGGAAGATGCCCGCGCGCCACCGCAATGGGCTGCCGCCGCGCACGAGCTGTATGCACAAAAAGAAGCCCGTAATCGCGAGCGTAGCAGCGGCGGCGACGTAGACCCATCCGACGCGGCGGTGCGTTCGCCCGCCCTTCTTCGTGACCAGCGGGACCCAGAAGACCAAGAGCGCGACCGCTCCCGCGGCGATGTGAACGGCGAGCACACTCTGGAACAGGAGCGCCATGGCCCCATCGTGCGCTCTCGCCGACGATCGAGCATGAGCCGTTCGTCTTGCAGGCGTGTCGATTTTTCTTGTGACTTTCGGCCCATGGCGGGCGCGCGGCAACGCTCGTACGCTGCCCGAGGCGATGATTCGAGCCCATTCGGCGCGTCCACTCGTCGGGGCCGGGTTCGTGGTCTGGACGGCGGCGGGCGTGCCCCAGATGGCCGCTTGGGCGTCAGGACGAGCTTTCTTCGGGCAACGCTCTCTCGTTTGGTGCGTGGCCTATGGAGTGTTCGCCATCGCCTTCCACCTCGCGGCGTGGACGGTGCGGCGCGGCGCGTGGCGCGCGGCGGCGCTCGCTGGGCAGAGCGGGGCGGCGCTCGTCGCGCTCGCGATCGGCAACACCGGGTTCGAGGGGGCGCTCCTCTGCGTCGTCGCGGGCGAAGCGCCGCTCGTCGTGGGCGAGAGAACTGGGTTCGTCTGGGTGATCGCGCAGACCGCGGCGATGGTGGCGGTCGACCTGGTGAGCCCTTACCGCAGTCGATCGACCCACTTTTCGGCGGTTGCGTACGCCGGCTTTCAACTGTTCGCTTTCGGCGCTTCGCGGCTCGTCGTACGCGAAGCGCAAGCACGTGCGGAGCTCGGCCGCGTGAACGCCGAGCTCCTCGCGACACGCGAGCTCTTTGCCGACAGCACCCGCACCGCCGAGCGGCTGCGCATTGCACGTGAGCTTCACGACGCGCTCGGCCACCACCTGACCGCCCTGAACCTTCAGCTCGAGCTCGCCCGAAACATCGCCGACCGGCAAACCAAGGAACCGGTCGACCACGCGCACGCCCTCACCAAGGAGCTCCTCGTCGAGCTCAGGAGCGTCGTGAGCTCGATGCGGGAGGACGCGCCACTCGATCTCTCGGGCGCCCTTCGAACCTTGGTCGCCGGCATCCCCCACCCGCGTGTGCATCTCGATTTCGAGAACGACCTCCGGGTCGAGGCGGCCCTTGCCCATACCATCTTTCGCTGCGTCCAAGAGGCGCTCACGAATGCGGTGCGCCACGCCGGGGCGGAGAACGTCTTTCTGTCTATCGCGACGAAGGACGATTCCGTCGCGGTGACCGTGAGGGACGACGGGCGAGGCGCGGCGGAGTTGAGGGTGGGGCACGGGCTGTCGGGACTGAGGGAGAGGATCGAAGGGATGGGCGGGAAGATTGAGGTCGAGGCGCAGGCGGGCGTAGGTCTCACTCTACGCGCGCTCCTCCCCGCGCGGGCGGGCGCTTCGTGATTCGCGTCGCGCTCGCGGATGACCAGACGCTCGTCCGGCAGGGGATCAAGGGCCTCCTCGAGCTCACCTCGGACATCCGCGTCGTCGCCGAGGCGTCCGACGGAGACGAGGTGCTCCGGATCCTGACGACAATCGCCGTCGATGTCGCGCTCCTCGACGTCCGTATGCCAAACAAGACCGGTGTAGAGGTTCTGGCCGCACTCGCACCAATGGTGTCACGCCCGCCCTGCATCCTCCTCACGACGTTCGACGACGACGCCGTCGCGATCGAAGCGATCAAGCTGGGCGCCCGCGGCTTCCTTCTCAAAGACGTCTCGCTCGAGCAACTCGCGGAGGCCGTGCGCAGCGTCGCGGCGGGAGGGACGCTCATCAACCCTGCCGTTACCGAGCGCGTCGTTCGCGGCCTCGCCCGCCTCGCAACCAGCGTTCCCGCCTCGCTCATCCCGGCCGCGCTCACCAAACGGGAGCTCGACGTCCTGCGACTCATCGCTGCAGGACAGAGCAATAGAGAGATCTCGGTCGCACTCGGCACCGCCGAAGCTACCGTGAAGAATCAAGCGTCGAGGATCTTTGGCAAGCTCGGGGTACGTGACCGGACCCGCGCAGTGCTGCGCGCCATCGAACTGGGGGTCCTCTAAAACCAGGGTGGAACAGCCGCGCTGCGCGGGCGCTCTTTGTTGGAGTCGAAATGCCGGCCAGCGCTTTATTTCGTCGATCTGCTGCTTCCTCCGAGTCAGCCGAAGACGGGAATCAAGAGACGACGGGCGAGGTCAGCGCTGCGTGGAGCGCGTCGTCGATGTGACCGCTGAGGACTTCACGCTGCTCACAAGCCCGAAGGCATCGTGGGTCGAGCTCACGAAGGAAGCGCCACGAGTTTGTGCAAGCTGATCCCGCCGAAGCTGTTTTGTCCGACCGGCTTTTCCATGTAAGCCATCGGCTTCCCACGGTACGCTGCGCAGCGTTCGCGATGGGCCACGACCATGCACATCTAGCCGATCGCGGCCACCACGCTCATGAGCATGAGCGCGGCGCCCGCGGCTTCCTTCGCTACCTCCTGCTGCTCCCGCAGATGTGGAGATCCGACATCAACCGGGAGGTGGTGAGGGCCGTCGCCCCGGTGGGCGGCGAGTGCGTAGTGGATCTTGGGGCCGGCATGGGCGCGGCCACGGTCGAGGCCGCGATGAGCGGCGCGACGGTGGTCGCAGTGGACCCGATGCCGTACATGCGCCGGATGCTCGCCCTGCGGCGGCAATGGCAGCGCCATCGAGCGACCATCCGCGTTGTCGAGGGGGCGGCGGAGTCGATTCCCCTGGCGGATGGCAGCGTGGATGCCTTGTGGACGGTCAACACGATCCATCATTGGACGGAGCGCGACGAGGCCTCACGGGAGCTGGTCAGGGTAATGAAGCCCGGTGGACGGGTGCTCCTGGTGGACGAAGACTTCGACGCCCCGTCCCACCCCTGGCACGAACGCTTGCGCGGGCGGCGAGCGCGAAATGGTCATCCGTTCGAGAACGTCGATCCTGATGTCGTGGCCGCCTCCCTCAGCCGCGCCGGATTTTCCGCCGCCCGCGGTTCCCACACGACCATCGCGGGACGGCCGGTGAAGCTGGTCCGAGCCACGCGATGAGCAAGGGGCCACGCGTATTGCAGCGTCGATCGTCCGGCGATGATGCCCCGTTGAGAGCCCCAAGGAAACGACCCGCAAGCGCCATCCGGCGGTTCTTCGCGTCGCTCTACAGTGGGACGCTTAGAGAAGAACGCCCTCGTTGCCGGGCAGAAACGATTCGACGACCTCGTACATGCCGGGCTCGAACGTCGCGATCGTGAGCGCCTCTTGCAGGTACGGGAGGGGAGCGGGATCCTTGCGCATCGCCTCGTAGTCCTCGATCGTCCGCCACTGCGCGTACATCGTGACCTTCGTGCCGTCCAGGCTGCGATGAAGTGCGGAGGAGACAAAGCCGGGCGCATGCCGCACCGAGGTATCGGTCACACGCCCGAGCAGCTCCACGAGCCGTTGCTGATTCGCGGGCTCAACCGTGAAGACGTTGATGAACGTGACGAGCTTGGCGTCCTTCGAGATTGTGGTCATCGGTCGAAGCACCCTCCAATAGCGCGGCGAGCTTGGCCAGCACCACGAGTTGCGTGTGGACGGCTGGGCCTCGTCGGCAAGCCTCATCAAGCCGCCTGGACCGGCGGAACACTCGTCATTTCGAGCGACGACTTAAGCGCCCCCCACGCCCGCGCATCCAGGACCCTCTCGGCAAGCCTCGACGCCGCGGTGAGGACGGCCGCGGGCGCTTCAGCCCTCAAGCCCCGGAACATCGCCGCGCGCTCCGCAGCGTTCATCGCTGGGAGCATCTCGGCCCATCCCGCCAGGCTCTGGTCGAGCGTGCGGCTGCGCTTGAACGCGGTCATCCCGGCCGCGAGGCAGGCTTCACCCGCGAGTTCCCAGACCTGCCCCTGGCCCGCCTCCTCTTCCTCGATGTGGGCGAGGAAGTCGGCGGTGAATCGCGCCAGCACCCGGTACGCCAGATGTGTCGCTGCGCCGGTCCTGTCGGCGACGGCGACCTCGAACGCCCTCTCCACCTCGTCGAGCGCCCGGTTGTGCTCTTCGTGCTCCAACGTAAGCGTGCGCGCCGCCTCCGGCAGCACCTCTGCGATGATCGGGTGGAGAAACTCGTCCTCGTGCTGCGCATGCTCTCGCAGGATGGTCACGACCTTCGCGACCGTCACGGCGAGCTTGGCGCGTTCGTCAGAGTCGGCGTAGTCCGTGGTGCCTGCAAGGACGACGCTCTCGAAGAGCCGCTTACGGAGCCCCTTGTGGACGACGGTGTAGAAGTCGGTTCGCGCGGGTACTTCCTGAAAATCGTTGCTCATTCTTGCCTCCATGCTCTTTGGACAAGGCCGGAGGCTGACTGTGACAGTTGGGGGCTAAGAATCAGCAGCGAGAGCGGCGCGCACCTCCGGCAGGTCGAAAAGGCGCCGGATCGAGAGCACCTCGTCCGGAGCAGGGAGCATCGGGTGCTCCCGGAAAAGCTCGGCATGCCGCCGTTCGAGGGAGTCCAGCTCATGGATGCGGTTCGGCGTTGCGGCTCGGACCCGGACGAGTCTGTCCGGCACGAACTGAAGGTGCTTCGGATCGACGTAGCCCTTGTCGATGAACCCCCGCGTCTTGCGGGCGCACCGACACGGGTTCGCCGTGTTCACGAGCCCGCACTTATCATTCATGAAGGAGTAAAGGTCGTGTCGCGCCCTCGCCAGTACCTGGCGGAAGTTCTCAGGCGACAGTTCGGTCACCTCGGCCCCCACGCGGTCTGTCACTCCCAAGACCTCGCCGAGGACGAAGACCACGCGCTGCCGACGATCGAGGCACATCAGCATCGCGAGCGTGCAGCCGATCTTCGCCTCCTCGACGAGCACCCCGCTGGGGACTCCTCCGGGCTCGTCGGGGGTGGGAGCGTCGCCTGCTTCATCGAGATCGCGAGTGAACTCCTCGAAGGGTCGGAGCCCGGCTTCGAGGGGCTGCTTCTTTTTCAGGTTGATGACGTGATTGACGACGATGCGGTAGAGCCAGGTACGGAACGCGCTTTCGGCCCGGAACGTGGAGAGCTTCGTGATGACCTTGACCAGCACCTCCTGGGTCACGTCGGCTGCATCGTCGCGTCGCCACACCATCCGGGCCGCGACGTTGAAGATCCATGGCCCATGTCGGGCCACGAGCTGTTCGAGGGCGCGGCGGTCTCCGCCTTGCGCTAGGGAGACGAGTTGTTCGTCGGAAGGATTGGCGGGGGTCTCGGAGAGGGGGCTTTGCATCATGGTGGACATCGCCTGACCCTTGGGACAGCGGGGCCGAGCGAGTGTGACAGTTCGGTGGTGCGGGGCCAGAAGCACCGCGCAACCGGTTAATCGAGCGGGCGAAGAGTCTTCTTCGATCGAGGGCACGGTAGGACCCGGGCGATCTACCCGGAACCTTCGGCAAGAACTCGGGAGGTCGCGCAAACGAGGTGTGAATCGCGGTAGGGGTTGGGGCGCCAGCTACTCGCGTTCGAGCTGCCGGCGCTCTTTGGCGGCGAGGCGGCGGGCAGAGATGATGAACGCGCCGGCACATCGCGCAGGTCATGTCGCGGCTGATGCATCTCGCGGTCTATCCGGGAAAGTGGATCCAAGTGACGCCGATTCCTCGAGGCTGGTTGCCGAAGCCGGGGGGAGACAAGGCGAAGGAGTGCCTGTACCCGGATGAAGATCGGGCCCTCATGGCTTGTGTGGACGTACCGCTTCTTCGGCGGCTCGCGTACGGGGTTCTCGATCGTGAGGGCCTGCGGACCGACGAGCTGGCGCGGCTCACGTGGGCGGATGCCAAACGCCACCCTCATGGGGCCAGGTTCTGAGGTTTTCGCCAACCTCATGGGGCCAGCCAATCGCCAGGGTCATGGGGCCACCCGCAAGGTGCATGCCGTAAATTCGCCAACGTCATGGGGCCA